>Ga0308159_1000405_pt1 | contig 103818 bp, 88 predicted proteins | sample PhyCR1_FD_201040 | JGI IMG/M metagenome (GOLD analysis project Ga0308159, IMG submission 201040) | Phyllosphere microbial communities from UC Gill Tract Community Farm, Albany, California, United States - DLSLC.R1 | ecosystem: Host-associated > Plants > Phyllosphere > Unclassified | place: USA...
CTGGGGACGATCTGCCCGATACGGTAAAGACGCTGCTGCATGTGAGGTTCTCCTTGATCTGCCATGGTCATGCGAAGTTCGCTAATTTGTAATGCATACACTATATTTAATCATTTCCACGATCTTTGCAACCGGGATTTTCCGGCGCACCAGCAGCGCCAGCCAAATCCCCTTTTATGTGCGATGCAGCACCAAATACGGGAGTTTTAGACGCCCGGCCGCACCAGTTCGAGACCGCGCAATGCAGCATGGAAATTCGTGATTTACTTGGCATTATTGAGTGTGTACACTGTTTTTCGACAAGGCCGGGCGAGGCTGCGGGACAGCCTGTCCGCAGGCGGGCATACTGGCCGCTGCAAGCGCATTGGCATGAAGGATGCTTCATGCGCTGACGATAGAGATCCAAGGCGCCAGGGCGCCGCGACACCAGAGACCATGCACAAGCAAGAACCCATCACCTTCCACGTCAACGGCCATGCGGCCACGCTGGACATCGCCGCCGACGCGCCGCTGCTGAACGTATTGCGCAACGACCTTTGCCTGAACGGTCCCAAATTCGGCTGCGGCCTGGGCGAGTGCGGTGCCTGTACCGTGCTGGTCGATGGCGTGGCAGCACGCTCCTGCGTGATCCCGCTGGCTGGCGTGGCCGGGCGCCATGTGACCACGCTGGATGGCCTGGCCCAGGAGGGACGGCTGGACCCGGTACAGCAGGCCTTCATCGATGAACAGGGCGCACAGTGCGGCTACTGCATGAACGGCATGATCATGACCATCAAGGCCCTGCTGCTGCGCTCGCCCAGCCCGACCGAGGACGAGATCCGCCGCGAACTGGACTTCAACCTCTGCCGCTGCGGCACCCATGTGGAAATCATGCGCGCCGCCCTGCGCGCGGTCGAACTGCAGCGCCAGGGTGCAGCGCAATGAGTGCGCCCCTGCCCCGGCAGATGGCCGGCCCGCTGACCACCGGCGCAGCGTCCCTGCGTCATGCCCGCCTGGCCCTGCCGCCGCGACTGGACTGGCAACAGTCCCTCTACACCGGCGCCCGCCTGCAGGGCCTCGACAGCGAGGCCGCGCTGCGTTGCCCGGGCGCGCCACAGGTGGTGCAGCGCCGGCATCTGGTGGCTGTCGTGGCCGACAGCGATGAACAGGCCCGCCACGCATGCAGCCAGTTGCGCCTGCGCTGGAGCGAGGCAGCACCGCAGGACAGCACCCCGCGCGTACGCGCCGCGCAGACACTGCATGCCCGCGGCCAGGATTCCAGCGGCTTGCACGACATCACTATGGACGCCCACTACCAGTGGCGCGATGGGGAATCCGCATCCTCTACCCTGTCATCGTCCCCTTTCCCTTTCCCCGCGACCGGCATCGTCGCCATGGCCAGCCCGATGGGCGCGGGCCTGCGACTGGACCTGCCCTTCGGAAATCCCGCGCTGATCGCCATGGAAGTGGCGGCCCTGCTGTCCCTGCCCGTGGCCCAGGTGGAGGTGCGCAGCCACCGCCCGCCGGCCAGCGCGCAGGAGCGCAGCGCCGCCAGCGACGTGGCCGGCGTGGTGGCGCTACTGGCCCTGCAATGCGGGCAGGCCGTCTCGCTGGTGCTGGAGCCGACCAACTTCGCCAGCAGCCCGACCTCGCTACAGCTGCATGGCGAACTGGACCAGGATGGCCGCCTCGGCAGCTACCACCTGCATATCGAGCAGGACGCCCCGCCGCCGCCGCTGGCCTGGCTGCTGACGGAAACCGCCTATGCGCTGCAGGATGCCAGCGACCCGCGCGACGGCGCCGCCCTGGCCTCGCCTTACGACTGGCAGGCGCTGGAGATCATCGGGCCGCAAGGCGCTGCAATCCCGCTGGCGGCGAGCACCTTCGCGCAGGAAATCTTTTTCGACGAACTGGCCCAGCGCATCGGCGAGGACGCCGTGCAATACCGTCTGCAACACCTGCCCGATGCGCATGGCGCGGCACTGGTGCGCTCGGTCGCCGAGGGGGCGGGCTGGAACGGTCCGGCCCGGCAGGTGCAGGGCGGCATCCTGCGCGGACGCGGCTTTGCCTATGCCAGCACGCTGGAACAGGAACAGGGCCAACCGGTACAGAGCTGGTCGGCCTGGGTGGCCGATGTGGAATACGACCGCGCCTCCGGCGAACTGAGCGTGACCCGGGTCACTGCCGGCCACGACCAGCGCGCGGGGACGACAGCGGCCGCCGCCCATGCCGCTGACGATCTGCTCGATGAAAAACAACGCGCCCTGCTGGGCAAACAGGCCAGACTGGCGATGGCGCAGACGCTGGCGCCGGACCATGGCTTCGATGCCTGGTCACGCGAACTGCGCCCCCTGCCGGGCCAGGCCAGCGCCAGCCTGCCCCAGGTCGACCTCATCGATGGCGGCACCACGCCGGCGCTGCGCGACATCCAGCTCAAGGCGGGCGGCGCCTTCACGCTGCCGGCGGCGGCGGCGATTTCCAATGCCATCCATGCCGCCACCGGCGTGCGTCTGCGCGAGGCGCCGTTTTCGGGTGAGCAGATCAGGCTGGCACTGGAACATCAAGAGGGAGCGGAGCAGCGGCCGGGCGGCTGGCGCCGCCTGCGCAAGTACGGCTGGCTGGGGGGTGCTGCGGCGGCACTGGGCGCCACGCTGACCCTGGCAATGCCCTGGCGCGCCGAGATCGCACCGGTGGCGCGACCTGCGGCCGACCTGTATTCGGCCGCTACCATCGAACGCGGGCGCCGGGTGGCGCTGGCCGGCGATTGCGCGGTCTGCCACACGGCCCCGGGCGGGGTCGCCAATGCTGGCGGCCACGCCCTGCAGACGCCGTTCGGCACCGTCTACAGCACCAACATCACGCCCGATGAAAAGACCGGCATCGGCAACTGGTCCTATGCCGCCTTCGAACGCGCCATGCGCGAAGGCATCCATCGCGACGGACGACATCTCTACCCGGCCTTCCCCTACACCGCCTTCGCCAAGATCAGCGAAGCCGACATGCAATCGCTGTACGCCTACCTGATGGCCCAGCCGGCGGTCTCCAGCACACCACCGGAAAACGATCTGCGCTTCCCCTTCAACATGCGTCCGCTGCTGGCCGGCTGGAACCTGCTGTTCCACAAGAACGAAGTGTTCCAGCCTGACCCCGAGCGCTCGGCCCTGTGGAATCGCGGAGCCTATCTGGTGGAAGGCGCCGGTCACTGCACCGCCTGCCATTCACCGCGCAATGCCCTGGGCGCGGAACAGGGCGGACGCCAGTACCTGGGCGGCGGCACGGTCGACGGCTGGGAAGCCCCGGCATTGACGGCGCTGTCGAAGTCGCCCACGCCCTGGACCGAGGATGAACTGTTCAGCTACCTGCGCAGCGGCTTCTCGGACCGCCACGGCATTGCCGCCGGACCGATGGCGCCGGTGGTGGCCGAACTGGCGCAACTGCCGGCCGGCGACGTGCGCGCCATCGCGCATTACCTGGCCTCGTTCCAGGCACCGGCCACCAGCACCACAACACCGGCACCGACACCCATCACCGCGACCGGCCTCAGCGAGAGCCAGAAGCTGTCGCAGGCCAATGGCAAACGGCTGTTCCAGGGTGCCTGCGCGGCCTGTCATATCGAAGGAACGGGACCGACGCTGTTCGGCGTGCGTCCTTCGTTGCGGGTCAACACCAACCTGCACAGCGACACACCGGACAATCTGATCCACGTCATCCTGCACGGCATCCGCGAACCGGCCAATCCGGCGCTGGGCTACATGCCGGGCTTTGCCAACAGCTTCAGCGATGCCCAGGTGGGTGATCTGCTGGCCTATCTGCGCAGCGAGTTCGCTGCCGGCAAGCCGGCCTGGGAAGGCGTACCCGAGAGCATCGCCCGCTCACGCGCACAAGCCGGACATTGAGCGTGACATTGCAGCGGCGCCCCGCGTACGGGGCGCCGCTGCCATTTCCGTCCAGCCTTCAATGGCCGACCAAGACCACCGGACTGGCCAGAGCCTGCAGTTCGGCACCGACCAGCTCCAGGTGCGCAGCGCTGGCGGCATGGACCCGGAACAGCGCCTGACCAGCCTGCACCCGCTCACCCACCCGGCACAGCAAGTCCAGCCCCGCCCCCGGATACGCCGGGGCGCCGGCGGTACGCGCCAGTCCCGCGATGGCCCAGCCATCGACCTGGCTGATCACGCCGGACTCGTTGGCGTGCCAGGTCAAGACCTCGGCGCAGGGCGCGGCCTCCACCTGGGGGGGGCCCTGGGCGGCGATGATGCGCGCCAGCGCGGCCTGGGCGGCGCCGCTGTCGAGCAGTTCGGTGGCCTTTTGCAAGGCGACGTCGACCTCCCCCAGACGCGGATCGAAGGACAACAGATGCGCCGCGAACACCAGTGCCTTGGCACGCAAATCCTGCGGCGCCTGTGGATCGCCCGCCAGGACCTGGCGGATATCGCGCACCTCCAGTGCCGGGCCGATACCGCGCCCGATGGGCTGGCCGCCATCGGTGGCCAGCGCCCGCACTTGCATGCCCAGCCCCTGCCCTACCTGTTCGAACAGCCGGCACAACTGCTGCGCCTGCTCCAGCGTCTGCTGCTTGGCATAGGGACCGTACGGCACATCCACCACCAGATGGGTGACGCCGGCGATCACCTTCTTGGACAGGATCGAGGCCACCGACCAGTGCGCCGTCTCCAGCCCGTAGGGCCGGGTGATGCGGTTCATCACTTCATCGATGATGGAATGGCTGATACGGCCATTCCAGGCGATGCAGGCCCGGGCCTGGCGCACGCAGCGGCGTACGGCCTCGCCATCCAGATCGACATTGGCCAGCAGGGCCATGGTGTCGGCCGTGCCGGCGGCCGAGGTGATGGCGCGCGAGGACGCCTTGGGCATGGCCAGCCCCCAGGCCGCCACGATCGGTACCACGATGGGCGTGATGCGGCTGCCGGGGACACCGCCCAGGGAGTGCTTGTCGACCACCATGGGCTCGTCCCAGCTGATGCGCCGGGCCATGCGGCTGCGCGCCTGGGCCAGCGCCAGGGTTTCTTCGGCATCCAGGCCACCGGTGATGGAGACCAGCAAGGTGGTCAGCTCGGTGGTGCTGTAGCGACCATCGACGGCATCCTGCAGGATGGCCTGGTACTGATGCGCCGGCAGGCGTTCACCGCGCAGCTTGCGGCTCCACAAGGGACGGCTGGCCGGGGCCAGCAGGCGCAAGGCCTGTACCGTCTGAGCCGATCCGAGGCGCTGGCGCAAGCCGGCGGGCAGCGCCAGCCAGAGGCTAGCGTCGTGGCCGCCGTCGGGCCAATGATGGATGCGCACGTCGACCATGGCACCGGCCGCAGCGCGCAGGCGCAGACGCGTGCCGGCCGCCCAGTGGCGCGGATGGGCATAGGCCACCGCCTCCTCCCCGGTTTCCACCGGCGCAGCGCGCACCACGCAATGTTGCAAGGGGGCGCGCAATACCGCCAGCAGGCGGGCGATGCCGGTGGCGGTATCACTGTCGTTGGCCACTGCCTGGCGCAGGATGCCGGGCGGCGCGGGGTCGACCTGGCGCTGCAGGCGCGCCAGGATCTGCGCATGATCCTCGCGCCCGCGCCCGGCAATGCGCTGCGCCAGCACCTCGGGCGGGGCGGAGATTTCCACCACCACCAGGCTGGGCAGGCGCTGCGCCAGCGCTTCCACGGTGGCACGCGAGCCATTGGCCACGACATGGCGACCCGCTGCCAGCTCGGCCAGCAACTGGCCCGGCAGGCCATAGGACAGGCCATGCGCCTGCCAGGTCAGCAGGAACTCGCCCGCCGCCGCTCGGGCGGCGAAGCCGGCTTCGGTCTCGGCGTCATGGTCTTCACCGGGGGCGCCGGCCGGCCGCGTGATCACGCGGCGGGCAAAGACATAGGGCGCATCGGCCAGCGCCTCGCGGGCGCCGCTCATCAGGGTGTCCTTGCCGGCCCCGCTGGGGCCGACCACCAGGAAGAAGGTGCCGGGCGCCGTGCTGGCCGGGCTCATGCTTCGTCCAGGCCGATGTCCACGGCCGGCGCCGATTGCGTGATCTTGCTGGTGGAGATGTAATCCACCCCGGTCTCGGCCACCGGGCGGATGGTGGTCAGGCGGATGCCGCCGGAGGCCTCGACCTTGACGCGACCATCGACGATGCCGACCGCTTCGCGCATGTCGGGCAGGGACATGTTGTCCAGCATGATCACGTCCACCCCGGCGGCCAGCGCCTCGCGCACCTGTTCCACGCGGTCGCATTCCACTTCCAGCTTGGTCAGCACCGGCAGCTTGCGACGCACCCGGGCCACGGCTTCCTTGATGCTGCCGCAGACGGCGATGTGGTTGTCCTTGATCATGACGCCATTGTCCAGCGCCAGGCGATGGTTCAGGCCGCCACCGCAGAGCACGGCGTGCTTTTCCAGCATGCGCAGGCCGGGGGTGGTCTTGCGGCTGTCGATGAGCTGCGCGCGGGTTCCGGCGATCTCGGCCACGTAGCGGGCGGTCTCGTTGGCGATGCCCGACAGGCGTTGCACCAGGTTCAGTGCGGTGCGCTCGGCAGTCAGGACGCTGCGCGCATTGCCCTTGACGGTCAGCAGGATGGCACCGGCCTCGACCCGGCTGCCGTCGGCGTGATGCACCTGCACTGCCAGCGTGGCGTCGTATTTGCGGAAGACCCGGGCGGCCACCTCGATGCCGGACACGATCAGGGATTCACGGGCATTCATGACGAAATGGCCCTGCTCGTCCGGCTCGATCATGGTCTGGGCGGTCAGGTCGCAGGCGCCGATGTCTTCGGAGAGCCACAGGTCGATCAGTTTTTCGGTGGCGTAATGGTCGTACATGGTGAATCCTTTCGTTGGCGTGGTGAGGGGCTGGCTGGCCCCGAAATGAATGACAACTGGAATGGCGACTACAATTAAGTTAGATATCGAACTATTTAAGAACGGACTTCGGTGCGGCGGATGTGATGCAAGGTGTTCAGGACTCCTGGAAAAAAGGGACGCGGTGGCGACGTGGGGTTCAGCTCTTGCCCAGCCTGGACTGGTAATCGACGATCAGTTGCTCCCACACCATCTCCAGCTCGTAGTCGATGGAGCGGGCCAGGCCATCCAGGCCGGGGAAGAGCGTGGCGGCGGTGATGTTCATCCGGTACAGCGCCCGCAGCGCCGGCTCGCGCAGCGCCGCCGGCAGGATGAACTTGCGGATCAGCGGTTCGCTGGCCTCGTAGCCGGCCAGCAGGCGCTCCAGCGGCGCCTCCAGCGTACCCGGCACGACCAGGATGCCGGACTGCGCCACCAGCCGCGCATCCATCTGGTTGGGTTCACCGAACCACACCAGCGGCAAGGCATTGCCGGCGAAATAACGCTGGTAGCTGTCGGGCTTGCGCAGGTCGATGGCTTCGCGGTTGAGCGTCGGATCGAAGCGCGGCGCCGCCTTCCACAGGGCCGGGGTATTGAGCGCATAGACGGCGGCATCGCCATGCAGTTGCTGCATGGCAAAGAAGGCCGCCACGAAGGGGGACTTGGTGAAATCGATCAGCCGCGTCGGCGCGCCATGGTGTTGCATCAGTGCCAGGCAGCGCAGGTCATCGTCCAGCACCGCCGCGTCATGCAGGAAGACATGGGCCTTGCGCCGGAACACCCGGATCGCCCGCTCCTCGCGCAGGGGCCATAGCGAGGGATCGGGGCAATAGCGTGCCAGGTGCCGGGTCAGCGAACTGACCAGCGGCCAGCGATGATCGGCCTGACCACGGAATACCCAGCCCTCCAGCTGGTCGCTGGCGGCAGCGAACTCATCCCAGCTGGACAGTACGACCTGATCGATGGCAGTGGCGAGAGACATCATGACCCCGAAAATATTCTTCGATATCTACGATTATGCAAGATGCAGGCCAGCCTGTCATGGTGACTTACCCTGCCCTCCCTGATCGGGCTGCAAATGGGTATGATTGCGTTATCTTAGATTTCTGATGAAATGATGAAAGCCACACGATCCCGGCCACTGGCCGCCGCCCCGGTCGAACAAGATGAACCGGATGAACTGGAACAGGCGCTGGAAGCCCTGGCCGCCGAACGCGTCGCCCACCTGGTCAAGGATGCGGCGCGTGCCTTCATCCGCAGCCTGCAGATCCGCCTGGCGCCGCATGCGGTCAGCTACGGCCACTGGACCATCCTGCGCGTGCTGTGGGAACACGACGGCCTGTCCCAGCGCGACCTGGCCGAGCGGGCCGGCGTGAGCGAAGCCACCACCGCCACCGCCCTCAAGTCGCTGGAAGCCATCGGCTACGTCGAGCGCACCCATCTCCCGGGTGACAAGAAGAAGGTCCACGTCTTCCTCAGCAAGCAGGGCCGCGCCCTGAAGAAGAAGCTGGTGCCGCTGGCCGAGGACGTCAATGACCTGAGCCTGGAAGGTATCAGCGAGGAAGAGCTGGAGACCACCCGCAAGGTGCTCATCGCCATGGCCCTGAACCTGGCGCGGGACGAGCGCCAGGCGGTGGAATCCGGCAAGCGCATGCCCTCCACCCAGGAGGTCGGACGCCTGGCTTCCGGGCTGGGCTGAACCTCCCCGGCGCTGCCCCATCCCTGTGCAGACGCACCAGCAAGTGACGGGCGGGCAGCATAATTGCACCATCGGAGAAAGCGCCGTGGCTTGTCGGCCATGCATCTCCTTCGACACATGTTCTAAGATATCTAACTATATTTTGCAGACTGCAAAAGGACTTTCAGACGATTTTTTGATCGATATCTAAGCTTGGCACGTCGTTTGCATTGACAGCATCAAGTGCTTGCAGGTACGCCCCTTGCGAGTATCCGATTGCAGTGTCCATCACGTGTCGAGGAAATCATGAAAAGCTTTTGCAAGAACCTGCAAGCTGTAGTGTCTCTCAGTGCTGCCCTGGTTGCAGTGGCTGTACCAGTCGCCCTCCCCGGTCTGGCCCGCGCCGAAGAAATCTCGGTCACGCAATGGGGCACCAGCCTCTACGGCCTGCCCTATGCGATTGCCATCGAGCAAGGCTATTTCAAGAAGGCCGGGGTGGATATCACCGGCATCCTCACCTCCGGCGGTGGCGGCACCACGGTGCGCAACATCCTGGCCAGCAAGCTGCCGTATGGCGAAGTGGCGGTCTCGGCAGCGCTGGCCGCACAGCGCCAGGGGCTGGACGTGGTCATCGTCAATACCGGTACCCGCAGCGTGGCTGAAGCGTCGGCCGTGACCATGCCCAACTCCCCCGTCAAGAGCATCGCCGACCTGGCCGGCAAGAAGGTCGCCATCACCTCGCCCAAGGGCGTGTCCGAAATGCTGCTGCTGATGGCACTCAAGGCCAAGGGTGTGGATGCGGCCCAGGTGCAGCGCGTGGCCTCGGGCGGTTACATCAACGGCCTGACCATGCTGGAGCAGGGTTCGGTGGCTGCGGCGGTACTGATCGAACCACTGTCCATCGTGCGCAAGGATAAGTACCGCACCGTCTACAGTGCCGGCGAGGTGCTGCAACCGATGACCACCTCGGTGGGCATCACCACCCGCGCCTATGCCAAGGCCCATCCGGAGACCATCCGCGCCATCATCGAAGGTCGCCAGCAAGGCGTGCGGGCGGTGTACCGCGATCCGGCCGCCGCCGCCAAGCTGCTGGAGAGCAGCTTCAAGCTCAGCCCGGAGGTGGCGCGCGAAGCGGTGGACAACATGGTGCGCGCGCGCATGTGGAGCGAGGGCGACTTCGACCAGGCCGAACTGGACCGCATGACCGACGGCCTCAAGCTGATCGGCGAGATCAAGGACAACGTGGAATGGGACAAGCTCATCGACAGCAGCATGCTGCCGCCGTCCATCAAGATCAAGAGCAAGCTGTGAGGGAGTCTGCCATGAAGAGTGAACACACCGTCTTGGCCGCCGAGGCCCTCCTGCAGGACAGCCCGGCCACCACGCCCCGCGTGCCGCACGCCGTGCTGCAGGGTGTCACCCGCAAGTTCGGCAAGGCCGGCAGCGTCTTCCACGCGCTCGGCCCGATCGACCTGACGCTCTACCAGGGCGAATTCTTTTCGGTGGTCGGCCCTTCCGGCTGCGGCAAGTCCACCTTGCTCGATACCCTGTCGGGCCTGGCCTCGCCCTCCGACGGCACGGTGCAGTTCGAGAACCGCGAGGTCAAGGGCGTGCCCGATGGCGTGGGGGTGGTGTTCCAGGAAGACGCCTCCTTCCCCTGGCTGAACGTGCGCGACAACATCTCCTTCACGCTGCGCATGCGTGGCATGGAGGGCGCCGAGATCAAGCGCCGGGTCGACTACGCGCTGGCCTTCATGGGCTTGAAGGATTTCGCCACGGCCTACCCGGCGCAACTGTCGGGCGGCATGCGCCAGCGCGTGTGCATCGCCCGCACGCTGGTGCAGCAGCCGCGCCTGATCCTGCTGGATGAACCCTTTGGCGCGCTGGACCAGCAGACCCGCCTGCTGATGGGCGACGAACTTCTGCGCCTGTGGCGCGAGACCGGCGCCACGGTGCTGCTGATCACCCACGCGCTGGACGAGGCGGCCATGCTGTCGGACCGGGTCGGCGTGATGTCTTCGCGGCCGGGCCTGTTCATCGACATCGTCGAGACCGGCTGGCCGCGTGACCGCGATAGCCGGGTGGTCTCCACACCACGTTTCGGCGAGGTCAATGCCCGCCTGTGGGAACGCCTGCGGGTGGAGTCGTTGAAGGTAATGGGAGCCAGCCATGGCTGAAGCAAGCTCTGCTCATACCGCCGCCAGCCCGGCGCGCAGGTCGGCACATCAGCTCGATGGCCTGGTCCGCATTGCAGTGGTGATCGTACTGATCGGGCTGGTGGAACTGCTGTGCCGCAGCGGCCTCATCCAGCCCACCACCATGATCGCGCCCTCGGCCATGGCCCGCCACGCCTGGGAAATCCTGCGCGAAGGCAAGTTCGACAAGGACATCGCCATCAGCCTGGCCAACATCGGCGCCGCCACGGTACTGGCGGTGATCCTCGGCTTCATCTGCGGCCTGCTGCTGCATGCGCTGCCGGGCCTGCGCAGCGCCATCGAACCCCTGCTGGCCAGCTATTACGCGGTGCCGACCTTCATCTTCTATCCGGTCTTCATCGTGCTCTTCGGCGTGGGCTCGGCACCCATCATCGCCATCGCCGTGCTGCTGGCCATCGTCACCATGATCACCGCCACCCTCAACGGGCTGGACCGTATCCCGCGCGCCCTGCACAAGACCGCCCGGGTACTGCGGCTCACACCCTGGCAATCGGCGGTACTCGTGAAGCTGCCGGCGGCACTGCCCTACCTCTTTACCGGGGTGAAGCTGGTGGTGGCCTATGCCTTCATCGGCGTGATCGCCTCCGAGTTCATCCTCTCGGGCTCGGGAATAGGCTATGCGATCGGCTATGCCTACAACAACTTCGAGAACAACGACATGTATGCGCTGATGTTCCTGGTGCTGGCCAGCGTGACCCTCGTCAACCTCCTGCTGAACGCGCTGGACCGCCGCCTGCAGGCGCGCCTGCGTCGCTGAAAGGACAAGCCATGAAACCGATGCGCGAGATGCAAACCCCGCTGCTCTACGCCCTGCTGGCGGCCGGCCTGGCCGTATCCTGGCAGGGCCTGTACTGGATCAATGGCGGCAGTGCGCTGGCTTCGCCGGGGCAGGCCGTGCTGACCCTGGGCAGCATGATGCAGACCAGCGAGTTTTGGCTGCATGCGCTGGAAACCGGCAAGGCCTTGCTCTACGCCCTGCTGATCGGGCTGGTGGGTGGCCTGGCGGCAGGCTTGCTGCTGGGCGTGAACCGGATGGCGCGCGATGTCTCCGAACCCATCCTCCTGAACATGTACGCCATCCCCAAGGTCACGCTCTATCCGCTGGTGCTGCTGGTGTTCGGGCTGGGCCTGTCGGCCAAGGTGGCCTTCGGGGTGATGCACGGCATCATCCCCATCATGGTCTTCACGATGAATGCGATCCGCCAGATGCGCCCGGTGCTGTTGCGCGCCGGCCAGTCGATGCGGCTGACGCGCCGCCAGTCGCTGCTGCACATCGTGCTGCCGGCCATCCTGCCGGAAATCACGGCCGGCCTGCGCCTGGCGTTTTCGCTGACGCTGCTGGGGGTGCTGATCGGGGAGATGTTCGCCTCGCAGCGGGGGCTGGGTTTCCTGCTGACCAATGCCATGAACCTGGGCGACATCCGCACCATCATGGCGGTGGCATTGCTGCTGTCAGTCTTCGCCCTGGCCTGCAACGGCGGCCTGATGTGGCTGGGACGACGCCTGTCGCCGCGCTGAAGCGCGGCCAGGTCCAGACGGTTCCCTTGTGTCTGTGTTGGACACATTGATCCTGTGTGGAAACACACAGGATCTTTTTTGCGTCAGCAGGGACCTGTTCAGTTGTCCTGATGCGCCCAGTTGAAGCTCAGCGAAGTCGGCTTCTGGCCCACCTCCACCTTGCTGGTCTTGGTGACGCCGTTGTAGTCCGCCTTCACCTCGTAGTGACCGGCCGGCAACTTGAGATTGGTCATCGGGCCGGCGCCGGGCAGGCTGAAGACGGTCTTGCCATGGCTGTCATTGACGCTGAGCTTGACGTTGCTGACATAGGCGCCATCCTTGGCTTCGGAAAACAGCAGCCGCAGGTTGTAGTCCTTGGCCGCCTCGCGCAGTTTGCTCTGTTCGCCCGCGCCGATGCCGCCGTTCATGTAGGCCACGCTACCCTGGGTAGCCTGGGTCTGGGCCTGTGCGAAGGGTGCCGCCATGCCGGCCAGACCGAAGACGATGGCGCTGATGGCGGTGATCTTGTTGATATCCATGATGGCTCTCCTTGTACGTAGATGAAGACTTGAAGGATCAAGAGACGAATCACGACGCCACTGTCGAGCTGGCGCCGTCAGATTCACTCTAGTGACATAGACTTAACTGATCCTTAACCCCGCAAAAGATTCCACCCGCACGCCGCTCAATCGATGCGCAACACCCGCGCCGTTCCCTGCTGCAACAGGAGCTGCACCTGCTGCGACAGACCCGCCGCCACCTGCGACTGCCGTGCCAGGGCGTCGTTGATGCCGCCGACGATGGCCACGCGCTTGCGGGCGCCATCGATGACATCGGCCATCGCCACATGGGCCTGATCGGCGCTGTTGCGACCGAGCGCCGCCTGCGAGGCCGCCGCCTCGGCCTCGCGCAGGGCACTGCCGGAAGACTGGCTCAGCGAGGTGGCGATCTTGCCGATCTCCTTGCTGGATTGCCCGACCCGGCCGGCCAGCCGCTTGACCTCGGCCGCCACCACCGCGAAGCCGCGCCCGCTCTCGCCGGCACGGGCGGCCTCGATGGCCGCGTTCAATGCCAGCAGATTGGTCTGGCTGGCGATTTCATGGATGGTCTCGACGATCTTGCCGATGGTCGCAGCCTGCTCCACCAGGGTACGGTAGGTCTGCAGCGAACCATCGATATAGCGGCTGATGGTGGCCACCGCCGTCACCGTCTGCTGCACGGCGGCCACCGCGCTGTCGACACTGCCACCGGATTGCCGCGCCACCACGCCGGCGCGTGCCATGTCGGCGATGGTCTGCTCCAGCAGGGCCACCAGATCCTGCACGCGCGCATGCAGATCCTGCATGCCGGCTTCGGCAACCATGTAGCCCTGGCTGGCCTGCTCCAACGGTAGCGGCGGCACCAGCTCGGTGGCCGGCGGCAGCATCTGCGCCACCGCCAACTCCGTTCCGCGTCCGCGCAGGCCAGTACCGCCTATCAGCAGACCAAGCGCCGCCAGCGGCAACAGCAAGGCCAGCGCCTGCGCACCCACGTCATGGGCGGCGTTGAACAGGCGCCAGCCGGCGCCGACGATCAAGACGACCGATATGATCGATACGGCCAGGCATAGCCGTTTGAGATTGTTCTTCCACATGCTGCTTTCCTCCCTGATGCTGCGTTTATCGTTTTTTATAGGGGTGTTGCCATGGTCCTGCCGTATATGCGCTCAAGCGTGGTCACACCTCCTGCGCCGGTTCACGCAATTGGCTCGCACCTGCGTGCAGGCCACGCAGAAGGGACGCGATCTGGCCCAGGCGGCGCTGGCCGTCCAGGATGATCTTCTGCTTGTGCTGCAGCGCCTGATCCAGGGCTTGCAGGCGGGCCGCGCAGCGCTCGGCCAGGTCACCGGCCATGCGCTGCAGGCTGTCCTGCACGGCCGCGCCCAGGGTCTCGTACAGCTTTTCATATGCGGCTGGCAAGCCATCGGTCGGCGCACTGTCGTAGCCAAGATCGGCAGACAAGTCCAGCGCGCTCTCCAGGGTGGGCAAGATGTGACTGTCCAGGCAGGCCTGGGCGTGTTGCGTGGCAGCCTGTTGCAGGGCTGCGTTCAATGCAGCCACCACTGCCGCTACCTCGGCCACCCCGGCATGCGCTTCCAGCAGGTCGGCCAGCTGCGGCATCACCTCGCGCCAGGCTTGTTGCACCAGACGCGCCTGCCGGGCCGGCAGGCTGTCCAGTTCTTCTTGCACCTGCTGGCGCAGGGCAGTCAGGGCCGGCATGGTCTGGTTCACCAAGGGGGCTTCCACCTCCTCCTGCAAATGATGCAGCAGGACTTCGGCCGGCTTGCGGGCGCGATAGGCCAGCGCGGGGGCCAGCAGTTCCAGCAGGGCCGCATAGAGACGCTCGAAACCGGCGCCGGCCATGGCCTCTGCATCGGTGCCCGTGCTGCGCGCCACATAGGCCGAGACCGACACCGCCGGCTTCAGCTGGGCCGCCGCCACGCCCAGCGCCTGCAGCTTGTCGGCGGCACGGTGGCCGACATCGGCTTCCTGGTCGGCGCGGTTGGCGTCGGACTTGTTGCGCAGGCACTTGACGATCTGGCCATCGACTTCGTCTTCGTCGATCACATCGCTGCGCGTCACCACCGGCAGCAGCGGCTTGCCCCGGCGCAGTTCGCGGGCCAGTTCGTCGAGTTCCTGCACCTGTCCCGGCGAGGTCGAACTGGTCAGCCACAGCATCGCATCGGCGCTGTCCAGGAAGCGCTGGGTCAGGGCCGCATTGTCATCGGTGGCCGAATGCAGGCCGGGGGTATCCAGCAAGACCAGTCCATCGCCCAGACACACCCCTTGCAGGCGCGCCGTGGTCTCGGTGGCACCCTCGTGGAAGGCCTCGTCCGAGGCCAGCAGCTGGCCGCCCTGCAGATGGAAATACTGCACCGCCTGCCCATGCTGCCGGAAGCGTTCGGCCAGGAAGTTGCACAGCGAACTCTTGCCGGCATTGAACTTGCCGAACACCAGCACCATCAGCTTGCCCTCGAAGCGCTGCGCCAGGGCGCGTGCCGGTGCCAGTGCCAGCCATTGGGCTTCGCGCTGCTGGTGCTGCTGTGCCAGTGCCTGATGCAGGGCAGCGATGCGCTGCGCCAGCGCGCTGCCGGGTTGCAGGCCACCGGCCTCGATCCGGCCGGCCGTGAGCGCCGCATCCAGCGCGGCCAGCCAGTCACGCAACGCGGCAAGGAGGGTTGCCACATCCGCTTCGGCACCGCCGGAGCTGCCGGAGCTGCCGATGATGTCGATGAAACGCTGTTCCGACGTCTTCATGCCAGCTCCACCGCGCGCAACTGCTCCAGCGCGTCGGCCGCGCGGGTGATGGCATGCAGCGCGGTGTCGGCGCGCGCCACCGCCTGCACCAGGGCCTGGCGGTCTTCCGACAGTTCGTAGTAGTGCAGGAAGGACTGCGTCATCTGCCCGCGTCCGGCCGGCTCGCAGAAACGGCGGCGCAGGTCGGCGCGGTATTTGATGGAAATGCCCATGACGGCCACCATCACCGTATCCAGGCTGGTGACCGAGGTCCGCTGGTCGGCCGGCAAACCCTCTACCCCGTGCTTGATGAGATGGGCGCGAATGGCGATGCAGGCCCGCGAATAGGCGACGTGGATGCGCGCCCGCTCGCGCTTGCCGGCGGTGAGCTTGAATTCGTCGGCGGCCGTGTCCGGCACCAGGGCCGGGTCGTCGCCTTCCACCTCCAGCACCGGCAGCAGGTCCTGATGCACCTTGTCCAGCACCGCCTCCAGACCTTGTTCGAAATCTTGGCGCTGCTGGTGCTGCTGTTGCCGCAGTGCCTGCAACTGTGTTTGTGCGCTGCGTCGCTGGTGCTGCAGTTGCTGGTCGATCTCGTCCAGCAGCAGCGCGCGCTCATGGCGCCGCGCCGCCGGGACCTGTGCCGTGACATCGCGCAGCCAGGCCTGCAGGGCGGGGATGCCGCTCTTTTCCAGCAACAGCTTCTTGCCGCCTTCGATGCCGCTGCGGTGGCGTGTGGACGACACCGGATGGAGCGTCAAGCCCGGCGCCTGCGCGGCGATGGCGCCGCTCACCCGCTCCAGTTGCGCCTCGTCGGCCATCTGGTCGACCTGGGTCAGTACGAACAGGGTCTGGCGGCGCGTGCGCTGCTGGTCGTCGCGCAGGGCCTGCAACAGCGCGCGCTCGACCGCATCCAGTTCGCCCTCCTTGGCGGCATGCACGAACAGACGGATATCGGCCTGCAACCAGGTTGCCTCCTGGGCATGGCTGTCATCCTGCTCGGCCACGTCGGCGTCCAGCCCGGGGGCATCCAGCCAGCGCACATCGGCATGCCGGTGTTCGGACAGGCGCACCGTCTCGCGACGGTCGGCGACGGCAAAGACCTCGCTGCCCATCAGCTCGTTCAACAGGCGGCTCTTGCCGTGGTTGTACTTGCCCACCACGGTCACCGTGGCGGGCGCGGCCCGTTGCGCCAGCACCCGCAGTCGCGCCAGGTCATGCGCGCGACCGGGCGCCACGGCCAATATCTCGCTGGCCAGGGGGGCGAAGGGGTCAGTGGATCCGGTATCTTTTTGCATTGCAGTCTCCATGCAGCTCAAGCTGTTTTTCTGGGGCGTCCGATCAGCCAGTAGGCGGCCATGCCGAACACCACGCCCCAGAAGGCCGCGCCCAATCCGAACAGGCTCATGCCCGAGGCCGTGGCCAGGAAGGTGATGACAGAGGGTTCGACATAGCCGCCCTCCTCGCTCATCAGGCGGATGTTGGAAACGATGGCGCCGATCAGGGCCAGACCGGCCAGTGCGGCGATCAATTCCTTGGGGAAGGCGGTGAATAACTTCACGATGGAAGCCGCGAAGGTCCCGCCGATGAGATAGAACACGCCATTGGCGATGCCGGCCAGGTAGCGCTTGCCGGGCTCGGGATGCGCATCCTTGCCGGTACAGAGGGCCGCCGTGATGGCCGCCAGGACGATGGTGATGCCGCCGAAGCAGGCGGTCACCAGCGAGGCCAGGCCGGTGCCGGTGACCACCGCGCGGGTGGGCGGATGGTAGCCGGCCAGCTGCAGTACCGCCATGCCGGGCAGGAACTGCCCGGTCAGGCTCACCAGCACGAGCGGGATGGTAAAGCTGAAGAACACGCCCAGGCTGAACTGCGGTGCGATGAAGACCGGCTGCGCCAGTTCCAGCCCCAGCTCGCCGAGATGGGTGCGACCACTGGAAAAGGCCACCGCGAAACCCACCAGCGCCACCACCACGATGCCGTAGCGCGGCCACCAGCGGCGCCCGGCCAGGTAGGCCGCCAGCATGACCAGCACCAGCAGGGGTGCCTCCGCGCTGGAGCGGAAGGCCTGTACTCCGAACTGGAACAGGATGCCGGCCATCATGCCGGCGGCGATGCCCTTGGGGATGAAGGCCAGGATCTTCTCGAAGTAACCGGTCACGCCGATGAGGATCAGCAGCAGCGCCGCCATCACATAGGCACCCACCACCTCGGGCATGCTGATGCCGGGGAACAGGCTCAGCAGCAGCGCCGTCCCGGGAGCCGACCAGGCGGTGATGATGGGCAGCCGGAACCACCAGCTCAACAGCAGGCCGCTCACCCCCGCCCCCATGGAAATGCCCCAGACCCAGGACACCAGTTGAGAAGTCGGAACCTGACCGGCGTGTGCAGCCTGCACGAAGATCACCAGCGGCCCCGCATAGGAAATCAGTACTGCCAGGAAACCGGCCACCCACGCCGTGAGCGAGCCTTGTCGATGGACCATGAATCGTTCCTTGCTACATGCTGCCTGCCCTCAAGCTACAGGCAACGACACGGGAGGGAGCCGGCTGTGCCCTGCCCCCCTGATGTTCAAAAGGCTAGGCGCTGCGATGGCCGAACCATCGCAGCGCCGAGCCGCCGTCCTGAAGTTGCGATCTTAAACGCTGCGCGACACCGATGCTGGCGACACGCCGCTCGCGCCGACACTGTTGGCACTGGCGCCCTGGCCGGCATGCCGGTAGCGCAGCATGAAGATGCCGATCGCCAGCGCCGCCACCAGACCTGGGATGGCGAAGACCAGGAAGTTCATCTTCAGCGGCAGGGCTGCCGCCATCAGCGCACCGCCCAGCAAGGGGCCGACGATGGCGCCCGAGCGGCCCACGCCGGAGGCCCAGCCCAGACCGGTGGAACGGATCGCCAGCGGGTAGAACTGTGCGGTGTTGGCATACAGCAGGATCTGCGTGCCGATGGTGGTGGCGCCCGCCACGATGATGAGCAGGTACAGCACCGGCGTGGGGCTGTTGAAGCCCAGCAGCGCAATGGCCACGGTCCCCACGGCGAAGAAGCTGATCACCACCTTGGGCAGGGTGAAGCGGTCGCCCAGCCAGCCGCCACCGATGGCACCAACCACGCCGCCGAAGTTCAGGGCCAGCAGGAAGGACAGCGAGGAACCCAGGCTATAACCGGCGCTGGCCATCAGCTTGGGCAGCCAGGAACCGAGTGCATACACCATCAGCAGGCAGCAGAAGAAGGACACCCAGATCATCAGCGTACCGACGCTGCGGTCCTGCTTGAACAGGTCCAGCATGGGTGCACCGGCACCCTTGGCCTCGGCCTGCACCAGTTGCGTATCGGCAGCGATGCCGGCCAGCGGGGCGACTTGCGCCAGCATGGCGCGCGCCTGCTCATGCTTGCCCTGGCGCAGCAGGAAGCCCACCGATTCCGGCAGCTTCCACAGGATCAGCGGCAGCAGCACCAGCGGCACGGCGGCGGCGAAGAACATCGACTGCCAGCCGAAGTTGGGCAGCATCCAGATGCCCAGGCCGGCACACAGCACGCCACCCAGCGAATAACCACTGAACATGATGGCCACCAGGGTGCTGCGCAAGCGCTTGGGCGCGTACTCGTTCATCAGCGCCACGGCATTGGGCATCAGGCCGCCGCAGCCCAGACCGGCCAGGAAGCGATACACGCCGAACTCGGTGGGCGAGGTCGAGAAGCCGCTCAGGAAGGTGGAGACGCTAAAGAGCACGAAACTGATCGCCACGCCCTTCTTGCGACCGATGCGATCGGCCAGCGGGCCGAAGATGAAGGCACCGAACATCATGCCGAACAGGGCATAGCTGCCCAGTGCGCCGGCCTGCACTGGCGACAGGCTCCACTCCTTCATCAGTACCGGCAGCACGGCGCCGTAGATGAACAGGTCATAGCCGTCGAACACCAGCAGCAATGCGCACAGGCACATCACCATCCAGTGGAATTTGGTAAAGCGCGCGCCGTCGATGATCTGGCTCACTTCCAGGGTCTTCATGGGGTTCTCCTCCGTTGTTTCGGTTGTAGTCCGTTGTTGTACGTTGTTGTGCGTTGTTGTTATGTCTGATGGATCGGGTGCTGCGCTTACCTAGTGCCTGGTCTCCTCGTGTCGCAGATGTGCCACCGCCTTGATCTCGACGATGTAGCCGGGTGCGCCGCCCAGCATGTGGGCGCCGATGGCGGTCCAGGCCGGCAGCGGATAGCGCGTCAGGTAACGGTTGCGCACCTTGATGAACAGCGGCAGGTCGCGCATGTCGGTGTGGAAGCTGGTGAGGTCGACGATATCGTCCAGCGTGCCGCCGGCGGTCTCCAGCACCTGCTTGAGGTTCTCGAAGGCCTGCACGATCTGGGCTTCGCGTGGCTCGACCAGTTGCATGGCGTGGTTGCGGCCGATCTGGCCGGACACATACAGGATGCTGCCCACCAGCACGCCGGGGGCATAACCGATCTTTTCGTAGACGTCTTCCATTCCCTTGGGAATGATGGCCTGGCGCTCTGGCATGGCTTGGCTCCGTGATCTGTGGATGGTGTGGATGATGTGAATCAGGTGGATCAGCCGTTGTCGCCGCCGGCCACCGGCAGGACGGCACCGGTGATGTAGCTGGCGTCATCGGAGGCGAGGAAGAGGATCGGGGCGATCTGCTCTTCCAGCGTGGCGTAGCGTTTGAAGAAGGTGGAGCCGATGACCTGCTGTATCGCCTCCTGCATCCAGCTCAGCTCGCGGGCGTTGTCGCCCTCGGCATTGCGCGGCACGCGACGCGGCGGGGCCTGGGTGCCGCCAGGGGCGGTCGCCACCACACGGATGCCGCGCTCGCCGTATTCCATGGCCAGCGCGGTGGTCACGGCATTGATGCCGCCCTTGGCGGCCGAATACGGCACCCGCCGTATGCCGCGCGTGGCATTGGAGGACACATTGACGATCGTCCCCGCGCCCTGCCGCAGCATATGCGGCAGCACCGCATGCGAGCTATACAGGGTGGGCATGAGGGAACGGCGGATTTCGTCATCGATCTGGGACGGTTCGAATTCGGCGAAGGGTCGCATGCGGATGGCACCGCCCACGCCGTTGATCAGCACGTCGATGCGGCCGAAGCGGGTGATGGCCTCACTCACCGCGGCCTGGGCGCCTTGATAGGTTTCCAGGTCGGCGACGAAGCCGATGCCGCGTCCGTCCTGCGCCTCGGCCGCCACTTCATGGACGAACTCGGCGCGGTCCACCAGCATCACCCGCCCACCCTCGGCGGCGATGGCCAGCGCCACGCCGCGCAGGATGCCCTGGGCGGCGCCGGTGACGACCACCACCTTGCCCTGGAAGCGAGCCTTCATGGCGGCCCCGCTCATGCCGCCACCGCCACCGGGGCCGGCTGGCTGGTGACGAACTTCTCGTAGTAGAAGCTGGCCGGGCTGATGCCCTGGGCCTGGAAGTGCTTCTGCACCGCCTCCACCATCGGTGGCGGACCGCACAGGTAGACATCCACCGCGCCATCGTGCAGCACCTCGGCCGGCATGTGCTGGGTCACGTAACCCTGGCGCGGGTGCGCGGTGGCGGCATCGGCCACGCAGGTGGTGAAGCTGAAGCCGGGCAGGCGGCGGGCATAGTCTTCCAGGCGCTCCACCAGCACCAGGTCCTGGTCGCGGGTGACGCCGTAGATCATGTGCACCGGCTGGTCGATGCCCTGGCGCAGCATCTCTTCCAGCATCGACAGGAAAGGCGCCAGCCCGGTACCGCCGGCCAGCATCAGCACCGGCCGGGTCACCGGTCGCAGGTAGAAGCTGCCCAGCGGCCCGGTCAGGTCGAGTGCATCACCCGGCCGGGCGGTGGCCAGCCAGCTGCTCATCAGGCCGCCCGGCACGTTCTTGATCAGGAAGCTCATGCGCGCAGCGCCCGAGGCCGAACTGAAGGAGTAGGCGCGATGCTGGTCGCTGCCCGGCACGCCGATGTTGACGTACTGCCCCGGCAGGAAACCGGGCGCATCGGCTGCCACCTCCAGCACCAGTTCGAAGGCGGCACCGGCAAACCCGGTCACCTGGGCCACCTTGCCGCCGAAGCGGGCGGTGCCGGTCTTGCAGGCGGTGGAGGCGACCGGTACGGCCACCACGCAATCCGACTGCGGCACCATCTGACAGGTCAGCACCAGACCGGATTGCGCCTCGTCGCTGCTCAGGGCATCTTCGATGTAGTCATCGCCCAGGTCGTAACGACCGCTCTCGGCGCGGCACTTGCAGGTGCCGCATACGCCATCGGAGCAATCCATGGGCAGGTTGATGCGCTGACGGAAGGCGGCGTCCAGGACTTTTTCCTTGGGGCCGCAATCGATGACGCGGGTGACGCCGTCTTCGAAGTTGAGGGCGATGCGGTAGCTGCTCATTTGCTGTCTCCTGCCGCCGGTCTCAGACGTGATAGACGTCGATGACCTGGCGGATATAGTCGTTCTTCAGTGCGATCTTCTTGCGGGCGATGACGAAACCACCCGGGGCGCCCGCGCTCTTCCTGAGCGTGGCCAGCACCGTCCCGAAGAACTGGTCGGTGATCTTGTAGCGGTGCGACAGGGTGTGGAAGTTGTAGCGCACGTCCACGGCGTCCTCCCGCTCGGCCAGGATTTCCACGTTGGCGATCATGTGGCTGGTGCGCGGCTCCGGCATGGAGGCGCTGGAACGCTCGGTCTTGATGCGGAACACGCGATCTTCCAGGCCTTCCCGGTTGGCGTAGTACATCAGCGAGATTTCGCTCTGCGGGTCCTGGGTCAGCTGGTCGTCGTCGTCCCAGGCCGGCATCCAGTACTCGACATCGGAAGCGTACAGTTCCAGCCAGGGTTCCCATTCACGTTCGTCCAGGTGGCGTGCCTCGCGATAGAGGAAGGCGCATACCGCGCCCAGTTCGACGGTGCTGCTCATGCTTGTGCTCCTTCCTGTGCCTCTTGCAGCGCGGCGCGCTCCTTGACGACCGCCTTGCGCATCTGCTCGGTCCAGTAGTGGTGCTGGCAGACGAACAGGCCTTCATCCTCGCTGCGCTCGCCGCTCAGCTTGGGGTTCATGCCCATCTTGCGGGCGTTCTCGTCGGGGCCTTGCTTCCACAGCGGGGCGCCACGGCTCATGTCGTTCCAGCGCACGGTCGAACCGGCGTAACCGGCCTGGCAGGCGCGGAATTCTTCCAGGTCATCGGCGGTACCCATGCCGGAGACATTGAAGAAATCTTCATACTGGCGAATGCGCAGCCGACGGTCTTCATCACTCTCGCCCTTGGGGCCGAAGCAGAAGATGCTGATCTCGGTCTTGTCCACGCTGATCGGACGGGCCACGCGGATCTGCGTGCCGAACTGGTCCATCAGGAATACGTTGGGATACAGGCACAGGTTGCGGGTCTGGGCCACGATGGTGTCGGCGCGGGCCTGGCCGACGCGGGCGGCCAGTTCTTCGCGCTGGTTCCAGATCGGGCGCACTTCCGGGTTGAGGGTATTGGTCCACAACAGGATATGGCCATTCTCGAAGCCATAGACACCGGCCACCGCCTTGCTCCAGTTGTTGGCATCGGTGGCCTTGGTGCCGCCTTCCTTGCGGCGGCCCATGGTGGCCGCGTAGTTCCAGTGCACGGTGCTGACGTGATAGCCGTCGCAGCCGTTTTCCATCTGCATCTTCCAGTTGCCGTCGTAGATGTAGCTGGAGTTGCCACGCAGGACTTCCAGTCCGTTGGGCGCCTGGTCGACGATCTGGTCGATGATCACGCGGGTCTCGCCCAGGTACTCTTCCAGCGGCAGCACGTCCTCCGACAGGCTGCCGAAGAGGAAGCCCCGATAGCTCTGGAAGCGCGCCACCCGGGTCAGGTCGTGCGAGCCGTCCTTGTTGAAGGAGACCGGGTATTCGGTGGTCTTCTCGTCCTTCACCTTGAGCAGCTTGCCGCTGTTGCTGAAGGTCCAGCCGTGGAAGGGGCAGGTGAAGCTGCTCTTGTTGCCGTGCTTGCGACGGCACAGCATGGCACCCTTGTGGGCGCAGGCATTGATGACGGCGTTCAACTGGCCGGTCTTGTCGCGGGTGATGACCACCGGCTGACGACCGATCCAGGTGGTGTAGTAGTCGTTGATCTCGGGAATCTGGCTCTCGTGGGCCAGGTAGACCCAGTTCGATTCGAACAGGTGCTTCATCTCCAGCTCGAACAGCTCGGGGTTGGTGAAGATGTCACGACGGCAGCGGAAGATGCCATTGGCCGGGTCTTCCTGCAGGGCGCTGTCGAGCAGGCTGTCGACGGCTTGGTACTTGTCAGCGGCGGCGAGGGTGTTCATGGTGCGGTTTCTCCAGGGTGCAAGCCGCCCCCCGCGATGGTGGCCATCGCGGCTTCACTGCGGCGGGGGGTGGAAGAAGTGGCGCCGAAGGGGCGCGTCAGGCCGCCAGACGCGGGCGATCGACGATCTGGTTGTCGGCGCCGTTGACCAGGGCAGTCAGCGAGATGTCGAAGACGATCTCGGCGAACGGCCCCTCCAGGCCCTCGGCCTTGATGCTGGCGGCATCGGTACGCTCGACCAGCGGCGGCACCAGGCCTTCGCGGGTGGCGTAGGCGAAGTCGTCATAGATCAGCGGATCGCCTTCGATGTTGATCTGCGTGGTCAGCTTGCGATGACCTTCGGCGGTGACGAAGAAGTGGATGTGCGCCGGACGGTTGCCGTGACGACCCAGTTCATTGAGCAGGCCCTGGGTGGGACCGGCCGGCGGGCAGCCGTAGGCGGCCGGCATGATGCTGCGGAATTTGTAGCGACCCTGGGCGTCGGTGATGATGGTGCGACGCATGTTGAACGGCTTTTGCTCGCCGGTCGGGTCGAAGTGCGAATAGAAGCCCTTGGTATTGGCATGCCAGACTTCGACCTGCACGCCCGGCAGCGGCTTGCCGTCGGCACCGTAGACGGTACCGTGCATGATGATGGTCTGGCCGGCCTGGTCACTGCCGTCATCCAGGCGGGCAAAGCCCTGCTCCACCGGAGCACCGGCGACGTAGAGCGGACCTTCGATGGTGCGCGGGGTACCGCCGGTGATGCCCAGGGCAGCATCTTCGGCATCCATGCGCATGTCCAGGAAGCGGTCCAGACCCAGGCCCGGCGACAGCAGGCCGGCCTCGCTGGAGGCGCCCAGGCGGTTGATGTAGGCCACGCCGGCCCAGTATTCGTCGGACGTGATTTCCAGGTCTTCGATGGTCTTGAACAGGTCCGAGAGAATGCGATGCACGATCTGCTTGGTGCGCGGGCTGCCGCCTTCGGTGTCCAGGCCGCTGGCCAGACGCAGGAAATCTTGTACTTCGGGGGTGCTGAAAATCTTGGCTGCCATGGTTGAGTCTCCTATTGGATTTATCGATCGGGGAAAGTGATTTTTTTGTTTTATCCGACCAGTGCGGTCGGCCTCGCTGCTGTCACTGTGGTCACGGTAGCGCCTTGCCTGCGGTCGCGACGGAAGTATTGCACACGCTCTTCATCGAGCACGATGCCAAGGCCGGGGCCTTGCGGAATGGTGAGGTGGAAGTCCTGGTACTGCAGGGGCGTGGCCAGGATTTCCTCGGTCAGCAGCAGCGGCCCGAACAGTTCGGTCCCCCACTGCAGTTCGCGGAAGGTGGCGAAGGCGTGCGCCGAAGCGATGGTGCCGATGGCGCCCTCCAGCATGGTGCCGCCGTACAGTTCGATGCCGGCGGCGTCGCCGATGGCGGCCACCTGCTGGGCCGCGCGCAGGCCGCCGGATTGTTCGATCTTGATGGCAAAGACGTCGGCGCCGCCGATGCGCGCCAGGGCGAAGGCCGAGGCCGGGCCGGTCAGCGATTCATCGGCCATCACGGCGATGGCATGCTTGCCCTTCAGGCGTGCCAGCGCCTGGGGCGAGGCCACCGGCTGCTCCACCAGTTCGCAGCCGGCATCGACCAGGCCGGCCAGGCCGCGCTGGGCTTCCAGTTCGCTCCAGGCCATGTTCACGTCCACCCGCACCGTACCGCGGTCACCGAGGGCCTTCTTGATGGCGGCCACGTGGGCGACGTCGGCGTCGACCTCGCGCCGGCCGATCTTGAGCTTGAAGATATTGTGGCGACGCTGGGCCAGCATGCGCTCGGCTTCGTCGATGTCCTTGGCGGTATCACCCGAGGCCAGGGTCCAGGCCACCGGCAGGCTGTCACGGGCCGGTCCGCCCAGCAGCTGCGAGACCGGCAGGCCGGTGCGCTGGCCCAGGGCATCGAACAGCGCGGTCTCGATGGCGCACTTGGCGAAGCGGTTGTCCTGGATGGCCTTGTTCAGGCGTGCCATCAGGGCTGGAATGGCGCTGGCGTTGGCCCCCAGCAGCAGGGGTGCGAAATAGGTATCGATGGCCAGCTTCATGCCCTCGGGCGACTCCGCGCCGTAGGCCAGGCCGCCGATGGTGGTGCCCTCGCCCACACCGACACTGCCGTCGGAGCAATACAGGCGTACCAGCATCAGGGTCTGCCCGTTCATGGTCGCCATCGACAATTGATGGGGGCGGATGGTGGGCAGATCGACCAGGAAGGTCTCGACCCGCTCGATGCTCGCCGGGGCTGCCGCAGTGTGAAGGTGTTGTTGGGTATCCATGGCTTGCATTGAACACCCGAAAGCCCTGCCATTGCCAACACCAAATACATCTAGTTTCATACCTTTTTTATATAGTTTTGCAGCGCACCCAAAGAAATCAAAGAATTAGACATCTTTTGTTCCCGTGCGATATGATTTTTGGCCATGGACATCAGACAACTGAAATACTTCGTCGCCGTCGCCAATACGCGCAACTTCACGCGGGCCTCGGAGCAGCTGCACATTGCGCAGCCCCCCTTGAGCCGCCAGATCCAGCTGCTGGAAGAAGAGCTGGGCGTGCAACTGCTCCTGCGCAACAGCCGCCCGCTGCGCCTGACCGAGGCCGGCCGGGTGTTCTACGAGCAGGCGCTGCAGATCCTCAACCGCCTGGAGCAGCTGAAGAACGCCACCCAGCAGATCGGCCTGAACCAGCGCCAGACACTCTCCATCGGCTTCGTCGCCTCGACCCTCTACGGTGGCCTGCCGGTGCTGGTACGCAAGCTGCGCCAGCACTACCCGGAGGTGGATATCCAGTTGCTGGAACTGACCTCGATGCAGCAGTTCGCGGCCCTCAAGTCGGGCCGCATCGATATCGGCTTCGGCCGCATCCGCAGCAACGACGCCACGGTGGCGCGCATCGTCCTGCGCGAGGAAAAGCTGGTACTGGCGATCCCGCCCTCCTTCCCGCTGGCGGCCAGCCACCAGCGCGTGAGCCTGAAGGAAGTGCATGGCCAGAAGCTGATCGTCTATCCCAAGGAACCGCGCCCCAGCTTTGCCGACCACATCCTGAGCCTGCTCAACGACCAGGACATCCATCCCGCCGAAGTGCACGAGGTGCGCGAAATCCAGACCGCCCTGGGCCTGGTGGCGGCGGAGTCGGGCCTGTGCCTGATCCCGGCCTCGGCGCGCCTGCGCAATGACCTGCATTACCGGCTGATCGACGACCCGCGTGCCACCTCGCCCATCATCCTGACCCACCGCATCAACGACAACGCCTGGTACATCGAGGCCGTCAAGCAACTGGTGGCGGACATGTACGCCGAGCGCCCGGCCTGGCTGGACATCGAGACCAGTTCCTTCCCGGCCACCGGCTTCCCCAATCCCGAGCGGCGCGATTGAGCGCCGTGGTGGTGGTGCTGTGGTGCTGTGGTACAGCTGTATGCGGGCTTCATTGATGCACTGCGCTGTCGTCCCAGGTTGACATCCTCACCGGCACACGCCTACACTCGGCTGTGCGAATAAAGGATTAATGTTCGTTAATCGAACATTCCATCTGAAGCTTCAGCCCTCGCCCCCACCATAATCACAACGCGATAACGGAGAAAACATCATGCTGTTCATGGTCCAAATGCAAGTCAACATCCCCGCCACCCTGGACAAGGCGGTCGCCGACCAGTTGAAGAAGGACGAGAAGGAGATGGCGCAGAAGCTGCAGCGCGAAGGCAAGTGGCGCGACCTGTGGCGTGTGGTGGGTCAGTATGCGAATGTGAGCATCTTCAATGTCTCGGGCAATGACGAGCTGCACAACATCCTCTCGGCGCTGCCGCTGTATCCCTTCATGAGCATCTCGGTCACCCCGCTGACCCAGCACCCCTCGGCCATCGCACAGATCGGCTGAGCCTCCCCCTTCCCTGCTGACCACCATCGCGCGCCCCCGGCCTGATGCCGGCCGGCGCGTCAAGGATCGATCCATGCCATTCGCAACACTGAACGGAATCAAGCTGCACTATCAACTCGACGGCGATGCCTCGCTGCCGGTGCTGGTGTTTTCCAATTCGCTGGGGACCTCGCTGGCGATGTGGGAGCCGCAGATGGCCGAACTGAGCCAGCACTTCCGCGTGCTGCGCTACGACACCCGCGGCCACGGCCAGTCGGAGGTTACGCCCGGCCCCTATACCATCGCCCAGCTGGGGGGTGACGTCATCGCCCTGCTGGACCATCTGCAGATCGCCCAGGCGCATTTCTGCGGCCTTTCCATGGGTGGCAGCACCTTCATGTGGCTGGCGGTGCATCATCCCGAGCGGGTCAGCAAGCTCATCCTCTGCAATACCGGGGCCAAGATCGGCACCCCCGAGGCATGGAACAGCCGCATCGAGACCGTGCAGCGTGACGGCCTGTCCGCCATTGCAGCGGCAGTGGTGTCACGCTGGCTGACGCCGGAATATGCGGCCCAGCATCCGCAGCAGGTGCAAGCCCTGACCACGATGCTGTTGGCGACCCCGGCCGAAGGCTATGCCGGCGCCTGCGCGGCGGTGCGAGACAACGACCTGCGCGCGGCCATCGCCGGCATCACTGCCCCGACCCTGGTGATTGCCGGCAGCGGCGATGTTCCCACGCCACCGGCCGATGGACAATTCATGCGCGCCACCATCCCGGGCGCGCTGTATGTGGAATTCGATGCCGCCCACATCTCCAACCAGCAGCAGCCCAAGTCCTTCACCCAGGCCGTGCTGCAGTTCCTGACGCAATAAGCTGCCGCGCCGTCTCCGGCCCCACTCCCCACGTCCAGCCTGCTTCAGGCGCGGGCACGCGGCGGCGGACGGCGCAACTCCAGTTGCGCCAGGGTATCGAGGTCGACCGGCTTGACCAGGTAGTCGTCGACACCGGCGTCGTAGGCTTCGCGCTTGTCTTCATCGCTGCTGAAGCCCGAGCAGGCCAGCAGGTAGACGTTGCGGGTGGCCGGCTCGGCCCGCAGGGCGCGGATCAGGTCGTGACCGGTCATGTCCTTGAGCCCGATGTCCAGCAACACCGCGTCGGGAACCCATTCCTTGGCACGGGCGATGGCGCGCGTGCCGCTATAGACCGCCTGCACATCGTGGCCCAGCAACTCCATCAATTCCTTCATGGTGTCGGCGATGTCGATGTTGTCGTCCACCACCAGCACGCGCATGCCGGCACGCGGCGTGCCGTCGGTTGATGCTGCTGCGTTGGTGGTGCTTGTGCCATTCGCGGCATTCGTGGCAGTCGTCTCGGTCGTCGCATTTGCCGGATCGGAACCGCTGGCGGTCTTGTCCGGCATGGCCCGCGGCAGTTCGATGCGGAACACGCTGCCCTGGCCGATGCCGGCACTCTGCACGGTCAATTCGCCCCCATGCAGCTGGACCAGGCTGCGTGCCAGCGACAGGCCGATTCCCAGCCCATCCTGACGATCATGACCCAGCGCATTGGCCTGGGCGAACATGCCGAAGATATCGTCCAGTCGCTCGGCGGCGATGCCGATGCCTTCATCCCGGACTGTCAAGACCACCTTGTCGGCCTCAGCCTGCGCTGCCAGGTAGATATGACCGCCCTCCGGGCTGAACTTGGCGGCATTGTGCAGCAGGTTGATCAGCACCTGGGCCAGCCGGACCTCGTCACCCTCCACCGCCAGGCTGGCATCGGCCATGTCCAGGTGCAGCTGTTGACGCTTGCGCTCCATCAGCTGCTGGGCCGATTCCAGAGCATTGTGGATGACCTCGGCCACCAGCGTGCGACGCAGCTGCAGCGCCAGCTTGTTGTGTGACAGGCGCGACACGTCCAGCAGGTCGTCCACCAGCCGCACCATGTGGTCGAGGTGATTGGAAATGGTGTTGCGGGCGCGCAGCTCCCACTCCGGCGCATCCGGCGCCCGGGTGTTGAGAATACCGATGGCATTGCGCATGGGCACCAGCGGATTGCGCAGCTCGTGCGCCAGGATGGCCAGGAACTCGTCCTTGCGGCGGTCGATCTCGCGTAGCTCGTTCTCCACCTTGGCCAGGCGCAGCAGCGCATGCACGTTGGCCACCAGCTCGGCCGGTTCGATCGGTTCGAACAGGTAGTTGTCGGCGCCGCCTTCGAGGGCGCGGATCTTGTCGGCCAGTCCGATGTAGGAGGCCGAGGTCTGCAGCACCAGGCAGGAGGCGGTGGCCGGATCGGCCTTGAGGCGGGAGCAGACTTCCATGCCGTGGATGTCGGGCAGCTTCACGTCCAGCAGGATCAGCGCCGGTTTCAGCTCGCGTGCCAGCGCCAGTGCCTCGGTGCCGCTGGCAGCCTCCACCACGCGCAGCCCGGCCTTGGTCAGGATACGGGTGCGCGCATAACGTGCGGCGTCGGTATCGTCGACGTTGAGGATCAGTTGTTGAGGATGGCTCATGGCAGGCATGGGTAACAGGGATTTAGGCATTGACCTCGCCGAGGGCGATTTCGTTTCGATGCGGCGGCAATTCCACCAGCGAACGCAGGGCCGCCAGCAGCTCATCGCGTCCTACCGGCTTGAGGAAATAGGCGTCCGCGCCCAGTCCCATGGCCTTGCTCTTGTCGTCCACGTCGGAGGCGATGATGACCGGCACATCGCAACGCGAGGGGTCGTTCTTGAGCTGCACCAGCCAGTGCCAGGAATCCTTGCCGTCCAGCAGGATATCCAGCACCACGGCGCAGGGCTCGCCGTTGCGCCACAGGGCTTCGGCCTCCGCCACCGACGAGGCCGGCACCACGCGGAACTCCGACTGGTGCAGGTAGCGCTGGTACAGCAGACGCAATTCAGGCCGGTCTTCCACCACCAGCACCGGCAGGCTGGCGGCCGAGGGCTCCGGCCGCTCGTGCAAGGCCAGCGGCGACCCATCGGGCAGGGCCCCGGTGCCGGCATGGATCACCGGGATCACCGCGCTGAAGGTCGAACCCTGGCCCTGCTGACTGGCCACCGCCACTTCACCGCCCAGCAGCATGGCCAGCTGGCGACAGAGCGGCAGGCCCAGGCCGGTGCCCTTGACGTGGCGTTGCAGGTGGTTTTCCACCTGCGAGAATTCTTCGAAGATAATGCCCAGATGCTGGGGCGGGATGCCGATGCCGGTATCGGTGACCGAGAAGCGCACCGTGCCGTCGTGCAACGGCTCGGCGGTCACCGTGATGCTGCCCTGCTCGGTGAACTTGATGGCATTGGAGATGAAGTTGCGCAGGATCTGCGAAAGCTTGCCCTCATCGGTGAACATCTCGCATTCGTCAGGAGCGACAAAACTCAGGCGTAGCCGGTCCGACACCAGCAAAGGGCGCAGCATGCCGCGCAGGGCGCTGAAGAGTTCGGCTACCTGGAAGCGGCTGGGCTGGATCTCGACCTTGCCGGCCTCGATCTTGGCCAGGTCCAGCAGGTCATTGACCAGTTCCGACAAGGCCCCGGCGCTGTCCAGGATGTAGCGCACCTGGCGTTCCTGCTCGGTACCGAGTTCGCCATCCACCCGATCCAGCAACAACTTGGCCAGCGCCCGGATGGAGGACAGCGGGGTGCGGAATTCATGGCTCATGTTGGAGAGGAAGCGCGACTTGGCCTCGTCGGCGCGGCGCAGGTGGTCGGCCTTTTCATCCAGCTCCGCATACAGCGCCACCACGCCGCGGTTGGTGTCTTCCAGTTCGCGGGTCAGTTGCAGCAACTCTTCCTGACGGCCCTTGAGCTCGGCCAGGGTGGCCAGCAATTCCTGGTTCTGCTGCTGGGTTTCGAACAGGGCCAGCCCGGCCGGTGCGGCCGCCAGCGCGCTGCCGATCTCACCGGCCACGCGCGGCGTGATCAACCGTGCCGCCGGCGGCAGCAGCTTGCGCATCAGCACCGTGGTGCCCTTGCCCGGGGCGGTCTCGATATCGAAGGCATCCATCAGCTTGCGCGCACCCGTCAGCCCCAGGCCCATGCCGGTATGGGACTGATAGCGCCCGGACAGCACCAGCTCCAGGTCGGCAATGCCCGGCCCCTGGTCGCGCACGCACATGAGCAAGGTCTGCGGGGCGGTACTGCCTTCGATGGCGAACTCCACCTGACCGCGCCCGGCATAGCGGAAGGCATTGCGCGCCAGTTCCGAGATGCTGGTGGCGATGCGCACCTGGTCCTGCTGCGCAAAGCCACACAATTCGGCGATCTGGCGCGCGCGCTGGCGAGCTCCGACCACATCGATTTCATTGCCGATGGCCACGGTGAGCAAACGCAAGGTCATCCCGCCTCTCCCTGACGCAGGACCATGACGCTGACGTCGTCACGGCCACGATAGAAATCACGATACAGCAGGGCCGCAATCACGGCCGCGTGCGCCTGTTCCACGCCCGGATAGCCATCCAGCGACCAGCGGCTGGTCAACCCATCCGAATGGAGGATCAGCAGCATGCCATCCTGCCAGGGCGTCTCGAACTGCTGCACCTTGCGCAGGTTGTGGCCGACGATGCCATTGACCGAGACCAGATGACGGCGTTGACCGTCCAGGCTGGTACAGCAGGCGATATTGCCGACCCCGGCAAAGCGCACCTTGCCGGCCTGCACATCAATGCTTGCGACGGCCACCGCCGCGCCCCGCGTCTTCTGCAAGGCGGCGTGCATGGGCGGCACCAGTTCCGCAGGCGGTCGCACACGGCTGACTGCCGCCATGTCGGCCAGCACCTGTACGGCGCCCTCGGCGGCATCGGCGGCGGCGTCGCCATGGCCCAGGCCGTCGACCACCATCGACAAGAGCCCGTCATCCACGGTCGCCGCCCAGCCCGCATCACCGCAGCGCTGCTCGCCCGCCAGCGGCAGGCAGACCAGGCCGCACTGCCACGGCTGGCGCGCCCCCGGTGCCTCCCACAGCACGGCGCGCAGGATCGTGCCGCGCTCGGGCCAGGAATAGACGTCAAATTCGTCGGACTGGCGCCGGATGGCGCCCAGCCCCACACCATAGGTACCGGTCGTCGAATTGCCATCGGCCATGGCGGCCTGGGCATCGCGCATGCCGGGGCCACTGTCGATGGCCAGCATCTCGATGCCACGCACCGCTGCACCCGCTGCGGTATTGCCCATGACGGAGCGCAACAGGATTTCTCCATGCCCGGCATGCTTGAGCATATTGGTGGCCGCTTCGGTCAGCACCAGCGCCAGCCGGGCCGCCGGTTCCTGGGCAAAACCCAGTCGTCGCGCCAGGTCGGCAGCCGCCCGTCGCGCTGCTGCGATATCGACGGTTTCATTGACGGCGACGCATTCCTCGCTGCGCGAGGCCGTCAGAACAGTTTCCATTTGATGATGCTTACCTGGGTTCCCGCGCCCGGCGCGGTATCGATCTCGAATTCATCGGCCAGCCGCTTGGCGCCGGACAGTCCCAGCCCGAGGCCGCCGCCGGTGGTGTAGCCATCGGTGAGCGCCAGCCCGATATCGGCGATGCCCGGTCCCTGGTCGGCAAATACCAGTCGCAGGCCACGTCGGGTGCCGCTATTGAGCTCATCCACGCGGGCTTCGCCGCCACCGCCGTAGCGCAGGGTATTGCGCGCCAGTTCGCTGGCCGCCGTCACCATCTTGGTCTGCTCCACCAGCGAAAAGCCCAGTCGCACCAGATGGTCGCGCACCAGCTTGCGCAGGCGCACCACGTCTTCGTCGGTCTGCAGGGTCTGGGTCAGGAGTTGCTGTTCATCCACCGTGTACCTCGCACGGCATGTGGGGCGCGCCCATCAGTCGCTCTCCGACTCAAGCAGCTTGACGCCGCGTTCCACATTGAGGGCGGTACGCACGCCATCCAGTGTCAGTCCCAGCTCGACCAGGGTGATGGCCACGGCCGGCTGCATGCCTACCACCACGGTGCGGGCGTCCAGCACCCGCGCCATCGAGGCGGTATTGCTGATCATGCGACCGATGAAGGAATCCACCACGTCCAGCGCGGAGATGTCGATGAGCACGCCGCGCGCGCGGTCCTTGACGATGCGCTCGGTCAGGTCGTCCTGCAGCGCCATGGCCAGGCGATCGTGCATGTCGACCTGGATGGTCACCAGCAACAAGCGCCCCATGCGCAGGATAGGGATGCGTTCCATGGATTACTGCTCCGTATTCTGGACAGTAACCCGCGAGCCGGTCTTCTTGAGCGCGATCATGAAGGCATCGGCCAGAGTGGCCTTGGTGGTCACGTCTTCCAGGTTCACGCCCAGATGCACGATGGTCTGGGCGATCTGCGGACGGATGCCGCTGATGATGCAGTCCGCGCCCATCAGGCGGGCGGCAGCGATGGTCTTGAGCAGATGCTGGGCCACCAGCGTATCGACGGTGGGCACGCCGGTGATGTCGATGATGGCGATCATGGCGCCGGTCTCGACGATCTTCTGCAGCAGGCTTTCCATCACCACCTGGGTGCGCGCACTGTCGAGCGTGCCGATCAGCGGCAGCGCCAGCACGTTCTGCCACAGCTGCACCACCGGCGTGGACAGCTCAAGCAGTTCCTGCTGCTGACGCAGGATGACCTGCTCGCGCGCCTTCTGGTGCACTTCAATGGTGTACAGGCCCAGCTTGTCGAACAGCGAACTGGTGGCCGCGATCTCCTGCGCCAGCTGGGCCGGCTGCTCGCCCAGGATGCTGCGCAGATGGTCGAACAGCGGTTCCTTCAGGGCAAACACGAAGCTGGCGGTATCCAGCGAGGAAAAGCCCTGCAGCGCACGCGTACGCGAAACTTCGCCCAGCAGGTGGCGCACATCGGCCCAGTCGTTGCCATCGGTGTCGCTGCCGGCCCCGCTTTCCAGGGTACGGGCCAGCAGGCTCAGGAACTGTTCGGCCTGGCGGCGGATTTCGAATTCACCGCTTTTTTCCTTGCGGCCCAGTTTGGACGTCAAGGTCGTGAGCCAGTTTTCCAGCAGGTTTTGCTGGTGCTGGTTGAGAATCACGGTCAGTTGCTGGGTGTGAGCGGAAGTCATGTTCTTTTTGTGTCCTGGACGGTCATACCTTCCGCTTCGCGTGGCTGGCGGAAGGCGCATTGGGAAAGGTACCGGGCGCCTGCAGTCCCCCTGGACGCACGGTCTGACCATTCTAGGTGACGCGGCTTTGAAGCTATGCAAGACAACACCTACAAGCCTTGTAGGAATCCATTACCCCCGCCTACTTCCTGCTGATTTTCTTGTGGACTGGAAATGCTGGCGCTTGCTCTAGCGCCGGGGCCTTTGGCAAGCTTGCCCGACGCTGTTTATAATGCCGCCCAAACCATAGGAGGAAAGCAGTTGGGTCAACGTGCAAACACGATGTCTTGTTACGAAGTGACGGGACATTCTTCGCCGTTCATGTTCAGGGTCTGGTGCGCCAACCGCGCCGACAGCTGGTTCGTCAGCGGCGTGGAAATCCGCCACCGCTCCATTGGGCAGCTCTTCCCCAAGCGCTCCCTGCCGGGCCTGTACGACTCCAAGCCCCTGGCGCTGGCCCGCGGCATCCACTGGTGCGAATGCGTAGCCCATCAATTGCTGGAGGCCGAGGTACCGGAAGTCCCCTCCGACCTGTTGCCTCCCGGACGGATAGTGCGCGAGCTGCGATGATGCAGGGCGCCGCTGCCGCGCCTGCTTTCACCTTACAACCAGGCTTCCTGCTCGGCCTTGCGTCCCTCGGTCTGCATCGCCTCGCACAGGGGGCGTAGCGAAGCCGGCAGCGAAGGGCGTGCCAGCAACACGCCCAGCAAGCGGCGATCATGTGCATTCAGCGGCCAGCGCTGGGTGGTGGTCTGCCATTGGGCGAGCCCCATCTGATAGGGTTCCCAGGCCAGGCCGGCCTGCTCCCATCGACTACCGACCGTGCAGGCAATGTCGACACCGGCCGGGTCGGCATCGGCACTGATCCACGCCGGCGCAGGTGCCAGTTGCAGCAAATGCGACACCGTCGCCAGCCAGGCCGACGAGGGACGCCCGGGCATCCACAGGAGTGCCACACCGGCCTGGCGTTGACGTGCCTGCAGTTCGAAGCTGGTACGGTTTTCGATCAGCCACCATTGCCGTGGCGCTGTGAGGGCATCGGCAACCAGCAGATCGTCCAGCGGCAGGCCGATGCAATGCAGCGGCGCCAGTTCCAGCCGGCGTCCTTGCCAGGAGAAGACCAGATCGCCGGAGAGCCACCCCACCTGGGCAAAACTGGCAATGCCCAATCGCTCGAGATCGAATAACGCATCCAGCCAGCGCCACTCGCTCGCGCTGAGCGACTTGGTCAGGTCGCGCGCATGGAGCGCAAAATTACGCCGCAATCCCTGCTGGCCACTGTCGTGCCAAGCCGCCAGCGCCCGCAGCAGGCCCAGGCGAGCTTCCAGCACATCGGCGCGCAGGGACTTGTCCTCTTCCAGTGCCTTGAGGGCGAGCGTCAGTTCATCCAGCAGGTCGGGGTCCAGCAAGGTTTGCTGGACATTGCCGCGTTCGTGCAGCCATTGCCAGGCTTGCTCCAGCATGGCTTGTCTCGCCTGCTTTCGTTGCTCGGCATGGGTGATGCCCAACAAACCCTGCAGGCGGCGCAAGTCGCGCCAGGCAATAGTCTTCCACAGCCAGTTACCGCCCTTGAGCTCCTCGCGCCGGCTGATCCAGCCCTCTTGCAGCAGACGTTGACACAGGCGTTCGGCACGTTCGATGCCCAGCCCTACCGACTGTGCCTCCTTGAGCATGGCGTCACGGCTGCGGGAGCCGGCCTCGCCTCGCGCCCAGCGTTCCAAAGCGGCACGCTCTTCCTTGTCCAGCAGCAGCAAGCTGTCTGGCACCGCATGGGCGGCGACCAGATCATGCTGATTGCGGCCATGCGGCGTCTCTAGCAGCGCACTCATGGTCCGGTGCTTCAGGCATCCAGCCGCAGCCGCCGCTGCAACACCCCGATGGGCGGCGCCCAGCGGGCTTCACGCGGCTTCTTCGAGGTCACCAGCGTGATATCGGCCGGCTCGAAGACTTCGACGTTGTGCGTGATCGGCGTGGTCAGCACGTACTGGGCGCGGGTCGACTTGAGGAAGTTGCCGACCAGCTGGATGTTGCGCACATCCAGGTGGGCAAAGGGTTCGTCGATGAAGACGAAGCCGCCCGGCATGTCGTCGTCCTTCAACAAGCCCACCAGCAGGATCAGCGACTTGATGACCTGCTGCCCGCCCGAGGCTTCGCCGTCGTTCAGGCCGATCTCGCCCTTGCCGTCGAAGTTGAAGCTGACCTTCAGCTCGGCCTGGCGCAGTACGGTGTCGTCGTTGTCCAGGTGCGGCAGGTCGGCACTGACGATCACGCCGGCCAGCGCACCGAGATCGACGATGTTCTTGCGATAGCGCCGCACGGTGGCGCGCAACACATCGATGTAGCGTTCGCGGGCATTGCCTACCGCTTCCTCGGCCTGGGCATTGCTGATCTTGCGCGAGTCCAGTTCGTTGCGCTGGTTGCCCACCGTGCCTTGCATGATGAGGTGCTTGTCTTCGACGGTGCCGTCCTTTTCCCACTGGCCGCTGTCGAGCTCGGTTTCCACCGCCGCCATGCGCAGTTCGGCCTGCTTGGCGTTGCTGTATTTCTCGTACAGCGCCTGCACGGCGTCGGCGCCGATCCAGCGTTGCGGGAAGCGCCCCTTCTGCGCCCGCGAGGCCAGCGCGCGGGCGCGCTGCTCGTCGTGGCGGGTGCGCCAGTCGCGCTCCTGGCCGGCCAGGTCGCCTTCGGTGTCGCGCAGGCGGCGCTGCAGGCCCTGGTATTTGCCGTCGATGATGGTGCGTTGCTCGATGGCGTCGGCATGCTGTGCATCCAGTTGCGTCCAGCGTTCGCTGGCGGCCACGCGGGCTGCGCGCAGCGACGGCAGCTGGCGTCTGGCCTGCTCGAATTCTTCACTACGGCGCGCCAGTTCCTCGGCGGCCAGGTGGCCTTCGGTAGCTTTCTTGGCGGCCTCCAGCTGGCGCTTGACCTCGCTCTGCTTGAGCACGACATCGGTGAGCTGATCGTCGAGCGTGGCCAGGCGCTTCTGGATCGAGGCCTGGCGCGAGGCCATGGCGGCAGCGCCGAACTGATAGTCCCCCGGATCGCGCCAGACGCTGCGTCCGCCCCGACCGTCGCGCCAGTAGGCTTGCGGCGTGATCCATTCACCGCCCAGGCGCGCACCCTCGACGGTATCGTCCACGCGGCGGATCTGCGCCAGCTGGCGCAGCAGCCAGGACGGCGCCTTGGCGGAGAAGCGCAGCACCGCCAGCAGGCTGTCCGCCGCCGGCTGGGCCGGTGCGTTGGCGGCGTCCGACACCACGTAGTGACGATAGCGCTCGCGCTCGGCCAGGGCCATGGCGGCGGCTTCATCCTTGGGGTCGTCCAGCACCACCACCCAGCAGGAAGCGCGCAGCACCCCTTCGGCGGCGGCGCGCCAGTGGTCGTCGCCGATCTCGATGACATCGGCCAGGATGTGGTGCGCAATACCGGCCTGGCGCAGGCTGCGGCTGAACTGCTGCACGTCGCCCGGCTTGGGCGCCTGGCGCTGTCCGCTCAGGCGTTCCAGAGCGCCCTGGGCTTCCTTGCGCTGCTGCTCCAGGTCGCGCCAGCGGTCGTTCAATGCGCCCTTCTGCTGCTCCAGTTCTTCCACCCGTGACAGCAGTTGCGCGGCATCGCCTTCCACTGCCGACAGGGCCAGCAGTTCATCGGCCTGCTTGACCAGTTCCTCGACCGGCTTTTCGGCATCGCGGGCCTTTTGCTGGGCCTGCTGGGCCTCGGCCTTGTCGCGTTCCAGCGTGCTCACCTTTTCGCGGGCGGCCTGCTGTTGTGTCAGCAGTGACGACAGCTGCAGCGCATCGCTGCTGCGCTGGCGACGCTGCTCGTTGTGATGCAGGCGCTGGCGATGCAATTCGCGCAGGCGGCCGGCCGTGGTCTGGCGCTCTTCATGCCAGCGCAGCACGGGGATCACTTCGGCGGCCAGGATTTCACGCTCGCGCAGCTTGCCCTGGTATTGCCGATACAGGGTCACGCGGCTGTCGAGCTGCGCCAGTTGCGCCTCGCTATAGGCCAGTTCCTGCTCGGCCAGCGTCACTTCTGCAGCGAGGTCGCGCTGGTGGCGACGGGCTTCTTCGTAGCGGTCCAGCACTTCCTGGTCACCGAAGACCTCGAACACCAGCCGCAGCAATTCCTTGGGCGAGAATTCGCACAGGCGGTCGGTCTGGCCCTGCTCCAGCGCCAGCACGCGGGCAATCGCGCGCGACAGCCCGGCACCTTCCAGACGCTTGCGCCAGTGGTCCAGGCCCAGCCAATCCTTCTCCGGCAGTTGCGCCAGGGTTTCGATGGCGACATCGCCATCACTCATGCAGTAGCGTCGTTGCCAGTCGCCACCGTTGCGCTCGATGCGGCAGGCCAGCGTGACCTGATCGGCATAGAGCAGGTTGCGGGCGAACGGACGGGTGGAGGTCTGGCGGCCATGCGGACGGTTGTCCACCGTGGCGCGCAGCCAGGTGGTGTCGGCATTGGCGTGCCGGGCATAGGTCTTGTAGCTGCGCCCGCCCGAGCACTCCAGCCCGAGCAGGGTACGCATGGCGTCCAGCAGCGTGGTCTTGCCGGACCCATTGGGGCCAGCGATGGTGATGATGGAACCGTCCAGGGGCAGCGTCAGGCGCTGGCAATAGTCCCACTGCAGCAGTTCCAGCGATTGCAGGTGGAACATCAGAATTCTCCTTCTTCGTCTGCCGGTTTTACCGGTGCCGGGTCGCTCTGGTCGGCGTCGGCCCCTGCGGCTTCCTCGCGGGCAGTGGCGCGGGCCAGCACTTCACCCAGGGCGCCATCGAGAATGCGCGGCGCCAGGGCTTCGTAGTCCAGCAGCAGGTCCAGCAAGGGGCCTTCGGCGATGTCATCACCGCGTCGCACGATGAAGCCGTGGGCTTCCAGGCGACGCAGGTTGCCGTCCATGCGCATCTTCTTGCCCAGCTGCGTGCCGAAGTCGGCCAGCAGCGATCGATAGGACACCACCGGGCTGACCTCGGCGGCGCTGGGCATGGGCTTGTCGGTGTGGAACATCTCTTCCTGCTGCTCGCCGGCGTCACCGGCGGCGCGCGCCGACTGGCGCTCGCGCTTGGGCAGCACGATCAGCGACCACAGCACCACCAGCAGCGAGATCGCATCGCGTGGCAGGTCGATGTTGTTGTTGGCATTCATGCCGGCTTCGCCGAAGACGGCATACTCGGCCGGGCGCACCAGCGCCACGCTGATGTGGTCGGCGTGGATGTTGTCCACCAGCCGCAGGCCCACCTGCGCCAGCCGGTCCTGCAGCGCCTGCCACAGGTCGGCATCGATCAGGGCGCGGCGCACGCGCGGATGCTTGCGCGGCAGCCAGCGGCGGGCCAGCAGTTCGGCGGCCAGCAGGCCGGCCTCGTCTAGAGTCTCACTCATTCGGTCTTTCCGGGGATGGATCTGGATGGATGGCGCCGCCACTGATGGCGGCGACATCCGGGTCATCGATTTTCTCGACCAGCGGCAGGAAGCCGGCCTGCCATGGCAGGCGCGCCAGGTCGCCGGTCTGGCCCTGCAGGGTCTGCGCCTGGCGGTCGCCCAATAGCGGCAGCAACTGCAGGCGATAGGCGGCCTTGCCGAAGCTGCCGCCCAGTACCACGGTGGACAGCGGCAACGACTGCGGCTGGCCCTCGTCGCCCTCTTCCGGCATGGCGCCCAGCCGGCCCAGCTGGGCGATCAGGTCACCCAGTTCGACCGGCATGCGCAGCGCTTCGATCTTGCCCTCCACTGCCTGGGCCGGGGGCGGCAGGCCTTGCGAGCGTTGCGCGTCGGGGCGGTCGCGTTCGAACTCGCCCTCGGCCACGTCCAGCAATTCGTGGCCGCTGACGAAGACCGGCTTGACGCCCATGGACAGCGCCTCCCCCATCAGGGAGGACAGGTCGGGATGGCTCTGCAGCCAGCGCCGCACGTCCGAGCTGGTCACGCCGGTGCTGCCGAGCGTGACGCGCTGGCGATCGGCCTGTTGCAGGGCGCGGGTGAACTGGCTGGCCATGGTCAGCAGACGGGCCTGGCCATTGCCCAGGGCGCGGGCTTCGCGCTCCAGACGGGCATCGGCATGTTCGCTGCGGATCAGGGCGGTCAGGGCTTCGCCGGCGCGGTTGACCAGCTTCAGGGCGCGTTCGAAACGCGGCTGGGCTTCGCGCAGCAGGGCTTCGGAGCCACTTTCGATGGCATCGGCGAACTGGTCGTGCAGGCGCGCCAGCTGGGCATGCAGGTGGCGGATCTGGCTGGCGTCGGACAGGCCCAGGGCCTGGGCCCCGGCCACCTGCGAGAGCAGCGCGGCCATCTCGTCGTCCTCGCCGACGGCGCGCGTGAGCGGTGCCAGCAGGGCTTGCACCTGCTGGGCGATGGGCGAGAGCTGGTAATCCTGGTCGGTAGCATCCCAGACCAGCAGGCCCAAGTCGCGCAGGCGCTTGAGCGCGGCGTCCATGGCCTCGGGTTTCAGGGCGTAGAAAAGCTGGTTCAGGTCCTCGCGCTGCAGCCGGCCTTGCGGCTGGGCCGCCAGTTCCAGGAACACCCAGATGCGCAGGCGTGCCGCCGCCTGGCCACCGGAGACCAGGCCGCGCAGGGCGTCCAGCACATCCAGCCGCTGGCCCAGGCCCCAGGCCAGGGGCGCTTCGGCGGCCTGGGTGGGATCGCGGAAATAGCTCTCGAAGGAGCCTGATTCATGCTCGTCCGCAAGGGGAGCGGGGTCGAATTCTTCTGTCAATTTGTCGTGGAGGTTGGCCAGGACCATGCCTGGAGCCCGCCCTGCACAGTGAGCGGATCGGCAAGTTTAGCAGGCCCGGGGGTTGGCCTCCAGCAAAGCGGGTGGGAGAGCGGTGGAAGCGAGGAACAGATTATTGCTTACGAACAACAAACCACCTTGTCATTCACCGCCCCAACCTGATCGCCTCATACGGCGTCTGCAGATCGCGCTCGGGGATTTCCCATACCACCAGCTTGGGCGGCGTCTGGGTGAAGGCAGGGTTGGAGAAATACTCGTTGGCGCTGCCGGAGAATTTGCCGCCATCCTTGGCGAAGCTGCCGATCTTCGCACCCAGCGCCTGCTGCAGGAAGCCCACGAAATTGGAATTGCGCGAGAACGAGGTGCCGATCAAGGCCACATTGGGCAGCTGCTGGTCGCCCAGCAGGTCGTCCAGGTCGTCGCCTCCCTTGTTGGCTTCGGCCGGTGCAGTCGGTGCAGGCCCCGCTGCTGCCACTTCCTTGAATTCGGTGGCCGCGACCTCTTCCGGCTGGGGTTGCCAGCGCAGTGGCAGCCAGTCCAGGCCAGCCAGGTGGACCAGGTCGCCGGGGCGGCGCGCCAGCGTGCCGGGCTGGGCCTGATAGGCCTGCGCCGGCGTGGGCTGCAAGCCGGCGGCACGCACCTGCGCGGCAATCACGGCAGCCGCGGCCTGCGCGCCGGTTTCGTTCCAGTGGGTATCGGTGCGCAGCCAGGCCGAGGCACCGAGCGGCGCCAGCGTGGGGGCCAGGTCGATGGTACGCACACCGGCCTGTTGCAGGCCGGCGACCCACTGGGCGGCACGTGCTTCCAGCTGGGCCGGGCGCGACAGGCCGCACAACTGCGCGGCGGCGATACGGCTCTTGTCGGGCACCACCGCCACCAGCAGGGCGATATCACGCTGGGCCAGCTTCTGGCGCAGCGCGATGACGGCCTGCAGCTTGGCCTGGGCGTTGGCCTGGGCGTCGCGATGGACCTGCAATTCCTCGGTCAGGAACAGCCAGCCAGGACAACCGCTGCGCACCCGGGGGCCGGTGTCATGCAGCAGCAGCCAGCTGCCGGCGCGTTCCAGCCGGGCGGCCTGTTCCGGCAGCCAGGCATTGGACAACTGCTTGGCGATGCGATGGGTCAGTTCACCATGCAGGGCATCGTCACGGGTCCAGCTGGCGGGCAGCCATTCGATCTTGTTGGCATAGACCAGCCAGCCACAGCCCAGCAGGCCGGCTGCCAGCACCACGGCCAGGACCAGGCCGGCCCAGCGGCTGGCGCGCCGGGCCAGGGCGCTGGGGGCGGCCGGCGTGGCGGGAGCGGAGACGGGAGGCGTGCTCATGGCGGACTCGCGGGATCAGAACTGGAAGTAGAGGAAAGGCACCGTCTCGCGGCTGGCAATCAGCGCGAAGGACAGCAGGAATCCGGCCACCGGCCACAGCCGGAGGAACCAGAGATACACCACGCTATCGGCCCAGCGCACCTGGCTGGCCTCCTGCCACAGGGGCGCGACGATCCAGAACAGGCCCAGCAGCACGGCCAGTGCCTGCACCGGGCGCAAGACCACGGCCAGTGCGTCGCTCAAACCCATGCCGTGCAGCCCGAACTGGCCGGCATACATGGTGGCGGCGGTGGCGAAGTCGGGCGAACGGAACAGGGTCCAGGCCAGGCAGACGAAGAGCAGCGTGAGCACATGCGCCAGCCAGCCCGGGATGGCGGGCAAGGAGGAGCGCGACCAGGCGCGATCCAGGCACAGGGCCAGCCCGTGGGCCGAGCCCCAGAGCAGGTAGTTCCAGCTGTCGCCGCCATGCCAGAGACCGGCGATGGCCATGGTCAGGAACAGGTTGCGGTAGGTCTTCCACACCCCGTGGCGGTTGCCGCCCAGGCCGATGTAGAGATAGTCGCGCAGCCAGCTGGAGAGCGAGATGTGCCAGCGCCGCCAGAAATCCTGGATGCTGCCGGCCAGGTAGGGATGGTTGAAGTTTTCCGGGAAGTGGAAACCCAGCATCAGCCCCAGGCCGATGGCCATGGCGCTGTAGCCGGAAAAGTCAAAGAACAGCTGCAGCGAATAGGCCAGGCAGCCGATCCAGGCGTCCACGAAGCTGGGCTGCTGCAGGTGGAAGGCGGCATCCACCACCGGCGAGAGGGTGTCGGCCACCAGCACCTTCATGGCCATGCCGACCATGAAGCGGCGCGCGCCCAAAGAAAAATTCTCCCAGGTGAACCAGCGCTGGGTCAGTTCGTGCTGCACCCAGTCGTAACGGATGATGGGGCCGGCAATCGAATGGCCGAACATGGAAATATAGGTGGCGTAGTTGATGAAGCTGCGCTCCACCGCCACCGTGCGCCGATGCACGTCCACCAGATAGGAGATCGCCTGCAGCACGATGAAGGACAGGCCGGCCGGCAGCGCTACCTTCTGCCAGGCCAGCGGCATGGCGCCGTACTGGACCATCAGGTCGCTGATGGTGGCAGCGACGATGTTGGCGTACTTGTACCAGACCAGCACGGCGGTATTGAAGACCACCAGCGCCGTGAGCAGGCGCACGCGCCCTCGCCCGTCCTCGCGCGAGCGGTCCACCAGCAGGCCACCGACCCAGGCCACGATGGTCAGCACCACGTGCAGCGACAGGAACAGCGGGCTCAGCCAGCCGTAGAACAGCCAGCTGCCCAGCAGCAGCACGAGGTTGCGCCCGCGCTGCGGCACCACCGCATAGACCAGCAGGAACAGCGGCAGGAACAGCGTCAGGAATTCAAGCGAGGCAAAGACCATGGCGGCAGCGCAGTCGGGCGATGGATCAGTTGGCCAGCTTGTCGGTCGCCGCCAGCAGGCGCGGTCCCTTGTCCGACGGCAGCAGCAGCACGCTGTAGCGTTCGCCCGCCTTCAGTTCACCCAGGTCCAGCGCCGGGCCGGTGTTGGCACCGCCGCACACCAGTTGCACCGAGAGCTTGACCGGGTTGATCGAGCGCCGTTGCAGGCTGCCCTGCTTGACGTCCTTGAACAGGTCGGCGTTACGCCCGGCCGGGCGCAGTGCCGCCCCGGCGCAGGAAGCATCCAGGTTGAAGAAAGCCAGCGAGGCCTTCAGGCCATTGAAGTCGTCCGGGTTGTCCTGCACCGTCACCTGGCTGATGCCCTTGGCACCGGGCAGCACCACCACCGTGGCGAATTCGCCGGGCTTGGCCTGCACGCCCAGCTCCAGGCTCCTGGCACCGACCGTGAGGGTACCCTTGATGGTCGACTTGGCCGTCACCGGGAAGAAGGACGAGACCGGCTTGGCCGCTTCCAGCTTCAGCGGCGGCTGGCCCTTCTGGGCCAGCACCTGCAAGGGCTCGGCAGTGCCGTTGACGAAGCGGATGAAGGCTGCATCCTCGGCCGGGCCGGTGGGATAGAGCGGGATGTCGGCAGCCAGCGCGCTGGCGCCGCACAGCAGGGCCGCAGCGGCGGCCAGTGCCTGCATCGCCTTCATTTCTTGGCTCCCTTGCTGCTCACGGCGTCGGCCGGCAGCTTGGCCAGCGCGTCGCCGATGGCATTGCCCCAGGACTTGTAGCCGGCCACGGTGAAGTGCTGGCCATCGGTGGTGACCCACTGGCCGGGCTTGGACATGGTCAGCGAATCGATATAGGTGCAGGGCGCCACGTTGGAAGCCAGGAAGCGCGACATCAGCTGGGTGCGCGCGTCGTTCTTGCCGTACATGCCGCCGGCCTTGCCCCAGGCCGGGCCGACCCACGCACACTTGGTGCCGGTGGCGGCAATCGCCTTGGTCAGGCCGGTCACGCTCTGCCAGGCCCAGGCCTTGGGGAAGTCCGGCTTGTCGTAGGAGGCCATGGTGTCGCCGATGACCAGCACCACCAGATCCGGCTTGTCCTTGGCGATGAGCTGGCCGATCGGGGTGGTGGTGGCTTCGCGACCCTTGATCTGGATCTTGCCGTTGTCGACCTGATCAGCGCCGCAATCGACCTTCTTGGTGGTCAGCCAGTCGCCGGCGCTGGCGCCGCAGGCGCCGATGGAATGGACCTTGGCGCCCAGCTGGGTCAGCTTGGCGTTGAGGGGTTCGGTGAGGTGGTCGGCCAGACTCATGTGGCTCTCGCCAAGTACCAGGATAGTCAGACCTGCCAGAACGGATGCAGTAGCCATAGCGATATGTCGATAAAAAGGATCAGTTGGAATAAGGAGAACGGTACGGACTGACCGGCAGGGTTAGGAAGCTGCCCTGCATGTCCTCCAGCGTGTAACGCAGATACATGGCGACGTTGAGTTCGCGGAAGTCGCTCGAATTGTTCAGACGCAGCGCGCCACCGACGAACAGGCGGGGCGCGAAGCGGTATTCGCCGTTGCCTTCCAGGCTATAGCCCAGGCCGGTCTTGGTCTGCTGCGCGTACTGACGACCACTGGCGGCCTGCAGTGCGGCATCGGTGGGGAAGTAGTCAGCCCCATCCTGGCGGAAATACTGCATCCCCACCGAGCCCTTGAGCTGGAAGGTGAACTTGTCGGAACGCTTGGCCCAGGTGACCGGCACGCCCAGTCCCAGGTAGGCCTGCGGACTGAAGTAACCGCCATGGCCGTAGGTATAGAAGTTCTGGTTGTTGGCGTAGCTGATGACGGTGGCCGACACGCCGGCGGTCATCTTCTCGTCCTCGGCATTGGTGAGGTACTGGTAGGCACCGCCACCCAGTTCCACCCGGGTGTTGGATTCCACGTTGCGGCCACGCAGGCTGTGCAGCGCGCCATAGGCGTAGACCCCGGTCTGGGCATCGTCCGAACTCATCTCGGCACGACCACCGTTGGCGGTCACGCCGCCCCAGGACAGACCGGCGCGGGGATCGGTGCTGCCGGCAAACGAGGTGATGCTGTCGTTGACCGCGCGGCGCGACACGTTCACCGCGAAGCGGTTGGTGCTGCTGCCGGGGAAGGACTGCTCCACGCTCACCCCGCCAACGATGTTGGGGTACTTGAAGCCACGCGGCGTGGTGCCGAGGTCGGCCTTGACGCCATCCTCGGGACGCTCGTAGGCCACTGCCACCCCGACGCCACTGGCGCTCTGCTTGCCCAGGCCGGTGGCACTGCTGCCGCCACCGCCGAAGCGGCTGGCTGGTTCGTCGCCGAGGGTGCCGCCGTCCAGCGAGACCGGCGTGATGCGTACGGCCACGCGGTCGTTACCGACGGGCATGTTCACTTCCAGCGGGGCCTCGATGTCGTTCATGCGGCTCAGGCCCGACTCGCTGGCATTGCCGCGCACCACCACGCCTTGCGTGACATAGGCGCTGCGCGATTGCAGGATGTCGTTCAGGGCGCGCTGGGCCGGGCTCAGGTTGTCCACGGCGGCGCCATTGGCGGACGGCCCCTGCATGGCCAGCAGGGCGCGCTGGGTGGCCGTGGCCGCGCCGGGCAGTGCGGTGGTGGGGGCGTTGGCGACGTTGGCGACGTTGGTATTTCTGGCACGCACGCCCGGCTGGGCCTGGGCATATGCCCCACCCTGCACCGGCGCTGCGGCCACCGGTGCGGCCGAACTGAACACCGGACCGAGTGCGGTGCCGTAGGCCGGCGCTGGTTGGGCCTGTTGGGCTTGTTGTGCTTGCAGGGCCTGCTGCGCCTGCAACTGGCGCTGCGCCATGGCCGGATTGGCCGGCATGGGCAGTGTATCGACCACGGCCGGCGCAGCCATGGCCACCGGGCGCAGCATGGTCTCGGCCGGCGGCGGAATGGCGGCCATGTCGTCGCTGCCCGGCAGGCGACGCTGGGTGCGGAAGGGATTGATGGCCGGATCGAAGCCATTGCCCTGCGCCGCCAGCGTGCGCTGGCGCGCACCGTTCTCAATCGCCACGGCCTTGCGCAGCAGTGCGGTGGCCTCGCCGGTCTTGCCCAGGGCGCGATAGATGCGTGCTGCCTCGGTCAAGGTGGTGGGGTCGCTGCTGTCGAGCTTGCCGAACTGGTCCAGCAGCTTCAGGGCGTAGGCATTCTCGCGGGCCTGTACGGCGGTGTCGGCCGCCCCCAGCAAGACGTTGGCGTCACGCGGATTGCGCTGCACCAGCGGCTGGTACAGAGCCAGTGCGCGCAGGTTGTCGCCGGCCGCATTGAACATGCGGGCCAGGGCGGCGATGGCGTCGTTGTCGGTGGGGCGCTGTGCCAGTGCCGGAGCCAGGGTGTCGTAGGCGGCGGCCAGGTCGCCTCCCTGGCGCAGGCGTTCGGCCTGGCGCACGCGGTAGAGGAAACGCAGGTCGTCGTATTGCTTGCGGGTGGCCGCATTCATGCTCTGGTTCTGCAAGGCGGTGAGCATGTTGTAGACCTGCGCATCTTCGCCCGCGCGCAGCAGGATGGAGGCGTATTGCAGGCGCGTATTGACCGAGGGCGTGGCCGGCGGATTGACCAGCGGCTGCATCATCGCCATGGCGCGCGGGGCGTCGCCGGCATCGACATAGGCTGAGGCCAGGGTACCGGTGCGCTCCGGATTGCCGGCCGCCTGCGGCTGCACGCGATCCAGCAGGACCAGGGCTTCCTGGCGTTGACCGGTCTTGACCAGTTCGGTGGCGTGATTGACCTGGATGGTCAGTGTCACCTGGCTGGCCAGCTCGTTCATGGCGGCGGTACGGCGCTGGTCGGGGATGCGGCGCAGCGTGTCCAGGGCGTCCTGCCACTGTTCCATTTCCACCGACAGCAAGGCACTGGCATACAGGGCTTCGACGTTGTCGCGATGTTCGCGGGTGAAGTCGTCGATGGTGGTGCGGGCCTGCTTGGCCTGCCCGGCCTTGACGTACAGGCGGGCCAGGTCGAAGGTGGTCCAGACGTTGTCGGGGTCGTTCTTGACGGCCTCGCGCATGGCCGCCAGGGCGCCGTCGATGTCGTTGCGCTGCTCGGCCAGGCTGGCCTGCTGACGTGCGCGCAAGGCACGCAGGCGCCCCTGGTCGCCGAATTCGTTCTGCTGCGCCGGGGTCAGATGGTCCAGCAGGCGCAGGGCTTCATCAGCGTGGCCGGTCTGCGCCAGCACGTTGACCAGGCCACGGATGGCCGGCACCTGCTTGGGCTGCGCCGCCAGCACCTGGCGGTAATTGGCAGTGGCGGCTTCGTACTGGCCGGCACTGGCCTGGATGTCGGCGATGGCCACGCGTCCATCGAGGCTCTTGGGGTCCAGGCGCATGGCCTGGGCCAGGGCGTCCTGCGACTGCGCGGTCTGGCCGCGTGCCTGCAGGTCGCGGCCACGCTGGATCAGCAGCCAGTAGCGGACGCTGTCCAGGGCTTTCTTCCAGGACGTGCCGCCCCTGGCGACCGAGCGGGCCAGCAAGGGCTCGGCCTCGGCCAGGCGGTTCTGCTGCTGGCGGATGACGCCCATGCCACCCAGGGCATCGACGTCGTCGGGATGCGAGGACAGGCGCTCCTGGAAGGCCTTCTCGGCTTCCTGCAGGTCGCCCTTTTCCAGGGCCTGCAGGCCGCGTCCGACCACGGTCGGCTGCTGGGCGCCGGCCACCTGCTGGCGGCCCTTGGCCAGCAAATCGCGGATCTGCTGGTCGTCGGGATGGCTCTTGATGAATTCTTCGAACAGCGAATACTGTGCCGGCGACGGCGGCCCCTGCCAGATCAGCGCCAGGCGCCAGCTTTCGTCGGCGTCGCCGCCGATGTCGGTCTTCTTCGACAGGCGTGCCAGCTGGCGGATGCCTTCCAGACGGCTATCTTCGTGACGTGCCAGCTGCTTGGCGTAGAACAGCGCCAGGATGCTATCGTCCGGGGTTTCGCGCAGCAGGCGTTCCATGCCCTTGCGCGCTTCGGGCCAGGCGGCATCGTTGAAGGCCAGGTTGTTGTAGTACTCGCGCCCTATCGTGCCTTGCGGCGTGAGTCCGTTGAACATCTTGCGGAAGGTGTCGGTGGCGCGATCGCGTTCACCGGCGTCGACCAGGCGGCGGGCTTCGGCCAGCAGGGCCTTGTTTTCCGGCTTGGCCAGGGCGATGTCCTGCGCCAGCTGGTTGGCCTGCCAGGGTTGTGGCGACAGCGCCTGCAGGCGGTCCAGGTACTGCTTGGCCTGCTGCGGCTTGTTCTGCTTCACGCCGACCAGGCCCATGCCGTAGAGGGCATTGACCTGATTCGCATCCAGTTGCAAGACCTTCTGCCACACCTCGGCGGCACGCTGCGAGTTATCGCGTGCCTGCCAGTACTGGCCCTGTTCGATCAGTTGAGCCGCCAGCTCCGGCTCGGCCGCATGAGCGGCCACACCCAGCAGCGCGCTCAGGACTCCGATGGCTAGCGTTGAACGGCGCGCGCGCATGACTTCTCCCAGGACAAATTAAGCGTTCCGTCATCGCGGAACTGATAGCGTTTCTCGACCCATCCCAATCCGAACAGGCCCAGCATGACGTTGTAATACAGGATTTCGGGGCGCGGGTCAGGCTGCGCCAGTCCGTTCTCCAGTTGTTGCGTGACGGCACGTTGCAGTTGCGCCGCCATGGCGGTTTCACCCTTGGCGACCAGATAGGGTAACAGCGCGGCGCTAAAGCCGAACGGTGCCTGTCCTTCGGTCGCGCCCGTGGTCACCTGGACCTTTTCGGGCGGCACGCCGGTCGCGGCCAGGCTCTGGCGCATGCCATCCAGTGCCGCCAGCAGCGGCGCGGCCGCCGGATCGCGGGGCGAGGTCATGCCGGCCCACAGATACACGCGGATGGCGTCATAGCTGCCCAGGTCGCCCTTGGCCGGATCGACCTGGAACTGCCCGGATTGCACCGTCAGCATACGGTAGGCCACCCAGTCGGCCACGTAGCCGCGAGGCGCCGAGCCCTGGATCATGCGCAGCGTATTGTCGGCCAGCTGTTGCCAGGGACCGTTGGGTCGCTCCTTTTGCAGACGGCGCAGCAGCGGCAGCGGCAGATAGCTGGGATTGAGCGTCCACAGCGCATTGCGCTGGTTGAAGCCCTGTGGCCCCGGCAGCAGCATCTTGCCCAGGCCGGGCAGGTCCACCACCAGCTTGGCTTCGATATTGTCCAGCAGGTCCAGCGCCTGCTTGCGGTATTGCGGACGTTGCCACAGGCGCGCCGCTTCCAGCAGGGTATAGACGATCCAGAGATCGGCGTCGGAGGCCGAATTGGCGTCCTGCATCTGCCATTTGCCGTCACTGCCCTGCCCCCACAGCCAGCCCGGCAGGATCTTGCCGGGGTCGTTGCCGAGCATGTTGTGCAGGGTCCAGTTCCAGACCTTGGCAAAGCGCGTGGCATCGTTGGCGATGAGCGCCAGCAGCATGTGGTACGACTGGCCTTCGGAGGTGGTGTGATTGGGCAGCAGGCTGGAGTGCAGCACCCGGCCATCGTCCTGTACATGTGCTGCAGCCCAGGATTGCCATGCGGGCCAATCCTGGGCTGTGCAGTTCTGCTGGGTCGCGGCCAGGGCCGGCAGCCACGGTGTGGCGGCCAGCCCCCCCAGCGCGCCCAGCAGGCCGACCACCCGGCGCCGGCGCGGAGAGGCGGCCCTGTTCACTACCGAATGCCCGGCCTTACGCATTGAGGCGCTTTCTCGCCTTGGCGCGCAGGGTCAGGTAAGCCAGGCCACCCAGCAACAGGATGCCCAGGGCCACCATCAGGAACATGCTCACCACGTGCTGCGACAGCCACCAGCGCAGCATGCGCAGCGGCGACATGCTACCCACGAAATACTGTTGCTCGGCCAGCAGCGGTTCGATGCTCTCGCCGCGCACCGCCACCAGGCTACCCTGGACGGCGCCGGATTCGGCTTCCTTGCTGGCCAGGGCCGACATGATCTGCGACAGGCCCAGCTTGTCGCCACCGGCCAGCACCACCACGCTGCGGCTGCCGTCCAGCGGCGACTCGAAGCCGGTCAGGTAGGAGGTCGGATCACCGCCCGAGAAGGCCATCTGCAGACGGGTGCGACGCTGCGCCGCCTTCGGGTCCAGGCCCAGCCAGCCACCCACGCGCAGTGCCAGGTCCGACAGGTCGAAGCGCTGCTTGTCGCCGGTCACCAGGGTGGGCAAGCGGTCGGCCCATTGCTTGAGCAGGGGCTGGTTCTGGCCCGAGGCCATCACCAGCAGATCCTTGTCGGCAAACTTGGCGATCTGCGCGGCCTGGGTCACGGCCACACCCGTGGCCGGGTAGCCGGTGGCGCTGCCGAAGCGGCCCAGCACGGTCAGGTAGGCGCCGAGGTCAGCATCGCTGGCGTTGTCCGGCAGGACCACGGCAGTCTCGGACAGATCGGCCATGCGTGTGAAGGGGAAGCCGGCATCCTTGAACACGCCCAGGTTGGGCATGGCCATGAAGTGGTCGTAACCGCGCAGGTCGATGGTGGACTCAGGATCGATGCTGCCGCGCACGTTGTCGATGATGATGTCGGCACACTCGCCCTGCTTCACGTAGTCATACATGTAGCGCAGTTGCAGGCGCGATTGCAGGGCCGCGGTATCCAGCGGCAGGCGCACGCTCATCTCGCGCTCCAGGGCATCGCTCTTGATGGCGGCCAGCAGGCCCTGGTCCAGCTTGTCGCGGGGCAGCAGCACGTCGGACTTGATCAGGCCGTCGTTGAAGCTGACGATCAGCGAGGAATTGCTCGAACGCGGCTGCGGTGTATAGCGATAGTGCAGGTCCAGCTTGGCACCGTCCTGGCGCCAGCTCGACAGCGCCGGCGGGAAGTTCAGTGGAATGGTGATGTCGCCCGGGTTGTAGCCGGACACATTGAGACGCTTGGCGTCGATCAGCTCAGCCAGCTTCACCGGGCGGTCGGTGGGCAACCAGTTGGGCGCATCGTAAGGCTTGCGCGGCGCCACCGGTTGCAGCTTGTCGATCACCACCGAATTGCCGGCCACCGCCTTGTTGCCCAGGGCGGCAGCAGCAGCGGCACGCTTGACCTCTTCGGCATTGCGGCCGGTCACCAGCAGCAGCTTGCCGTTGGGATCGTTGGGGTTGGTCACCATGGTCAGGGTCGGGCCCTTGGGGGCGGCGATCTCCAGCGCGCCGATCTGGCTGGCGCCTTCGCTGCTGACCAGCACCACGCCATTGCCCTTGGCCGGCAAGGCGTTGATCTGCGCCGGGAAGCGCGAACCACGATAGCTGGCCAGCGCACCGAACCAGGACGACAGCGTGCCGGCGGCTTCCAGGGTGCCATTGTCAGGCGCGGCGGCGAACACGAAGGGCAGGTTCAGCATGCGCATGTCGCGGCGGTCGAAGAACGGCAGCGGCATCATTGACAGGTCGTCCTTCATCGGCAGCGGCGTGGTCTGCAGGGCCAGTACCGACTCGTTGCTCACGCGCGCCCACAGGCTGGAATGCAGCGGGTTTTCGCACCCCATGGTGTAGTGACCGATGAACTGCAGGCTCAGGCGATTGAATTCGGTGATCAGCTTGCTCGGGATCTCGACCTTGCTGGTCTGCAGGGTACCGGCATTTTCCTTGGGCAGCGGGATGCTGCCGGCCACCACGTCGTTGACCATCACGTTGATCTGCGACAGATCCGGCAGCAGCGCCGGCGAATAGGTGTATTGCAGGGTCACGTTGGCGCCGGTCACCACCTGGTTGGCCGGGACGTCGAAACCGACGCTGTCGGTGGCATCGACGCCGTGCAGCGTGATCGGATAGCCACGGCCCAGTTGCGTGAGGCTGAAGTTGTAGGGATCACCGGCCATCGGCGAGGTGGCCGCACCAGTAGCACCACCGGCAGCAGAGGGAGCTGCAGGGGCCGCCGCGGCAGCCGCGAGGGCCTGGATCGGCAGGCTGCCCGAGGCCACTACGCCGGCCATGATCAGACAGATGGAGCGCCGACGGAAAGTCGGGTTCTTTCCAGGAGACTGCTTGTTTTTCATTGTTTTTCCATTGATTTGTCGAATGCCTGAACCACTACATCGGCCGGGACCGCGCCTGCCGCTGCTGCTACCGGAGCGCCTGCGGCCGTAGCAGCAGCTAGCGGTGCTGCCGGCGCGGCTTCCACCACCGGATCCTGCTTGGCGGCAGCCGCCGCCGGCGGGCGCCGGGTATCACGCCACAGGCGCAGCTGGATCAGGGTGGCGCGGATGAGTTCCTTGATACCGTTCACACCGATCAGCGAGACTTCACGCAAGGCCTTCAACGGCGTATCGCGGCGGCTCTTGCCCCAGTTGTTGGCCCAGATGTCGGCGCGCGAGAAGGTCAGGCGGACCAGTTCGCTGTTCTGGCGCAGGGTCAGCTCATGGAACTGGGCGCCGACCATTTCGCCACGGCTGAACACCACCACGGCCGGGAATTCCTTCTCCTGCTGGTTGCGGAACAGCGTCACATTGATGTGCTGGCCACGGGCGATCGTCACGCCCTTGGGCAGGCGCAGGCCAATGCCCTTCTGCGAAAAGTCCAGCGTGGTCCCGCTGACCTCATTGCCATCGGCCAGCTTGATGCGCACCGGCAGCTCGGCGGCCACGCGCGGCTCGCTGCGCACCTGGCGGGTTTCGGAAGCGACCGCCATGGCGGCGCTGCTGATGATGACGTTGTACAGCGTCCAGGCCATGTTGATGAGGATGGTGGTCATCGCATTGGGGTCGCCCATCACCAGCTGCCAGACGCCGAAGACCATGCCCAGCAGGTTCAGCAGCAGCAGCACGATGTAGGGGCGCGCCAGCTTCCAGTCGAAGTGCTTGTCGAGGATGATGCCGCCCTTGTCGGTGACGTTGAAGCCACCCAGCTTGGGGTTCACCAGCGCCAGCAGCACCGGGCCGAGGATGTACCAGGCCAGCACGGTCTCGTAGACCTCGTTCCAGAACGAATGGCGGAAACGCCCCTGGATGCGCGAGTTGGTCAGGCTGGCGTGCAGCACGTGCGGCAGCACATAGGCCGTGATCATCAGCGCCGAGGCGTGGAAGATGTGGGCGCCGAAGAACAGATAGGTCAGCGGCGCGGTCAGGAAGATCAGGCGCGGCAGGCCATAGAAGAAGTGCAGCATGGCATTGAGGTAGCAGAACCGCTGCCCCAGCTTCAGGCCCTTGCCGCGCAAGGGGTTGTCGACCCGGAAAATCTGCGCCATGCCACGCGCCCAGCGCACCCGCTGGCGGATGTGACGCGCCAGGTTCTCGGTAGCCAGACCGGCCGCCTGGGGGATGGCCAGATAGGCGGTGTTGTAGCCGGCACGGTTCATCTTCAGCGCCGTGTGGGCATCCTCGGTCAGGGTCTCGACGGCGATGCCGCCGATCTCCATCAATGCGGTACGGCGCATGACGGCGCAGGAGCCGCAGAAGAAGGCGGCGTTCCAGAGGTCGTTGCCATCCTGTACCAGCCCGTAGAACAGTTCACCTTCATTGGGTACGGAACGGAAGGTATTGAGGTTCTTCTCGAAGGGATCGGGCGAGAAGAAGAAGTGCGGCGTCTGCAGCATCGCCAGCTTGGGGTCCTTGTAGAACCAGCCCATGCAGATCTGCAGGAAGGAGCGGGTCGGCACGTGGTCGGCATCGAAGATGGCCACGAATTCGCCGTCAGTGACCTTGAGCGCTTCGTTGAGGTTGCCGGCCTTGGCGTGCTTGTTGTCCGAGCGCACCAGATAGTTCACGCCGATGTTGTTGCAGAACTCGCGGAAGTCTTCGCGACGACCGTCGTCCAGCACGTGCACGCGCAGCTTTTCCTGCGGCCAGTCGATGGCCTGGGCGGCGAAGATGGTCAGCGAAACGATGTCCAGCGACTCGTTGTAGGACGGGATGAAGACGTCCACCGTCGGCCATTCCGAAGGCGGCATGGTCAGCATCTGCGGCTTGCGACGCAAGGGCCAGGCGGTCTGCAGGTAACCCAGCGTGAGCACGATGAGCGAATAGATTTCAGCGGCCAGCAGGCCATAGCCGAAGATGATGTCGAGCCAGTCTTCGAAGGCCAGGGTGGAGGTGATGCGCCAGTACATATAGCGCATCGAGACGATCAGCGACAGCGTGATCAGCACCAGCACCGGGAAGCGGCCGGATTGCTTGCGCAGTATCAGCGCTGCCACGAAGCAGCCGATCGCGAAGATGCACTGGGTATAGAACTCCAGCGGCACCGACACCAGCAGCAGCGCCAGCAGCACCGCGACCAGCAGCAGGCCCAGCTGCAGCCAGCGACGCGGCCGCCGGGGCAGCGCTTCGAGGCGCTCGCCCCAGGTCTGGATCCAGGTCTGCAGGCGGTTGGAGGTGGGTGCGGCCGGGTCGGCGGCAGTGGCCGCCTGGCTGGCCTTGGAGGAACGGGATTGCGACTGCGCTTGCGGTTGACTCATGATGCGCGTCCACCTGCGAGGGCGGATTTGACGACCTCGGCGTGCAATTGCTCGCTGATGGTCCGGAGCTGGTCATAAGCCGGCGAATGCCCGGCCTTGATCAGCGGATTGAAGCCGTAGGCCAGGCCTTCGCTGATGGCGTGGTCCAGTGCGATCACGCCGGCCAGGCGCGACCCCATCCAGCGCTTGAGGACTTCCAGCATGTCCTGGCTGAAGGTACGGGCGGCGTTGTACTTGTTGACGATGTAGCGGCAGTTGTTGCGGCCATGCAGGGCCTGGCGCATATGTTCCAGCGCCAGGAAGGAACCGGCATCGGGGGTCACCACCGCCACTACCTGGTCGGCCGCTTGCAGGGCCTGGTCGAAGTAGGCGCTCTGCCCGGCCGGCAGGTCCAGCATGACCACGTCGCCCGGCTGCAGGTCCATGGCCTGCAGCTGACGCGTCAGCCATTGCGGATCGAGTGCCATCTGCCGGGCAATCCCGGCCTCGCCCTGGTGCGCCACCACGTCATGGGTGACCACCTTGGTGCCGGCGCTGCCGTCGCGCCAGGCGGCGCGCCAGTCGGGCGCCTCGGCGGGGACCGCCGCGGGCGCCGGACCGGCGCTGCCGGGTTCGGGCAATACACTCACGCCCAGGTGGTACTGCAGGGCATTCTGGGGATCGAGATCGATGGCGATCACCCGGCCGTGCCGCGCCAGCGCGCAGGCCAAGGCCGAGCACAGGGTGGTCTTGCCCACCCCGCCCTTGGGCGAGACGATGGCAATGACCTGGGCCGGCGTGGAGGGCGTCAGGCTGGCCAGCGCATGGTTGGCGCCGGCCGCTTGTTTGGACTGACGCTGCTGGGCGACTTCACCCAGCAGCGAACGCAGCATGGAAGGCACGGCGGCATCCGCCACCACCGTGGGCATCACGGCCGGAGCGGTCGCTGTCACCAGCGCAGCCGCCAGGGGTGCCGGCGCGGGCGCGATGGCCTCACGCGTGACCAGGGCGGCGTCGCCCGGCTGGGGCTCGGGCGAATCCGATCGGGCTTGAACTTTGGGTTCAGCTTGAACTTGTGGCTGCGCCGGGACTTCCGCAGGCAAGGGGCTGGACGCTGGCGCCAGGGTCGACGAGACCAGCGCCGCCATGGGAGCGGGATGCGGTGCCGAAACAGGGGCCTCGACCTTGGCCGCCGCCACATCCACATCCACCACCGGTTCCATCACGGGTTCGATACGCTGCTGGGGCGCCACCGACTTGGCCACCACGATGGGCGGCACGCTCTTGACCACGGCCGGGGCAGCCTGTGCCACCTGCTCGGCCACCCGTTCAGCCTGCTGCTGGACTGCGGGCGCAGCCTCGACCACCACCTTGGGCGCAGCGGGCTTGCGCACCGGCTCCTTGTAGTCGATCGCGGCCTCGATTTCGAGATAGCCATCCACCGTTGCCCCGAACTTGCTCAGCAAGTTGGAGATATCGTTTCCCATTTCGTTACTCCCTGCTCAGGATCACGGGTGCCGGCTTTTGACCAGAGGCATCGGACCTGCCCTAAACCTTGTTAAAAATCGCCAAAACTTCTCAATTTTCGCCATTGGTTGGCTATATGCATCGTTCCGCTCTGTCGGCGGTCACTTTCCTTCGCGTGCTGCGAAGAAGTCCCCATGGGCCAGGATGAAGAAATGTTATAAAAACGACCACATTTCAGAGTTGTCATTAAAACAAACAAATCCTGATATCGCAACCTTCAATTGACCAAAAGTTGAAAAATTTCGTTAAAAAGCTGTTCAGTTCCCGGTAGGAAATGCTGAAGGACGAGGTCAGCATCTTATCTTTCTCGCAATGCTCTTGTCGCCTATTAGTGACACTTTGCAATTAAATCCGTCGCAGATTTGGCACATCTACCTGCACACCGCTCACAAATTTCCGACTGCAGATGAACAACATTTCATTGAGCGCCTGCTCTGGCGCCGGGCGACCGATGTGCTGGCGGCTCGTCGTCACCGGCGGCGGAAAACGCAACGCTATCGTATGCGATCCCAAAAACTTGTCACTCGGGAAAACCCTGATAGAGGCTGATCAAGCACAACCCGAATTGTCGGGGCGACATGCTGCGCTGTCGTGACTTAATCCAATTGCGTGACAATCAAGCAACATCACGTCCATCAAGCAACAAGTGGACCACGGAGGGGACGGGAGGTGGAGCGGAAGAGGAAGCAGAACAGAAAGTGGACGGGGAAGCAGCTGCGCTACCCCTGCCCCACCTGCCACCAGCCTGGCAACAGGGCCCGGACTTCCGGGCGGGCGAAGCGCTGGTCGATCAGCCAGACCGTGCCCTGATCGGTTTCGGTGCGGATGACGCGCCCTGCCGCCTGCACCACTTTCTGCAGTCCGGGATAGAGATAGGTGTAGTCGTAGCCGGCGCCGAACAGGGTCTGCATGCGTTCGCGCAGTTGTTCATTGACCGGATTGAACTGCGGCAGCCCAAGCGTGGCGACGAAGGCGCCGATGAGACGCTCGCCCGGCAGGTCCACGCCCTCGCCGAAGGAACCACCCAGCACGGCAAAGCCGATGCCCCGCCCGCCGCAGGCAAAACGCGCCAGGAAGGCATCACGCTCGGCTTCGGCCATGCGCGGAGACTGTTGCCAGGTGGGAATGTCGGGATGCAGGCGGTTCAGCGCATCGCGGGCCTGCTGCAGATAGTCGAAGCTGGAAAAGAAGGCCAGGTAGTTGCCCGGCTGCTGCCGGTACTGGTGCGCCATCAGGGCGCAGATGGGATCGATGGACGCGGCGCGACGCTGCCAGGTGGTCGAGATCTCGCGCGCCACCCGTACCTGCAACTGGCTGGCGTGGAATGGCGAATCGACATCGATCCAGGCGGTCGACGGCGGCATGCCCAGCAGGTCGGCGAAATAATGCCAGGGTGCCAGCGTGGCCGAAAACAGCGTGGTCGACTGCGCAAAGGCAAAGCGCGGCCCCAGGAAAGGCGCCGGCACCACATTGCGGATGCACAGCAGGTTGTCACGCTGGTCGTGGCGCGTCAGGTCGAACAGCGAATGCGGGCCGAAGGACTCGGCCAGCCGGACGAAGGCCATGGCATCGAAATGAAAATCGCGCAGGGCCGGCTCCAGCGGCACCGCCACCTGGGCCAGGTAGTCGTTGAGGGTGGCGATGCAATTGCTCAGGGCATCGACCAGGCGCGCCGGCGGCGCCTCCAGCACCTGATACGGCAGATCCGCTCCCTTGGTCGCCGTGGTCCAGGCACGCGCCAGCTGCTGCAGCGGCCGTGCCACGGCGGGGGGTGCCACCGCCCGTGCCGCGCGCAGGCCGGCGCGGCTCAACTGGGCGCTGTACATGCTGCGGGCGCGGGCCACCAGGTTATGCGCCTCATCGGCCAGCACGCTGACGCGCCATTCATGGGCCTGTGCCATCGCGTGCAGCATGGCACCGCCGTCGAACCAGTAGTTATAGTCGCCGACGATCAGATCGCTCCAGCGCGTCATCTCGCTGCCCAGGTAGTAGGGGCAGACCTGGTGCGCCAGGGCGATCTCCTGCAGCCGCTGGCGGTCCAGCAGCGCAGCCTCCAGGCAGGCCGAGCGCGCTGCCGGCAGGCGGTCGTAGAAGCCCTGCGCCAGCGGGCAGGAGTCGCCCCGGCACAGGCGGTCCGGATACTGGCAGGCCTTGTCACGGGCGCACAGCTCCAGCACCCGCAGCGGCAGGCCTTGGCCATCCCTGCCCGTGAGGGTGGCGGCGGCGTCCAGCGCCAGTTGCCGGCCGGGTGTCTTGGCGGCGAGGAAGAGGATCTTGTCCAGTCGCTGCTCCGGTGCCGCCTTGAGCGCCGGGAACAGGGTGCCCAGGGTCTTGCCGATACCGGTCGGCGCTTGCGCCAGCAGGCAGCGGCGGCTGCGATGGGCGCGAAACACGGCCTCCGCCAGTTGCCGTTGACCGGGCCGGAAATCTCCATGCGGAAACGCCAGGGTCTGCAGGGCAGTATCGCGGGCGGCGCGATGCGCCAGTTCCTGCGCGGCCCAGCGTGCAAAGCGCTCGCACTGGCTGGCGAAGAGGCTGGCCAGTTCTTCGCGGGGCCGGGTCTCCTCGAAGCGGGTTTCCTGCTGGCTGCCGATCTCGAAATACACCAGCGCCAGCCTGATCTGCGGCAGGTCCAGCTTCTCGCACATGAGGTGACCATAGACGCGCAACTGCGCCCAGTGCAACTGTCGATGGTTCTCGGGCTGGCTGGAGATCTGGCCGCGATAGGTCTTGACCTCTTCCAGCAGTTGCTGTTGCGGGTCGTATCCGTCGGCGCGACCGCGCACGTGCAAGGAGCCATGCTCGGCCGCCAGCGCCACCTCGCGCTGGTAGTGCTCGCCACGCCGGGCGGCGACGATGGCATGGCCGGCGATGCCCTCCTGCGCAGTGGGGGTGGGCGTGAAGCGCAGGTCCAGGTCACCGACCTTGGCGGTGAATTCGCACAGGGTCCGCACGGAGACGCGGTAGCGCGGCGCCTCGTCCGTGGCAGGCGCCACCGTGGATGCGGTGGTGGATGCGGTGGATGCGGGAGGCATGGAGAGTGCGGCAACAAAGCTCATGCAGCCAGTGCCTCCCACTGCAGGTAGCACACCGAGACCGGCATGCCGTGGCGGGCGCAATAGTCCAGCCAGCGCAACTGGTTGTCCTGCAGCTTGTCGCCGGGGCCTTTGACTTCGATCATGCGGTAGCTGCGCTGCTGCGGCCAGAACTGGATCAGATCGGGGAAGCCGCTGCGGTTCTCGCGCACGTCCTCCAGGATGCGCAGGCACCATAAGCGCAGGTGCGAGGGCGGGATGCAGTCCAGCGCCAGTTCCAGCAGCTCACGGGTGAGCCCACCCCAGGCCACGAAGGGCGATTGCACGCCGGCCTTGGCATCATGGGTGGCCAGGATGGCGGCGCGATGGCTGCCATCCTCCAGCCGTGCCAGGCAACGCTCGAACTGCGCACGCCGGCGCCCATGGAAGTCGGCGCTGAAGAGGTCAGCCGGCTCGCGCTGGAAGGGGTGAAAGAAGGCGCCAGGAATGGCAGCGAAAATGGCCTCCCAGCACAGCAGGCCGAACAGGGCATTGGCCAGCACATTCTCGACGTAGAACACCGCTGCCTCTGGCTGCTGCCGTTGCAGGTAGTCGCCCACCGCCAGTTCGACCCGTGCAGCGCCCTGGCGGGGCAGGTTCAGGTCCAGGCGATCGACAATAGCGGCGCGGCGCCGCCCCGGTGCCGGCTGCCCCAGCTGACGCGCCAGTCGCGGTGCGATGCGTGCCAGATGCTGGCGCTCCGCTTCGCTTTCCGGCGACTGTTGCGCAGTGCGCAGCAAGCTGTGCGCGGCGCCGAAGCGGCCCAGTTTTTCCAGCACGCGGATGGCACGCGCGCGGGCCCCCGGATAGGCGCAGCCTGCATAGACGGCGTGCGCCTGGGACAGGTCCTGCTGCTTCTCGAATAACTGGCCGATGCGGAACATCAATCGCTGGCGCCGACTGTCCAGCCAGGGATTGTCGAACGCGCCGTAGGGCAGCATGGGCAACAGGCTGCCCGCGGCGGTGCCGGCCTCGTAGGCCTGGCGACAGGCGTGCAGCTGCAGATAGAGATCGATGTCGCCACGGCTGCGAAAACCCCTGGCCTCCGGCCCCAGCGTGACCCGCTCATAACGCAGGGTGCCGATATCGGCCAGCACGAATTCGCTCCAGTCCTGGCGCAGGTTACCGAAGAACATCAGCCGCAGGCGTTCGCACAGCGGCCGGTTCAGCAAGCGCACGGCCTGGTCGCTGCCCTTGTGCTGCCATTGCGAAAAAGGCCGCGGATGACCGTGGGCGGCATCCTCGGCCAGCAGCGACAACAAGGCGTCCTTGCGCAGGGCCTTGCACGCAGGCGAGCGCAAGGCCGGCGAATCGAACTGCACCAGCAGCTCGGCCCGGGTCGATAGCTGGGCGAACTGCTGCAGGCTCAGCACAGGGTCATGTTCGACCCAGGCCCCTGGCAGGCCACGTAAAGCCTGCAATGAACAATCGATCTCCGGATAGGCCAGTTTACTGACGCGAAAGAGTTCACCTTTACGCATCATCATGCGCACGAACAGTGCGCGCGAAGCCAGCGGCAAGCGGGGGAAGGCCGTGATGAAGTCGCGTTCTTCCGCGTTCAGCAGATCGCCATAGCGCTGCGCCAGCCAGTCCAGAACCTGCTGGAAGTTGCCGAGGTAGTAAAAACGGTGGGTGGGGTCCAAAACGGCGGCCATGGGATGCATCTGGGGCGTTTAACTGTATATAAGCACAGTATAACGCGTCTCCCCTTCCGACTGTCCGCAAGGACCATCGGAAGGACCATCGCAAGGGCGATTACAGGCGTGGAGCCAGTGCCTCGGCGAAGAACTCCGTCACCGCCCGCACCCGGGCCGGGATGAAGCGGCGGCGCGGCCAGACCAGGCAGATGTCGCGGGTGTCGTCGATGAAGTCATCGAGGACGGTGATGATCTCCGCGTCCTGCTGCGTTCCCCTGCCCCGCCCTTGCTCCGGCTCCACCAGCGAGGCGCGATTGAACATGCCGATGCCCAGACCCGCCTGCACCGCGCTGAGGATGGTCTCCACGGTATTGGACGAGAGGTTGCCGCTGACCGGCACGCTGAACCGCCCCTGGGGACCGGTGAAGTGCCATTCACGCATGTCCTTGTAGATGAAGCAGTTGTGATGCGCCAGCGCCTGCGGCGTGGCCGGCACCCCGTGCTGCGCGAAATAGTGGCGCGAACCGGCGCACACCAGCGGGCTGCTGGTGATGCGCTTGACCACCGCATCCGGATGGCGCTCCGGACTGACCCGGATGGCCAGGTCGATGCCCTCGGCCAGCAGGTCGTTGACGCCATCGGCCAGTTGCAGGTCCAGCCGCACCCCGGGGTAGCGCGCCAGGAGCGCCGGCAGTAGCGGCAGGACGTGCAGCCGGCCGAAGGTCGCCGCCGCCGCGACCCGCACCGGGCCGGAGATCTCCAGCGTGGTGCGCATGATCTCGCCATCGGCCTGGGCCATCTCTTCCAGCAGCGGCTGGGTGCGCTCGTAGTATTGGCGCCCGTGCTCGGTCAGCCGCACGCTGCGCGTGCTCCGCTGCAATAACTGCACGCCCAGACGCTTTTCCAGCGCGTTGACCGACTTGCTGATGGCCGACTGCGAATCGCCCAGCCGCCGCGCCGCCGCCGAGAAGCCACCGGCCTCGACCACGGCGACAAAGGCGTTCAGTTCATGAAATCTGTCCATCTTCCGTCTTCCTCGGTGTTGCCCTGCCTTGCCTTCGTCCTGTCATCAGGATGGCGAACAGGGATTTATTCCATATTGGAATAAGAGTAATCGAATCCCACCTGATTATCATCAACATTGACAGGAATTACGATTTCCTCACGTTGACCGGGCAGCCTTTGGCTTCCCGACCGGCACCGGCGCTATAGCGGCGCCTCCTGAACATTCCTTTGAGGAGAATTGAACATGAGCACATCTACACATCAGCCCCTCGCTGCAGCCCCCTCCCTGAACCTCGCCGGCAAGAAGGTGGTGGTGGTCGGCGGCAAGAGCGGCATCGGCCTGGGCATTGCGCAGGCAGCGCAGGCGGCGGGGGCCCAGGTCGTAGTTGCCAGCCGGAGGGTGGCGACCATTCAGGAACGCGCAGACCTGGGCAACTTCGAACAGGTCAGCCTGGACATGCGCGACGAAGCCTCGGTACGCCAGGCCTTCGCGGGCATCGGTGCCTTCGATCACCTGGTCGTGACCGCCGCACCCGACATCGGCAGCTGGGGCGGTTTCATGGACGCCGACATGCAAGGCGCGCGCAGCTACATGGAAGGCAAGTACCTCGGCAGCTGGGCCTGTGCCCGCCATGCCGCGCCGCTGCTGCGTGCCGGGGGCTCGATCACCTTCCTCAGCGGTGGCCTGGCGGTACGTCCCAAGCCCGGCTTCGCGGCCGTCACACCTGCCTTTGCAGCCGTGGAAGCCCTGTCGGCCGCGCTGGCCATTGAACTGGCACCGACCCGCGTGAACACCCTGCGCCCCGGCTTCACCGATACCGACATGTGGGGCTTCCTGCCGGCCGAGGTGCGCGCCGGCCTGAAGGAGAAAGTGGCCGCAGCATTCCCGGCCCGCCGCGTCGGCCGCGCCGAGGACATCGGCCATGCCGCCCTGTTCCTGATGACCAATCCCTACGTCACCGGCACCGTGGTGGAAGTCTCCGGCGGCGAAACCCTGGTCGACAGCGTGTCCTGAGGCGCCTTGCCCGGCAGGTGCAAGGGGCGGCCATCGTGGCAGCACCCTGCGCCTGGATGGTCAGCCGAGGCGGGACAAAACAGAATCGCCATTGCCGGATAAGATTGGCACCCGGCAAACCCGGTTTGCCCTCTCAACAACGATCATCGCCAAATACCCACGGAGACCCAGGTGTACAAACTTTCCACGATTGCCCTTGCCAGCGCCCTGCTGGCCCTGACGGCCCCGCTGCATGCCCAGCAACCGCAGCAGCAGCCACCACAGCCACAACAGCAGCAGCAACGCCACGACGAATTCTTCTGGCTGGGCGAGATCAACAAGGCCACTGCCGTCATCAATACCGACGAAGGCCTGCTGGACAAATCGATGACCCCGCTCGTCGTCAAGGGCATCCGCAAGGTATTGGCCGATGCCGAACAGCCGGGCGCCAAGCGCCCTACCCTGGTCATCACCTTCGAGCCGCTGCTGATCCAGGCGGCCGGCCCGCAGATCACCTTGCTGCATGCCGGCCGCTCCAGCCAGGACATGCTGGCCACCATGCGTTCGGCCATCCTGCGCGAAGACATGCTGGCCCTGGCGACCCAGCTCAATGCCACCACCGCGGCCATGGTGAAGCTGGCAGCGCGCCAGCGCGACACCATCGTGCCCAACTACACCAACGGCGTAGCGGCCCAGCCCAACAGCTATGGCCACTACCTGCTGGGATTTGCCGCCGCACTGGATCGCGATGCCCAGCGCATCCGCGAGGCCTATGTCCGCATCGACCGTTCCTCGATGGGAACCACCGTGCTCAACGGCACCAGCTGGCCGCTGAACCGCCAGCGCATGGCGGACTATCTGGGCTTCGGTGCCATCGTCGACAACGCCTACGATGCCTCGCAACTGTCGGCGGTGGATGAGCCGGTGGAAGCCGGCGCGGTGGTCTCGTCCATCGCCCTGCATGCCGGCACCTTCATTCAGGACGTGATGACGCAGTATGCCCAGCCCCGTCCCTGGATACTGCTGCAGGAAGGGGGCGAGAACACCTACGTCTCCTCAGCCATGCCACAGAAGCGCAATCCGGGCCTGCTCAACAGCACCCGTCGCGATGCCACCACGGTACTCACCGAAGGCATGGGCGCGGCCCTGCAGGCACACAACATCCCGCCCGGCATGAGCGACCCCAAGGATGTGAAGGCCAACAAGGCCATGGTCCTCAATGCGGCCAAGGTCCTGAAGAACTGGGAGAGCATCCTCAACGCGCTGGTCATCAATCCCCAGCGCGCGCTGGAAGAACTCAACAGCGACTGGACCGCCTCCCAGGAACTGGCCGATGTGCTGATGCGCAAGTACAAGCTGCCGTTCCGGGTGGGCCATCATTTTGCGTCGGAGGTGGTGGAATATGCCAAGGCCAACGACATCCGTCCGCTGGACTTCCCCTACGCCCAGGCGCAGCGCATCTACACGCAGGCGGTACTCAATTCCGAATTCCCGCAAGTACTGCCGATGTCGGAGCAGGAGTTCCGCAGCACCCTGGACCCGGTTGCCATCGTGCGCAATCGCGCCACCGTGGGCGGCCCGCAACCGGCCGAGATGGACCGCATGCTGCGCGAGGCCAATGAACGGGTGAGCCGCCAGGACGCCTGGATCAAGGCGCGCCAGCAGCATATCCGGACCTCGCTGGAGAAGCTGGATGCGGACTTCGATCGGCTGGGAGCGGCGGCCGGGGTCAGGTGATCTCGTCCGGCCCAGTCAGCGAGCGCATGGTAGCGCCTCAGAGTGAGGACTTGCGCTCGCTGGCCAGCTGGAAGATGCAATCGCCGCGTCTGACCTGGGCAATGGCGCGCTTGCAGACGATCTCACCATCGGCGGCAAAACTCACCGTCTCGGGCGGGCGTACCGGGTTGTCGGGGAAGTGGATCAGGGCCGCCGCCTGCCCTTGCCTGACCACTTCGCCCAGCTCGGCCAGCGGTTCATAGACGCCGTGGTCCATGGCATAGACATAATGCCGGTTGCGGTCGATGGCCATCAGCCGCGCATCGGCGGGTGGTCGCGGCGGCACCAGCTTGCCCTGCAACAGCCCGATATAGCCCAGCAGATGCAGCACACCCTGCATGCCCTGCCGCACCAGAGCGGCATCAACACCACCACCGCCACCCAGTTCGGTCAGGAAACAGATCGCCCCCTGGCGGCGCGCCGCGGCGGTGACATTGACCGGGTTAGGCTGGTACAGGAAGGCCTTGGGAAGACCGAAGGCCTTGAGCAGGCCCGTGACCTTCTGTTCCTCTTCCGCATCGCGTGGCTCCAGGCCCATCATGTTGGCGCCGTCGTACATCAGTGAACTGCCGCCGGAATGCAGGTCCAGCATGTAATCGGCACGGGCCAGCAACACATGTTCGATGTAGTGGGCGATCACCTGCGAGGGAGTGCCGGCGGGATCGCCTGGATAGAGCCGGTTGAGATTGCCGTCATCCAGCGGCGAGGTCCGCAGACCGGCCTCGGCGGCCGGGGCATTGGCCATGGGCAGGAGGATCAATTGCCCAGTGACCATCTCGGTCTGGATCTCGCGGATCATCCGCGAGACGATGATCTGTCCTTCGTATTCATCGCCGTGGGTACCCGCGCTGACGATGACCACCGGTCCCTCGCCGCGCTTGATCGAAGCCACCGGAATGGGCAGCCAGCCGTAGGCAGACCGGTGGACGGAATGCGGAAGCCGCAGAAAACCGATCTGCTTGCCGTCGGCATCGAAATCGACGTCGCTCTTGATGGGATTGCTTGCCATGTGATGTTCTGATGTATTGGATGTATTGGATGTATCGGGTGTATCCGGCGTATCGGATGCTTCAGGTATTGAGGAACACGCCAGATCTGCGCGGATCAGTGATCGATCGCCTTCTTCATGTTGCCGACCATGTCGTAGTCCGGGCTGACATAGCGCTGCGCGATCTTCTGCAACGTGCCATCCGCGATCATGTCGGTGATCGCCTTGTCCATGGCGGCCTTGAGTGCGTCGGCGTGCTTGGGCAATACGGCCGCACCGAGCGAATAGACCAGCGGCGCACCGACCGTCTTTACCGGGAGGTTGTTGATGGTCTTCATCTTGTAGCCGTTGAAATAGGAGTCGATCACCGAATCCAGACGGCCGCTCACCAGATCGTTGTAGAGGAAGCCGCCCCCTTCGTAGGCGCGTACCTGCGAGTCCGGGAGGTTCTTGTGCGCCCACATTTCATTGGCGGTGCCGGCACTGGCGCCAACGCTCTTGCCCTTCAGGCTGGCGCGGTCACGGATATCGGTATTGCTGGCATTGACCCAGATACGGAAGTCCTGCACCGTGTAGGGCAAGGTGAAATCCACCACCTTTTCCCGCTCCGGCGTGCGCGCCATGCTGTTGACGACGACGTCGTATTTGCGCGCATTGATGCCTTCCACGAAGTTCTTGAACTTGTCAGCGATGAACTCGATCCTGGCCACGCCGATGCGGCGGAAGATTTCGCGGGCTACCGCTACGTCATAACCATCAGGCTGGTTCTTGTCGTCCAGGTAGCTCCAGGGCGGGCTGGTCTGGGTATTGGCGATCCTGACCACCCCGGCCTGCTGCAGGCGGCTCAGGGAATCGTCGGCCGCTGCCTGTGCCGACAGCATCGGCAGCATCAGTACCGTGCCCGCCGCCAGACCCAGTATTAGTGTCAATGTCAGTGTGGGCAGCCTCAGCAGCCGCTGCAACGACCTGCGCAAGGTATTCTCCATGGATGGCTCCTTTCCCAGAGCGTCACTGCTGTCTGAGAGCGCGCTGGATGTCGCCCACCATGTCGAACTCGGGTCCGACCCAGCGTCGTGCCAGCCGGTCCAGTGTGCCATCGCGGGTCATGTCGGCAATTGCCTTGCTGACCGCGTCCTTCAGTGCCGGCTGCCCCTTGACCATGGCCGGCGCGGAAAGCTGGTAGATCAGGACCGGCCCGACTTCCTTGATCGGCAGCTTGTTGACGTTGGCGTATTTCATGCCGCCGAAATGGGAGCTGATGACCGCATCGATACGCCCGTTGCCCAGGTCATTGAACACGAAACCGCCATTGTCATAGGTGCGGATATCGGACTCCTTCAGATGTGCGCGGGCCCAGGTCTCGTTACTGGTGCCGGTGGTAACGCCGACCTTCCTGCCCTTGAGATCGGGCTGATCCTTGATGGTGGAATTGCTGGACAGGACGAAGATGCGGAAGTCCTCCACGCCATAGGGCGCCGCGAAATCGACCTGCTTCTCGCGTTCCGGCGTTGGCGTCAGGTCATTCATGACCAGGTCATACTTGCCGGCCTTGAGTCCCTCGACGAAATTCTTGAAGCTGTCGGCCACGAACACTACCTTGGCCACGCCGATGCGCCGTGCCACTTCCTTGGCGACCTCCACGTCATAGCCTGCCGGCTGCAGCTTGTCGTCGATCAGGCTCCAGGGCGGGCTGCTCTGGGTGTTGGCAATGCGGATCACGCCGGCCGCCCGTGCACTGGCCAGGATATCGGCCGGGATGTTCTGTGCCACCGTCGCGCCGGCGGCCAACCCCAATAGCGCCGACACGCATAGTTTCAACATGAAATGACGCATTTGCATGGTGCTGCTCCCCTCGATGATTGATGAATGTCGAGGCCCATTTTGCGGCGCTGCCGGCGCCCCGGCAATGAGAGCGGGTTTCTAACCTGATAAGCAGAACTTATAGAGTGTGCACCGAACAGACCGGGGATTTTGCAATGCCGCACCACCACCGGGCAGCCTGGAATGATAACGCGGCTGGCCTCAACGCCTTATGCCACGTGAGGAGAAGGTGGCTTGCAGTCCCAGCCTGGGCCCATGCGGGCTGCCGATTTGCACAGAGGATGTGCGCGGCGCACCATTACGGACAGGCCAGGCCTGTTCAGAACGCGCCCGGCTTCTGATACAGCACCTGACGCAGCGCATTCATGTCCGACTCCATCTGGATGCGCATGACTCGCAGCAATTCCTTGGCATTTTCGGACATGGGAACGCCAGGGCGAAATACCAGCAAGGCGGTGAAGTGGGCCGCGACTTCCATCGGTTTCAGGCGCAGGCCCCGGGTGACGTAGTCCAGTGCCAGGATGGGATGGACCATGCCGACCCCGCGCAGGGCGAACTCGCAGACCGAATTGGAATAGGGTGTCTCCAGAATGGGGCGCAGCACCTTGCCCTGCTGGATCAGTTCCTGCTCCAGCCGACGGCGACTGGCATCTTCTGGATTGAGAGCGATGAAGGGATGCTCCAGCAGGTCATCGGCCGTGATGAGCGGCTTGCCGGCCAGCGGATGGCGATCGTTCATCACGATCACCCCCGGCACGCTCATGAACTGCGAATGCTCCAGCCCGGACACTGCCAGCTCATCAGCCATCAGGCCGAAGTCCAGCTGTCCGGCGCTGACCTGCTGGTAGACCTCGCGCGAACTCATGATCTGGAACGACATCTGCACGCGCCGCTCGGCCAGGCCGAAGGCGGCGATGGCGCGTGGCATGAAGCCTATCCCCAGTGCGGGAAAGGACGCGATGGCCAGGCGCCCGAGGCCGAACGAGCGCAAGCTGCGGATGCGGTGCTCGATCATCTCGAAGCCGGCGAAGCAGCGGTCGACCTCCACGATCAGGGCCAGTGCCTCCTGCGTAGGTACCAGCCGGCCGCGCGTGCGCTCGAACAGACGCAGTTCGGAAGAAGCCTCCAGCTTGCGGATCGACTGGCTGATGGCCGGTTGCGATACGTTCAGTAAAGCCGCTGCCTTGCTGGTCGTACCGGCCCGCATGACGGCCCGGAAGACCTGGATGTCTCGCATGTCCATGTATAAGTATCGCTTATAGAGTTAGTGACGCCTGCTGTTGCTGGTCCCGTCCGGCTTGCGGATACTGAGACCGTCTTTTTTACATTAACAAAATAATCGCATGAGCACGAACACTCCGACCTCCCAGCAAGAAGCCTTCGCCAGCCTGTCTCCGGCGGTGATGCGCGCCTCCACCGTGGTCTTCGACAACTTCGAGGATTTCGTCCAGCGCAAGCAGCGCCAACCCGACGGTTTCAGCTATGGCGTGACCGGGACTCCCACCGCCCGCCTGCTGGAACAGAAAGTGGCGCAACTGGAGAATGGCCGCCACTGCGTCATCGCTCCCTCCGGGGCAGCGGCATTGATGACGACCGTCATGGGCTTCGTGCGGGGCGGTGACCACCTGCTGGTCTCGGCGGCCTGCTACGGCGCGCTCAAGAGCTTCGCCGAGAAATGGCTGGCGCGGATGGGCGTGGAGGTCGAGCTGTATCGTCCCGACATGGGCGCCGACATCGAAGCGCTGATCAAGGACAATACCCGCATGATCTGCATGGAGGCTCCCGGCACCGTGACCATGGAAATGCAGGACATCCCGGCCATCACTGCGGTGGCCCGTCAACGCGGCGTGCTGACCATGCTTGACAATACCTGGGCCAGTCCTCTTGGCTTTGCCGGTCTCGACCATGGGGTGGACTTCAGCATCCAGGCGGCCACCAAGTTCCTTGGCGGACATTCCGATGTGCTCATGGGCTGCATCAGCATGAATGATCATGCCCACTACGACATCCTGCGCGAGACCCAGAGCATCCTGGGCCAGCAGGTCAGCCCGGAAGATTGCTTCCTGGTACTGCGTGGACTGGAAACCCTGAAGCTGCGGGTGGCCGCGCAAGGCAGTGCCACCCTGCAGGTGGCGCGCCATCTGGCACAGCATCCGATGGTAGAGCGCATGATGTATCCGCCGCTGGAGTCCGACCCGGGCCACGCACTCTGGAAACGCGACTACCGGACCCATGGCTGCCTGTTCTCGATGATCCTCAAACCGGGGCCCGAACAGGCCTTCCACAGCTTCTTCGACAGCTTGCAGCACTTCGTCATCGGCGCCAGCTGGGGCGGCGTGCATAGCCTGGCGGCCTACTATCCGGCCGCACTGCAGGCCAATCGCGCCTTCCCGGCAACCGATCAGCCGGTGGTACGGCTGTCGATCGGACTGGAAGACAGCACATTGCTGATCGCCGATCTGGACCGGGCGCTGGCCGCGTATGCACAAGCACAGACAGCGGGCTGATCGATTCATGACTGACAAAAACGAGGGCGACATCGGAGGCGATGTCCGCCATCGCAGGGAGGAGGAGTATGGTTGATTTGTTCCTGAGGGCGCTGCCGCTGCTGGAAAAGGCAGTGCTGGTCACGCTGGGCCTGGGGCTCGGTTCATTCCTGCTGGGCTCGGCATTGGGCATGCTGATCGCCCTGGCCCGCATTTCCGACTGGCGGCCGCTGCGCTGGCTGGCCTTTGCCTATGTCTCGATATTTCGCGGCACGCCGCTGCTGATCCAGATTCTGCTGATCTACTTCGGCCTGCCCAACTACGGCATCACCATCGACCCGATCCCGGCCGCCTTGTTGGCGCTCACGCTCTTCTCGGCCGCCTATCTGAGCGAGAACTTCCGCTCGGGCATCAATGCGGTGGACCGTGGCCAGTGGGAAGCCGCCTGGTCCATGGGCATGGGGTACTGGAAGACCTTGCTGCGGGTGATCCTGCCGCAGGGCTTGCGCATCGCCATCCCGCCGCTGGGAAGCCGCCTGATCGCGCTGATGAAGGACACCTCGCTGGCCTCCACCGTCACGGTGGTGGAACTGACCCGCGTAGCCGACCAGCTGGGTGCAACCACCTTCCGCTACATGGACATGTTCATCATCGTCGGGACCATCTACTGGATCATCAATCAACTGCTCACCCTGCTGCAAACCTGGCTGGAAGAGACACTGTCGAGGCGCTATCAATGAACCAAGCCGCACAATGTACCGTCCGCGTGCGCGGACTGGCCAAGGCCTTCGGCACCAATCAGGTGCTGCGCAACGTCAATCTGGAAGTCGCGCGCGGCGAGGTGGTGGTCATCATGGGGCCGTCCGGGTCCGGCAAGACCACCTTCATCCGTTCGCTGAACCTGCTGGAACTGCCTGATCGCGGCAGTATCGAGATCTGCGGCGTGGAGCTGGCCGAACCGGCGGCACTGCCGCCACGCGAGCGCCGTCGCAAGACCCTGCAGATCCGCCAGCAGACGGCGATGGTCTTCCAGTCCTTCAACCTGTTTCCTCACATGACGGCCTTGCAGAACGTGATCGAGGGACTGATCTCGGTCAAGGGCGTGGCCCGCGAAGAGGCGAGGCGACGCGGCCTGGCGCTGCTGGGCAAGGTGGGACTGGCGGAGAAGGCCGATGCCTATCCCGGCAAGCTCTCCGGAGGCCAGAAACAGCGCGTGGCGATCGCACGCGCCCTGGCCATGGAGCCTGAAGTGATCCTGTTCGACGAACCGACCTCGGCACTGGACCCTGAGTTGCGCGACGATGTGCTCAACGTCATGCGTGAACTGGCCAAGGAAGGCATGACCATGCTGGTGGTCACGCATGAGACCCGCTTTGCCCGGGACGTGGCTGATCGCATCGTCTTCATGGAGGGCGGGCATGTGCTGGAAGATACGACACCGGAACACTTCTTCGGCGCCCAGGCCAGCGAACGCTGTCGCCAGTTCCTGGGACGCCTGCACGATTGAGACCGGCTCAGGCTGCAGCCTCAGTCCGGCTGCAGCATCCCCAGCCAGGCCAGCAGTGCCATGACCAGCAGCGACAGCAGGATCTCCAGCCAGGTCAGGCGTGCCAGCAGCGCCAAGGCGCGCGGTTGGCGGCGTAGTGCCGGCACCAGTCCATAGCGATTGAACAGCGCCACCAGCACCATCACGCCCACCAGCACGCACTTCAGTGCCAGCAGGCGCTGATAGGTAAACGACCAGTCCAGCGGCAAGCCGCCGAGGATGAAACAGGTGTTGACCAGGCCGGTCAACCACACCAGCGCAACCACGCCATGCCCAGCGGTGGAAAAGCGGCGCAGGATGGTCACCGCCTGTGCTGTCTCTGGCGCTTGCGCGCTGCGCTGCAGGCGCGGCAATACCAGCAGCACCACCGGCAAGGCACCGACCCAGGCGCCCACGGCCCAGACATGCAGCACGTCGTTGGCCTGGTGAAGCAAGCCGGGCCAGCCCTGGTGCATGGCTGCGTGGCCGGTCAGGGAGAGTCCCGCCAGGAGAATGGCACTGGCCAGCAGGCTGGCGCGCTGGGCCAGGGTGACCCGGAACAGGCCGGCCGCCAGCAGCAGGACCAGCGCACTCAGCTGGCACCACCATGCCGTACCGATCGAGGTGCCATTGGCGACCGCCGTCAGCATCTGCATTCGCAGTGCGTCAGGCCAGCCCTCGCCCAGGATCGCCGCCTGCAGCGGCAAGGTGCCGGCTACGGCCAGCAGGATCAGGGTGCAGAGGACACGGCGGCACAGCGCCAGACGCTGCCACAATGCATCGCGCAAGGGCTGCGGCACCAGCACCAGCAGCATCAGTGTCATTCCCCACAGCAACAGCGCGGCGCCGTCCAGCAGCAGGCGGCACAGCCCCAGCAGCGCTACCGCGCCACTCAAGGGGCGACGGTGAAGTGGTAGCTTCCCTCGGTCTTGTGACCGTCAACCGAGAGCACATGCCATTGCACGGTGTACTTGCCCGCGCCCAGATGCGACGGCACCGGGACCATCAGCGACTTGCCCTGGTCCATCAGCATGGCCTGGCCCAGCTTGATTTCCTGTTGCTCAGGGCCCAGCAGCTTGAGGCCGCTGAAGTTCAGGTTCAGGCCTTCGGTAAACACCAGCGTCAGATCGGCAGGAGCAGCCGCAGCGGCTACCACCGCCTGGTCGGCGGGTGCTGCAGACTTGAGATGGGCATGCGCCCAGGCCGATGAGGTGAAGGCGAGGCTGGCCAGCAGGGCCAGGGGGAGGAGATGGCGGAGTTTTTTCATGTTGTGGGTCTGGCTGGAGATGACTGGAAGACTGAATGACTGAACGAAAGAAGCAATGCCTGTGGATGAGGCAGGGTCAACAGCTTACTCCGCTGGCGCAAGCACGCCCGCGACAAATTGTCGCAGCCATACAGGCTCAGCCAGAAGCCGCAGCACAGACGGGCATGGCGTGCAGCGGGAGGATCGATGCAAAGTAATGCTCGATATGATCCAGGCACTGCCGCACCTTGGCCGGCATGTTGTCGCGATGACGCACGGTCACGAAGATGTCGAAACCGCCCAGCGACCATTGCGGGAGCACCTGGCGCAGTCGTCCGCTCTGGAGATCCTCGTCGATCTTGTTCTGCAGCAGGCGCGCAATGCCGTGACCATCGAGCGCCAGAAAGCGCAGGGAGCGGGCATGATTGGCGCTGATGCGCGGTTGCAGGCGCACGCGCACGGTGCCTGAGGCCTCGTTGGAAAATTCCAGGAAACAAGGTTCGCCATGGGGATTGAAGAGCAGGAAATCATGCTGCAACAGATCCACCGGCGAGTGGATGGGTGGCCGGCTCTCGAGGTATTCCGGCGAGGCGCACAGGACGTCGGCGAAGCGTCCGAGGAAGATGTCGCCCGGCTGGCGATTGCGACCTGCACGCAGTGCCAGATCGATGCGGTGATCGATCAGGTCGATGTTGTGATCGGCCACTTCGAAGCGCAACTTGATCTTGGGATTGTGCTTGATGAAATCATGCAGCGCCGGAATCAGGTATCGGGTGGACATGAAACTCGATACGGCGATGCGCAACTCTCCCACCATCTCGTTGTTCAGTACCGCAACACTTTGCTCGGCTTCGCTGGCGGCCGTGACGATGTGCGCGCAGTGCTTGTAGAACAGCGTACCCGCTTCGGTCAGACTGAGCTTGCGGGTGGAGCGATTGAGCAGCGTCGCCTGCAATGACAACTCAAGCATCCTGACATGCTGGCTGACCGAAGAGGTGGTCAGGCCCAGGGCTTTGGCGGCGCGCGAAAAAGCACCCAGTTCCACCACGCGCGCAAACGTGGCCATTCGCGCGAGATCGTCTATTCCAAGTTTTCTCATTGATTCACTATGCTGATGCGACCGCGCCCGAATCCGGTGGCGGCGCAATGCGAGTTTTTTCTATCGCAACATGATATGGATGAACTTATTCCCTTAAATGACGGATTGTACGGAATAGCAATTCTTCTCTAGATGTGAGTCGGCCATATTGCCGGTGGAAAAGGCAGGCCGTACAAGGACCAGGACATCGCCTGGGCCGGCTCGGGTGACAAGACGGCATCAAGGCCGACAGGATTGCGTCGGCAGCCCGCGACCCGGATGGCGGATCGACCAGCTCGGCAGCAAAGCTGCATCAACTGCGGAATGTAATACAGGAGGGAGGGATTGATTAGGGCGCAAAAATTAAATAAATAGTTAATTTAACTTGATAGTTTCCACACGGATACGGCGGCGTGCCATAGCGCTACGAAGTCACGGCAAACCTTGCTCCCGGCCGCTTCGGCCGGTCGAGTGCGGGGAGGCGAGCCACATTGCACCAACCCGGCAGGTGCGCCGGAATGCATTCGCGGACCAGCTGAACCGGGCCTCACGGCCCTGTATCCCCCCGTTTTTACAAACAGTCTTTCAGGCTGCAGGGGACTAAACGCGGATGCTCATCTGTAATACAGTCCGCTGGCCAGACACGAGAAGAACCAAGGATCGCACGTCGACGGTGAATCTCGGATCACGCCTGGCCTGGAAATTCCCGCTCATCACCCGCAGTACCTCCCTACCCCCTCTGGCCGAGGCAAGTCCGATCTCCTGTCTTCAACAGCGATTGGCAGGTTCCCACGCACCTACGCAACCTGGCCCAGACCACATGCACGCGAGCGACTGCGATGCCATGCAACTCAATTTGAAATAAGGGGCAGCAATGAACTGGTTCACCAATCTGAAAGTCAGCCACAAACTCCTCGGCGGTTTCTTGGCCGTGGCCACGATCGGCGCCATCATCGGTACCATCGGCATCCTCAAGGCCGGGCAGATCAATGACCTGGCCACCGAGATGTACGAGAAGCAGGTGGTTGGCTTGCGCCATTCGGCCCAGGCCACGCTGGACCTGAGCTCGTCCAATCGCGCCATCCGCAGTGCCATGCTGGCCGAGACTGCCGAAGAACGTGCGAGCAGCCTGGATGAACTCGCCAAGCGCCTGGACAATACCGACAAGGCATTGAGCGCAGCCGAACAGCGCTTCAGCACGCCCGAAGGCCTGGCCCTTGTAGGCAAGGCCAGGCAGGCCTTCGAGGCCTATCGGGGTGCCATCACCGCCACGGCCGAGGTGCTGCGCAAGGAATCCCTGGCCGATGGCCGCCAGTCCACCAGCCAGTTGTTCTCCACCGTGCGTCCGCTGGCCAACGAGGCCGAGAAGATGATGCTGCAGATGATGGAGGTCAAGAAGGACAATGCCGACAAGCTCAACGACGAGACCGACCTCATCTATGCCCACATCCGCAGCCTGCTGATCGTGCTGACCTGCGGCGGCGTGCTGTTCGGCGTGGCGCTGGGCCTGTTCATCTCGCGCAACCTGACGCGCCAGCTCGGCGGTGAACCACGCGATGTGGCCGCCGCCGCCGACGCCATCGCCTCGGGCGACCTGAGCACCCATATCGATACCAGCCATGCGGCCCAGGGCAGCGTGGTCAATGCCATGCACATGATGCAGGCGTCCTTGCGCAAGGTGGTGCAGACGGTGCGCACCAGCAGCGAAAGCATCGCCACCGGCTCGCGCCAGATCGCCACCGGCAACCTGGACCTGTCGGCGCGTACCGAGCAGCAGGCCAGCGCCCTGGAGGAAACGGCGTCCTCGATGGAGGAACTGACTTCAACCGTCAAGCACAACGCCAACAATGCCCAGGACGCCAAGCAGATGGCCTCCACTGCCTCCACCGTCGCCCTGGAAGGCGGCGAGGTCGTAGCCAAGGTGGTCGATACCATGAGCGCCATCAATGAATCCTCGCGCAAGGTGGTGGACATCATCAGCGTGATCGACGGCATCGCCTTCCAGACCAACATCCTGGCTCTTAACGCCGCCGTTGAAGCGGCACGGGCCGGCGAACAGGGACGCGGATTCGCGGTGGTCGCCAGCGAAGTGCGCAATCTGGCGCAGCGTTCGGCCGCAGCCGCCAAGGAGATCAAGGCGCTCATCGAAGACTCGGTGGAAAAGGTAACCGTCGGCGCGCGCCTGGCCGACCAGGCCGGCACTACCATGAGCGGCATCGTGGAGAATTCACGCAAGGTGACATCCATCATCGGCGAAATCTCGGCGGCAAGCGTGGAACAGACCGCCGGCATCGAGCAGATCAACCAGGCCATCATGCAGATGGACGATGTGACCCAGCAGAATGCCTCGCTGGTGGAAGAAGCCGCTGCCGCCTCGCGCGCCTTGCAGGACCAGGCCGATGCCCTGGCCCAGATCGTGAGCATCTTCAACCTGGGACAGAACGCCATTAGCTACCAGGATGCGCCGCGCCCGGCTGCGCCGCCGGCCATTACAGCCATCAAGACCTCCACGGCCAGCCAGGCGGTGGGCCACGCCGCGCCCCGGCGCCTGAACCATCAGAGTGCCGCGCAGGCGGCGAAAGAGGAGGATTGGGCGACCTTCTGAGCGGGGCATGGGCGCAGCGAACGGGCGCGCAGTCTTGCCGACGGCGCACCCCCTGCCCTGGCGGGCGACTCAATGGCCGGGGCGCTTGCGCCCTGGCCTGGATATCTCCACGCAAAAGTCGATGAAGGCCTGGACCGCCGCCGGTGGCAAGCGGCGCGAGGGCCGGATCAGATACAGCGGGAAGGTCTCGCCCGGCCAATCGGGAAAGAGTTCAAGCAGCGCCCCACTCTCCAACAAAGGCGCCATCCCCAGCGCCAGTACCTGTGCAATGCCGGCACCGGCGATGCAGGCGCCGACCATTGTATTGGGATCGGTCAATGTGAGCCGGCCCTGGGTCTGGATCTGCCTTACCTCCTTGCCACGATGAAACTCCCAGTTGAACGGTCTGCCGCGTCGGGGATCGATGAACTGCATGCAATCGTGTTTCACCAGTTCATCAGGATGGCGTGGTGTGCCGTGCTTGTTCAGGTAGCCGGGAGCGGCCACGGTCAGGACCCGGGTCTCCATCAGCTTCAGCGACGTCATGGCCGATGAGGGTTGCGGACCAAATCGCACCGCCACATCAATTCCCTCGCTCACCAGATCGGCGTTATCGGGAAAAGCCACGCTGACCAGTTCAATCTCGGGATAGCGCTCGGTGAATTCAGCAATGCGTGGTGCCAGCACGTGACCGGAAAACAGCGGATTCAAACCCACCCGCAGAATGCCGCGGGCACTGGTGGCCGAACGGGACACGGCATTGGCTGCCTCTTCGATACCCGACAGATGGGGCGCGGCCAACTGATACAGGCGCCCGCCATCGTCGGTCAGATGCAGGGCGCGCGTGCTGCGATCCAGAAGCCGGATACCGATGCGCTCCTCCAGGCGGGTGACGGCACGGCTGACACCGGAGGCGGACAGCCCCAGTACCTCGGCGGCCCGGGTAAAGCTCCCGGTTTCCACCACTGCCGCCAATACTGTCATTCCCGACAATAGTCGCCCATCGAAACCCATACCTGCTCCTTTGACTTTTAGCAAAGATGATTTGCCTTTCCCCATCTTAATCAAAGATGGCTCGCCGCGTAAAGTGCCTCCAACGACGCGCCAGGCAGGATCTGGCCGCCGCACCGGAGAAGCGAGGGGCTTTTGACGCCCTTGCGATTCCGGTCGATCTCAATCCAACCCCGTGGAGCACATCATGAGCCATTCGCAACGTATCCTCTTCAAAGGCGGCACCGTCGTCACCATGGACCCCAAGGTCCCCAATCTTGTCACCGGCGATGTTCTGGTAGAGGGTGGGCGCATCGTCGCCGTCGGCCCGCAGTTGGCTGTCGATGATGCCGAAGTGATCGACGCCAGCGGCCATATCGTCATGCCGGGCCTGATTGATGCTCACCATCATGCCTGGCTGGGCGTGATGCGCCGTCTGCTGCCGGACGTCGATGACCTGTTCGCCTACATCGATGTGGTCGCCGAAAAACTGGGAGCCCACTATCGTCCGCTGGACATGTTCCTGAGCACGAGGCTGACCGCCGTGGCATCGTTGGACGCCGGGATCACCACCCTCATCGATGCCTGCCACAGCTCCCGCAGCCCCGAACACACCGACGCTGCGCTGGATGCGCTGGAAGGCAGCGGCATTCGCGCCCTGCATATGGTCGGTCCAGCCATGGACAAGCAGGCCAGCTCGGCCCACCTGCCGGAAGACCTGCAGCGCCTGGCCAGCAACTGGAACCATGCCGGCAATCTGGTCAAGGTCGGCCTGTTCGGCCAGCTCAATCTGGACTGGTGGCGCGTGGCGCGCGAACTGGACATGCGCATCCTGACCGAGTTCATCGGCGATCTGGCCAAGCTGGGGCCGGAGTTCGCGCAAGCCGGAGTGCTGGGTAGCGACAATATCTTCAACCACTGCACCCGCGTACCGCCGGAAACCTGGAAGCTGCTGGCCGATGCCGGGGTCAACATCACCGTCAATCCCCGTTCGGATGCCCTGTTCGGCTTCGACGATGACAGCTTCGCCTACCAGATCGCCATCGATCATGGTCTCACCCCGGCCCTGGGCATCGATCTGGATACTGCATTCGGCAGCGACATGTTCGGCGAAATGCATGCCCTGTTCGGCCAGCAACGCTCGGCCAGGCGCTATCGCCGTTTCCGTGGCGAAGCAGATGCACCGGCGCCGATCTCGGTGGAAGCGGTCCTGCAGGCGGCCACCGTCAATGGCGCCCGCGCCGCCGGGCTGGAAGGCCAGGTCGGAACACTGACCCCCGGCAAGCAGGCCGACATCATCATGGTGCGTACCACCGGCGTGGCAGTATGGCCTGTCACCCATGCCATCGGCACCATCGTCCAGGCGGTGGAACGCGCCGATGTCGATACCGTCATGGTAGCGGGCACCCTGCGCAAGCGTGGCGGCCGCCTGATCGATGTCGACCAGGCCAAGCTCAATGCCGAGATCACCGCCTCGCGCGACTTCCTGATCCAGGCCAGCGGCTATCGCACCGATCTGTTCAAGACCCGGGCCTGATCGCCGGCGTTGACGCGGCGCGCTGCGGCGATCCGCGTCGCCCTGCGCACCGGGTCCCCATTCATCACCGTATTCCTTCAAGGGGCAATCATGCGAACCCTCGTTTCCAAACCCGTGCCGGAGGCCGCTCTGGCCCCGGCTCATCGGCCCCGCCCGGCACCGGGCGTCATTGCCGCGCTGTTCTGCGGCTATCTGGCAGTCGGCCTGCCGCTACCGGTCATCCCACTGTTCGTACACCAGCGACTGGGCTTCGGCGATCTGCTGGTCGGTCTGGTGATCGGCATCCAGTTCCTGGCGACGGTGCTCACGCGCGGCTACGCCGGGCGCCTGACCGACCAGCTTGGCGGCAAACGCTCGGCCTTGCAAGGTGCCGTGGTGTCGGCCGTCGCAGGCCTGCTCTATCTGGTGGCGGCCTGGCCCGGCATGTCCAGCAGTGCCAGCCTGATCATCATCATCGCAGGTCGCCTGGCGGCCGGTCTTGGCGAAAGCCAGTTCGTCACCGGTTGCGTGTCCTGGTCAATCGCCTCGGTCGGCCCCCAGCGTGCCGGCATGTCCATGTCCTGGACCGGGATCGCCATGTTTGCCGCCCTGTCCATCGGCGCTCCGATCGGTATGGCGCTTTATCTGCACTATGGATTGGCGGCTGCCATGATGGCCTGCATCCTGGCACCGGTCCTGGCCGCGCTGATCGTCCTGGGATCGACCTCCTACCTGTCGGCCGGTGGCGATCGCCTGCCTTTCCATCTGGTACTGGGCCGCATCTGGCGCGAGGGTCTGGGACTGATGCTGCAGGGAGTGGGCTTGTCGGGATTGACGGCATTCGCTTCGCTCTATTTCGCTGCACGTCACTGGGATAACGCGGGCCTGGTCATGACCGCCTTCGGCATCGGCTTTATCCTCGTACGACTGGCGCTGGGCCATCTCCCGGACCAGTTGGGCGGTTACCGCGTGGCGCTCTGCTCCTTGCTGATCGAAGCCGTGGGCCAACTCCTGCTGTGGGCGGCCCCCACCGCCTGGCTGGCATTGGCCGGCGCGCTGGTGACCGGCCTGGGATGCGCCCTGATCTTTCCGGCGCTGGGCGTGGAAGCGCTCAAGCGGGTGCCGCCGGCCAATCGCGGCAGCGCCATGGCTGCCTTCGTCGCCTTCCTGGACATCGCCTATGGCATCGCGGGACCGGTCGCAGGCGTCATCGCAACGCATTTCGGCTACGCTGCGGTCTATCTCTTCGGAACGGCCTGCGCGCTTGCGGGGGCCATTCTGATCGCTGGGCCCGTTCGTTCCCGGTCCTAAGTATCGTCATTCCGGGCCCGCCGTTGGCGGGTCCCCTCATTCATCCAGGAGCAATTCATGTCACGCATCTTCATCTCCGGTTCTTCCACTGGCTTGGGCCTGATGGCGGGCCAGCTGTTGATCCAGCAAGGGCACAGCGTAGTTCTGCATGCACGCAACGCCGCTCGCGCTGCCGAAACCCGACGTGCCAGTCCCAAGGCCGAGGCCATTGTCACGGGCGACGTGGAAACCATCGCTGGCAGCATCGCGCTGGCCGCCCAGGTCAATGACCTGGGGCAGTTCGATGCCGTCATCCACAATGCCGCCGTGGGCTACCGTGAAGCGCATCGGCTGACCGTCGACGGACTGCCCCATGTGTTTGCGATCAATACCTTGTCGGCCTATGTGCTCACCGCCCTGATCCAGCGCCCTTCCCGCCTGGTCTATCTGAGCTCGGGGATGCATCATCACGTGCGCCCCCACCTGGAGGACCTGCTGTGGGAGCAACGTCGATGGAATGGCTCGGACGCCTATGCAGAGAGCAAACTGCACGATGCCATGCTGGCCATGGCGATCGCCCGACGCTGGCCGATGGTGAAATCCAATGCTCTGGAGCCAGGGTGGGTCCCCACCAAGATGGGCGGACCTGGTGCGCCGGACGACATGCAACAGGCCCATCTCACGCAAGCCTGGCTGGCCGCCTCCGGTGACGCGAAGGCACAGGTGACGGGCAAGTATTTCTATCACCTCAAAAAGATGGACCCGAATCCTGTCGCTCTCGATGTGATTCAGCAGGATCGCCTGATCGACCTCTGCGCGAAACTCTCCGGGATCGATATTCCCGGGTGATTCGGAGGGAGGTGCGTTACCGGCAGCGCAATTTGGCGCAATTTGGCGCAATTTGGCGCGATTCTGGCGCGATTCTGGCGCGATTTTCATGCACCTGAGCATGAACAAGCCCAGATGCAGCGCTGACCATCGACGAACTCAAGCGCTGGCATGAAGGCATGCTGGCGCGCTATGGCTTGCGGGCAGGGTGTTGGCTGACTGCTGACCCAATGAGGGGACTTGGTCGGAGGAGGATCGTGTTCGGTGATAGTCGTCCTGATCACCGAGGCATTGTGGAAATTCAATTGTTGCATTTATTTATGACAAAAATAATTAATTGAATGAATTGTATTTATTTTGCGAACAGTGAAGTCGAAAAAGGCGGCTTTATCCACCGAAATATGCTGCTTATAGTGCGACCAAGATGTCGTCTCCGACATTCTTCCTCCACCAACAGAAAGGAAGCATCATGAGCAAACTTCAAAGCAAGGTCGCCGTCGTCACAGGTGCATCGAAAGGAATCGGCGCTGCCATCGCCAAGGCGCTGGCAGCCAGCGGTGCCGCCGTCGTCGTCAACTACGCGACCAGCCGCGCCGGCGCCGACAAGATCGTGGGGGAGATCGTCGCCGCAGGTGGCCGTGCAGTGGCCGTGGGCGGCGACGTGTCCAATGCAACGCATGCGGCAGGCATCATCGACGCCGCCATCAAGGAATATGGTCGCCTCGACATTCTGGTCAACAATTCGGGCGTATATGACATGGCGCCGCTGGAAGCCATCACCGAAGAGCATTTCCATAAACAGTTCAACGTCAACGTGCTGGGCCTGCTGCTGGTAACCCAAGCCGCCGCCAAGCATCTGCAGGAAGGTGCCAGCGTCATCAACATCGGCTCTGTCGTCAGCAGCATCACGCCGCCCAGCAGCGCCGTCTACACTGCCACCAAGGGTGCCGTCGATGCCATCACAGGCGTGCTGGCGAAGGAACTGGGGCCGCGCAAGATCCGCGTCAACAGCGTCAATCCGGGCATGGTCGAGACTGAAGGCACACACAGTGCCGGCTTTATCGGTTCGGATTTGGAGACCTGGGCCGTGAGCACCACGCCGCTGGGCCGCATTGGCCAGCCCAATGATATTGCCGACGTGGTCACATTCCTGGCGTCGGATGATGCACGCTGGTTGACTGGCGAGAAGATTCTGGCCGGCGGCGGCAGCCGCTAAGAAACCATCCCACAGGAGTGGCGGCCTGGAAATAAAAAAAGGGATCAGATAGTCGACCCGAGGTTTTATTTCAAGAAATGTGAAAAGGGGTGAGGCGCTTTTGCCTCGCCCCTTTTCGCCTTTTTCACCCTTGTTTTGCCAGAAGATGTGTTGAATTGCATCCAAAACTGACCCACTTAACCGCGTAAATTGCATTCAAAGTTGACCCACGTTTAGGACACAATCCTGCTCAAGGCCACGAGCAGGAGAACGGAGTGATAGACGTGGTATTACTTGGAATTATTCGGCGCTGGTACATCAGAGATCGCGTCTCGATCAGAGAAATAGCCCGCAGGCTAGACATCTCTCGTAACACCGTGCGTCGCTATATTCGATCCGAAGCGATCGAACCTTCCTATCCCAACAGGCGATCTTCAAGCTCGCTAGATGAATATGCCCCCCCGACTCTCTACTTGGCTTGCCGTAGAGAGCGCGAAGTCGCGCAAACAAAGAAAAACTCTTAAGCAGATGTTCTTGGAACTACGAGCGCTCGGCTATGAAGGGTCCTATGACCGCGTGGCAGCATTCGGACGAGAATGGAAAGTGGGTCAAATGGAGAGGGTCAAATCTGCCAGCAAATCAACAGCTATTGTGAATGCTCAATTCGGCGACGCATCGAAAGAGTCGTCCCTTCGCATTTTGTTGCATTTGCTTCGCGAATTAGAGAAAGACATCTCATGAAGTTTCCTTGGGAAACTAGCCACCACAATAAACCTTTACGCAGCAGCGCGGCAATTTCGTAATGAGATGCTCAATCAGCAAAAACGCCCGCAACTTGAACTGCGGGCGTTTTGTTTGACATATCGATGCCCGCTTCTGGCCGATTGCCGACATCGCAAGAAGAATCTGATCAAGTCCGGCTCGGCTACTAAGGCGCCTATAACTGCGTATTGGTCTTTCGGTGTGAATGAAAGCGGGACAAAGTGAATAAGGGGAAATCTGCAAGAAAATCATTAGCGAACGTGTAGTCTCTTAGCAAAGCCTAATTCAAAAGCAGTTTTATTGCGGTTTCTGACGCTCGATGTTCCAAGGGACATTCGAAAATTTCTCTTCTAACCAATCGGAAAATGCTCGAACCTTGGCGGGGCCATATTGTTTTGACGCGCGAAGCGCGTAGATGCCATCCTCGCCGAGTGCGTTCCATTCCGGAAGTATCTCAACCAGCCTTCCTGCCGTTATCTCCTCCGATACCAACCAGTCGGCCGCCATGATTACACCACATCCGGCAAGAGCCGCATCGACAAGGGATTGGACGTCATCGGAAATCATGTTCCCGGACACCTTGATCGCATATGATTTCTTGTCTTTTTCAAAGTGCCATATTGGATGTGTCGCCATCGGCGAGAACCCGAGGCAATGGACACGCTTGAGATGCTCTGGGGAACGAATTGTAGAAACTGTTTGAATATAGGATGGCGATGCGCATAACAGACGCCTTGTTGGGGCAATTTTGCGGCCGAACATGTGGCTGTCGGTCATTCTTCCGATACGTAATGCGAGATCAAACTTCTCCGCAATAATATCGGTGTACCTATCCGTAAAGTGAATCTCGATTTGTATGGCAGGGTGTCGTTTGAGAAAATCGGGAATCAACGGGGAGAGCCAGCGCCTGCCAAAAGCTGCTGGCAAGGTGACGCGGAGCAGACCGGCCGGCGCCACCGCCATGCTTTTAGCGTCTTCTTCTGCCTCATTGATGATCTGCAATGCCTGTCGAACCTTGCTGTAATAACGGGCGCCGGCCTCAGTAGCGACCACCCGGCGGGTGGAACGTTCTAAAAGGCGAATTCCCAGTTTCTCTTCAAGCGCCGAAACGCGCCGTGATATCACCGAAGCATCTCTGCCTATTTCCCTGGCAGCACTAGCATAGCTACCGGCGTCGACTACTGCCAGAAACGCCTGCCTCAATTTTTCGTCATCATTCATGCGGCGGATGCAGGAGTCTATTGTTTTCAGGATGTTCTAGTGTAGCTCAATAGCATTAGGATGGAGCTTGGTTGAACTCTTGGAGTCGTTATGAAAGCGTGGCGTCTAACAGCCCCCGGCCTGGAAAATCTGCAGCGGATGGATACTTCTCGTCCCGTTCCTGCATATGGCGAAGTTCTTATCCGGCAACATGCCGTCAGTCTCAATTATCTGGATCTGGCAGTCGCACAAGGTAGCTTTGGAAACGGGCTATTCCCGATTATCCCAGCTGCGGACAGCGCGGGTGAAATCGTTGAGATCGGTGAGGGGGTTGATGACTGGCGACCTGGTGCGCGCGTTACCGTGGGCAGCATGTTGCGATGGCAGGCCGGGCCGTTGGCTGCGCCCTTGCATCAACATCTGCGTGGCGTGACCGTCGATGGCGGCCTAGCAGAATATGCCGTTGTGCCTGCGGCTGCCTTGGCGTCAGTTCCTTCTCATTTGAATTGGGAAGAGGCTTCCACTTTGCCGATTGCGGCAACCACCGCTTGGAATGCCATTAGAAAGGGGGGCGTGAGCATCGGCGCCACGGTGTTGCTGCTCGGGACGGGTGGCGTCAGTATGTATGCTTTGGCGATGGCCAAAGCGGCCGGGGCGCGTGTCATCATCATATCGTCGTCGGATGAAAAACTGTTGCGAGCGAAGCGACTGGGAGCCGATAACATGATCAATTATCGGAAGACCCCTGACTGGGATGACGAAGTTCTAAAACTCACCGAGGGTCGTGGAGCAGATCTGGTCCTGGAAAGTGTCGGCGCCGCTACTTTTCCAAAGTCGCTGAACTCCGCGGGATATGGGGCAACAATCTTCGTCATTGGATTCGTCGGCGGGGCCGAGCTGAATATTCCGGTGATGCCCATTATGCTCAAGACCTTGTCGATTGTTGGCAATAACACCGGCTCGACCCAAGATCTGCGTAACGCTATCTTTGCTATCAATCACGCAGAGATCCGACCAGTAATTGATCGGGTATTTTCTTTCGATGAGGTGCCGCTTGCCTATCAACATATGGCCAGTGCGGTACATGTCGGAAAAATCGCTATTCGCATTGCGTGAGCACCTGCTTTAACGAGGCAGGTTTATTATCGATTTGCATAGAAAGATTCTGAAATGGTCGATGTATCTTTTGAAACGCCTGAACAAATTGAGCGCCGTCTTAATCGAGTGATCCGCTTGGCGCGTATGGAAATCTATGACATACCGTACACGTTCAATGAGTTCTCATTGAGCGATTTTCCCAGAAACGCCTCGCAAGAGGCCTTGGCGTTCGTGCGCGACGACGATGCGTGGTCGCAGTTAGTCCCTTCACATTCTCCAGAAGATGAGGCTTTCATGCTGGTGCGCTTTCATTTTCCGGAGGGTATCGATAACAGCGGCTTTGTCGGATGGTTAGCAAGCCGATTCAAGCATCGCTTCGGCAGTGGTGTGTTCGTTCTTTGCGGGCAAAACAGCAAGGACGGCGGCATCTATGATTATTGGGGAGTTCCACTCAGGGTCGCTGACGCGATAAGAGAGGATTTAAATGAGCTGCTCCAAGGCGAATAAGTACATCGGACTTTCAGTATAGCTATCGTGTGGGCTTGAGTAGCTAACTGGGTATCCGATGAAGATATGTCACCGTGCGACGATCCTCTTTGAGAAGCACTATACCAACCGAAATCCGACGGCACCGCGTGAAATGAAAATAGACCCGCTCTCCCTGCAGCTATTTGTCAGCGTTATTGAAGATGGAACGATTGCTGCAGCGGCCGCTCGCCACCATATCGCGGCCGGAGCAGTAAGCAAGCGCGTCAGCGAATTGGAAGCTCAGCTGAATACTCAACTGCTCGTGCGCAGCAACAGAGGTATTGCACCAACGCAGGCAGGACTGGCGCTCATTAACCTGGCGCGAGGCGTACTCAATGATCTGCAGAATATCCCGATTCAGATGGAGGATTATGCTGCAGGCACGCGCGGATCTGTCCGGGTATTAGCCAATATTTCGGCGATGACGCAGTTTCTGCCCCAAGCACTCAAGTCTTTTGCTGATAAGTATCCTTTGATCCAGGTCCATCTCGAGGAAAAAGTCAGTTCTGCAATTGTTCGTGCAGTGGCAGAAAACGTAGCCGATATTGGTCTCTACACGCATTTCCCTCACGGGAATGAGATTGAAGTCCACCCCTATTGGAATGATGAACTGGTAGTGGTGCTACCCAAGAAGCATCCGTTGGCGCAGAAAGAGTCCATTCTTTTCACCGAAGCATTGGAGCATGACTTCGTCGGGCTGCACGTCGGCAGCAGCATGCACTTCCAGATGACGGAAGCGGCCAGTAAGTTAGGCAAGCCCTTAAAGCTGCGCATCCAGGTGCGCAGTTACGATGCACAATGTCTAATGATTGAAGCCGGATTGGGAATTGGCATCTTGCCTGCGGCCAGCATGAGAGCCTACAGTGGAATAGCCGTGCAGACTATTCCCTTGGACGAAGCATGGGCCCACCGGGAACTTGACATGTGCGTTCGTTCGTACATTTCTCTCCCCTCTGCTGCGCGACTCTTTTTTGATCATTTACAGAGCATCCGATAGTCTGTTTTTGCCATCAAATTTCGTGATGGCGGCCGCACCAATGATTGCTTTACCGGACTGATACGCTGACTGATCATCCTCCAAGAATAAATATTTCGCGGCTTGTCCGCACTCACAATTGGAGACTTTGATGAGCGATGCGCAGATTGGTGTAGCTACTTCCCGGCCATCTTCCCCCCTTTCTCGACAATATCTGACTCTTGCCGGCTCTTGGGTGGCCTGGTTGTTCGATGCCATGGACGCCGGAATTTTTGGCTTTGTCATGCTTGCCATTGCCGCGAGCTTTGCCGTCCAGATGAGTGATGTGGTCTCCACAGTGGCATGGTTCTTGTTTGCTACCGGCCTAGGAGGCTACGCCCTGGGCAACATCTCCGATAAGATCGGACGCAAGAAAACGATCCTGCTGTCCGTCCTGGCCTACGGAACCGGGACATTGTTGTGTGGCTTCGCATCCAGCGTAAGCGAGTTGAACTTTTATCGTTTCATCGTTGGCTTTGCGGTTGGTGGACTGTGGTCGGCAGCGGCCTCCCTGGTCAGCGAAGTCTGGCGTCCCGAAGGGCGGACCAAGGCCATTGCATTCATGCAAACCGGTTGGTCTGGTGGCAATCTGTTGGCCGCGATCCTGGCTTGGAGCCTGCTGGATCCCTCTGATCCGGAGTCTTGGCGCAAGCTTTTCATTTATGCCAGCTTGCCGGCCTACGCCACATTGATTTTCGTCTTGTTCTTCGTCGATGAGTCGCCTGTTTGGCTGGCCAACCGGGAGTTCATGAAAAACAATCGTATGCGAAATGGCCCCTTCGAAATTTTCCGTCCACAGCATCTACGCGTGGTGTTGTTTGCGCTGACCATCTCGATCTTGGGCATGCTGGGATATTGGATCATCCTCACTTTCACGCCGGCCTTTTTGCAGAACATACTCAAGGTACGCATCGATCAAGCACCGGTCTTTCTGGTCTGGAACGCACTGGGAGCAATCGCCGGATACATCGGATATGGCTATCTTGCGGAGAAGATTGGTCGACGATATTCGTTTGCGATCTTTTTCTTTGGCATGGCCGTGATGGTTCCCGTATTCACCTTTGGTTCCAGCATGATGCCGCTCACTGACGGGAAATTGTCTTTCACGGTCAGAAATATCCTCACCCTTGGCGTGCTGTCGGCCTTGCTGGGATTTTTCACCGGTTACTTCAGTGGGTTCGGCGCCTGGTATTCCGAGCTATTCCCGACCAGCATTCGTTCTACGGCATCTGGATTCTGCTTCAACTTCGGGCGCGTTGGCGCAATTGCCGGTATCAAGTTGGTTCCCTTGTTAATCCCGATGATTGGATTTGCTTGGACCATCACGTTGGCCTCCGTGTCATATCTCTTGGCTGCCGCCATGGTGTTCTTACTCAAGGAAACGAAGGGCGTTGTTCTTAGCGGTGGCAATTAAACTTCACAGAAGGAAATACATGCATACCTATCGAATTGGTCAGATCGTGCCGAGCTCGAACACGACCATGGAAACTGAAATCCCCGCCATGCTTCAGGCACGTTATCGCGACTTTCCCGAAGAGCGCTTCACCTTCCATTCAGCGCGCATGCGGATGATGCACGTCACGCAAGAAGAACTGAAGAAGATGGATGTTGAGAGCGACAGATGCGCACTGGAGCTAAGCGATGCACGATGCGATGTCTTAGGCTATGCCTGTTTGGTGGCTATCATGAGCCAAGGCACCGGATACCATCTGGCATCCGAGCAGCGCCTCGCAGAGACCATCGCAAGGAACGAATCAACCGCGCCCGTCATTAGTTCCGCCGGCGCCTTGGTCAATGTGCTGCACGAGATGAAATTCAGCAAAGTGGCCATTATTACGCCATACATGAGGCCCCTCACCCAGTTGGTTGTGGATTACATCGAAGACACCGGCGTCGCGGTCAAAGACGCAATTAGCCTGGAGGTCTCGGACAACCTCGCGGTCGGAAAACTTGATCCGATGAACCTGTTGCAGCATGTCGGGCGCCTGGATCATTCCGATGCTGATGCCGTGATTCTCTCCGCCTGTGTGCAAATGCCGTCGCTGGCGGCGATCCAATTGGTGGAAGATAAAATCGGAAAACCAGTGTTATCCGCCGCCGTGGCTACCGTATATCAGATGCTCAGGAAGATGAAACTGGCACCGATCGTTCCTGGTGCTGGCTACGTACTTTCGGGGAAGTTCTCAGGATAGGGTATGGTATCGTCATCTATCAATATTGCCATATTGGATGACTACCAAAACGTAGCATTCGATATCGCCGATTGGTCCGGTGTGCAGAGCCGCGCCAATGTAGTGTCATTTCATGATCACCTTAAAGATGGGCCGTCCTTGGTGGAGCGACTGAGCGGCTTTGATGCTCTTTGTGTGATGCGTGAACGCACGCCGATCACAGAGACGTTGCTGGACAGGCTCCCGAAGCTGAAGCTAATTGTCTCGACCGGTGAAGTGAATGCCGCCATTGATGCCGCAGCAGCACAACGACGAGGTGTTCGCGTCGCCTATACCAGCTACTCGTCCACGCCGACTATTGAGCTGACCTGGGCACTGATATTGGCAAGTCTGCGCAACATCGCTGTGGAAGCGGCTTCATTAAAGCAAGGTGGGTGGCAACTGACGGTTGGCTCAGACTTGTCAGGGAAAACCATCGGTATCATTGGTCTTGGGAATGTAGGGCGAGGCGTAGCCAAAGTCGCGACAGCATTCGGCATGCGTGTCATCGCTTGGAGCAAGCATCTTAGCGTCGAGACGGCAGAGCAGCATGGTGCGATTCTTGTCTCAAAGGAGGAGTTACTAAGGAATGCCGACATTGTAACTTTACATACGGTGTTAAGCCGCAGAACGACAGGAATGATAGGAAAGACGGAATTGGAATTGATGAAGCCGTCTGCATATTTAATAAATACGTCTCGCGGACGGCTGGTTGATGAGGACGCGTTGCTTTCCGCTCTGCGTACCAAGCGCATAGCAGGAGCTGCGATCGATGTCTACGATAGCGAACCGCCCCCCCCCGACCATCCGTACCGTCGTGTCGCTAGTCTGTTGGCTACGCCGCACATCGGCTATGTCACGTCAGGATTGTATCGGCGCTTTTACGCCGATGCAGTTCGCCATTTTTTGACTTGGCTTGATGATTTTTACATAAATGGCTCTTAATTATGTTGAACGCATAAGATCCAGCAGGCTAATTTAGACACGGCCACATCTACGGCCAGGACCGGCCATCTAAGTGGTGACCGGTCTATTTTCGCGTTAGACGTCTGTCTGCTCCGCGAGCTCTAACGCATCTTCTACTTCAATACCTAGATAGCGGACTGTACTCTCAAGCTTCATGTTGACCTGCTCCCCAATTTAGTACGAGAACGACTTGGAGTCTGCGGTTAAAAAAGTCTCTGCAAACTGTTGCGGCGTCAGGTACCCAAGGGAACTATGCGGCCTCTCAAAATTGTATTCTCGTCGCCAGGCGGCAATGACTTCCGAGCATGCCGCATCGAAAAAAACCAATGTTCATTCAGGCATTCATCCCGAAACTTGCCGTTGAAACTCTCGATGTAGGCATTCTGCTGCGGCTTGCCAGGTTCAATGAAGTTCAGCTTCAATCCGTGTGCATAGGCCCAGGCATCGAGCACCTTACCGGCGAACTCGGGGCCATTGTCGATGGTAATCGATTGCGGCAATCCTCGAAGCTCTGATAGTCGCGACAGCACCGATACGACCCATGTGCCTGGCAGCGACGTATCAACCTCGATAGCCAGACATTCCTTGGTGAAGTCGTCCACGATGTTCAGGCAGCGCAATCGGCGACCATCAGCCAATCCATCCGATACAAAGTCCATCGACCAGCTCTGATTGGGCATCGTCGCCCGAACCTTCAATTGCCGCTCCACGCCCGCAATCCGCTTCCTCTTGCGGCGCCTGACGCTCAGGCCTGCCTGCCGATACACCCGAAGCAGCTTCTTTCGATTGACCTGCCATCCTTCCCGCTGCATCAATACATGCAGACGCCGATAGCCATATCGGCGTTTTATGGCCGCCAGTTCGCAAAGACGCTGACGCAACTCCTCATCGTCAGGACGACGGGATTCGTAGTGATACAAGGAACGAGAAATTCCTATTAGCCCGCAGGCACGGGTTACGCCTAGACCGTGAACATGCATGATGTGCGTCACGGCGCTTCGCCTATCCTGCGGGCTTACCACTTTCGGCCGAGAACATCCTTTAGCGCAGCGTTGTCCAGCAGGCTTTCTGCCAGCAGCTTCTTGAGCTTGGCATTCTCGGCCTCCAGAGCCTTGAGCCGTTGGGCTTCGGATACCGTCATCCCGCCGAACTTGGATTTCCAGTTGTAGTACGTCGCGTCGCTGATGCCATGCTTCCGGCAAACCTCGGCTACTTTCATACCGGCTTCGGCTTCCTTGAGTACGCCGATAATTTGCTCTTCGGTAAATCGTTTCTTCATGCTGCCTCCGTATGGGGCAGACTCTATGAAATCTAGTACATGCTGTAACCCATTGATTTAAGCACCTCGCATTTCCCAAATGAATTCCTAACGACACTGACACACGCACGTCGATTTGCCCTTCCCTCACAAAATTGGCCTATTGGTCTTACCAATAAACTGGTAATATCCAACTTCCAAAACGACAGGTGATCCCATTCGCTTGCGCGCCAATGCGCCGCCAGCGGGCGACGACGCCGATCCGAGACAACTCTTTCTTCAAGGAAACCAGATGAAATTACTGCGTTACGGCCCGGTTGGGCAGGAAAAGCCCGGCATCCTCGATCAATCCGGCAAGATCCGCGACCTGTCGGCCCATATCAAGGACGTCAACGGCGCCGCCCTGGACGATGCTTCGCTGGACAAGATCCGCAAGCTCGACATCGCCAGCCTGCCGGTGGTCGAAGGCTCGCCGCGCATCGGCGCCTGCGTGGGCAATATCGGCAAGTTCATCTGCATCGGCCTGAACTATGCGGACCATGCGGCCGAATCCAACCTGCCCATCCCGGCCGAACCGGTGGTGTTCAACAAGTGGACCTCGGCCGTGGTCGGCCCCAATGACGACGTCAAGATCCCCCGCGGCTCCAAGAAGACCGACTGGGAAGTGGAACTGGGCGTGGTCATCGGCAAGGGCGGTACCTATATCGACGAGAAGGACGCCATGTCGCACGTGGCCGGCTATTGCGTGGTCAACGACGTCTCCGAGCGCGAATACCAGATCGAGCGCGGCGGCACCTGGGACAAGGGCAAGGGCTGCGATACCTTCGGCCCCATCGGCCCCTGGCTGGTAACCCGTGACGAAGTGGCCGATCCGCAGAAGCTGGGCATGTGGCTGGAAGTGGATGGCAAGCGCTACCAGAACGGCAACACCAGCACCATGATCTTCGGCGTGGCGCACATCGTGTCCTACCTGTCGCGCTTCATGAGCCTGCAGGCGGGCGACGTCATCTCCACCGGCACGCCGCCGGGCGTGGGCATGGGCGTCAAGCCGGAAGCGGTGTTCCTGCGCGCTGGCCAGACCATGCGTCTGGGCATCGACGGCCTGGGCGAGCAACAGCAGAAAACCATCGACGCCTGATCGCTGCATCATCGCTGCATCATCGCGGCCTCAGCGCCGCGTCAGTGCTGCGCCGCCATCCGGTGGCGCAGCCAAATCCAATTCAATAACAAGAAAAAATGTTGCGCAGGCTCGTGCGGCCTGCGTTACCCAATGACCGAATCAGGGAAGGAGAAACAATGAATCACTACGATTTCCAGGGCCGCAGCGCCATCATCACCGGAGGTGCGCAGGGCTTCGGCTATGCCGTGGCTGAACGCCTGTTGCAGGGCAAGGCCAAGGTCGTGCTGTGGGACATGGATGAAAAGGCACTGGCCGACGCCCGTAGCAAACTGGAAGCGCTGGGCAATGTGGAGACCGTGAAGGTCGACATCTCCAGCGAAGCCGACGTCAAGAAGGCCATCGAAGCCACCGAGAAGCTGACCCAGTCCATCGACATCCTGGTGCACAGCGCCGGTATCGCCGGCCAGAACAATCCGGTGGCGGACTATTCGCCGGAAGAATGGCGTCGCGTCATCGACATCGACCTCAACGGTGCCTTCTACGTCAACCAGGTGGTGGTCCAGCGCATGATCGCGCAGAACTACGGCCGCATCGTCAACATCGCTTCCATCGCCGGCAAGGAAGGCAATCCCACCGCCTCGGCCTACAGCGCCGCCAAGGCCGGCATGATCGCCCTGACCAAGAGCCTGGGCAAGGAAACCGCGACCAAGAACATCGCCGTCAATGCCATCACCCCGGCGGCGGCGCAGACCCGCATCCTGGAGCAATGCACGCCGGCGCACATCGAGTACATGCTCTCGAAGATCCCGCGTGCACGCTTCGTGAAGGTGGAAGAACTGGCGGCCATGGTGGCCTGGCTGGTGTCGGAAGAGAATTCCTTCACCACCGCCTCCGTGTTCGACCTGTCGGGCGGCCGCGCGACCTACTGATGCTGCGGCGCCGGCTGCCGCCGGCGTGGAATCGCGTGAACGGCCATGGCGCACGGAGTCCTTCCGTGCGCCACCCCTCGCACTACAACAAGACAACAACACGATAAGACGACCTCCCGCACTGCGCGGAGGCGATGGACTTTTTGCGCCTTCATTTTTTGAAAAAGCTAGAGGAGAGACCCCGCATGACTACCACCACCATTCCGGCCAGCGCGTCGGAGCACATGGAAACCCAGCTCTATCGCCGCATCACCTGGCGCTTCGTGCCGTTGCTGATGATCTGCTTCGTGTTCGCCTACCTGGACCGCGTCAACATCAGCTTCGCCAAGCTGCAGATGCAAAGCGACCTGGGCTTCTCGGATGCCGTCTATGGCCTGGGCGCCAGTATCTTCTTCGTCGGTTACTTCCTCTTCGAAGTGCCCAGCAACATGATCCTGCACAAGGTCGGGCCGAAGCGCTGGATCGCCCGCATCATGGTCACCTGGGGCATCGCCTCGGCGGCGATGATGTTCGTTACCAGCGAGACCAGCTTCTATGTGCTGCGCTTTCTGATCGGCAGCCTGGAAGCGGGCTTCGTACCGGGTGCGCTGTACTTCTTCACCAACTGGTTCCCGTCGGCGCGACGTGGTCGCATCAATTCGCTGTTCATGGCGGCCATTGCGGTATGCGGCATCATCGGCGGCCCGATCTCGGGCGGCATCATGAAGTTCACCCACGGCGTGAGCGCGCTGCATGGCTGGCAATGGCTGTTCCTGCTGGAAGGTATTCCTTCGATCCTGCTGGGCGTGGTGTGCTATCTGGTCATCGATGACCGCATCGAAGATGCAGGCTGGTTGAAGCCGGAAGAAAAGCGCCTGCTGATCGAGCGCATCGCGGCCGAACCCAAGAGCGAGGCGGCCCACTCCTTCGGTGAAGCGATCCGGCAGCCGGCCACCATCGTCATGTCGCTGATCTACCTGATGCTGGCTTCGGGCATCTATGGGCTGGTGTTCTGGATGCCGCAGCTGATCAAGTCGGCCGGCACCGATGACACCTTCATCATCGGCCTGATCTCGATGGTGCCTTACCTGTGCGCCGGCCTGGGCATGATCCTGATCGGCCGCAACTCCGACCGTACCGGTGAGCGTCGCTGGCACCTGGCTGCCTGCGCGCTGATGGGTGCCATCGGCTACGCCGCCAGCGCCTGGTTCGGCAGCAATACCCTGATCCTGGTGGTGGCGCTGTCGGCAGCGGCCACCGGTATCATCGCCGGCATCGGCCTGTTCTGGATCCTGCCACCGCGCGTGCTCAGTGGTGCCGCAGCCGCGGCCGGCATCGCGCTGATCAACTCGGTGGGCCAGCTGGGCGGGATCATCACGCCCTACATGGTCGGCAAGATCCGCGACATCACCGGCAGCGCCGCACTGGGCCTGTACGTGGTGGCGCTGGAATGCCTGGTGGGTGCGGCACTGCTGCTGTGGGCCTTGCCGCGTCGGGTGTATTTCAAGGAACCGGCGCAGCAATGAGAGAGTATACGGAAATGATATAAACGATTTCCGCACGCTTGCAGAACCCGCCACCATGGCGGGTTCTTTTTTTTTGGGGAGAGGCGATCTCAACGCAGGGCCGGCCTGAGGGGTGTGATATCGACGCTGCCGGCGTGGGCGTAAGCCACCTGGTCCTGGGCCAGCAAGCGGAACTGGCTGACCACCTCCGACAGGCGTGCTGCCTGTTCCTGCATCGCTTCGGCGGCGGCTGCGGCCTGCTCGACCAGGGCCGCATTCTGCTGGGTGGTCTGGTCCATGTCGTTGATCGCCAGGTTGACCTGGCTGATGCCGTCGCTCTGCTCGCTGCTGGCGGCGGTGATCTCGGCCACGATCTGGGCCACCTGGCGCACGCTGGAGACCACCTCGTCCATGGTGCTGCCGGCTCGGACCACCAGTTCGCTGCCGGAGCCAACCTTGCTCACGGAGTCATCGATGAGGGTCTTGATTTCCTTGGCGGCGGAGGCGGAGCGTTGGGCCAGCGAGCGCACCTCGGAGGCCACCACGGCAAAGCCGCGTCCCTGCTCGCCGGCTCGGGCTGCTTCGACGGCGGCATTCAGGGCCAGGATATTGGTCTGGAAGGCGATGCCATCGATGACGCTGATGATGTCGACGATCTTGCGTGAGGATTCGTTGATGGAGCCCATGGTCGAGATCACCTGCGACACCACCTCCCCGCCCTGCTGCGCCACCGACGATGCCGAGGCCGCCAGCTGGTTGGCCTGGCGTGCATTGTCGGCGTTCTGCGAGACGGTGGAGGTCAGTTCTTCCATGGCCGAGGCGGTCTCTTCCAGGGCGCCGGCCTGGCGCTCGGTGCGTGCCGACAGATCGAGGTTGCCGGTGGCGATCTCGCGCGAGGCGGTGGCGATGGCATCGGTGCCGCTGCGCACCTGGCCGACGATGCGCGCCAGGTTGCCCGTCATGGCATGCAGGGCGTGCATGAGCTTGCCGGTCTCGTCGCGCCGCGCTGCCAGGGTTTCATCGACGCGCATGGTGAGGTCGCCTGCGGCCACCGCTTCGGCCACGTCCACCGCCTGCTCCAGCGGGCGGGTAATGCCCAGTGCCAGGCTGCGTGCGAACAACCAGCCCAGCACCACCTGCAGCACGGCCAGCGCCAGCATCAGGTTGCGGCTCTGGAGATAGGTGTCGTGGATGTGGACGGCCACCTGGTCGATGTTGGCACGCTGCACATTGAGCAATTGCTGCAGCAGATCCAGGTAACCCTTGGCGGCCACGTCATAGGGCCCCGCCAGTATCCTGGCGGCCTCGTCGGTCTGGCCATCGGCCTTGGCCTTGGAGATGGCGTCGCGATATTTGATGTAATCCTTGCGCACGGCCGAGAGCTTGGCGAAGACCTCTTTCTCCTGATCGCTATCGAGCAGCGCTTCGATGGCCTTCTGTTGCTCGGTGGACATGCGGGTGGCGGCGGCGGCGTCATCGGCAAAGAAGGCTGCCAGGCTGGGGTCGGCGCTCTTGGCGATGGCTGTCGTGCGGCGCACGCTGGTATGGATGGTGCGATACCAGTCCGAGACTAGTCGCTCCTTGGTCAGGGGTTCATGCATCATCTCGTCGGTTGCGGCGGCAATGTCATGCAGACGCCAGATCGACAATGCCACCACCACGCTGGCAGCCGCCAGGATGACAGCAAAACCCAGGGCCAGGCGGCGGCCTATCTTCATGTGGGAAAAATAGCTCATCTGTCTCTCTTCTTGCGCAAGGGTGGAGGGTCGGCCGGCGCCAAGGGCGGCGCACGGGCCGATGATGCAAGCAAACACGGACAGGCACGATCAGGGGTTTCCTGAGCGCGGGACCATGACAAGCGTACGAGCCGGGCAGGCTGATGGCCGCGCCGGTGCCGCGATTGCCTCGATTGCCGCGAGTGGCGCTATTGTTGCCAACAAGTCTTGCCGGCAGGCATTCGTATTTGTACGTAGAGATGGAACGCTCATGCTGAGCTATTGCGCACATGGTACGCCCGCCCCGGGAATTCAAACATCAAAAAAGGATGCCGAAGCATCCTTTCCAATTGCCTTTCACGGGTGTTTCCTGCTCGCATCTACTCAATGCTGTACGGCGTAGTCCTCGATGGTCTGGGACGCCGGGAAATGCACGGTGAAGGTGCTGCCGTGATCCGGCACCGAGGCGATGTCCAGTGTCGCGTGGTGGCGCAGCAGGACATGGCGCACGATGGCCAGCCCCAGGCCGGTGCCCTGGGTCTCGCGGGAACGGCTCTTGTCGACGCGGTAGAAGCGCTCGGTGAGGCGCGAGATATGTTCGGGGCTGATGCCGATGCCGGTATCCTGCACCGCGAAATGCGCGCCCTGCTCATCGCTCTGCCAGCGCAGGGTGATGGTGCCGCCTTCCGGGGTATAGCGCACGGCATTGGTGACCAGGTTGGTGAAGGCACTGCGCAACTCGTCGGCATTGCCCTTGAGATCGGGGCCTTCGACCACGAGGCGGATGTCATGCTTGCCTGCCGACAACGCCCGCCCCTCTTCGGCGATGCGTTCCAGCAGGGGGCGCACCCGCAGCACTTCCGAGCGCAGCGGATAGTCGATCGATTCCAGCCGCGTCAGGGTGAGCATGTCGTCGATCAGGTTCTGCATGCGCTGCCCCTGCTCGGTCATCAGCTTCAGATGGGCGGTACGGATCGTTTCGTCCAGGTTGGGCTGGGCCAGGGCGATTTCCAGGAAACCGTTGATGACCGTCAAGGGTGTGCGCAGCTCGTGCGAGGCATTGGCCACGAAATCGCGGCGCATCATGTCGATACGCTGCGACTCGGTGACGTCGTGGGTGACCAGGATCTGGCGCCGGTTTTCAAAGGGGATGATCTGGATGATCAGCTTGCGCTCATGCAGGGCCAGCGTAAGCGGCTGCTCGTAGCGGCCCAGGATGATGTAGTCGATGAAGGCCGGGTTGCGGATCAGGTTGGTCACGCGCATGCCCTTGTCGCGGTCCAGCTTGAGCCCCAGGTGCTGCTGCGCGGCCGGGTTGCACCATTCCAGGAACAGCACGTCATCCATGATCACCACGCCATCGGGCAGCAGGCTCATGGCCTGGCGGAAACGCGCCAGCCACTCGGCCAGTTCGGCCTGGTTCTTTTCGTCATCGCGGCGCATGCGGTACAGGCGCGCATAGACATCGGTCCAGGCGCCCCAGCCGTCGGGCAGGCGCGACTGGCCGGAATCATCCAGCCAGGTCGACAGCCGCAGCAGGTAATGCAGGTGGGCGATCATCATCGCGCCGACCGCCAGCACCGCCGTGACCAGCCCGATGATCGGGCCAAAGAAGAAACCGACGACTCCCGCTCCGGCCAGGCACAACACCAGGCGCAATACAGCAGGAATCCAGAACAGAAGTTGTGGACTCATTGATTTGGCAGATAGATCTTGCAGGCGCCCGCGCGCCCGGATTTGTTATTGTCGCCTGAATAGGGCGGCGGCGGGCTTATTTGGTGGAGAGCATGTAGCCGACGCTGCGTACCGTCTTGATCAGGTACTCGGCATCGCGCAGGGCCTTGCGCAGGCGCAGCACGTGGACATCCACGGTGCGCTCTTCGATCACCACGTGGTCCCCCCAGACCCGGTCCAGTAACTGGCTGCGCGAAAACACGCGATCGGGATGGGCCAGGAAGAACTTCAGCAGCTTGTATTCGGCATGGCCGATATCGATGCGCGCACCCGACAGGCTCACCGAGCAACTGGCCGGATCGAGCGTAATCGGACCGGCCGACATCACTTCCTGCGCGTGCTCCGGGCTCTTGCGACGCAGCAGCGCCTTGATGCGGGCGGTCAGCTCGCGCGGCGAGAAGGGCTTGGTGATGTAGTCATCGGCACCGTTGTCGAGGCCGGCGATCTTGTCTTCTTCCATGCTCTTGGCGGTGAGCATGATTACCGACAGCTGCTGCAGCTGGCGATCGGCGCGGATGCGCGAGAGCAGGTGCAAGCCGCTACGGTCCGGCAGCATCCAGTCCAGCAGCACCAGTTGCGGGGCGCGATGCTGGACGAAGTCCCAGGCCGCCGCCGCGTTGGAGACGACGAAACTGGACCAGCCCGCCTCCTTGAGAGTGAAGGAAATCAGTTCGGCAATGGAGGGTTCGTCTTCGACGATGAGGATAGTAGTCATGGTATCGGTTGAGCAGTATCGCGGGTCTCCCCTCCGCAACCCGGTGATGGACGGCTCTTCCCGACCGCCAGCACCGGCGCCGTGCTATCAGTCTTCTTCGTCTTCGATCGACTTGGCCGAACCGAAGTCGGTATGGCGGATATCCTTGCCACCGACCACGTAGACGACATACTCGGCGATGTTCTTGGCATGGTCGCCGATACGTTCGATGGCCTTGGCCACCCACAGGGTATCGATGGAACCGGAGATGGTGCGCGGGTCTTCCATCATGAAGGTGATCAGGCTGCGGGTGATGGAGCGGAAGCCGTGGTCGATGCGTTCATCCTGCTTGATCAGTTCGGCGGCCTGCTTGTCATCCAGGCGGGCGAATGCGTCCAGGGCGCTACGCAGCTGGTCCATGGCCTGCTCGGCGATGAGGCTCACGGTCTCGTAATGCGACACCAGACCGATCCCGCGCTTGTGCAGGTGGATGGCGGTCCGGGCGATCTTGGTCGCCTCGTCGCCCACGCGTTCCAGGTCGGTGATGATCTTGATGGTCGCCATGACGGTACGCAGGTCATTGGCGGTCGGCTGGCGACGCACGATGAGGTGGCTGCAGGCATCGTCGAGTTCGACTTCCAGCCGATTGACGGCCTCGTCGTCCTTCATCACGCGATGCGCCACGTCCAGGTTACCGTTACGGAAAGCCGCAATCGCATCCTGGAACTGATGCTCCACCATGCCGCCCATGGCAAGCACCTTGGAGCGGATCTGCTCCAGATCCTGGTCATACTGTTTGGAGGAATGATCGCCGGTCATGTGACGTCCCTAAAAGAAAATTCTATAAAAAATATGTGCCCTGACTACTCTGTGGAATCGTCGTATCGGCGTAGCGAGCGCTTCGAGTTCGCGTCGAGAAGCGCAGCCGTACTGGAGTACGGCGAGCATCGCAGACGCGAAATCGGAGCGCGCAGTAGCCGAGACGACGGTTCAGCCGAACCGGCCGGTGATGTAGTCTTGGGTTTCCTTGCGCACCGGATTCATGAAGATCTGGTCCGTCTCGCCAAACTCCACCAGCTCGCCCAGGTACATATAGGCGGTGTAATCCGAGCAGCGTGCCGCCTGCTGCATGTTGTGGGTCACGATGGCGATGGTGTAGTCGTTCTTCAGCTCGCCGATCAGCTCTTCCACCTTGGCCGTGGAGATGGGGTCCAGCGCCGAGGTCGGCTCGTCCAGCAGCAGCACTTCCGGCTTGACCGCGACGCCGCGGGCGATGCACAGACGCTGTTGCTGACCACCGGAGAGCGACAGACCGCTCTTGTGCAGCTTGTCCTTGACTTCACCCCACAATGCCGCCTTGTTGAGCGCCCATTCGACGCGCTCGTCCATCTCGCCCTTGGGCAGGTTTTCGTACAGGCGGATGCCGAAGGCGATGTTGTCGTAGACCGACATCGGGAACGGGGTCGGCTTCTGGAACACCATGCCGACCTTGGCGCGCAGCATGTTCAGGTCTTGTCCCGGCTCCAGGATGTTGTTGCCGGCGTAGATGATCTTGCCCTCGGCACGCTGGCCGGGGTACAGGTCGTACATGCGGTTGAAGGTACGCAGCAGGGTCGACTTGCCGCAGCCCGAGGGACCGATGAAGGCGGTGACCTTGCCTTCCCAGATATTGAGGTTGATGTTCTTGAGGCCCTGGAATCCGCCGTAGTAGAAATTCAGTTGCGAAACTTCGAGCGTGGCCTTCTTGTCCGCAGCAGCGTTGGCGGATGCGGTAGTAGCGTGGCTTGCCATTTGATGAGCAGTAGTCATGTCGGTCACTTGGAGAATTAGCCGGGGATTTGTTGCTTGAACAGGGTGCGCGAGAGCACGTTGAGCAGCAGCACGCTGAAGGCGAACTGGTTGATCACCACCGGCAGGTTGGCAATCGGACGGTTCATGTTGGTGCTGAAGAACTGGTTGTTCAGGGCGGTGAACAGCAGCGGCGCGGTCTCGCCCGAGATGCGGGCCACCGCCAGCAGCACGCCGGTCACCACGCCGGCCTTGACGGCACGCAGGCGCACGATGATGGCCACCTTCCAGCGCGGCGCACCAAGTGCGAAGGCGGCTTCACGCAGACCACTGGGGACCAGCTTCAGCATGTTGTCGGTGGTACGCACCACCACCGGAATGGCGATCAGCGAGATGGCGAAGGTACCGGCCCAGCCCGAGAAGTGGTTCACGTTGGCCACGTAGATGGCGTAGATGAACAGGCCGATCACGATGGACGGTGCCGACAGCATGATGTCGGTGACGAAGCGGGTCACCTGGGCCAGCTTGCTCTCCTCGCCATACTCGGCCAGGTAGACGCCGGCCAGGATGCCGATGGGGGTACTGATCAGGGTGCTGATGCCGACCATCATCAGCGAGCCGACGATGGGGTTCAACAGGCCGCCGCCGGCATCGCCCGGTCCGGGGGTGTTTTCGGTCAGCAGGCCGAGGTTGAGCGCGGCCACGCCCTTGAAGACCAGGGTCAGCAGGATCCAGGCCAGCACGAACAGGCCCAGGCCCATGGCCAGGAAGGAGAACAGCATGCCCATGCGATGCTGCAGCAGGCGCTTGCGGTAGACGGGATTCATGGCTTGCGGCGCGTTGGCGGCGGCGTTGCCGGTTTGTACGGTCTGGCTCATTATTTGGCTCCTTCCTTGCGGGTCATGCCCATCAACATGATCTTGGCGGCGGACAGGACGATGAAGGTGATGACGAACAGGATCAGGCCCAGCGCGAACAGCGAGGACACGTGCAGCTTGCTGGAGGCTTCGGCGATTTCATTGGCCAGGGTCGAGGCGATCGAGTTGCCGGCCGAGAACAGCGACCAGGACAGGCGGTGCGAGTTGCCGATCACGAAGGTGACCGCCATGGTCTCGCCCAGGGCGCGGCCCAGGCCCAGCATCACGCCACCGACCACGCCCGTCTTGGTGTAGGGCAGCACCACCTTGCGCACCACTTCCCAGCGGGTGCAACCGAGGCCGTAGGCCGATTCCTTCAGCACGGCCGGCACCACTTCGAAGACGTCGCGCATCACCGAGGAGATGAAGGGGATGATCATCACCGACAGGATCAGGCCGGCGGTGAGGATGCCGATGCCCATGGTGGGGCCGGAGAACAGCACGCCGATGCCGGGAATCTGGCCCAGCGTGGCCTTCAGGAAGGGCTGGCCGTATTCCGAGAACAGCGGGGCGAACACGAACAGGCCCCACATGCCGTAGATGATGGAAGGCACGCCGGCCAACAGCTCCACGCAGGTACCCAGCGGGCGGCGCAGCTTGGCGGGGCAGATTTCGGTGAGGAACAGGGCGATGCCGAAGCTGACCGGGAAGGCGATCAGCAAGGCGATGATCGAGGTCGACAGCGTACCCACGATGGCGATCATGGCGCCGAATTCGTTATTGGTCGGGTCCCATTCGACGCGGGTGATGAAGCCCGGGCCGAAGGCCTGGAACGCGGGTGCAGCACCGATGATGAGGGACACGATGATCCCGCCCAGCATCAGCAGCACTGACAGGGCGAAAATCAGGGTGATCTTGTGGAAGAAGAAGTCCTGCAGTCGCTGGCGGCGCATGACGGCCATCAACTTCTCGCGCGCGACCTGCGCACTATCAGTCTCTGTCGGGGATTTTTTGACTTCGGTATTCGACATTGCCGTGGTGGAATAATTAGCGCTCATTTGAATTCACCATTAAAACGGGCCATCGCCGCGAATGCTCTGTGCTCCAGAGTTGCTCGTTCTCGCTGCGATGGCCCGAATACTCCGTAGGGGAGAGGCTTGCTTGGCCGGACTTGTTCAGAGCCCGGCCGGACTTGACGGTGGCTTACCAGATCGCCTTGCCGCTGCTGTCCTTGACGTTGCTCTTCCAGGAATCTTCCACCAGCTTGGTGACCGAATCCGGCAGCGGCACGTAGTCCAGGTCGGCGGCGACCTTGCCACCATT
>Ga0308159_1000406_pt1 | contig 103764 bp, 122 predicted proteins | sample PhyCR1_FD_201040 | JGI IMG/M metagenome (GOLD analysis project Ga0308159, IMG submission 201040) | Phyllosphere microbial communities from UC Gill Tract Community Farm, Albany, California, United States - DLSLC.R1 | ecosystem: Host-associated > Plants > Phyllosphere > Unclassified | place...
AGCCGCTCCATCACGCGCGCGAGGTCGCCCGAATCCTCGCCGGCACTCACCAGCGCGCGGTAGATCGCGGGAAAGTCGCGCGGCCGCTCGCCCAGCGCATCGGCCAGCCGCATGCCGCCGCGCACGTGGTTGCAGACGACGGTCAGCGACTCGGCCACCACCTTGTGTTCCGCCTGCTCGATGGTGGCCATCAAGGCCGATTCCAGCGGCAGGCGCGCGCTCAGCAGGCTCGCGAGTTCGCGCGTGGCCCAGCAGAGATCGGCCGCGCCGAGCTTCGGGCTGAACCAGGACTGGCCGCTGCCGGACCTCGTCTCCCGGACCTCGAGCGCGGTCAGGCCACGGTCGCGCAACTGGAGCCGGACCGCGCGCACGGACTCGGCCTCCATTGCGCCGGATTGAACCTGGCCGGCCTGGTTGGCGGCTTCGAACTGGAAGCGCGGCATCGCCCTGCCCTAGCCGTCCTCGCGCGTGACGCGCAGGATCTCGTCGGCGGTGCTGACGCCCGCCGCCACCCAGCGCTGGCCGTCCTCGCGCATGGTGCGCATGCCGCTGCGGCGCGCGAGCTCGCGCATCGCATGTTCGTTGCCGCCGTCGTGGATGATCCGGCGCACCTCGTCGTCGATGACGAACAACTCGTGGATGCCCGTGCGTCCCTTGAAGCCCGATTGATTGCAGTGGGCGCAGCCCACGGGCACCCAGCGCACGCTGCCGTCGGGCTGCGCCTCGGCGCGCTTGCACTGCGGGCACAGGCAGCGGATGAGCCGCTGCGCCAGCACGCCCAGCAGCGACGAGGACAGCAGGAAGGGCTCGATGCCCATGTCGGTCAGGCGCGTGACGGCCGAGATCGCATCGTTGGTATGCAGCGAGGCCAGCACGCCGTGCCCGGTGAGGGAGGACTGCACGGCGATCTGTGCGGTCTCGAGGTCGCGGATCTCGCCGATCATGATGTTGTCGGGGTCCTGGCGCAGCGCGGCGCGCAAGGCTGCCCCGAAGGTCATGCCGATCTTGCTGTGCACCGGAATCTGGTTGACGCCCGGCAGGTCGTACTCGACCGGGTCCTCCACCGAGAGGATGTTGCTCACGCTCTTGTCGAGCTGGCCCAGTGCCGCGTAGAGCGTGGTGGTCTTGCCGCTGCCGGTCGGGCCGGTGACCAGCACCATGCCATAAGGCTCGGCAGCGAGGCGGCGCAACTGGCGCAGGGTTTCGTCTTCAAAGCCCAGCGCCTGCAATTGCACGCCGCAGACCTTGTCGGCCAGGTCCTGTTTGTCGAGCACCCGCAGCACCGCGTCTTCGCCGAAGATGCTCGGCATGATCGACACGCGAAAATCGATCTGGCGGCCGCTGATGCCGATCTTGAAACGGCCGTCCTGCGGCACGCGTTTCTCGCCGATGTCCAGTTCGGCCATGACCTTGACCCGTGAGATCACTTGTTCGGCGAACTCGTTGCCCTGGACTTTGCTGATGTTGTTGAGCACGCCGTCGATGCGGTACTTGATCACCAGACCGTTGCCGGTGGTGCCGAGGTGAATGTCACTGGCGTGCATTTTCAGCGCGTCGTACAGGGTCGAGTTGACCAGTTTCACCACGCTGCTGGCGTCCTCGCTGATGCTGGTCAGCGACAGGCTTTGCAGGGTGTCGATTTCGTGGTGAGTGTCGCCCTGAGCGTTCAGCGACTCGACGGCATGGAAGCTTTCTTCGTGGCGGGCCAGATAGGCCTTAAGGTCGTCGGCGTGCACCAGGTACAGCGGCGCGCCGTGCAGGCAGTCATCGATCCAGGCCAGCCGCGCCGGGTCGAAGGGGTCGGCAAACACGCCGATGACAGCGTCGTTGTGGCGCAGCAGGATGAATTCACGTTTGAGGCATTGCGCGAGGGTGACGCGGTCGAACACCGGCGTCGCTTGAAACAGGCTGTCGGTGTCGAGCACCGGATAATGCAGGGTGGCGCCGAGGGTGTGAATGAACGGCATCGGCGCCAGTTCGCAGAGCACGCCGAGGGCTTCAAGCACGCGTTCGCCGGAGGTGGCGGCCCGCGCCCGGGCCTGGGCAAGCTGTTCACTGGAAAAGCGCTCGGGGGCGCTTTCGGCCAACAGCGGTTCGACGACAACGGACAGACGTTCCATGGCTTGCTCTCCAACCGGGGCGTAAAGCCCTGTCGGCGCGGCAAACCTTGTCGGCAAATGCCGGAACGTCTGATCGCGCCACTACTCCCCGGTGAGCATCTGATCGTCGTCCGGTGCCATGGCCGTCGACAGGCTTCGTCGACGATCCGCCAGCACCCAACTGCCATCGTACAACTGCAACGGGAAGCTCTCGGTCCTGCTCTGGCGTCGTTCGACAAAGCCCTCGGAAGGGCTCGCACCGGGTTTCGCTTCGCGCTTGATGCCAAGAAGGTCGCAGACCGCTCGGGCCAGTTCCGCCAATGGAAACGGTTTGAACAGGATGTGGCTGACTTGCAGTTGCCGCGCCCGCTCACAGACTTCAGCGGTCGGGTGCCCGGTAATCAGCACAAAATGGCACGTCCTGTTCTGGCGGACTGCGTCGAGCACCTCAAAGCCTTCCATATCCGGCAAGCGGTAATCGAACACCAGCACGTCGGGGGCAAACGTTTCGGCCAGGCCGATACCCGTCGCTCCGTCATGTGCAATCCGGACGTCCAGCCCCTGCGCCGACAGATAATCCTGAAGGTTCTGTGCAAGCAGCTGTTCGTCTTCGACAACCAGTACTTTGTTAACCAAGGTCGACTCCTTGAATCCCGCCAGTCCGAAATCTGAACCTGCTGGAGTGCGCCTCACAAGGGGTAACGCACACTTCATGCCAGGCTGAGCGCCGGTAATTTTAAGTCTTCATGTCCTTGAAATTGATGACAATGCCCGCTCGTCCCGGTACCCCGTTCCCCAGAAACGGGGAAGCACCTGAACGGGCATCGAAGGCATTCCCCACTATTGGGGGGGAACCTTCAGTCGTCGTCAATACGTTCGATTCTGCTTTGTGCCCGCAATTGCGCGAGCACCTGACGACGAGCCTGAGTCTGTCGCTGTCGGGCAAGCTCTGCCCTGACTGAGTCCAGCCCCTGCAAATCTGGGACATCGGCGACCTCCATGTGGTTCGGTAAATAAATCACATGCCAGCCAAAAGGTGTCCGCACCGGTTCGCTGGCAAACGTCGCTTCGCCGACTATTGCGGCGCGCATCTGCATCAAGCGTAGACGTGCCGCAGCGACCATGGCTGCATCCGCCTGCCGCGGCAACCTGACGAGCAGTTGTTGCGGTTGCAGGGTGTGCGCGCGGATCAGCGTGCCAAACATCTGTTGCGCGGCCAGCTCGCGGCGGGTGTATTCAGTGAACGAGGCCTGATCGAAACCGGCGTCCTGCAACCGCCGCTGGAAAGCTTCGCTGCCGCCGAGGGCGTTGCGGGTTTGCTCGACCTGCTGGCGCACGGTTTGTTCGTCGACCTGCACGCCGCGTTTTTGCGCTTGCTGCCACAACAGTTCCCGATCAATCAGCGCTTGCAGCGCGGCCTGGCGCAGTTGTCGGTAAGCCTTGGGGCTGCGAATGCTGGTCACTGCGCGGCCCTGGTCCTGCAGGTATTCGACGAAGTAGCGATCGAGGCGAAACGCGGAAATCTCCTCGCCATTGACCCGCGCCGCAGCCGGGCCGTCGCTGGCCCACACCGTCGGCAGGCAGCAGGTCCACATCAACAGCAACGCTGTGAGTCTCATGTTCGAGGCCTCCGTTCAGGGGCTGGCAACCAACGGTTTGTAGGGTGCAACCAGATAAAAACGCTGATCCGACAAGTCCACCGTGACCACGTGCGCGCCGCTCAGCCCCAGGCGCCGTCCCGGGCCGAAACTCAGGCGTGGAGTCAGGCCGGTGTCGAAGTCATGCACGCCCTCCAGCGCCGCCACCAGTTTTTCGCGACTGGCATCGCGTCCGACCTGTTTCAGGCCTTCCCCAAGCAGCAGCATCGAGGCGTAAGCGCCGACCTGCAGCACCGCATGCTGCGCGCCGAGGCCCTGGCTTTCGCGCAACACCGTCAACGCCGTGCGCCCCGCCTGCGTCCAGTCGCTGGGCACAAACGGATAGGCGAGAAATACCCGGCGGGTAAAACCGTCAGGCACTTGCAGCAGATCGCCGGCGACCTGGCTGGAAGCGGCAAACAGATACGGCACTTGCCCGGCCCCCTGCAGGCGGGTCGCCAGCCGACTGAAGCCGCCGCCATCGCCCAGGTAGAAGACCGAACGCGAGCCCAACGGCAGCGCATCCGCCGCCGGGTCGTAAGCCTGCACATGTACGTTCTGCCAGCCGTGATCTTGCAGATACCGGCCAAGGTTTTGCGCGGTCTGCACTTGCGCCGGGTCATCCGCACAGGCGATCAGCGTCGGCCCTTGCAGCACCCGCAAGCTGGCCGTGGCGTAATCGGCCAGCGCCATCATTTGCTCGCGCAGACCGGGCAACGGTTCGAAGATCTGCCGACTGGTCTGCAACGGCCCGAGGATCGACATCGGCCCGATCATTGGCACGCCGGCCTGTTCCAGACGTGCGCCCAGTTCGCTGTCGAGCGCCGGCGCCAGCGGTGCGATCAGGGCGAACACTTGTTCGTCTTCGATCAAGCGTTGCAAGGCCTGCTCGGCACTGGCGCGATCCGGGCCGGGGTCAAGCACGGTCAGGCGCAGTTGCCGGCCATGAATGCCGCCGGCCTGATTGATCCGCGCCACGCTGCCGTGGAGCACCGCGGCCACCGTGGCGCCCTCCTCGGCCAGCGGCCCCTGGCTGGGCAGCAAGGTGCCCAGGTGCAAGGTCTCGGCATCAAGGCCAGGGTCACGCTCATCGGCCAGCCGTTTGAGGTAAGCCGTCAGGTTGCGCTGATCCTTCATCGACAGGACAAAGCGCGGCATGCTCGGGTCGAGCCGGTTGTGGGCAGGATCGCGGCCCTGTTGGATCACCGTGGCCAGACTGCTTTCGGTGTAGGCCGGATAATTACGCCCGTTGACCTGCTGCTGGCCATAGAGGCTGGTCAACCGCGCCCAGTCGAGCGACGGCGGACGCACGCCACCCTCCGGCCGACCGAGGCCATCGTTGCCGTGGCAATTGGCGCACGGCAGGCTGGTCGCCGGCAGTGCTACATCTGCCGCGCCGACCCGCGCCATGATCGCCTCGCCACTGGCGGACAGACCCTGCCGATACAGGCGCTTGCCCGCCGCCTCATCGGCGTCCAGCGACATGGCGCCGGCACCGAGGCTGATGCCGGCGAGCAGGATCAGGGCGAGTCCGCAGCGCAGGTTCATGGCGCAGGCTCAGCGACCGGCCACAGGCATTGTCAGCAACTGCAAGCGCTGAGCAATGGCGGCGGCCGGGGCATCGGGGCGGATTTTGCTCCAGCGCTTGTTGGCGACATCGCCAACGATCAATTGCGTGGAGTGTTGCTCGGGGGTCGGCACGATCTGGCCGATGCGACTGAGCACCAGGTCCATCTGCGCCTTGTCGCCGGTGAGAAAAAGCCAATGAGGGTCATCGGAACCCTGCTTCAAGGTGTAAGCCTTGAGCACCGCCGGCGTATCGCGCAACGGGTCACTGGTAAGGGAAATGAAGGTGATGCCGTCGGCCTTGTCACCGAGCAGCTCGCGCACTTCCTTGAGCTTGCGGGTGATCAGCGGGCAGGCATCGTTGCAACTGGTGAAAATCACGTTGAGCAGCACCACACGGTTTTGCAGGGCATCGCTGTAGAAGCGCAGCGTCTGACCGTTCTGGTCCTGCAGCGGCGTGTCGGTGAACCAGGTTTGCGCATCGTGGGTGCCTTTGGCCGGTGCGGCAGCCACGCTGGCCGGCGGCTCTGACACGTGGTTTTCGTGAGCAAACGCTACGTTGCCGAAAATCCAGAAACACACGCTCAGCGAGATCCAGTCGAGCATTCTCATGGCTGTTGCTCCATAGCGATCGCGGTGTGTTTGGCGTGGGTGCGCAGGCCGCTGAGTTTTTCCACCTCCTTGGCCAGCAGCGCCGGATCGGTGAAACCGTAGTAGCGCATCCAGTGCCGATTGTTGCCGTCGCCCACGAGGATCAGCGGCTGATGATTCTTGAAGTCGCCGCTGAAATTGCCCAGGCCCTTGAGGGTTTCGCTGATCGACTGCGGCGAGCCGGTCAGCCAGCTCCAGCCCGGCCCGTGCTGAAACGTGCGGGCGTAATCCTGCAGGCGTTGCGGATCGTCGCGTTGCGGGTCGATGCTGATCGACACCAGTTGCACCTCATCGCCGACCCGCGCACCAAGCTGCGTCTGCACTTTGCCCATGATCGACGACACCACCGGGCACACCGTGGTGCAACTGGTGTAGATGAAGCTCATGACGACGATCTTGCCCTGCACCAGATCCTGCTCCAGGTGCACGCTTTTACCGTTCTGATCGAGCAGCGGCACGTTGGCGAATTTCACTTGCGCGTGTTCCTGGCTGCTGCCGGGCGCAGTTTTGTGGCCGGCGTGTTCGTCGGCGGAATGCGCCCGGGCATAGGGGCTGCCGAGGGTCAGCAGGCACAGGGTCAGCAGGCTGGTGGAGGCAAATCGGTGCATGGCGAATTCCTCTTCAATCATTCTGGCCGGGGGTTACCCGAACACTGGCGAAGGTCTTGTCATCGAAACCGGCACCCAGCGATGCCGCACGTACATGCAGGTACCAGACACCGCTGCGGTCGAGGGTGATCGGCGCTTCGTACACGCCGTCGGCGACTTCCAGCGCCGCGACTTCGCGCGGGTGCGAGGTCGGCGCCAGGTAGTAGCGCAATTGCACGTCCTCAACGCCGCGGCGCGGGTGCTTTTGCTTGCCTTGCACGATGCGAAAGCGCACGACGTAAGGGTCGTTGAGCGCGACCAGGGTCTTGTCGAGCAGGAACTCGACTTTCGCCTGGCCGAGGGGTTTTGTGGCGTTGCCATCGGCTTCGATCTGCGCGGTGAAGCAGTGAATGATGTTCGGTTGATTGAGCAGGAACGCCACGTCGAAACGCCCGGCTGGCGGCAGTTTCACCCGCGCGCTGTAGAGCCCCGGCGAGACTTCGCGCAGGCTGCGATCGATGACCATGGCCGCGCGCGCGATCTGCCCGCGGTTGGGGTAACCGGACATTGGCGCGTTCATGCCTTCGGCATAAAAATACGTGGTGTTGTCGACCGGGTTGACCACGAATACCGCGTTGTCATCGCGCGACACCGCAAGGCTTGAAGCCAGCGGTAGATCGCCGGCCATGCGCGGCGCTTGCGGCCCGGCCTCGAAGCCCTGGCTGATCGGCTGACGGCCTTCGCCCAGCGACGACAGGTTGATCATGGTGACTTTCGGCGAGGCCAGTCCGCGAATGTAGGCGTAAGCCTGGGTGAACACCACTTGATAGGGTTCGGCGCTGACCTGCAGCTCATGAATCACGCTGTCGGTGGCGGCGTCGATGACGCTGGCGCGGTTTTCCACGGTGTTGAGTGCAATGGCGAAGCGGCCGTCGGCGCTGAAGGCCATCGGGCCGAGGCCTTGCTGTAACGGGATGACCCGGCGAATGGCGTGGCTGCTGGCGTCGATCACCGTCACGCTGCCGTCCTTGCCGTCGGCCACGTAAACCGCGCCGGACAGCGGCGAATAGGCGACCGACAAGGGGTGCGAGCCGGTTTTGACTTGCTTGACGATGTTCAGGCTGGCGATGTCGATCACGCTGACAGTGCCGTCGTCGCGGTTGCTGACGAAGGCAAACCGGCTGTCCTTGCTGAAGGCGATTTCGTGGTGGCCCTGCCCGGTGATCAGCTGCTTCAGTGGTTTGAGGCTTTGCGTGTCGATCACCGTGACCCCGGACGCTGCGGCTTTGCTCGCGTTGTTGCCGACCCACAGCAGGCGTTCGTCCGGTTGCAGGGCAACCCGCACCGGCTGCTGGCCGGCGGCAATCGAATCGACCACCTTGAACTGCTCGCTGTCGATGACCGCGACTTCACCGGCGGTTGGCATCGAGACGAATACGCGTTTGTTATCCCTGGGGGTGACCCAATCCATCGGCGGTTGTTTGAGTTCGATCCGCGCCAGGGTGCTGGTGATGCCGCCCACTGACACCGACGGATCGACCACGGCGATGCTGGCGTCGCGGTTCATCACCAACAGGAAATAGCTGTTGAGGTCGAGCAAGGGCCGCGCGCCGATATTGGATTTGAGGAACACCCCGACCCGAGCCTTGCAGCTTTGCTCGCGGCCCTGGGCCTGATCGGCGGTCGGGGTTTGCGGATCGACCCAGGCGCCCGGTGCCACGCCGGACAATGGCTGGCCGGACGCACTGTCAATGACGCGGAACTGCACATCGGCGAATTCGCCTTCACGCAGCTTGCCGTCGGCGGCCAGCGGCTTGAGGTCGAAATCCACCGCCACGCCATCGCGCACCAATGTCTGCCCCACGGATTGCGCCAAGGCAATCTCACTCAGCGTCAACACTGCCCCGGCCATGGCCAGCGCACAGATACCGATGATGTTGATGATCCTGTTCATACTGCTCTCCCCTACACATTCAGTCCAAACGACGCGGTACCTGTGGGAGCTGGCTTGCCAGCGAAGGCGTCTTCAACCTCACCCTTGAAAACCGAGCCGCCCCCATTCGCGAGCAGGCTCGCTCCCACAAGGGATTTGCATTCATCCCGCAACCTCACTGCCCACCACCGGCCCCTGTAGGAGTGAGCCTGCTCGCGATAGCGTCATCTGCCTCACCATCCGAAACCGAGTTGCTCCCCTTCGCGAGCAGGCTCGCTCCCACAAGGGATTTGCATTCATCCCACCAACCTCACTGCCCACCGCAGGCCCTGTGGGAGCTGGCTTGCCAGCGATGGCGTCCTTGCCGTCACATCAATGGCGCCTGTGCCGCCGTCATCGCTGGCAAGTCGAATCGTCGAACCGCAGCTCCCACAAGGATTTGCACCCACAGGCATGTTGTCGTTGCGCCTGCTTCTACTGCCCCTGCGGCGCCGGCTCCGGTTCGTTGGTCACGCGCAGCAGTCCCCACAGCCCGGAGGTGTTGCCGTAAGCGGCGTAGTCGCGGAACAGGTAGTCGCCCGGGATCGCATTGCTGCCGCCGGCGCTGGGGATCATGAAGCTGAAGTGCGCGGCCGGCAGGATGCTTTCGTGGGCGCCGATGTACATCGACATCGGGTTGTAGCCGAAGCGCACCGAACCCACCCCCGGAGCCCCCATCGGATAACCACCGGTATCACTCTTCTCGGCGAGAAACGGATTGACCGACCACACATGCCCGTCGAGCTGGAACGTGGTGCCACGACTGCCGCCGCTCGGCATCAGGATGTGCGTGCGCAACGGTTGCCCGGGTTTGGCGTACAGCACCGGCGTCTGCGGATCGCCACCGACCAGCGTGTTGCTGTAGGCCATGTGCGCGTTGACCATGTCGCCATAACCCGCACCGTCGGCGTGCCCGAACGGGGCGTCCGGCGCGAGGCCGAAGCGATACCACAGCGGCTCGGTCTTGTAGTTGATCGCCATGCTCGAGTTGTCCTGCGGATCGGTCGGCACGCCCAGGCCTTCGGCGGCAATGCCCTCCACTGGCCGGCCGTTGGCCCAACGGGTATTCAGCGCCTTGTGCCAGACCATCGCAAAGTCGCGGTAGCTGGTCTGCCCCGGCGCGGTGACCGTGGCGTTGACCTTGCGCGCATCGTCCACCCAGGTCGCGCCGATCGGCAGAATGCTCATCGCCCCGCCAAGCCCTTTTTGCGGCTGTTTGATGACGTCCGCCGGGGTGATGTTCAAGCCGCCGAACTCCACCGCCGTGGCGTTGATGTTGTCGACGCTGCGACCCAGTTGCGTCACCGGTTTGCCTTCACGCTCCAGGTGCCCGGCGTAGTACTGATAGGTCCGCGTCGGGTACGCGCCGCTGTTGCCGACCCGCGGTGGCACGGTCTGGATCGGGTTGGCACCGACGTTGGCGCCGTCGGATTTGGTGATGTCGTAGGCCAGCAATTGCGCGTGCAGGCCGACATGACTCGACGGGCGCATCAGGTTGTTGCTGAAGGTGGTCGAACCCAGACCGCTGTTGCGATCACGCTTGACCATGCCTTGCATCACGGCGGTCTGGGTCAGATCGGGCATCACGCTCGGCAGACGGTTTTCCAGAGTGATGTTGAGGCAATCGCCCGCCGCCGCACGCAGCACCAGCGGCTCGACCGGGATGCCGGGCTTGAGCTTGCCGCTGACCGGGTCGAGGTCGGATTTGCGCACATACAGGATGGCGGTCGGGTCATGCAGCGGCCCGCTCTGCCCGCCAATGGTGATGGTCGCGCCGTCCTCCGGATCGGTCACCGTGACTTGTGGAATGCTCACGCTGCGCGAGTTCAGCACCAGGGTGCCACCCGCCGGATTCAATGGTCCGCCGACATGCTGGCCGAGCCCTTCAGGATCGCCGAGGGTCAGGCCCAGCGTATTGCCGAGAATGTCATTGGCCAGTGCCGCGACCACCTCATAGTTGCGCTGCACGGTCGGACGCGTGCCGATGCCGTTGGGGTTGGCGCCGATCCGCGGGCAGGTGCCCTCGAACGCCACGGTATTGCGCATGCCCGTCGGTTTGGCGTTGTTGGGCAAGGCAAACAGGTCGTTGCGCTGCGCGGTGTAGTTGCGCATCACGCCCCAGATGCCACTCCAGTAGCCTTCGATCGAGGCGTCCATCGAGTACAGATAATCGCCGGTGGTCGCCGCCGAACTGGAGAGCATCGACACCGGCGCAATGAAGCCCATCTGCTCGGAAATGCCGATCATCTGCGAAGCGCGCCAGCCGGAGTTGGAGCTGTTGCCGAAGCCCGAACCGCTCTGCAGCCATTTGACCCCGTGCAGGGTGACGTTATGTTCTTCTTCGTGGCCGCCAGCGTGCACGCGCAGCCGCACGTTGTCGCCGGTGTAGGTGCGCAGCATCGGCGTGAACGGATCGCCCGGTTCGGCGCCGCCCTTGTTGATGTGCGGCGGAAACAGCGTGGTGCCGCCGGTAGGACCGGTGGCCGAGGTGAGCAGATTCGGCGCCAGGTTCATCGCCGGGATCGCCCGGTCGGTACGGCTTTGCATGGCGAACGACAGATCGCCGCCGAGGCCGTCGGCCTGCATGCCACGCTTGCCGTCCGGGCCGACCTTGTTCGGGTCGTACACGCGCAGGGCCAGCGGTTCGTTGCGATAGTTGACGACGAACATGCCCGGATCATCCACCGAAATCGCCTGCGGACATGGCCGGCTCGGACAGCCCGGCACCTGACCGCCCTGCACTTCCAGCACGCCTTCGAGCAAGTTGCTGGCGTTGTTGCGCACCGGCGGATTGATCGCGTAGCGGAAGCTGTCGGCGGTGGCCGGGAACGCCTGCGCATTCGGCACACCATTGGGACCAGCACCGACGTACACGCCGGCTTCATAGGCATGCTGGAAATCGCTGTATTCGAGGAAGAACTCGCGGAAGCTGTCGTTCTTGCCGTCGCCGTCGAGGTCACCGGTGTTGATCACTGCTTGCCATGAGGTCGGCCCGCCGTCCTGGCGCGCGCCGCTGTACAGCGGCTCGCCGGTTTCGGCGTGGAACCAGGTGGAACCGGCCGGTTCCGCCAGCACCGTGGCGTACAAGCCGATCTGCTGGTGCGTCGATGGGCCCAAGTGGTCGTGCGTGAAGATCGTGCCGAGGCCGCGATCGACGCCTTTGGCATTGACCACCGGGTCGACGAACCAGCGCTGCATCGCCGTGCGCGCGCCAACCCAGTCGGCGCGGCCGTACTGGCCGAAGAACGGATGGTTCTTCGCAATCGGGCAGGCCTGGGTGCCGTCGCGCGGGTCAGTGCCGGCGCACTGGTTGAACTCGCGAATCGCGTGGATGCGTTCCTGTACGGCACCAGGGGAAAGCACGCCGTCTTCGTAGTTCCAGCCGTTGGAGGAACCGTCCGCCGAGGTCAGGTCCCACTTCGGCAGGTGAATGTGCTGGCCGATCACATCGGTCGGCGTGCGCACCTGATAGTCGTCCATCTCATAAGTGGCCGGCACCAGATTGGTCTGCTGGTATTGCACGCAATCAAAAGTGTTCATGCGCATCACCAGCGGCTCTGGCGGACGCTGTTTGGTAATCACCGGCCAGGCGTCTTCCCACAGCGCCAGAATACGCGCCTGCGGAAAGTGGTAACCGACCTTGTTGTACACCGCGTCGAACTGGATGTTCGCCGCTTTGTAGATCCGTGGCCGATCGGCGGTGAAGGTCGAGGCGCCGACAAACGACATGCCATCGAGGCGCTCACCGCTGGCGAACTCACCACTGCCGGCGCTGTTGGTCAGGCGTTTCTGCCGGTCGTCCATGCACGGTTCGTAATATGGAGCGCCGGCCATCGGCAGGGCGCCGTTGGTGCGAAACGCCTTGGCCACCACCTGATTGCCGGGCAGCAAGGCATAGCTTGGGTGGTCTTTTTTCGCGTGGAAGGCCATGGCTGCCTGTTCGACTTCGGTGCCCTCCTCCGGCAGATAGATCGGTTTGGCCCGCAGCACTTCCTTGGAGAAATCCAGCGAGGTGGTCACTGTGTGCGCCTCACCGCCGGCCGAGACGCCATCGAGGGCGTGGCGCTGCAAACCACCGTTCCAGCCACCCGACTGAGCCGGATCGAGGTTGGCCCACAGCGCTTTGCCGCTGGCCTTGAGCGCTTGCGCGGTGGCGGCGTCGAGCATGTCCAGTGGTGGCGTTGGCGGACGTTGCCCGACCGAGCTTTCCATGCCGCCGATCCAGAACGGATAGCCGGGATTTTTCAGGGTGCCGTCGGCGTTGCGATTGGCTTCGCTGCGATCGACCAGCGCCAGTGAACCGATGGCCTGACCACCCGCGTTACCGCCCTGGTGTTCGCCGTCGTCATCACTTTCTTCGTCGTCATCGTTGCCGGCGACCAGGGTCTCGCCGATTTTCGGCACCACCACGACTTTGCCGGGCATCGGCGCCATGGCTTTGCCGGGTAGCGGCACGATGGCGGGAATCGGAGTGCCGGCGACGATCTCGCCGTCGGGCAAGGCTCGCGCGCCTGCCGCCGGTTTGCCGCTGCGCAGGGCAAACGGCTCGTTGTGAAAACCATCAGCGCCTTGCTGGGAAACGTCGAGCCGCGTGCCTTCTTCAAACACATCGTGAACCCGCCACATGGCCCACATGCCTTGAGCGAAGTGCGGATAGAAGTGGCAGTGATAGATCGCATCGCCGGCCACCCGGTTGCGGTTGCCCGAACCGCCATTGGCGATTTCATAGGTGTAACCGGCACCAGGACCGATGCCTTGGGCATCGACGTAATCGGAGTTGTCATCGTTGGGATTGAACAGCCACTGATGGCCGTGCAGGTGGAAGATGTGCTGCTCATGGCCGTTGTGGGTGTTGCGGAATTTGACGAAGTCACCGATGTAGCTGTGGTTGACGTTGGACGGCTCTGCCGGATAGAGCGCCATGGTCGCCTTGACGCCGATCTGATCGGCGCTTGGGGTCTGGCCCGGCGCGATGTTTTCCAGCCCGGCGTTGGCGGGCACGTCGACCAGCATCGCCACATCACCGACGGTGTGCGAACTGAGGAAGAACTCTTCGTAGGCGCAGGACAGGCAATCATGCATCGGCCCTACGCCCAGGCGGTTAGCGACCACCTCGGCGCCCATGCCACCGGAGCCGTAATTGATCATGAAGGAATCGCGAGTCGGCTCCAGCACATGCGCCATCACCGGGTCTGCCCAATACGCAGGAAAGGCTTGGGTGGCGGCAGTTTCGTCCTGGAACTGCGAGGCGAAATCACGGAACGGCTCCAGCCGGTTGGGAATCGCCGGGTTGCGTTTGCCCACCGACTCCAGCGGGTAGGTGCTGGACGGAAAGCTGCCGTCGGCATTGCTGCCCATGACGATCGCGTCGCTTTCACTGGAAATGATTTCACTGCCGTCGACCATGTTGATGATCGGCGTGGCAGCCTTGCCCTCGCGCAGCCAGGGTTCGCGCTGCGGGTAGCGCGCCTGATAATCGACGATCGGATGACCGGCCGGGGTCCGCCCGGTGGTGGCCAGGCGCATTTCTTCTTCGGTCAGCGTGTTGCGGTAGCTGCGGCCGCCCTTGGGCAAAACCACGACCTGGCCGAACAGCCCGTTGGCAACGTTACCGGCCGCCCCTTCGCCACCGAATGTCGCGCCACGGCTGCTGACGGCAAACGCACCTTCGCGTTCGGCATACAGGGTATAGGAACGGCTCGCCCCCGGGGGCACCAGTGAATTGGCGTTACGCCCGGTGAAGGACGAGATGTCATCGATGCTGTTGACCGCTTGCAGGCCATTGACCTGGAAGCCGACATGGCGGTCGGCGACTTGCTCATCGACCTTGAAGGCTTCGGCAGCGCTGACATTCTCGGTGCCCTCTTCGCCTTCGTTTTCGAAATGCTTGTTGGGGTTGGCCTGATAGTCGAGCAGGTTCTGCAGATTGATCGTCAGGCAATCACCGGCCGCTACCCGCAGCACCAGCGGCCGCGGACGCTTGTCGGGACGCAGCGACACCTTGCCCGGCACTGCGGCGCCGCCGTAGGCCAGCGACACGTCATGCTCGTCGACCACGTCGCGGCGCAAGGCGTACATCATGCCGTTGACGTTCTGCGCACCGAGGCGGTTGAACATCAACGGCTGATCGAAAGCGACCACGTTGGCCACCAGATTACGCTCGCAGCGTACTGCGGCGCCGGCCAGCTCGACGCTGAGCATCGAGGCGAGGATCACCAGCCAGTTCAGCAGAGACGGTGCGTGATGAATGCCAACCATGATCGGTAACCTCGTAGTGGGTGCGCTTGGGAACACTTCTCGACAAATGCCTCGGAGCAATCCGCATGCCATAAAAAAACGTCTTGCTGCTCAGTCAGTTACCGCCGCCACTTGAGAAAACCGGGGCATTTGCCCCACTGTTTCCCCCACTTTTCGCCCCGCCCGGTTTGCCCCGAAAGTGGGGAAAACCGCGCTGGGGATCACAGCGGCGCGTCCATCGCCAGGCCCTGCAGGCGCCGATACTGACGCAGCACATTCGGCACATAACGCTGGGTCTCGGCGAACGGCGGCACCACCCGGCCACGGCTGAGCACCGCGTCCGGCCCGGCGTTGTAAGCCGCCACGGCGAGGGTGATGTCGTTGTCGAACAGGGTCATCAGCCGCTTGAGGTATCTGGCCCCGCCCTGGATGTTGGCCTTGGGGTCATAGACGTCGGTCACGCCCAGTTCACGCGCGGTGTCGGGCATCAATTGCATCAGCCCGCCTGCGCCTTTGGCCGAGGTCGCGCCGGGGTTGTAATGGGACTCGGCGTTGATCACCGCATGCAGCAGCGCTTCAGGTAACTGGTTGACTTTGGCCGCCGCCGAGACCAGCTCCGCATAGGGCTGGTTGGCGATCATCTGCGGCTGCTGGTCGAGGCTGGCCACGGGCATTTCAGCCTCGTGGATCACCCGTTCGTAGGTGCGTCCGGGCCGGTGAACGTTGGACAGCACGTAGCTGCCGCTGGCGTCCACCGAGATGAACACATCGGCCTGCGCGGCGCCGCTGAGCAGCACACATCCGAGCAATCCGCTGGCAAGAATTTTCATGTCGGGCCTCCCCGGATCGACCCCGATAAATTGGGGGAAATGCCCCAATGGCCGATCACGATTGAGCCATACGCAAGCACTGTGCCGACTCTTGCAAGGCCCGTATTACAAGGGTTCCAGCCTGACCGAGGATTTCGCGCGGGGGCTGAGCATGGCAATTGCATAAGCCCTTGTGGCGACACGACTGCCACTCACCGGAGGTCATCATGAAGCTGTCATTTCATCCGCGTAGCCAACGCGGTTTCACCTTGCTCGAACTGCTGGTGGTGCTGGTGGTGCTCGGCCTGTTGGCCGGGATCGTCGCGCCGAAGTACTTCGCGCAACTGGGGCGCTCGGAAGTCAAAGTGGCCAAGGCGCAGATCGAAGGCCTGAGCAAGGCGCTGGATCTGTACCGCCTGGAAGTCGGCCACTACCCGTCCACCGAGCAGGGCTTGCAGGCGCTGGTTATCGCACCGAGTGACGAGGCGAAATGGACCGGCCCCTATTTGCAGAAAAAGCTGCCGCAGGATCCGTGGGGTCGTAATTACGCGTACCGCTATCCCGGCGAAAACAGCGAGTACGACTTGCTGTCGATGGGCAAGGACGGCCAGCCCGGCGGCGAAGGTGAAAACGCCGAAGTGACCAACTGGCAGTAGTGGAGCGCAACCCATGCGATTTCATCTCAAAGCCGTCGGCAAGGCGGGCGTGGTGTCGTTGAGTGTTGAAGCGCCGGGCGACAACGAGGCACGGCGGATGGCCGAAGACCAGGGTTTGCGGGTGCTCAGCCTGCACGCCGACAAGCACTGGCGGTCGCTGCGACTGCGTCAGCGCGAGACGTTCAATCTGGTTTTGTTCAGCCAGGAATTGACCACCTTGCTCAACGCCGGCCTACCGTTGATCGATGCGCTGGAAAGTCTCGCCGAAAAGGAAACCGCCCCCGCTGCCCGCAAAACCTTGTCGGAGCTGGTGCGCTTGCTGTACGAGGGCAAATCCTTCTCGCAGGCGCTGGGCCAGTTGTCGGCGGTGTTCCCGCCGTTGTACGTGGCGCTGGTACAGTCCAGCGAGAAGACCGGCGCGGTCGGCGATGCGCTGGGTCGCTACGTCAGTTATCGCCAGCGCATGGACGAGGTGCGGCAGAAGATCATCAGCGCCTCGATCTACCCGATGCTGTTGCTGGTGGTCGGCGGTGGCGTGGTGTTGTTCCTGATGGGTTATGTGGTGCCGCGCTTCAGCCTGGTGTTCGAAGGGTTGGGCAACAATCTGCCGTGGCTGTCGCAGGTCCTGATGAGCAGCGGCATGTTCCTGCATGCGCACCAGACGGAATTTTTCGCTGCACTGGGCGCATTGATTACCGCCCTCGCTGTGCTGCAGAAACAGCCGGCGTTTCGCCGGGGCCTGGATCGGCTGGTGGAGAAACTGCCGGCCGTGCACCAACGGATTTTCATGTATGAACTGGCACGCTTTTACCGCTCGCTGGGGATTCTGCTGCAAGGCGGGATTCCACTGGTGACCGCCATGGCGATGGTCCGTGGTCTGCTCACCGTGGCGTCACGGGTGCGCCTGGACCAGGCCTGCGAGCGGGTGCGCGAGGGACAATCGCTGTCCACGGCGCTGGAGCTCAATCATCTGGTCACGCCGGTATCGCTACGCCTGCTGCGAGCAGGCGAGCAGTCGGGCAACCTCGGGCAGATGATGGAGCGCAGCGCCGACTTCTACGACGAGGAAATCAGCCGCTGGCTGGAATGGTTCGTGAAACTCTTCGAACCGCTGCTGATGACCTTCATCGGGTTGTTGATCGGGGTCATCGTGATCCTGATGTACATCCCGATCTTCGAACTGGCTTCGAGTATCCACTGACCTCGGGAACGGGTCGGATCGGCAACATCGCTTGATTGACGTTCCCAACAAAAACACAAAGACGGAGAACGATATGCACATTCAAAAGCTCATGCTCGCAATGGCCATCGGCGCAGTTCTGTCAGCGTCTGTGGTGTTGATTCCGGACAACTTGTACGGGGTATCCAGCGCTCAGGCGAAAGAAGGAGGCAGCGGCGGCGGTAGTGGTGGCGGCGGTCATGGGGGAAGCGGTGGCGGTGGCGGTGGAAACGGCGGTGGCGGCGGTCATGGCGGTAGTGGTGGCGGCGGTGGCGGTGGCGGTGGCGGTGGCGGTGGCGGCCATGGCGGCGGAAATAGTGGCAGCGGTGGCGGGAACAGTGGCCACAGCGGCAGCGACCATGGTTCGGGGCACACCGGCGACAGCGCCTCCTCCGGCCGCAATGGCACTCACGCCGAACCGGGGGATGACCACGGCGTTCATCGCGCGGGCGAAATCGGTGATGATCGCGGCTTACACGCTGCCGGCGAAATCGGTGATGACCGCGGCGTACATGCAGCAGGCGAACCCGGTGATGACCGCGGCGTACATGCAGCAGGCGAACCCGGTGACGATCGCGGTGTGCATGTCGGCGGCGAGCCGGGTGATGACAAGCGTGCCAACTGATCATTAGACACACCGCCAAACCTGTGGGAGCGAACTTGCTCGCGAATGCGGTCTTTCAGTCACAACTGCATTGACTGACCCACCGCGATCGCTGGCAAGCCAGCTCCAACAGGGTTTTGTGACACACGCAGATTACGCAGACGACCACCACCACTTGTAGGAGTGAGCCTGCTCGCGATAGCGGTCCGTCAGTCAAAACTGCATTGGCTGACCCACCGCGATCGCTGGCAAGCCAGCTCCCACAGGGTTTTGTGGCATACGCAGATTACGCAGACGACCACCAATTGTAGGAGTGAGCCTGCTCGCGACAGCGGTGTTTCAGTCAAAACATCATTGGCTGACCCACCGCATTCGCTGGCAAGCCAGCTCCCACAAGGTTGTGCGGCGAACAAAAAACTCGCAGGCAACCCCAATCCCCTGTGGGAGCTGGCTTGCCAGCGATAGCGTCGGGTCAGTTGGCAGAGATGTCGGCTGTATCGCCGCTATCGCGAGCAGGCTCACTCCTACAGTTTTGATCTACGTATGACTCAGAGATTGACGTGGCTCTGGTTCAACCGTTCACGCAGAAACTCCACCAGCGCCTGCACCGGCCTTGAAGCCTGGCGATGCTGTGGATACACCGCCGACAAGGTCAGTGGCTCGGGGCGCAGATCGTCCAGCACCGGTACCAGTCGCCCATCCTTCAACGCCGCGCCAACAATGAATGTCGGCAGATAAGTAATGCCCATCCCCTGCACCGCCGCATCGCGCAGCAATTCACCATTGTTCACGCGCATGCGCCCGGCGACGTTGATCAATACCGGTTTGCCCTGCCCTTCGTTGAATCGCCATTGCACCGAGCGCCCGTGACCATACGGCAAGCAATCATGGCCGTGCAGGTCTTCAGGCTTGAGCGGCGTGCCGCGTTCGGCCAGGTACGCGGGACTGGCGCAATACACCCGTTCGATGGACGCGATGCGCCGGGCGATCAGCGTCGAATCTTCCAGCGTGCCAATGCGCAGTGCCAGGTCGTAGCCCTCGCCCAGCAAGTCCACCGGGCGATCGCTCAGGTCCACTTCCACCGTCACTTCACGATAACGCTGCAGAAACATCGGCAGGAGGCAACCCAGATGCGCCACGGCAAACGACAGCGGCGCGCTGAGGCGGATCGTCCCGCGCGGCTCCGCCGTCTCCCCGGCGATGCCCTGTTCGACTTGCTCGACTTCGCCCAGCAAGCGCAAGGCCGCTTCGTAATAACTCTGCCCCAGCGGAGTGACATCAAGGCGCCGGGTCGAGCGGTTCAATAAGCGCACGCCCAGCCGCTCTTCCAACTGCATCAAGCGCCGGCTGACGAACTGCTTGGACAGGCCCAACTGATCGGCCGCTGAGGTGAAGCTGCCGGAGTCCATGACCTGGCAAAAAATACGCATGTCTTCGAACGGGTTCATTGTCACTCTCTGGTGGACAGTTAAACGCTTTATAGCCGCTTTTTCACTTTTCAGCAGCCCATTAATCTGTGCTCACGGTGTTGCTGAGGCCAGAAACCCAGCGCCACAGCAGCCCGCAACTCAGGCAAAAAAATCAAGATCATTCAAAAGGATTTCCACCCATGAGCATCGTCAAGAAAACCCTCGCGGCCTCCCTCCTCGCCCTGTCCATCGGCAACGCGTTCGCCGCTGAAAGTAGCGGTGTCGAACACAACACTCAGGCCTTCCTCGATGCCCTCGCCGCTGGCGGTGGCAAACCGCTGGAGCAACTGAGCCCGAAAGACGCCCGTGCGGTGCTGACCGGTGCCCAGGCGTCGGTGAAAGTGGATCTGTCGGGGATTGAAGTCAGCGACAAGACAATCAAGGTCGATGGCCAGACGATCAACCTGAAAGTGGTGCGCCCGGCCAAGGTCAAGGGCGAGTTGCCGGTGTTCATGTTCTTCCACGGTGGCGGCTGGGTGCTCGGCGACTTCCCGACGCACCAACGGCTGATTCGTGATCTGGTGGTGGGTTCTGGCGCGGTTGCGGTGTACGTCGATTACACGCCGTCGCCGGAAGCGCAGTACCCGACCGCGATCAACCAGGCCTACGCCGCGACGAAGTGGGTCGCCGAGCACGGCAAGGAAATCAGCGTCGACGGCAAGCGTCTGGCCGTGGCTGGCAACAGCGTCGGCGGCAACATGGCCGCGGTGGTGGCGTTGATGGCCAAGGAACAGAAAGCCCCGGCGCTGCGCTTCCAGTTGCTGATGTGGCCGGTGACCAACGCGCAGTTCGACGACGGTTCGTACCAGCAATTCGCCGAGGGGCATTTCCTCACCAAAGGGATGATGCAGTGGTTCTGGGACAACTACACAACCAACCCGGCCGAGCGTGCACAGATCCACGCCTCGCCACTCAACGCCAGCAGCGAACAGCTCAAGGGCTTGCCGGCAGCGCTGGTGCAGACCGCCGAATTCGACGTCCTGCGTGATGAAGGCGAAGGCTATGCGCGGCACCTCGATGCGGCCGGCGTCGCGGTGACCTCGGTGCGCTACAACGGGATGATTCATGACTTTGGTCTGCTCAACCCGCTGAGCCAGATCCCCGAAGTGCAAGCGGCGGTACGCCAAGCCGCCGCCGAGCTGAAAACCCACCTCAACTGAGCCCAGGCCCGGCGCCCGAAAAGCGCCGGGCTTTTTGTGTGAGTAACGCCCATGACTTTCCTTCTCGCTCACCTGCTCTCCTGGAGCGCCGTGCTGTTGTTGCTCGACGCCGCGCTGTGGCACTTCGCGCCCTACAAGCATCGCGCGCCGAAGGTCGGTGTGCGGCTGGTGCTGTTTCTGGCCTTTAGCGCGCTGGTGATCAATGCCGGTGTCAGCCCGTTGCAGGCGCCACAATTTGCCGATGACCCGGTGGCGCAACTGGGCGCGACGGCGCTGGGCATTATCTGGTGGCTGTACGCCGCGCGGGTGCTGACCGAAGTCATCGGCCTGGCCCTGATGCGTCGCATCGGTCACAGCGGCCGTCTGCTGCAGGACGTGATCGGCGCGCTGGTGTTTCTTGTCGCCATCGTCGCCGCCGCCGGTTATGTGCTGGAGCTGCCGGTCAAAGGTCTGCTGGCGACGTCGGGCGTGGTCGCTATCGTTGTCGGTCTGGCGCTGCAAAGCACCCTGGCTGATGTGTTTTCCGGGATCGTGCTGAACACCACCAAGCCGTATCAGGTGGACGATTTCGTGATGATCGACGGCGTCGAAGGCAAGGTGTTCGACATCGACTGGCGCGCCACCCATTTGCTGACCAGCGCCGGGACCATGGCGGTGGTGCCGAACTCGGTGGCGGCCAAGGCGAAGATCGTCAACCTCAGCCGTCCGAACAACATGCATGGCGTGTCGATCAGCATCAAAGTCCCTAACCATATTCGCCCACGCCGGGTGCTGGATGCGCTGGATCGCACGCTGCAAGGCAGCAGTTCGCTGCTGCTCAGTCCAGCACCGAAAGCCGTGCTCAAAGAGGCCGGCGAAACCATGTCCGAGTACGTCGCCAGTGGTTTCATTGCCGAACTGGGCAAGAAAAGCGAAGTGCGCAATCAATTGTTCGACCTCGCCCACCGGCATCTCGAAGCGGCGGGCATCTCGCGTCATCCCGACGGCGTGATCGAACCCTCGAGCCGCGCCCGCGCGTTGCTCGATGAGGTGAAGATCTTCCGCTCGCTGAGCAGTGACGAGCGCGATCGCCTCGCCGAATCGATGGTCGCAGAGCAATACACGGCGGGTCAGGTGGTGCTGGATCTGGATGAAGTGCCGGACAGCCTGTTCGTGATTGCCACCGGTGTGGTCAGCGCGACTGTGCCGGATGGCGACAACAAAATCGAAGCCGGACGCATGGGCCCGAGTGAGGTGATGGGTGAACAAAGCATTCTTGCCGATACGCCGTCGCAGGCGACGTTCACGGCGCTGACGTCGAGCATCGTTTATCGACTCGACAAGCAGTTGACCCGTGAGTGCATGAGCAAACGCAGTGAAGTGGGTCGGGCCTTGAACAAATTGCAGGCGGTGCGTCAGCAGAACAGTCGCCTCGCGCTGATGGCCAAACCGGTGGCGGTGAAGAAAGGAGGTTTTTTGGGCTGGTTGCAGAAGCGCTGAAGATCAAGAGCCCCCCTCACCCCAGCCCTCTCGGGGGGCGAGGGGGAAAGGGAGCCGATCTCCATTTGCTTCAGGAACTGAGATCGACTCGGTATTGCAGGCCTGGGTATCTCAAAAGAGCCCCTCGGTCAGTCCCCTCTCCCTCCGGGAGAGGGTTAGGGTGAGGGGCTTTTGACCTTCAACCAATTACTGAGCAGTAAACTTGGTATAGCTGTTGATCAGGTTGCGATAGTTAGGCAGACGCTCCGACAGCAGATGCGCCAGACCTTCCATATCGTTGCGCCAGTCACCCTGCAGCTCGCACGCCACCGAGAACCAGTTCAACAGGTGTGCACCGGCAGCCGACATACGCGCCCACGCCGCTTGTTGCACGGTGGTGTTGAAGGTACCCGACGAGTCAGTCACCACGAACACTTCAAAACCTTCAGCGATAGCCGACAGGGTCGGGAACGCCACGCAAACGTCGGTCACTACGCCAGCGATGATCAGTTGCTTGCGGCCGGTAGCCTTGATCGCCTTGACGAAGTCTTCGTTGTCCCAGGCGTTGATCTGGCCTGGACGCTGGATGAACGGTGCGTCCGGAAACTGCTCGCGCAGCTCAGGCACGATCGGGCCGTTGGGACCGGCATCGAAGCTGGTGGTGAGGATGGTTGGCAGCTTGAAGAACTTGGCGATGTCGCCCAGTGCCAGCACGTTGTTCTTGAACTCGTTCGGGGTGAAATCCTGGACCAGCGAGATCAGACCGGTCTGGTGATCGACCAGCAGAACGACAGCATCATCTTTGTTCAAACGCTTGTAGGGAACGCTCATGGCAAAACTCCTCGGTGGTTGGATGGTGCTTGCAGCGCCGGCCCGGATGGCCGGCGCTTTTTTCGAAATCAGAAGGCGAAGCAGGAACAGCCGAACGCGCCCCAGAAACCGGCGAAGTCGCTGACCGGCGCGTTCGACATCCGCGCCTTTTCGTGGCTGTGGGTGTGTACCGCGCAAGGCCCGCTGCACTGGTGAACCTGCGCCTGCAACGGTGAGTTCGGGCGCCAGTGGCCCGGCACCTTGACCACCGGCGACCAGTCCGGCAGTACCGGAATCGAGCGCGGGCCGAGGTCTTCGAAGTCGCCGGCGGCGTAGACGATCTTGCCGCCGACCACGGTCATCACCGACTCGATCCACTTGATCGCTTCTTCTTCGACGCTGAAGAAGTCGGCGCTCAGTGCCGCCAGGTCAGCCAGTTGGCCGACGCGAATCTGGCCTTTCTTGCCCTGCTCCGAGGAGAACCAGGCGCTGCCGTGGGTGAACAGCTCCAGCGCGGTGCTGCGTGGCAGGCCTTCTTCGTACAGAGCCAGACCGCCGACGGTGCGACCACTGACCATCCAGTACAGCGAGGTCCACGGGTTGTAGCTCGACACGCGCGTGGCGTCGGTGCCGGCGCCTACCGGCACGCCTTCGGCGAGCATGCGCTTGATCGGCGGCGTGGCTTCGGCGGCTTGTTTGCCGTAGCGATCGACAAAGTATTCACCCTGGAACGCCATGCGATCCTGGATCGCGATGCCGCCACCCAGCGCTTTTACCCGCTCGATGTTCTGCGGGGTGATGGTTTCGGCGTGGTCGAAGAACCACGGCAGACCGTTGAACGGAATGTCGCTATTGACCTTCTCGAACACGTCGAGCATGCGGCTGATCGATTCGTTGTAGGTGGCGTGCAGACGGAACGGCCAGCGCTGTTCGACCAGATGACGCACCACCGGCTCCAGCTCTTGTTCCATGGTCTGCGGCAGGTCCGGACGCGGTTCGAGGAAGTCCTCGAAGTCGGCCGCCGAGAACACCAGCATTTCGCCGGCGCCGTTGTGGCGCAGGAAGTCGTCGCCCTGGTGCAACTTGACGCTGCCGGTCCAGTTCTGGAAATCGGTCAGTTCTTCTTTCGGCTTCTGGGTGAACAAGTTGTAGGCGATGCGCACGGTCAACTGGTCGTCTTTGGCCAGTTGCTCGATCACTTGGTAATCATCCGGATAGTTCTGGAAACCACCACCGGCGTCGATCGCACTGGTCAGGCCGAGGCGATTGAGCTCGCGCATGAACTGACGGGTCGAGTTGACCTGATATTCCAGCGGCAGCTTCGGCCCCTTCGCCAGTGTCGAGTAGAGAATCATCGCGTTCGGCCGCGCGACCAGCATGCCGGTCGGGTTGCCATTACTGTCACGGACGATCTCGCCACCCGGCGGGTTCGGCGTGTCGCGGGTGTAACCGGCGACGCGCAGGGCGGCGCGGTTGAGCAGTGCACGATCGTAGAGGTGCAGGATGAACACCGGGGTGTCCGGCGCCGCCTGGTTGATTTCTTCCAGGGTCGGCATGCGTTTTTCGGCGAACTGGAATTCGTTCCAGCCACCGACCACGCGCACCCATTGCGGGGTCGGCGTGCGATCGGCCTGATCCTTGAGCATGCGCAGCGCGTCGGCGAGCGACGGCACGCCTTCCCAGCGCAGTTCGAGGTTGTAGTTCAAGCCGCCGCGAATCAGGTGCAAGTGCGAGTCGTTGAGGCCTGGGATGACGCAGCGGCCCTTCATGTCGACCACTTGCGTGGCGCTGCCCTTGAGGGCCATGGCCTCGGCATCGTTACCGACGGCGACGAAGCGGCCATCCTTGATCGCCACCGCACTGGCCAGTGGTTTTTCGCGGTCTACGGTATGAAATTGGCCATTGAATAAAATCAGATCGGCGCTCATCGCAGTTCCTCAAGCAAAAGTGAAAAGAAGCAAACCCCGCGTTAACGCGGCGAGGTTTCTTGGGAATCGAGGTGTTCATGGGCCTGGCTGGCTTCCAGCCACGGGGTGAACAAACGGGTGACCGGCGGCATGACCACGTAGACCACCGAGAGAACGATGGTCAGGGTGATCAGAAACGTGGCAACCACGTAGTTGGAAAGAATCGGATGCAGCGCCAGCAGCGGGCCCCAGATCAGCGGCACCAGCAGGGTATGCGGCAGAATCACCAACAGGGTGACAACAGCCTGCTTCCAGCGCGGCGGCGGCGAGCCGGCTTCGGCCAGCGGTGTGAACCAGAACTCGTTGACCGGTGCGACCTCGGTCTGATCACCGTCAGCCAGCATCGGTGCGGCTTCGGCGATCAGCGCCTGACGCTCGGAGGATTCCAGCCAGCCTTGCATGGCCTCGGTGGAGCTGAAGCGCAGCACGCAGGTGTAAAAATCCAGACGCCCGCGCTTGCCGCGCACCACGTCCACACCCAGATGCCCTTCGCGTTGCCCGGCGACGCGCACGATGTTGCGCAGCCACGCTTCGTAGGCCAATTCGAAACCGGCCTTGACCGAGTGCTTGATGATCAACGTGACGGTCTCATCGGCCCCCAGTGCTTGTTGATTAAGGACTTCAGGCATAACGCAGCACTCCGGGCAAACGAACAGGAATCGCCAGCCGTCCCGGCCCGGCGATCAATACAGTGGTGAAAAGAATCAACAGCAACCAGCCAAACTGCCCTTCGGCCACACTCCATTGCGGATGCACGACCAGCAACGCAACGAGCAGCACAAAGAGAATAGGCAAGCAGGCCAATCGCGCCAGCACGCCGGCGATGATCAGCAACGGGCAAAGGACTTCAGCGAAAATCGCCAGGATGAGAGTGAGGTGGGCGCCGAGGTGGAACGGGTCTTCGATCAGTTGCAGTTGCGCAGTGAAGTCCAGCAGCTTGGGCAAGCCGTGCACCCACAACAGAAACAACCCGCCGCTGACCCGCAGAAACAGCAACCCGATGTTGCGCGCCTGTTCATCCCTCGAACCCATCATGACCCGACCCCTTGAATGTCATTGACGGCAATCATGCCAAGACCAGGGCGGGAGAAATTGGATGGGTGTGCTTAGTTGTTTTTCAGACCACGGACAGTCCGCCTCCAACGACAGACAAGGTGGAGCTCCCACAGGGATTGGTGGCGTGCACTCAGTTGGCAGGCTGCCACGTGGTTGTGTGATCGCGATGGGTTAAAGCGCCGGAATATCCAGCGGCGCCGCCATGAACTGGCTGATGCGCGAGCGTAGCCATTTCTCCGCCGGATCGTTGTCGTGCACCCCGCTCCACGCCATCGACAATTGCGCGGCATCGATCGGGAACGGCGGGTCTTCGGCGCGCAGGGCGCAGCCTTCGACCAAGGCACAGGCAGCGTAATCCGGCACGGTGGCGATCATCTCGGTACCGGCGAGCAAGGCACGCAAGCCGCTGAATTGCGGCACACCGAGCACTACGCGGCGGCATCGGCCGATCTTGGCCAGATCCAGGTCGATGTTGCCGCTCAGGTCACCAGAGAACGACACCATCGCATGCGGCCGCTCGCAATATTCATCCAGCGTCAGCGGCCCCGGACGGTCATCGCCGCGCAGCACTTTGCAAGGGATGTCGCGCAGCTTCTTGCGCTTGGCATTGGCCGGCAGATCCGTGGTGTAGCTGACGCCCACTGAGATTTCTCCCGAGGCCAACAGCGCCGGCATCAGTAGATAGTTGGCACGGCGCACCACCACGACAATCCCCGGCGCCTCCAGCTGAAGCTGGCGCAACAGCGGCGGAAACAGACCGAACTCGGCGTCATCCGACAGACCGATGCGGAACACGTCGCAACTGCTCGCCGGTTCAAATTCCTTGGCGCGGCTGACCGCCCCGGAAATCACATCCATTGCCGGTTGCAGCTCCTTGAGAATCGCCAGCGCCCGCGCTGTCGGCTCCATGCCGCGACCGTTGCGCAGCAGCAACGGGTCGTCGAACAGATCACGCAAACGCCCCAGTGCAGCACTGACCGCCGGCTGGCCCATGAACAGTTTTTCCGCCACACGGGTCAGGTTCTTTTCGAACATCAGCGCTTCGAAAATCACCAGCAGGTTCATGTCGACGCGGCGCAGATCATTACGGTTCATGGGCGTGGTTTCCTTGTCGGTGTCAGGCACTTTTTGCCACAGGCGCTGGGCACTTTACTCGATCAACGGCACTTTCGCCGCGCGTTTGCAGGGGCCGTACTCCCGCTTGTCATTGCATTCCCCTTGTACCTGGCCGACGGCGGCCATGCTTTGTCGACATCGTCGCGCAAAACGCCGGGCGGTGACTTGCAAGGATGTGCTGAGTTCCAGCCTGAGCAGGGAAATTAACAACGATTAACTCGTCAGCCTCACGCCACGGCCCAACAATGAAGTCCTCTGCGCAGCGTTGCTGTTTTGACCTGAGGGAATGCGCCGACCATGCCTTCCCCACCGACACGGACCTTGGCCATGGCTTATCTACAGCGAACCGTCGCCCTCGCCCCTGCCTGCGAACCGCGTAAAAACGCGACTGGCGGACTCAGTCCACAGCGCGAACGCCACATCAAACAGTTAATCCTCGACCGCTTGGGCGAAAGCCTCGAAGTGGCTGAGCTGGCCCGTGCCTGCTCACTGTCCCGCAGTCATTTCTCCCGCGCCTTCAAATGCAGCACCGGCCTGTCGCCGCAGGACTGGATTCGCGCCCAGCGTCTGGCGCGGGCCAAGTTGCTGATCCAGCACACCGACCTCAGCCTGACGCAGATCAGCCTGGAGTGCGGCTTCTGCGATCAGGCGCACTTCTGCCACATGTTCACCCGCAGCGAGGGCATCAACCCCTTCGCCTGGCGCTGTCGAGCCATGGGCAAGCTGAAAAGCAGCGCCGCGCAGCCTGCGGTTTTTTGACTGCTGCCGTTACGCCACCCGTTGCACTGATGCTCAAACCTGAGGATTATGCCCGGACACCCCGGATCAGACGGCCTGCGCACGCGCCAGGCACCGATTCGCCCTGTCCGCCGCATCACCGCAGGAGCGCGCTGTTGAGTTTTCCCCCGAATCAGGCCATTGCGTTTGGCCCCTATCGGATTCATCCCGGGCAACGACTGCTACTTGAAGGCCAACAGCCTTTGCGCCTGGGACGGCGGGCGATGGACATCCTCCTGATTTTGCTGGCCCACGCCGGTGAAGTGGTGAGCAAGCAGCAACTGATGGCCGGGGTCTGGCCAGACAGTGTCGTTGAAGACATCAATCTACGCGTGCACATGGCGGCGCTGCGCAAGGCGCTGGGCGACGGGCAGAACGGCCAGCGCTACATCGTCACGGTCGCGCAACGTGGCTACAGCTTTGTCGCTCCGATCCTGCTCGACAGCCTCGAACAAAAACCTGCGGTTGCCGTCGCCAGACACAATCTGCCGCTGCGCCGTACGCGGATGATTGGCCGCCAGCCGGTCGTCGATCATTTGATTGCGCAACTGCCACGCCGACGCTGCATCACCCTGGTCGGCCCCGGCGGCATCGGCAAGACCACCGTCGCCCTGCGTGTCGCGGAGCAATTGATCGGCCAGTATCGCGACGGCATCCGCCTGGTGGATCTGGCACCCATCGCCGAGCCCGCGCTGATCGGCACGCATCTGGCGGCGCTGCTCGATCTATCTGCGCCCGACGGCGATGCGCAGGGTTGTCTGGTCGATGGTTTGCGTGAGCGACAAATGTTGCTGGTGATTGATAACTGCGAGCACCTGATCGATGCGATCGCGTCGCTCAGCGAGCAGATTCTGCGCGGCGCGCCCAAGGTGCATATCCTCGCGACCAGCCGAGAAAGCCTGCGCGCCGAGGGCGAGTTCGTGCTGCGTCTGGAATCGCTCGAATGTCCGTCCATGTCGACGTCGATGGCGCCGAGCGAGGCGCTGAGTTTTGCTGCGCTGCAACTGTTTGTCGAGCGCGCCACTGCAGCCCGCGAAAGCTTTGAACTGAGCCCTGCGCAGTTGCCGCAAGCAATCGAGATCTGCCAGCGCCTGGACGGTATTCCGCTGGCGCTGGAACTGGCCGCCGCTCAGGTCAGCGAATTGGGTATGGACGGGTTGCTCAAACAATTGCGCAAAGGGCTGCCGGCATTGTCGGCCGGACAGCACAGCAGTGCCGAACGCCACTTGACCCTGCGCGCGACGATGGACTGGAGCTTCAACCTGCTCAATGCCTGCGAGCAAACCTGCCTGCGGCGATTGGGTATTTTCCGCGGCAGCTTCACCCTCGCCTCGGCGGCGGCAGTGGTCATCGGCCAGCAGATCGATCCCGGCGCGGTGTTCAGCGCTGTCACGCAACTGGTGGCCAAATCCCTGCTTAGCGTCGAAGTCGGCGACGAAGATGTTTTCTACCGTTTGCTCGACACCACGCGCCACTACGCACTGGAAAAACTCGAACAGGCCGACGAGCTCAGTGCAACCCGCCAACGCCACGCCGAGCGCTGCCTGACATTGATGCAGCAGGCGCAAGCGGATTGGGACAATACCCCGACCGTATTATGGATGGAGCGCTATGCCCGGGGTCTGGAGGATCTGCGCGCGGCGCTGGATTGGAGCCTCAACGGGCCGGGACCAGATGAACTGGGTGTACAACTGACAGCCGCTTCAGCACCGTTGTGGCAAGAGCTGTCGCGGCTGCGCAATTACAGCCGTTATGTGCGTCGGGCACTGAGTCTGCTCGAGGAAACCGCCGAGCCCTGCCCTCGTCTGCAAATCGCCTTGAAACTGGCGCTCGGCAGCGCCAGCTATCACACCTGGGGCGGCACGCCACAGACCATCCAGGCCTTCGTCGATGCCTGCCAATTGGCTGAGAAACACGGCGATCTGGCGGGACAACTGCGCGCGGTGTCCGGGCACATGGCGGTCAATCTGAGTTGCGGGCATTACCGCACGGCGCTGGCCCAGAGTGAGCAATTCGATCGCATCGGCCTGCACGGCGAGCCACTGCTGTCACTGAGCACACATCGCTTGCGGGTGCTGGCCCTGCATTATGCCGGCGACCAACCGCAGGCACGCGTGCACGCCGAGCAGGTGCTGCAACGCATGGCCCACAGCGGTCATCTCAATCGCTTCACCCATGGTTTTGGCGTGCAATACGACCAGAGTGTTGCTTCGCTGACGGTGCTGGCTCGCGTGCTGTGGCTGCAGGGTCTGCCCGAGCAGGCATGGCGCGCAGCACGACAGGCGCTGGACATTGCCGTGCAGATCAATCATGGAACGTCGATCTGCTACACCCTGGCGCTGGCCAGTTGTCTGATCGCCCATTACAACGGCGACCGCGCCAACGCCCGCGCTCTGCTGCAGTTGCTGCTGGAGCAATCGCAGAAGCATTCGGTATTGCTGTTCAATAACTGGGGCCGGCACTACGCGCAGGTGATTGATCCGGACAATGCCGCGCCTGTGTCAGCGCAGAGCAGCGGTTTGATCCGGGAAGTGATGGTTACGCTCGATGAACGCTTTGTCGACGAAACACTGGTGGAGCGGGCGCGCAATGGCGATGCGGGGTGGAGCGCGGCGGAGATATTGCGCGCGCACGCGGCGGCATTATTGAAGGAATCCGAGAAGCCGATTCTCGAACCTGCTCGCGAATCGGCCCGCGCAGGCACCACCAAAATCCTGCAAGCCGAACAAACGCTGCAACAAGCCTTGACCATCGCCAGAAGCCAAGGCGCGCTGGCCTGGGAGTTGCGCAGCGCCACGGATCTCGCTGAACTGTGGCAAAGCCAGTCCCGACAGCGCGAAGCCCTGGATCTGCTCACCCCGATCTACCAGCGCTTCACCGAAGGCTACACCACTGCGGACGTGCGCAAAGTGCGCCGGCTACTCGACCGTCTGCGCGACCAGTGTCCGGCCTGACGCGTTGCGCGTTCGGCTGAGATAGCGCGCATGGCGCTGCTCCAGCTCGAGCCTCTCGTCGGTTCGCTCGAGTTGATCACGCGCATAGCGGCGCACGGTATTAAGCATCCAATAGCGGAGCGTTGCTTGAACGGGTTGCTGAATCAGCAACGATTTGCGCGCCAGACCTTCGATTATCGCGACGAGCCTGGAGCCAGCCAGATCCGCGCTGCTGATCACACTCAGTGCGGCCTCAAGGGTAAAGCCCATGCTGAACACCGACAGACGCAGCAGCACACGCTGTTCCATTGCAGTCAGGCGCTGAACGCTCCAATCGATGGCAGCAGCCATCGACTGATGGCGCGGCACCGCGGTGCGCCGGCCTTGGCCAAGCAACTGCAGACCGTTTTCAACCTGGGCCTGCAAACCGATCAAGCCCAGCGCGTCGATCTGCGCCGCTGCGAGCTCGAGCGCCAGTGGCAAACCGTCCAGTTGACGGCAGATCTCGCGCACGCCTGGCAAATCCTGTTGACGTAAGCTGAAGCCATGCTGCCGCGCCCGCGCGCGATTGACGAACAACTGCACCGCCGGATAGCTCATGGCCTCTTCAACGGTATTCAATGTCGAGCGCTTGGGAATCGCCAACAGCGGCACGTATTGGATGGTCTCCTGCGCGACTTGCAGGGCTTCTCGGCAGGTCACCAGAATCGACAGGCGAGGCGCAGCCTGCAACAGGGTTTCGACCAAAGCCGCGCAGCTCTCGCGCTGATGATCGCCGTTATCCAGTAGCAACAAGGCGTGGCGACCCGTCAGTGTTGAAAAATCTGTCTTCAGGGCGTGCAACAGCTGCTCAAGCAGCGGCAGGTCATCTTCAAGGCTGGCAAGGTCGACCCACCAGGCGCCATCGCGAAAATATTGCAGCAGCAGTTCTGCCACGCGCAGCGCCACCGTGGTTTTGCCGACACCTGGCGCACCGGTAATCGTCATCAGGCGGCACACCGGCATTTGGCGAACCAGACTACCGACCAAGGCATCGCGCCCACTGACTGGGGTCAGTCGTGCCGGAAGATTGTGCAGTGGCCTGAGCGCGGCGGCGGGCATGGGCGGCACGTCACGTGGGTTCTGCTCCACCGGGGCGACAAAACTGTAGCCGCAATGCGCCACGTGAATGATGTAACGCTGCCCATTGGTGCCGTCGCCCAGTGCGCGGCGCAACGCTGCGATGTGCACCCGCAGGTTGATCTCTTCAACGATCGATGTCGGCCACACACGAGCAATTAACTGCTCTTTACTGACTACCTCGCCCGCGTGCTCAAGCAGCACCAGAAGAATATCCATGGCGCGCCCGCCCATGCGCAGCGGCTGCTCTCCTTGAAGAACCAGACGCTGGCGCACGTGAAAGACGTAAGGGCCAAATCGCAGCACCGAGCCGGGGTGGGTGTCGTTGTGATTATTCATGCCAGACATCTTGGCACTCTTGCGTGACGATACAACCGCCACAGCCGACGCAGTACGGACATCCAGCTGCGTCAGACGGACAGAACCGCTCTAGCTGAACTGTTCCCGGTATTGTATCGGCGTTAGGCCGAGCTTTTCGGCGAACAGCGAGCGCATGTGCCGGACGCTGCCGAAGCCACTTTTATACGCAATTGTCTTCAGCGGCAGATCACTGGTTTCCAAAAGGTTTCGCGCGCAGTCAATTCTGGCATTCTGCAAAAACTCCATCGGCGTCATGCTGATGTCGCGGGCGAACAGGCGAGCAAAGTGCCGTGCGCTCATATTTGCCAATCCCGCCATTCGCTCGACGGTGAAGGCCTCGTCCAGGTGCTCAAGCACATAATTCTGTACGCGAGTGACTGGCGTCTCTTGCGGTGAGATTGCGGCCATCAAAGGACTGAACTGCGCCCGCCTTGGCGCTTCATGACCACCAACAAGACCTTGGCGACGTCCTGAGCGATCTTCTTGCCGTGATCTTTGGCAACTACGGCCAGCGCGAGATCGATGCCGGCGGTCACGCCACCCGAGGTGATGAGATTACGATCCTCGACGTAGATCTGATCGGTGGTCACCGTGGCTTTCGGAAAGGCTTTGATCAGGCGTTCGGTGTAATTCCAGTGCGTGGTGACTCGATAGCCATCAAGCAGGCAGGCATGGCCGAGGATGAAGGCGCCAGTGCAAATCGAACCGTAGCGTTCGGCGCGCGGTACGGCGTTGTTCAACCAGGCGAACAGCCCGGGAAATCTCTGGTTGTAGGCGCCAGGCCCGCCGGGCACCAATAACAGGTCATAGCGCTCGGCCGCTTCGTCGATGTGCAGATCAGCCTGCACCTGCACGCCATTGGAAGCTCTCAGCAGGCCGCGCTCGGTGCCTAACGTCGTCAATTGATAGTGCAAATCAGGTTTCAGATAACGGTTGGCGACTGAAAACACTTCCAGCGGCCCGGCCATGTCGAGCATCAGAAAGTCAGGAAACAGCACCATTGCCACGGTTTTCATGGGAGGCATCACACATTCGGGAATCAATACGCACGCTGAACCGGGGCATTATGGCTAACTCAGGCTTAATCAGCGCACACGAATGGGTGAACCATAGCGCAAAACTGTCAACCTGAGCCGGACAGTCTTTCAATTTCCATCTACTTATTGCCTTGTCTGGTAACCAGTAACCTTCTCCTCACTCGGACGAATTCACGTCCCGCCAGGAGATTTCATCATGCTGACACTTCGCAAAGCCTCCGATCGCGGCCTCGCCAATCACGGCTGGTTGAAGTCGTTTCACACCTTCTCTTTCGCCAATTACCGCAACCCGCGAGAACAAGGATTCTCCGATCTGCTGGTGATCAACGACGATCGTGTCGCTGCCGGCAAAGGCTTCGGCCAGCATCCGCACCGTGACATGGAGATCTTTTCCTATGTGCTCGAAGGCGCGCTGGAACACAAGGACACCCTCGGTACTGGCTCGGTGATCCGCCCCGGCGATGTGCAACTGATGAGCGCTGGCAGCGGCGTGGCACACAGTGAGTTCAACCACTCAGCCACCAAGCCCGTGCACTTTTTACAAATCTGGATCGTGCCGGACGTCAGCGGTGCCAAACCGCGCTATCAGCAGGAGCACTTCAGCGCGGCGAAAAAACGTGGTCGCCTGCAACTGATCATCTCGCCGGACGGGAGCAACGGTTCTCTGAAAGTCCGTCAGGATGCGCGCGTCTTTGCGGGGTTATTCGACGGCAAGGAAAGTGCCACGCTGAAATTGCCGGCCAATCGTTACGCCTATGTGCACGTTGCGCGCGGCAGCGTCGAGTTCAATGGCCAGGCGTTGCAGGAAGGCGACGGCGTGCGGGTTCGTGAAGAGCAGCTGCTGAGCTTGAGCAATGGGGTCGATGCCGAAGTACTGGTGTTCGACTTGCGGCCACAGGAGTTGCCAGAAATGCCATGACCTGGCGCGATTCGGAACGGCCTTCCAATGAAGGCCGTTTTTTATTGCGGCGACACCGGCGCAGATCGTTCGACAGGTTTGGGGACGGACACTTCTTTACCAATCTGAATCGCCGCCAGCGTGGTTTGTATCGTAGTCAACACCGCCGCCTGATTGGCGAAATGCGCGCCAACCAGCAATGAAGCCACGCCGAGAAAATGCACAGTGGTAGCAGCCCAGTAATTGGCCTTTACCGTCGATGCCTGTCTGATCGCTTCCCGCGATTCGTCGGCCATTTTCTGCACGCCCATCCACATCAGGTCATAACGCTTGTCCCGTTCTTGCAGGGCCTTGTCCCGCTCAAGATAGACCTTGTCCCGCTCTGCCTGGGCAGCGAGAAACCCACGAATGTCGGCGCGCATTTCTGCCACGCGGCCATCCATTCTCGTCTCGATGGTCTCTATCCTGGCATCGAATTCTTCGCGGCTTATGGTGCTCATGATGTGCCTATCCCGACCCGTTTCCGATCTGTCCGTGACTGCATACGATTCACTTCCCTGATTTTCAATGCGACACCTTCATGGCTACGAGGCCTTCCCTGGCTCTTCGTTTCGATGCGGGACTGAAATCCGCATCGAACTGCCGTCACAATAGATTTCATCGCTCTCGGCGACAAGCCGGCCCATTCTGCCTCGGACGTAGGCTGTTTCGTCAGGCGTTGTAGCCTTGGCAAAACCCGAAATCACTTATTCGTTTTCCAGCGCAAAGGCCTCCACGATCTGCTCGATCACGGCCCGCACCCGCGCGGTATGGCGCAGGTCAGCGTGGGTGACCAGCCACACTTCATACGGCAATGGCCGGGTCCGCTCCGGCCAGAGTCTGACCAGACCGTCACGCTCGCCCATATACACCGGGATCTCCCCTACTCCGAGGCCTGCGGCAATTGAGCGACGCACTAGAAGGCTGGAGCTGAGCGTCGCCGCGATACGCCCACGGCTTAACGGCTCGGATACCAGTGTGAGGTCTTTTTTGCTCTGTAAATACGGCTGATACACCACCAGATCATGGCCCTCGAAAGCACTGCCGGGCTGCGGTCCACCATGGCGCTCGACGTAGGCCTGCGCTGCGAAAAGTCCTACAGGCCAACGGGCGATTCGTCGGGCAATGAGATCCGGGTTATCCGGCCGGGTATTGCGTACGGCGATATCCGCCTCGCGCTTGGCCAGACTGAGGATCTGCGTCGACGCATCCAGCTGAATCTGCACATCCGGATGCTGATCGTGCAGGCGCGCCATCGCCGGGATGATGAAATCGATGGCCAGCGAGTCGGTGGTGCTGACCCGTACATGACCGGTCAGACGATCATCCAGCCCGTGGATGTGTCGCTCCAGTTCCAGCGCCGAGTGCTCCATTTTTTCCACACTTTTGAGCGCCGCCTCACCGACGGCGGTCAGCGCGTAGCCGTCGGACGTGCGCAGGAACAGCGTCGCGCGCAAAGATTTTTCCAGCGCGGTGATGCGCCGTCCTACTGTGGCCTAGTCGACGCCCAGAACCCGCGCAGCCCCACGCAATGTCGACTCGCGACAGACCGCCAGAAACACCCGCGCATCATCCCAATTCATGCTGATCCTCACCGAAGCAATTTTGCATCATCATGCCGCTTAATCGCTGCATATGCGCAGCAACAATAGCCGATAAGGTGAGCGCCATACACCTCTTGTGAGATCGCGATCATGCGTACTTCAAACTCTTCCGGCCTCTGGCTGCCAATCTTCGCCGGGCTTTGCGCCAGTCTGGTCAGCATTGGCCTGGCGCGGTTCGCCTACACGCCACTGATCCCTTCGCTGATTCAGGCGCAGTGGTTTTCAGCCAATGATGTCGTTTACCTCGGCGCGGCCAATCTGGTCGGCTACTTGATTGGCGCCCTCCTCGGTCGGCCTATGGCCCATCGATTGGGTAATCGCAACGCTTTGCGCCTGATGATGCTGGCTGTTACGGCAGCATTTTTTGCCTGTGCTTATCCGCTGTCGGTGAGCTGGTTCTTCGGTTGGCGCTTGCTGTCCGGCATTGCGGGTGGCGCGATCATGGTGCTGGTTGCGGCAACCGTGCTGCCTCACGTTCCGGCGGCGCGCAGAGGCTTGGCCAGTGGCGCGATCTTCCTTGGCATCGGCCTCGGCATCGCCGGCTCCGGAACCATCGTGCCCCCGCTGCTGACGCTTGGCTTGCAGGCAACGTGGCTGGGGCTGGGCGCGCTGGCGTTGTTGCTGACCGCATCGAGCTGGTTTGGCTGGCCTGCGGATACCGCGCACGCCGCGGCTGTGCATCGCCCGTCGGCTGATGAGCCGACACCGCCGGGTGTTTACCTGTTGTTCGCTCAATATGCGTTCATGGCCGCCGGGCTCGTGCCCGCCATGGTGTTTCTGGTCGATTACGTAGCTCGAGGGCTGGGGGCCGGGGCGCATGTCGGCGCAACGGTCTGGGTCATGTATGGCCTGGGGGCGATTGTCGGGCCGGTGACTTACGGCTTCCTGGCTGACCAGCTTGGCGCACGCGCAGGCATTCGAATGGTGCTGGTCGTGCAAGCCATCGCCCTCGGCTTGCTGGCCGTCACACATTCGTTTCTGGCGCTGGCATTACTGGCGGTGATTCTCGGCTCTTTCCCGCCGGGCATCGTGCCGCTGGCGCTGGCCCGGGTGCATGAGCTGGTGCCGTCGCATCACCGTCAACAGATTGCCTGGAGCCGCGCTACGGTGTCTTTTGCCACTTTCCAGGCGTTGGCCGGGTTTGCCTATTCGGCGCTGTTCAATGCTTCGGGCGGCCAGCATTCGCTGCTGTTTATGATCGCCGCCGGCGCGATCGGCGTTGCCCTGCTGCTGGAGCAAGCCATGCGCTGGCTGCCTGCTGGGACTCAAACTGGTTGCGCGGCGAACTGAAGGGAATCATTGCGCGTTGCCTGCGCTCCCATCTACACGACCTTTTTCAAAGGAATCGACAATGTCACTGCCCAATGAAATGACCCGTATCGAAATAACTGAACCCGGCGGCCCTGAAGTGTTACAAGCCAGGCGCGTGGCCCTGCCAACCGTTGCCGAGGGCCAAGTGCTGATCCGCGTTCACGCTGCCGGCATCAATCGTCCGGATGCCTTGCAGCGCGCCGGCAAGTATCCAATGAAACCCGGCATGGACCCGATTCCCGGGTTGGAAGTGGCTGGTGAAGTGGTCGCACTGGGCACCGGAGTAACGCGGTTCGCTGTCGGCGATCGTGTGTGCGCGCTGACCAATGGCGGTGGCTATGCCGAATATTGCGCCGTGCCAGCAGGGCAAACGCTTCCCGTGCCGGACGGTGTCGACTGGATTCAGGCCGCCGCGATTGCGGAAACCTTTTTCACTGTATGGGCCAACCTGTTCGGTCTCGGCGGTGCCAAGGCCGGCCAGCGCGTGCTCATTCACGGTGGCACCAGCGGCATCGGTACCACCGCACTGATGCTCTGTCGTGAATTTGGCATTGAGGCCTTCGCCACCGCTGGCAGCGCTGAAAAATGCGCGGCGATTCGTCAGCTTGGCGGGCAACCGATCAACTATAGGGACGAAGATTTCACCAAGGTCATTGCCGAAAAGACGGCAGATCAGGGCGTGAACGTGATTCTCGACATCATGGGCGGCTCGTATCTGAACGGCAATATCAGCGCACTGGCTATGGACGGGCGCCTGGTGATGCTCGGCTTCCTCGGCGGTGCCCGCGCCAACGATATCGATTTGCTGGCGATCCTAGGCAAACGCGCGGTGGTCACCGGCTCGCTGCTGCGCGCGCGCACCGCTGCGGAGAAAGCCGCCATCGCCGATCAATTGCAGGAACACGTTTGGCCTGCCCTTGGCGCCGGACGCTGCCTGCCGATCATCGACAAGGTCTACCCGCTAGCTGACGCGGCTCAGGCCCATGCCCGCATGGAGGGAGGCGACCATATCGGCAAGCTCGTGCTGCAAGTAACGTGAGCGATTGCAGCATCTTGTAATCGTTGCGCATGCACGGTGGTCGAAAATAATCACGCGCAGACTGAGGCATCTGGTAAAAAGCGTTCTTTGTCTGCGCCGTGGTGAAACGATTAATGTTCCTGTCCTTACTGACTCGTCTGCGGCGCCGCCGGTTCGCGTTCGCCATGATGGCCGCGCTGATTATTGGCGTGCCAACGAGTTGTGCGGTGCTGGAACACACCGAGCGCAAACTGTTGTTCCGCATCGAACCGGGTACGGCCGGCTGGTATCGCGGTCTGCCCGGCAGCGTCCAGGAACTCGATCTGCAACCGAAAAGCTTCAGCGCCGGACAGAATATCCATGCCTGGTGGTGGCCGGCAGAACGTGCCAATGCGCCAGCGATTCTGTATCTGCATGGCGTGCGCTGGAACCTCACCGGACAACTGTTCCGCATCGAACAGCTGCGAGCGGCGGGGTATTCAGTGCTGGCCATCGACTATCGAGGGTTTGGCCAAAGCAAGGGCGACCTGCCGTCGGAGCGCAGCGTTTATGAAGATGCTCGCGTTGCGTGGGAACGCTTTCAACTGCTGCAGCCAGATCCGGACAAACGGCTGATCTACGGCCATTCTCTCGGTGGCGCAGTGGCGATCGATCTGGCCGCTGAACTTGGTCAGACAGCCGCGCGCAATCACACACCTCTGCCCGTGCGCGGCCTGGTTATTGAGTCGACCTTTACCTCGCTCGCCGATGTCGCCGCCGCCGTGGCTGACACCTCGCTTCCGGTGCGTTGGCTGCTTTCACAGAAATTCGATTCCATCGACAAGATCGCCGACATTCATATGCCGCTGCTCGTCGTGCATGGCCTGGCTGATGCCTTCGTGCCGCCACGCTTCAGCGAGCAACTCTTTAACGCCGCTGAGCAGCCCAAGCGGCTGTTGCTGGTGCCTGGGGCGACGCACAACAACAGCATGGCGCTTGGTGGCCAGGGTTATCGCAAGGCGCTGGATGCGTTGATGCAGACCAAACCGTTGCCGCGGGTTGCCGGACCGGCAGTGGCCAAACGATCTCGCGACTCTTGATTGAAGCACTGGCATACTGGCGCCCCTTCCGACATCACAACAAGGAATGAGTGTGTTAACCCGCCCCAATGCCCTCTGGATCTACTACCCGATTTGCTGGCTTGCTGTAGGTTCGGTTGTACTGCACAGCGCTTTTTATGACTGGTATCTGCTCACTCCGATCGACGTCGGAGGTACCTTTATGGGAGGAATGGGCGGACAGTTGTTCGTCATTGGCTGGGTCGCCGCTACCGTGGCTTTGTTGTTGGCTCTGCTGGTGCGCATGCCGGGAGCGATTCATGCCTGCATTCTGGCGGGCGTTATGCCTTTGGCCATAGGCGTCTGGTGGCAAATCAATTATCCGGACGACGCGGAACAAAGGATCTATAGCATCAGCCCTCATGAAATCGGCAGCGCGATGCTGATCGGTGCGGTGTTGTTGGGGCTCGGTCTGTTTTTGCGTTCAAGGCTCAAGAAGCAAGGCGCTCCCTCGCTTTGGGCGATGATCGCCAGATCGGTCATGGCGATAGTGATAGCGTCAGTGTTTATTGGCGTGCCCATTTATACCGCCAGACAGATGTCGTTGCCGCATTGCGCGTTTACCAAAGATGGCCAGCAGTTGACAGTGTGCTTGGGTGACGACGACAACGAACGCGTGATCGTCGACTGAATGCTCCGCCAAAATCCAAAAAGTACAAAAAAGCCCAACCACTTCAGGTCGGGCTTTTTGCTTATCGCCGTGCCAACTCGTGGCGTACGCATTGTTCGTAATAGGTTTGCTTGACCGCCGCCGGTTTAAGCTTCGAACTGCTGTTGTAGGTCTGCTCGGTAATCCCCATCGCAGTCATGCGCATCCAGGGCTGCTGGAACCGGCGAACCTGCAGTTGCTTGCGCGCGCCATACAGCGAAACTCCCGACAGCTTGGATCGCTGCGCACCGGCAGCAATATCCGAACCCCAGGTGCAGGCGAAGCGATGGCCCTTGCTTAACTCTTTTGCCTGCACACCCGAAGCGATCCAAGCCAGGGAAAGCGTCGCAACGGTGATGACAATCGTCCGCATATAGCCAACCTAACCTTTTGAAAAAACGCGATTTTGCCGGGGTGCATTATCTCTGGGGGCCAGCAATTTGCCTGCTGTCGGGAATTTTTTATCAGGGGAGATACAGAGCAGTCTTCGCCGCTCGTCCAATGGCGCGCACCTTTGGCAGGCGAACCTATCCAAAACAGTACATTCCTTGCGTAGAAGGCCCACGAGATGAACAAGAAAATCTTTGCTCTGTCGTTTTTCAGCCTGTGCCTGATCGGCCCATTCCACGCTTCGGCTGCCGAGACGACAGCGGGCGCCGCCACCCCTGCTACCGCTCTGCCCGGTGTTAATCAGGCAGAAAGCTCTCGAGATCATGATGAGAAGGCGAACAAGAAAGGCGAAGAGTCCTCGGGCGCCAACTCAGGCTCCCAGCCGCATGAGACGGAAAAAGATGCTGCGACGTCGAGCGACTCCAGTGACCTGGACAAAAAACCGGCTCAGTAACAAGGATTTTGCTATTTGTGAATAAAATTCAGATGCCGAAACTAGGCAGCGCAGGGTGATATCAATATGATGCGCGCACTGGCCACCATAGAGGGTGGCCAGAGGAAAATACACCCAAGGAATGCAAATGAAAGATTTCGTCATCGGCGTCAACAACATCGTCCTCTACATCGCACTGGCGGTCATCCTGATCGTGTCCCTGTTCATGATGAGCCAGAGCTTTCTTTCGGGTCTCGGGATGTTCGTAGGCGGCACCTTGAGCTGGTGCATCATCTCCGGCTTCTGGTTCGTGCAATCGGCAACTTATGAAGAACTGCGCAAGCTGAACTCGAAGACCAACTGATCCAGGTATTCGCTAATAAAAAGGCCAATGTCATCGACATTGGCCTTTTTATTTCAGCTGCGAAGGAACTGATTCGTCATTGTTTGGTGCACTGAGCGCCCAGGCCCATACCCATGGAACCCAGAGCAACCATCGGCCCGCTCGGCAACTCGCAAGTGTACTCGCCGTTTTCGGTTTGAGCGTTGTAGAAGGTTGTATTGAAGTCGTTGCGGATGTTGGAAACCTTGATAACCGGTTTGCCGATGGTGGTCTGTGCCCGATTCTTGAGATCACTCTCTCCCGGTTTGACAGTCTGGCATCCACTGACCGCGAGTGCCAAAGTTGCGAATAAAGCGAGACCCGGGATTGTCCTTGATGAGTTCATAGCAGATCGACCTTTTGATTTTCATACCAAAGAAGTTTGACAGTCAGCTGCCAAGCGAAAGGACTTTAAAGTCGAGTCGGTACAGGGGCAATTAGGTCAGATGTGCTAGTGGCTGAAGGCTAGCGGCGCTCTCCGGGAGGTTTTGCGACGACTTTCGGGATTGCAGGCCGGTGCTAATCAGTCTGTAAAATTTCTATTCGCAATCGAGCAGCGCCCTCCTCTCGACAATCAAAGCAAACCGGCAAAAACAGCTGGATAACTTCGATGTTACTGCGCAGATGATCCGTCATGCGCGGCGTGGTCAACGTTCCGCCACCAGCCAGCGCCATCGGCAACAGCAACTGATCGGCCAGATGCTCTGCCACCGCAGCATCACTGCGCAGCCAGTCGACAGCCTGATTGATTGCGGTATCGGCCACCTTCTCGGCACGTAATGACACTTGGCCAAACGCACTGAACACCTCAGTGACGTGCTCAAAAACGTACTCCAACAACAGCACATTTCCCGGACCGCGCGCCGGCTCAATGGTCATCTGTTGCAGCGCATCCGACGGCCAATTAAGACGCTTGGCGACATGCGTGAGTTCACGCTGAGCAACGGTAGGCGCAAGTCCGGCAGTCAGTGCCAGAGCCTGTCGTGAAATTGACTTGCCGCGCTCACACAGATCCAGCCGCGTCAGGTGTGACGGCTGCACTCTTACTGCAATCTCGCCACCGCCAGCCGGCACAAAACCATGACGCACCAAGTCCAGTTCGACATCGCCGCCCATGCGCCGCAGAAGCGGTAGCCAACTGCGCGAGAGAAAATCAGTCGGCGGCGCCAGCGGATTGTGCGTGCCGCCAGTGATCGTCACCCGACTCGCCTGCGGTGCTCGCATCAACGCGGGCAACAGTGTCTGCAACACCAAAGTACAACTGCCCGCTGTGCCGATGGCGAATTGAAAATCGCCTGCACGGATTGCGCCCGGCTCGAAGCTCAAGGCCTGCGAACCCAAATGCGCACCGGATATCTGCGCACCGCAAACCTCGGCCGCCGCCATTACTGCCGTCAGATGCTGACGCAGCAGTCCCGGACGGCTGCGTCTGGCGCGAATCTGTTTAATCCGAAACGCCCGGCCTGTCACCATCGACAGGCTCAGCGCACTGCGCAACACCTGACCGCCGCCGATTGCACCGTCCAGTTCAATGATTTCTTTCATTGCACATCCTTATCCTTTGACGCACACCACCTGGCGCAGCGTGTGCAGCACTTCCACCAACTCGCGCTGGGCGTGCATGACTTTGTCGATGTCCTTGTAGGCCATCGGAATTTCGTCGATGACCGCTTCGTCCTTGCGGCATTCCACATGCGCAGTGGCGCGAATCTGGTCAGCGACGGTGAAGGTACTCTTGGCCTTGGTGCGACTCATGGTGCGTCCGGCGCCGTGGCTGCAGGAACTGAACGACTCTTCATTGCCCAGACCGCGCACAATGAAACTCTTGGCGCCCATCGAGCCCGGAATGATCCCCAGTTCGCCCTTCTTCGCCGACACCGCACCTTTACGGGTGATCAGGACGTCTTCACCGAAATGCCGCTCTTTCTGCACGTAGTTGTGATGGCAATTCACCGCTTCCAGTGCGACTTCGAAAGGCTTGCGAATGACCTGCCGCGTGGCCTGAATCACCGCGCGCATCATCAGTTCACGATTCTGTCTGGCGAAGTCCTGCGCCCAGCCCACTGCCTCCACATAGTCATCAAAATGTCGGCTGCCCTCTTCGAAATAGGCCAGATCACGGTCCGGCAGATTGGCGATGTGCTGACGCATATCCGCTTGCGCCATCTGAATGAACAGATTGCCAATCGCATTGCCGACACCACGCGAACCACTGTGCAGCATGAACCAGACCCGATTGGCTTCATCCAGGCACACTTCAATGAAGTGGTTGCCGCTGCCGAGTGTCCCCAAATGGCCACGGTTGTTGGTGTTGGCCAGCTTCGGATACTTGTCGGTGATCAATTTGAAGCGTGGCTGCAAACCCGCCCAGGCCTGATCGGCTTGCTGCGGAATCTTGTCCCAGGCGCCTTTGTCTCGCCGCGAACGATCCGAACTGCGGCCATGGGGGACCGCTTGCTCGATGGCGCTGCGCAAACCATGCAGGTTGTCCGGCAGATCCGCAGCGGTCAGTGATGTACGCGCTGCGATCATGCCGCAGCCGATGTCGACCCCCACCGCCGCCGGGATGATCGCGCCAACCGTTGGTATCACGCTGCCGATGGTTGACCCTTTCCCCAGGTGCACGTCCGGCATCACGGCCAGATGTTTGAAGATGAAGGGCATCTTCGCGGTGTTCATCAACTGTGCACGGGCTTCGTTTTCTACCGGAACGCCTTCGGTCCAGAGTTTGATTGGCTTGCCGTCGGCGACTTCGAGAAGTTGGTAGCTCTGATCATTCATATTGTGGTGTCCCTGTTCGTTTATCCAAGCATTGCAGCCGCTGTGCCAGATTCGAGCGCAGACATCATTTTTTATCTATGTTCTTGATTCGTATGGTCTTTATCCTCGAAAAGGACTGAATTCCCAAATCAGTAAAGACAAAACCATCTCTAAAAATTATTATTGCCTATCGTTATTTATCTTATGAGATAAGCATGTCTGGTAAGCGCACCGTCGTCATTGGATTCATCGGAGCCACCCTGGATCGTGTCGGCAAAGGCGCCAACCGTTGGAATCATTGGCGGCCAACCGTGGGCCTTTGCCAGCAAGCAGATTTGCCAGTCCATCGGCTTGAAGTGATTCACGGCCTCGATGCTCGCGACGTGAGCCTCGCCGAGCGTGTCCGAGCCGACATCCAGCAGCAATCTCCAGCGACCGACGTGCGCCTGCATCCGATGTCGCTGCGCAACCCTTGGGACTTCGAAGAGGTCTATGGCGCCCTGCACGACTTCACCACCACTTACAATTTTGACACCGAGCACGAGGATTACCTCGTCCACATCACTACCGGCACCCACGTCGCGCAGATTTGCTGGTTTCTGCTCACCGAAGCGCGCTATCTGCCGGCCAGACTGATCCAGACCTCCCCCTCCAAACGCAAGAGCGATGACGAGCCCGCCTGCGGCACGCATACGCTGATCGATCTCGACCTGTCGCGCTATGATCGCATCGCCTCACGCTTCGCCAGTAAACGCCTCGAAGGCTTGGCATTTCTCAAGTCCGGTATCGCTACACGCAACGCCGCATTCAACCGCTCCATCGCGCAAATCGAGCGCGTGGCCCTGCGCTCAAGAGCGCCCATGCTGCTGATCGGCCCGACAGGCGCGGGCAAATCCTTCTTGGCGCGACGCATCTACGAACTCAAGCGCAGTCGCCATCAAATGCAGGGACGCTTCGTCGAAGTCAACTGCGCCACCCTGCGCGGTGACGGCGCAATGTCGGCCCTGTTCGGCCACGTCAAAGGTGCCTTCACAGGCGCGCAAAATCCTCGCGATGGCTTGTTGCGCGCTGCCGATGGTGGAATGTTGTTTCTCGATGAAATCGGCGAGCTCGGCGCAGACGAACAGGCAATGCTGTTGAAGGCAATCGAAGAGAAACGCTTCTTCCCATTGGGTTCGGACAAGGAAGTCGAGAGCGACTTCCTGATCATCGCCGGCACACACCGCGATCTGCGAAGTCGAGTCGCCGAAGGCTTGTTTCGCGAAGATCTGTATGCGCGCATCAACTTGTGGACGTTCGATCTGCCCGGCCTCGCCGGTCGCCGCGAGGATATCGAGCCAAATATTGATTTCGAGCTGGAACGCCATGCTCACGAACAGGGTGAGCGGGTGCGCTTCAATCTCGAAGCACGCCGGCGCTACCTGACCTTCGCCAGTTCACCTGAAGCAGCCTGGCTGGGCAACTTTCGCGAACTGTCCGCATCGATTACCCGAATGGCGACTTTGGCCGATAGCGGGCGCATAGATGAAGCGCAGGTAGAGGAGGAGATCGATCGGCTGCGGTATGCGTGGAGACTGGCGCAACCCACTGCAGCATCAGCCGACTTGCCGGGGGACGGCGAGAACATGGATTTGTTCGACCGCTTGCAGCTGAAAGCGGTTATTGAGGTATGCCGACGGGCGGATAGCCTTTCCGATGCCGGCCGGCAGCTCTTCGCTGTCTCTCGACAGGCCAAAGCGCAGCCCAATGACGCCGATCGCCTGAGGAAGTATCTAGGGCGGTTCGGACTTGAATGGAGCGAGGTCGTGGGCACGAAGTGAAGTATGACTTGGCATTTCATGCCCACACGACCTTAATGATTGCCGTAGAAAAAATGAATTAGCTGCCTGATCCCTCGGTCAAGAATTATGAACGCAGTAAATCTGACGAGGTGACAGCAATGACTATCCAGGCAGAGACACTCGTACAACTGACCAAAGCGCTTGAAAAGCGTGGCATGAAGATGGTGTCAGACGTTCATTTCACTAGAGCGCCTTACCGATACAACCACCGCTGGATCTGCATCGTAGAGTAGACATGCTTGTTGCCGGCGCCTGGACAAAGCATCCAGCCGCCGGCGCCGCTCAGCTTCGACTCTTAAAAGCTGCTTGCTCAAGCCCAGATGACCGTCTCCGTATTGATCTCTGCCACTTCGGTAGCGTTGAACTGCCGCTGGCGGTGAAGGTCGTCTCGCATGTCCGTAAAGTTGATTTTCTTGATAGTTAGTTCTTTCAGAACCAAGCCCGAAATTCTATAAATGCCGCAGTCCGAACAATCGATAAGTTCGCCGCCATGAGCTTCTTCCGCTACCTTCGCCTCGAGGCCGCATAGATAACATTTCATTCTTGATCTCCTGTTTGCCGGTGTTCAAGAGATCGTCTCGTCGACAAGGAAGTTTCAATCGAAAAGCGTCACCAGCCCAGAGCGATTGGGGATCGGGATCCTTAACCATGATTCGGCAGCAATAAAAAACCCGGCGCGAGGGCCGGGTCTTGTGCGAGATGAATTCATTGCGCTTTTTTCGCGCCGCCGTTGTCGCGGCCCGTCTGGGCATCTTGATCAGAGCCAGGATTGCCAGGTGGAGGATTCCAGTCTTCTGGGCGTTCGTCGGTACCCTGCTTTGGCTCGGAGACAGCCTGCTCCAGACCAGAATCGTGCCCCTCGCCAGATTCAGGCGCTTGCTCGCTTGGCCCTGGATATGGCGCTTCAGGGCCGCTGTTGTCTTCTATCATCACCTTCTCCCGTCAGTGGCGCACAGGCTGCGCTTAGTATTTGGAGAAATGTGCAGACAAGGAGTGCGATTTGCTCGACGAGCGGGCATAAAACACGACACATTCTAAGAAGACAGGTTCCAGAATCATCCTGCCAGAAACAACAAAGCCGCTCGAAAGCGGCTAAGACATTGAAAAATATGGTCGGGACGGAGTGATTCGAACACTCGACCCCTAGCACCCCATGCAAGCGGACTGATCTACAGCCCGCAAAAACAGAGGCTTCGCGCCGGGCGCTCGCTGCAACGATGCCCAACCGTGCGCAACCGTGTTTTACAAAGTCACTCGGAAAGTCACTGAGCCTTTTTGGCACCATCCCCGGCGTCCTGCCGACATTATCCAATCCAAAATCCTACAGCTCGTCGCCTCACCCTCGCCCGCTTGCATCGCCTCGATTACTGTATATGCAAACAGTGTTCAGCAAGGCATACCCGTGGATCCCCTCTATATAGAAGACACCGACGATTGGCTCGGCAACCCGACCCCGCTCGAAACCTGCCGACACCAGCTCAGGATGTACGAAAACGAATTCGAAACGCTCACCCTCAAGCTTGATCGAGCGTTGGCGAATATCGAAGGCCTGGTCAGAGACAATGATGCGCTCAGGCAGGAGAAGGATTCTCTCAAGGCCAAGCTTCAGCACGCCGAAGGGGCTTTGTTGAGCGAAAGGCGAAGATTCGCCGACGTCGAGCACAACAGAAACCATCTGTTCAATGAAAACCAGCGCCTGTTCAGAGAAGCTCGAGATCGTGAGGAATTAGCATGTCATTGCGAATGCTGCGCCGAAAAAGGTTTGTGACGAAGCCAGCCCTTATGGGTCTACGCTGAATCAGATCCAGCCGAGGGTATGGCAATGTGCGGACGACTCTCCCAATACAGCGGCATCCACGACTTCGTGGCGGCGCTCAGCATGCCGAATGCGCTCATCAACTCGACCGGCGAGCAACCCTTTGAGCGGTACAACGCCGCGCCGACCACTCAGCTCGCCCTCTTCCACCAGGAAGGCGAGTTTCTACACGCCGACATGGTTCGCTGGGGATGGCGCCCGCACTGGGCGAAAGACCGCGCCGCTCCAATCAATGCGCGCGTCGAGAAAGTCGCACATGGCCCGTTCTTCCGCGCGATCTGGCCGCACCGGGCAATCATCGCGATCAATAACTGGTTCGAGTGGGTCGATGAAGGCGGGCCAAAGAAGCAGCCCTACCTGATCAGGCACCGCGACAAATCGCCCATCCTCTGCGCCGCGATCGGCCAATACCCCAACGAAGAGCACGAGCCCGGCGAGCACGACGGCTTTGTGATCATCACAGCCGATAGCGCCGGCGGCATGGTCGATGTCCACGACCGGCGCCCGGTCGTTCTTCCGCCAGAGCTTGCCCGGGAATGGCTGGACCCGGCCACGCCGAAAGAACGCGCGGAACAAATGGTGCTGCATGAGGGCGAGCCTTCCGAGGCTTTCGAATGGTTCAAGGTCGACCGTGCTGTCGGTAATGTTCGCAACCAAGGGCCGGAACTGATCCGCCCCGTCAGTGCGTGATATCTCGCACATATGCCTGGCACGCCTGCAACGCGATCAGTCCGCGGGCGCCGGCGTCGGTGATGGCGATAATTCGTTGAGCATGCGCCGGGTCAAGTCGGGCTCGTATGGCTGCATGATCCACGCTGCCGGAGCCGGTGGCTTTTGGCACGTCATAGCCACTGGCTGAATCCGCATCGATGAGGACTGACAACCGCAGATCAGCAGTGGCAAGGCGATCGCGCAGGCGATCTTGGTCACGTTGGGCATCGCTCAATTTCCTGTAATGGGCTTGCTCGCTGGCCGCGAGCTTCTGCTCGAGCGCCAGCCGCTTGTCCTGCTCGGCCTTCTGCGCATCGGAGCCAGCTGTGGCAAGTCGGTCCAGCGTCTCGCCGTGCAGCCTGGCCTGCTCGGCCAGCTGCGTGCCGTAGCGCCAGTCCTGAAACTGCCAGGCGCTGCCGAAGCCGGCGAGCACCAGAGCCAGCACGCCGATCAACCGCCACGGCACGGTCACGCCAGCACCTCGCGCGCCTTCTTCCAGATTTCCAGACGATCCTGCAAGCCGTTTAACCCGCCGTTGATGCGCCGAGTTATGGTGTTGAACTCGTCCCGGTCGGCCAAATCGTTCAACCCTTTCTGCTTCCAGAACCACGCCGCTGACATTGCGGCATGCTGTGGCAGCTCAAGCAGTTCAGGGTGATTGATCAGGTCGAGGCCCAGCGCCTCGCCGCAATTGGCATAATTCGCCCGCCCGGTGATCTGGACCAGCCCGCGCCCGCAATACTTCCGGCCGTCACCCGGCTCGGTGTTGCCCAGGTCTTCGCGGCCCTCATACCTACGCTGCGCGGCGGTTGGCCCCCAGATCTCACGGACATAGCGCAACTGGCCAGACTCATGTCCAATCTGAGCAATGAATGCAGCCGCGCGCTTCGGCCCGACGATCTGGTAATGCTGCATGGCGATGTTGAGGGCGGAAACAAAAACGCCCGCTTGAGCGCGGGCGTTCGGTAGGATCTGCAGCAACTGCTGAGCGGTGATGGGCATAGCCTCTCCGATTCTTAGTCAGCTTCCGATATGGTCTGGCTGAGCGTATATTCTCTATTAATTTTGGTACTGAACCCGGCAATGGGCATGGAGCAATATGTTATTTAAGGGCGGGGGGCATATATGCTCACCTTTTAGTTATGCGGCCATCCTCGCCGCGATACTGATTTTAATCTCTTTCCAGATACGCAAGTATGACTTCAGCGAACAGAAAGCCGCACCTAATATTGCCGCGACCTACCACGTACTTTTAACAGTCAAGGCGTTAGACCAAAGCCCGGCTTCAGATCATTATTTTCTACCAACGACTTCTTTAGGTGGAGCGGAAAACAAAGGTGTTCCTTGGGGTGTTACCGTCCCAACACCAAGAGGTGATTACATATACACTAGCTTTTACACCCCTGCATTTGTAGCACCATACATTTGGTTTAAATTACTTGACCAAAAAGCAACAACAACCACTCTCGCCTACTTTAGTTTTGTGCTGAACAGCTTAACGTCTCTACTCATATTCGCTCTATGCTATCGGTTACTGACAACGGCCGGAACCACACCAAAGCTATCAGCAACTGGCTCATTAATTGCTTTGCTTATCACGCTATTTAGTAGAGAAGCGTTAATGTCTGGAGGCTTGATATATTGGGCACAGAGCCTATATCAGCCGATCCTAGTGGCTTCGCTTATTTGCTTGCACACCTATCTTTCCTCCGCCACCGACAAAGCGAGAGCTTGGTCGAGCGGGTTACTGATGGCGCTCTCGTTTTTAGGCGCGCTAACGGAATGGACTGGTTTTGTCTTCAACGGCGGCGCGGTAATACTTCTATGGGTTATTAACAATAATCGCCTACGAAATCGCAAACTTGCGGCAGGCATTGCGATCGCAACGCTTTTATCAGTGGCCGTAATAGTCCTACACATTAGCGCTGCGGTCGGGCTCAAGCCAACGATTGATGCTCTGATTGAGAGATTTTTTGCTAGAAGCACGTCTGCTGGAAACTTTGGAGATTTGCTACACGGCTACTGGATATCTTACGGATTATTCATTCCATTGCTTTTTGCGGCAGGAGCTTTATCGCTAGCAACAAAAAACAATAAAAGAAGCTCGAGCGATAGCGTAGCAATGATTATTTTTATCGCATCATGCTTTCCCCTGCTTGAGAATATATTAATGATGCAGCACGCGACTGCGTTCACATTTGATCGGCTTAAGCTTGTGATTCCCGCAGGCATCCTCATTTCATACGCGTTTTGCATAACAAACACCACAGGAAAAGCTCTGATTATCGCCGCCTCTATAGCTTCCAGTATATTCGGATACGCAACGTACCGGAACGAAATATCAAACTATTCCCCTTGGGCAGAAACAGAAAAGCAAAACCACGCCTTTGCCGAGGAGCTTAAGAGCAGAACTAATTATGCGTGCTCAGTAATAACATCGAGCATCCCTGTCAGGGCCTACTCGAACTTATTGTTTGACCGTGGAATTTTCGAGGTACAGACATTGACGACAACTGCGCTGCTCATGAAATCCCGAGGCGCCTGCGCTTCTATTTTCATTGAGGGCGAGTTTGTGTATCCCGGCATAACTAGCTACACAAGGGCAACTATCACAGCCAAGGATGGTAATGTTGAGGTCATAAAAATATCTCAATATAATCATACGGAACGAGAATACCATTAATGCACTGACGCTGATGAGTGCGATGATAATAATTCGGCTACATGTATCACCCACTAATTCCGCATGGCGATGTTTAAGGCAAAGCAGTAAACGCTAATTTGACTGCGGGCAGTTGGAAGATTTTGAAGCAGTTACTGTTGTTTGATGGGTGTCCACAGTTCTATGGACAACGAAGACCTGCACGACGACGGGCTCTATTGGTCGTTGCTGCTTCAGGCTTGATCGATTGGGCGACTCATGGGTGAGGCTTCGATTTCGGGGATTACAGGTTCAACTGGCCATACCGGAGAAGCGTGCCAGGTTGGCTGCGCTGTCACTTTGCCGAGGGCGTACTTGTAGGACTTCCATGCTTTGAGAGTAACGATCAAGGCCGCCTGCTCTGCCTCATCTTCTGGCGCTGCCTCTCCTGCTTCGATGCCATAACCGATCGTGTCGATACGATCCTGAATTCGCGCAATTTGGATCACCGCCGTCGAGTTCTTAGCGGCGAGCAACGTCTTCATTGCTTGAAGATGAGCCGCGACCTCGGCCTCAGCCTTCATCGTAGCCGTGACGAGCTGCGACCAGTCGATAACGCCCGATCTTTTCACGGTATTCGGCGATGGCGGCTGCTCTCCCATGGGCGGATCGCTCGGCAAGGGCTTTGGCAGGACGACAAGTCCGTCCGGAACGTCTTGCAGCGGCACTGGGAAAGCCTGCTCCTGGCTGTAATTCCATGGATTCGGAAAAAGCAGCGTGACCGATAGGTCGCCATCAGTCCGAAACACATCGCCGGAAAACCACATGGAATCGATGGCGGCCAGGGGCAACGTGTCCCCTTCGCCAACTTGGGAAAAATCGAACGACTCACCGTTTACCACGAGCCGGTCGCCAGCCTTTGTAACCGCGAGAGTGTCGTCACGGCGTTGCGGTGAAAGATAAATAATCATCAGAACCACCTCCCCACAGCAATGATATTGATCAAGGCACCCTGCGTGGTCGAGGCAGCTGCCGCCGCGTAATAACTGCCCCATGCCGTCGCAGTTGGCTCAGACGCATTCATCGCCCACAACGCCCATTGATACCCGGACACGCAGGCCATCGCACTAACCGTTGGGATAGAGATGAAGGCCATCGGATAGCTGCCGGAGCCAACCGCGTTGCTCAGGAACAGCGCCCCACTGGCGGCATTCACCGATGAAGTCCCAACACGTTTCCAGCAAATCTGCGTGCCGTCGGCGTAGCGGACGTATTCGCCGCTCGCGTTGCTGCCTCGCTCGATGATTGCGCCAGTAGGCGCACCAGAGACCTGGGCTACTGTGCCAAGAATATTGTTGTTACTGTAACGCTTGCGCCAAGGCCCCCATGATCCGCCGTTACCGTATTGGTCACGGTGCCAAGTGTTGGTGGTAGTTCCGGTAGCGCCGGTAATCTCATAAAGCTCCTGATGCGTGCCTTGATTACCGATAGCCCCTTGGGTAATCAAGACCCCATACGAAACTCCGGATGGCTTGGTACCTCCGGTAGCTGGACCGATGAAACAAGATCCGAATGGAACTGTTGCGCGATCATCAATGTTGCCGACAAAGCCGGGAGCCTCACCGAGCAGCCCCCCAGCACCAGCCAGCAGCACCCGCCCGGATGTTGCATCAAGTGAGGATGTCTGCGCTGCACGTGTCGATGAAGAGCCAAGACCCAATCCGTCCCTCGCTTCTGCTTGGGTCGTTCCGCCCGTCCCGCCTTTTAAAACCGGCAGAATGTCGTAGTTGCCGGTGGTTCCGAGCGCGGCAAGCTTCGCTCCCCATTGCCGATTGATTTCGCTGAACGCGTCAGCAAGCGCTTTCGGATACCCCTGAACGGGCATGATGGCGTATGCCACACCATTTGCTGTTGGCCCTTTATAGGCCGGAATGATGGAAATGACAGTCGCGCTGGCGACGTTGCCAATCTCATAGTTCGCACCGTCTGGGCCGACAAATGCGTCACCATTTTTTGCATTTGCAGCAAAGTCTGCATTCGTGCCGACAACGGTCGTTGATCCGTTGTTGACGGCAACAGTCCCACCTCTAAGCCAAGGCATGGAAGTATCCTAATTCTGGTCAATAAAAAACCCGCACTGGGCGGGCCTGGGTTTCTCATAGCGGACGCATGGGTCGTGCCGCAAAAGTGGTTCTGCCGTTTTTGGCAGTGCCTCCTTCAGAACTCACCATCGCCCCGACGTAGCCGTTTAGGGTTGTGCGGATACCTGCATGGAAGCCGCAAGGCGTCTCAAGCGTCGAGTTGCCGTTATAGATTTTCCCGCCAAGCAACGTGGAGGCGAGGAAATAGTCCTCGTACGACCCCGTCCATGGCATCTGGCACCCACTCCAATAAACCCCGGATATCTCACCCCCACGGTTGTCCAGCGACCATCCCTCGTTGATGGGGAAGCCGGTCATCACCAGAAGATTGTCCGCGCCGACAAAAATCTGCTCATTGGCAGCATTGCGTAAACGCAGATCGTATTCATTGGGTGGCGACGTAGACCGAAACGTAGCGACCAGCCAACGCCCACTGCAGTCGGTACTGTTGAAGGGCGCCATCAGGTGCAATTTGAAGTAGAACCCGGTCCAGTTGCCCGGGCCGCCGGTCTGCATCAGCGTGTGATACATACCGTGGTTGTTCGGATTCAAGAACACGTGTGGCGCCTCGGCAGTTGTTATTGGTGCTGGGTAAGTGATCACCGCCGTGGTGATCGTGGTCGATGACGTGGGGGTTTTCCCTATGGCGTAGCTGCCAGATGCCGCCACGTTCAAGACTTTGTTGTCACTGTCTATCTGGAAGAAATTCTGGCCGTTACGCGACCTGAATCCATAGTCCATGCCGCCTCCTATTGGTAAGTCAGAATAAACACGTTGAGCACCAGACCCGGACCCCGCCTAACTCTGAGCTGCCCTGCCGACCAGAAAACAGCGGGCAAAGCGAGGTTTTCATTCGTGTGGCTGGCGAGGGTCACGCATACAAACGACTGCGCGGTGATCTCAGGCATGCTGATGAAGCTGGTGAAGTCGCTGGCGATGGGCGGCACGGTGACTTGCCTGGTCACAATCGACCGGACTGTCATCGTTGATGACTCAAGCGTCACCCGACCCATCGCGTCTTTCGTTCTCGCACCGTAGTAGTCCATTACGTCATCTTCCCGAGCGCTGCACGCTCGATGTAGTTCAAGTCGTAGACGTAGATGCCGTTGTTGTTCAGCAACGTGTAACCAGTGCTGGACTGGCCACGAAGCGTGAACGTACCAGCCGGTATATTGATTTCCAGCAATGGCAACCCTTGCGAGTTTAGAGCCGCCGATCGCAGCGTCATGCCCAGGACCAGCTCCTTGATGAAGGCCTGGCTGATGATCGCGGTGTTCATAAACACCTGGCCAGCCTGTACGACAAATGGCGCAATCATTTGCCCGCTCACCTCATCGAGAATCGCGAACCGTTGGGCGAACGCAAGGATCTGCGACTCTTGCTGTTCACCTTCCACGCCGATGGCGAGGCCGGCCATTACCGTCCTGTTTCCAATTGTTGTGGATGTTTTGATGGTCGTCAGCGCAGACACTTTGCCGTTCAAGCCGGAAACAGCGGTGCTCGCGGTTTCGGCTTTTGCAGTGGCATTGTTGGCAGTGGCCGAGATCGTCTCGATGCGCTGCGCAGTCGCTTCCTTGTCCGTTGCAACCGCAGACTCAAGCGTTGAGAGATTGGCGGCATTCTTCCCCACCGCAGCATCGAGGGACGTGAAGCGCGTCGCTGACGCAAGCTTCTCCTCCGCTATCACTTTCTCACTCGTCACTATGCTGGCCGTGTTTTGATACGCCTTCAGCGCCTCGCTCATTGCGCCAGTGCCGTCATCCTCTCGCCACGCCGCTTGCAGGGCCTGCATTGTTGAAGCCTGCGCGGTGACCTTGCCATCGAGGGTTTCAATTTGCGTCGAGTGTTGCTGAATCTGCAGCGCCATCGCGTTGGTGGTCTCGGCAATCGTCCCCATGTCGTACCAGAACTCGGCATTCGGAGGAGCCGTGCCGACCGGCACCGCCTTTATGGCAGAAAACAATCTCCCATCAAGCCGGACCACCTCACCTTTGCTGTACGGCTTGGTCGGGTCATACACCATTGCGTCGGTGATTTCGCCAATGAGGTCTTGCAGCTCCTGCTTGGCCTGCTCAAGCCGCTCATTGACTGAGCCCTCGCCATCACCGGAAATCTTTCCGATCTCCGCAAGCAGCCTCTCACCAAGGGCAGACTCCTGAATCCTGCCTAGGAAGTATTTTTCGTACTCGGACTGGTCGATGCTCACCTGCCCATTGATTCCATTCACGGCGGGAAACCAAGGGCCGATGTTGCCAATGCGGTCCACCAAGCGCCCCCAGAAAAACAGACTCGTACCTGGCACGACGTTCTGCATTTCGTGGTTCGATTGGGGATAGGCGAAATCGGCCAGCTTGACGGCCGTGGTCAGGTCGTTGACCTCGTTGTTCCAAATTTCAGTTCGCTGGGTATCTTCTGTACCAGATGGGAATCCCCACTCGAGACCAATGCCATAAACCTTGCTGATCGTTTTCAGATACGCCAGCGCCGGCGGCAGACCCTGCTTCCCGCTGAGGTTGGTTAGAATCGAGTTGCGCCACGGCGACGTGATGTCGAAGGCGCTCACCGCTCGCACCCGCGCCACATAAGCACCGGCGTAGATGCCGACCACGTCGACGTTGGTCATGCCGGTGCGCTGCAGCTTGATCCAGTTGCCGCTGTCCTTGCGCCATTCCACGTCGTAGCCGACCGCACCGTCCACGGCCGGCCAAGTGATGGTCATGGTGGCCACGGCCAGGCCCTGCACGACCGATGAAGTCGACGAAAGCGACACGCTCGCCGGCGCCGGAACGACGGTAATCGGGATCACGCTGATCGGGCGCTCTTCCAGGCGTGCGCCGGTGTCGATGAAAGCGAACTTGCTCGGTTCGAACTGGAGCGCGCTGATTTCGTAGTCGCCCTCGGTGGTGCGCCTGGTGCGCAGCACGCGGTACAACGGGATCGCCAGGTCATCGGCATCGAGCGCCCATTGCAACTGTGCAACCGGCAGCTCGCTGTATGCGACCGTCACGGTCACGGCGCGGCCGTTGACGCTCTGCACTGTGCGACCTTCGGCGCGGCCGCCCGGCAGGTTGATGATCAGCCTGTCGCCGGCCTTGGCCTGGGTGTCGCGATCGAGCGTGATCACCCGCCCCGCTACCGCCGAGATGCGGCCGCCGACTTCACGGCCAGCGAGCAAAGAATCCGCCACCGGGATGATGTGCCCCGGCAGCGGAATCACACCTTCCATGCCTGTCTTGAACGAGACGGTGCGGTCTTGGTTGTTGCTGAGGATCGCCCACTTGCCACGGCGCTGGGCCTCGGATGCACGGGTGCAGCCAATGGCGCTCAGTTCGGTCGGCCGGTCACCATAGCGGCGCTGCAGATCCAGGTCAGCGAACGGAATCACATCGGTGTCGTAGTTGTTCGCCGGGTTGTCATAGCTGACCAACGCCCGGGTGTATCGGGTCTTCGCCGAGGCACTGCCATAGGAGAACTTGCCGTCGATGACATTGGACCGAGTGAACACGTAGTCGAAGTCCTGCGCACGCGGCATGTCCGCCTGCATGACCAGTTGGCCCTGAGCCCAGTACGTCATGCCCCGGTAAATCGCCGAGATGTCGCGCAGCAGCGACCAGGCATCGGCCTTGCCCTGCAGATTCATGTCGCAGAGGAAGCGCGGCTCCTGGCCGCCGAGCCCGTTCGGCACCAGCTGATCGCAGTATTGAGCGATGCGGTACAGCTCCCACTTATCGACCATGAACGGCTTGATGCGCTTGCCCAGGCCGAACCTGTCTTCGGTGCAGATGCCGTAGGTGATCCACGCCGGGTTATTGGTCCAGGCCGATTTCATCGAGCCGTCCCATGTCCCGGTGTAGGTACGCAGGATCGGGTCGTAGTTGCTCGGCACCATCCAGCGGCGGGCCTTGCACTTCACGGTCACGGCCGGAATGTTGGTGAACTGCTCGGCGTCGAACTCGATGTAGAGCAGCGCGGTATTCGGGTAGCGCAGCTTGGCGTCGATGACTTCGGTGTAACCGGCCACTAGCATGGTGTCGGCGATCTTGTTGGTGTTCTGATTTGGCGTCAGGCGACGCACGCGGATCTGCCAGCCGGTGGTGGCGTCCGGCAGGTCGATGCGGCGCGAGCGCTCGTAGCGCGTGGTGGTCTTGCCGTCGACGGCGTCCACCAGCACCTGCTGATACGCGCCCCCATCGGTGGCCACGTCGATTGCGTACTCGATGCGGTACCCGCCGACATTGCCCTGGTCATCGGAGCGTTGCAGAGCCGGCCACGCCAAGCGCATGCGCACGGCCGAAAGCTGAGTGTTGGTGATCGAGCGCACCCATGGCGAATCGCTGCGCAGCTCAATGTTCAGCGACGTCTCGTTCTCCACGGACGGAATGCCGGGGATGTACGTCTGATCCACCGACCCCGGGCGCCAGTCCCACTTCACGTTCGGGAAGTTGTAGTTCCCGCTGGCATCACGTATCGGTGTGTTGTCTAGGTAGATGTCGTAATCGGTCGGGACGCTGTCGAACTCACCCTCGCCCACGGCGATCAGCAGCTTGGCCAAGTTGGTCGAGCGCAGGCTGTCGCTGGCTTCGGTCGGCGACTTCGGCTTGCTGCTGCCGCCCTTCTCGCCATGGATATCGATCTGTGCTGCTGCGCCCATGCTTTCCTCCAGGCATAAAAAAACCGCCTCGCGGGCGGTCGGTGTGCTGCTGTCCTGATTACGCTTTGTCTTCAGCCAGGATCGAGGCCGAAATGATCATTCCACCCCACCGGCGTTCCCCTATGCAGATCGGTACCGGGTTGCCGCTAGCCGTGGTGTTCTTGGCGCTGCCGAAGGCATAGGACGGAGAGTTCTCGGGGGATGCGCTTTGCTTCAGGCCTGAGGCCTGCGGACTGAGCATTTGGATGACACCGCCGGCAACGAGGGCAATGCCCACCGGGGCCAAAGCCTGAAACCCCGGAATAAACGACGCAGCAATCAGGACTGCGCCGATGATCGTTTGAAGCAGGCCAGCACGCTTGCTGCCGCCAACCACCGGCACGACGCGGATTTCCTGAGCGCCGCCCAGCGCGAAATCCTTCTCAGGCACGTTCTTTCTGTTCCGGAAAATGGCGAAGCGCAGACCGCGCCGCTCCAAGTCTTTGATCGCTGCGTCGAACCCCTCCAGCGTGCACTTCAGCGCCTTGAACGCCTCCCCTACGGAACGACTGCCCAGTTCGCGGTAGTGAACTCGGCCGAACAGTTTAATCAGCGGACCCGATAGAAGAATGGTCGTCATCATTGGCCGGCAATGTGCAGTTGCTGTCACGGTTTTCTCCAGACATAAAAAAACCGCCTTTCGGCGGCTGTTTTTTGGGTGTTCAAAGGCAATCTTTTATCGCCTGCTTCATGTCTCCGCGGCCATAGCCCGGCGACCATGCCATGCGCTGATACAGTGTTACGGTGCTGCCCTTCGGTGCTTTGCGTATATCCAGCAGCTCGTCGGTCATATTGTTGCTCGCGACCAACAATCTGTATCCGTTTTCTGTCTCGGACATTGAGGCATCGCTTCTGGCGTCCTGCCATTTCGGGAAAACACACAGCGCATAACGCTTTGGATCTTTCGCGGTTGCTGCCTTGAAGCTCGGGTCATTTTTCTGAAGATCCCCAGGGGATACACAACCAGCCAACAGCGCTACCGCCAGCGCTCCTACGATCAATTTCATGCAGGTCACTCCTGTGGAAATGCGGGCAATGTATCACTGGCTGAATGGAAACGAAAAAGCCCGGTAGTGGGCCGGGCTTTTTTATCTGCGATCGTTACGATCGCGATCTCTACTGGGATTCCGACTCGTGTCGTAAATCGAGTCCCTATCAGGTCTGGACGGAGGCGCGGATGGGGGTTTAGGGGGAGTGATCCTTCCGGAAGGACTACGATTAATGTTGAGCCCCTCCTCTGAAACTCGACCGTTTCTAACAGTCGGTGGGCGAATACTTTTTTCTGTCATGCGACCTCCTCAGGTGGACCTAGAAACTCGACCCACAGCACATCGCTATTGGCGATCAGTACGCTGGTGACTCCATCATAAGGTCTGGGGCCATCTTCCTCCAACCAAACCGGGTCCACGATAATGAAGTGCCCGGTAAGCGGATTGCTTGGCCAGCTTTTCGCATACCCCATCAACCTACGCCCATCCAGAAAATTTAACACCAAGTACTGATCTTTATATTTCAGGAATGCGAAGTCCCATTCTTGGATTAGCTCTGAGGTTCGAGACGTTAGCTTTTTCTCACGAGCCCACTTATATAGCTTGCCGTTGAATGCGAACCTTGCCAACGCAAGACCAATCCCCACTGCCAAGACGTATGACCAGAGCGATTCTACCGTTGTAGTCCATGCAGAAATAAACCACCACTGGCCAATCCACAAAAACAAATTCATTAAGCCTTTAACGGTTAGCTTAATTAATCCGCTACAAATCAGCGCCTGCACAACTCTTTCGAACTGACTAGGCTTTGGGACGCTCGCCAACCAGTAGAAAATCAGAGTCGTCACGAAACCTGGAGAGATCGTTTGGAGCAAGACGAGCAGTTTATCGGGATCATCCATGGTAGCTCTCCATATATCCAAAAAATCATACCAAGCCCTCTGCTAGTTAGCAAAATGACATCAAAAAATTTATCTGGTCATGCATCCAGCATGGATGGAATGCCAGTAGCTGCTGCAAGCTCTACCATAGTAGCGTTCAGACACTATCACGTACGGGGTATCCCCCAAATTGAGAGTCGCATATGCTGCCTATTGACGAAATGATCGAGCAAACGGAAATTCAAGACGGCGTTAACACCGCCGTGATCAGTATTATTCAAGTGCTTGCATGCGCAATCGCCGCAAAATTGCCAGACGGAAAAAAGTGGACATTTCAGGCTGCTCTTCAGGATGTCGCTGGGGATGAGGAGCTAACTGGTGAGCTTTCTGAAAACGGGAAGCAAGCGTTCAATCATGTGGCAAACAATGTTGCGTCAGCCGTTGAGAACTTTTTGAGTCGTAATCAAGGCTAGAGAATTCCCCAGTCCTTTGCCTGCAAGCCCAAGGACTGGGATTGCGCCAATTTCGGCGCGTTTATGACCTGGAGGTCAATGTGAGTGACTCACCTGTTACAGACATCAATCACGCTATCAATCAAATCAACAACACCTTACTGGCGCTCAGCCATATTGCAGCCCAGAGCAATCCCAGCTTAACCCAGGCCTACCTCGGCGCTGCTGTGCTTGCATCGCGCGAGCAAGGGAGCGGAGATAACTTCGTTTATGAGATTTTCCAAAAGGCGCTGCCAGGAAAAGAACTTCCAATCCAGCTTTCGCCTGAAGAGTTGGCAAAAAAGACCAAAGAAACTAATTCTTGATCTGAGCTAAACCGATGGTGGCATCAGCTAAAGCCTTCCGGCTTATAAAAATGCCACCATCTTTCGAAAGAATCCAGACTGGCTCCCCATCCGCGCTTCTCGCAGCACTGCGAATGATGCTTTCTACGCGGGCAGCCTTGATTTCGTTCTTCATTTTAATCTCCAGCGGCGCTACCGCTTCATGTGGTTTTTTGTGCATCTTTGTGCCTGAGAATCAGGCGCGTTCTGTCGAGCCACGGCCCGCCGAAGACAATGACCTCTGACGGTCTGCCGTACAGGTGGTGCAGCAGGAACGGACCCGGCCCGAACGTCGCCGCATCCTCACCCGACAGCGCCGGATCACTGCCGAGGAATATCCCGGCGTGGTTCGGGTAAACGGTGCGCCCCACTTCCATCACGATCATGTCGCCGCGCTGCGGCTGGTCGACCCGGTAGAAGCCGGCAGCCTCGTAGTTCGCCTCGTACAGGCTGGTGTTGTCCTTACTCTCCCACCAGCCATCGGCACGCTTGAAAGCTTCAAACTCCAGCCCCCACTCGCGCTTGTACCAATCGGCGCACACCTGCCAGCAGTCCCAGGCGCCGTGCACGAACGGTCGTTTCAGCAGCGGCACACCACCAGTCGGGACAACGGTTCGCAGATCCCCTTCCGGCCAGCTCAGGATGTGCCAGGGCATCGCTGTTGCTTCACACATGGCGAGGTCGCGCGGTGACGGCCTGCTGGTTGCGTCTGGATGTGAATGCACCACGCCGATCACCTCGCCGATATCTTCGGCTGCGGCGTATTGCTCAGGGTCGATCCGAAACTCTTCGTTCGGCTCGCTCGAGACATTGATACAGGGGAAGTACTGTTGCTTGCGCCCGATCGCCAGCAGCAGCCCGCAGCACTCTTTCGGGTACTCGGCCGCCGCGTGCGCCTGGATGGCGTTCAAGATGTGCTTTCGCATGTCAGCTCCGTGCGATCAGGGAAACAGCTGGAAAGCCGCCGAAAGGCAACGGGTTTCCATCGCCGAAGCGCGGGATGCATCCCTTTCCCAGCGTGGCGTCGCATTGGTCGAGTTCAGGGTTATCGGTGATGACGCCGTCCTTTGTGACGTAAGGGCCGGTATAGCCGCAGTTCGGCCCGCGGTAGCCGCCGGTGAGACACCAGTGGCAGAGGGTTGTGGCCTGCCGCCCGATTGATTCGTTGCCGACGTCGCCCGGGCTGGCCAGCTCCCAGCTGACGGTCTCCCCATCCTCGTTCGTCTTCTGGTCGATGTACCAGACCTCGATCGTCTCTTGAGTCGGGTCAGCCGTAGGGTTGCCGGAGGAGTAGTTCGCCGCGTCGAGGTAGCTGCCGAGCGTGTGGCGCATCGTCAGCTTGAACTCCAGCAGATCCTCGAAAGCCAAGCAGAGCGCCGTGATGCGCCCATTGACGTTGCCCACCGACAATGTCGGTCGAACTGCAGTCCCGTCGCCGTTCGCCTCGATGCCGTCGATCTGCATCGGCCAGGCGCTGTACTCGTTGCCCTGCCAGTAGATCGCCTTCGCCGGCAGTTGGTCAGCATCGGCGCCGGCGGCAATCAACTCGGCCGGCGTGTGCGGTATCGCGTGCCCGTGGAAGCGCAAAACGTCCGCGCCATAGTCCGTGCCGTCCAATTCAAAAAGCAGCACTTCGCTGCCAGGTTCAAGCACCTGGATGTCACTGATCAGCGGCATGATCGCCCCTTATGGATGAAATGCACGCTCGAACGTGGCGGTGAGTTTGAAGACCCCGCCGCCCATGGGTGTGGGAGCGGGATTTTTGCAGGTGAACAGCCCGAGCTCGCCGAGCGGCGTTGTCCACAGAAACGCCTTCGCGCCGCCGTGCCGGTCAAGGAACTCCATTATCTCCAGCACCTTGGCCTTTCGACCGGAGCAGGTGATCGGATAGGAGTCCTCCTTGTTGTTCGGGCCGTCGCCAACATTCTGCGCGTAGCCGCCGCCGAACTTAGAGGTGCGCACTCGATAGGTGATTTCGGGTGTCTCACCGCGCTCGGTTGGCCAGGTGAATTTCTCGATTGCCATCAGGCCCTCCCATTGGCGTTTCGAAAGCTGGTACCGCCCGCTCGCCAAGAGTCAGCGACGGCTTTCTCGGCCACGGCCTGCATTTGCGATTGAAGGTTTTTCGATAGCGCTTGCTGGTCGATCTGCATGCCTTCAGACCCACGATCCTCGGTGACCACCGTGACCGGCGCGCTGATGCTGATCGTTGTCCCGGAACCGCCACCGGCAGCGAGAACGCCGAGCTTGCCGCTAGAGGTCCGGGTCAGTGGCATGATCGCCTCCGGCCCTGCCTCCCCCATTACGCCCGCCCTGCCCCCGGCCATCCCGAAAGCTGTCGGCGTGCTGACGATGTTGTTGGTGAAGGCGCCGCCGTTGGCAAACATCTGCACACCCGACGACCAGGCACCGCCGAGCGCCTGAGGAAAGTAGCTGCCTGAGTACCCTGCCGAAGAAGCGCCGAGGTTCGACGATGTCGCACCGGCAGACCCAGCCGCCAAACCATTGCCGCCCCCGCCGCCAGTGAAGTAGCTGGTAGCCGCACCAACGAGACTGCTCAGCAACGCCGAACTGGCCTGACGGGTCGCGATCCGTGCCATGTCCGCCAGAATCGACTTGGTGAAGTCAGCAAACGACAGCTTCCCGGTCATGGCGAAGTTGACGACTGCGTCTTCCATGGAACTGAAGGCGTTACCAAACAGAGTTTTCGTCTGGCCGGCGATGTTGCTCGCCGAGTCCAAGTAATTGGCCCAGGCTGACGTCGCGCCCTTGGTCCAGTCCCCTTGAGCTTTCTCGACATCGGCGTAGTTTTGCCGGATCTGATCGGTTGCGGCTTTATTCGCATCGGCGAGCGCTTGCGACTTCCGAGCGAATTCCTCTTCCGACATGTTGCGGGACGGGTCAGACCGTTGGTTTTCCAGTTCCAGCGATTGCTGAGCAAACCGGTCTTGCTGGCTGTTCAGTTCGCCGTTTAGGGCGTTCTGCCGATCACCCTGGCCAACGCCAACTACCGCACGCTGCCCTGCCAGTTCCAATGCCCGTTGCTGTTGACTCAAAGCTTGAACGTAGGAGGAAATAGCTCGCTCCTGTTTCGCCAACCTTCCGGTTTCGCTGGTAGCGAGCACTTCGAGCTGGCTGTCAGCTTCCTTTTGGGCTTTGACCATGCCGGCGCGAGCATCGGCGATCTTCTGGTCAAGCTGGATGCTTTGCGCGGCAGAGGTGGTCTTTTTGGCTTTCGCGGCTTCCAGCGCGGAGATCTCCGCCTCATAAGCTGCTGTCACTTCGTCGCGCTCGTTGCCGATCAGCGCTTCACGCTTCAGGGCGTAGTCGGCTTGAGAAACAAGTCCAGCCTTCTGCGCTGCGTCCAGTTCCTTCTGAGCGTTTTTGTATTCAGCGCTGATGGCTACCAAGTTGTTCTTGGCGTCGTTGAAGCTGGTCAGATCAACCTGGGCACCTGTCGTTTTCGCATCTTTGAACTGGTCGTTGATGTTCGCCAGGTTCTTGTCGATCGCCGCCTGATTCAGGCGAGGATCGTTCGGGGCGACCTTGCGGATGTCTTCGAGCTGACGCTTGTATTCCTTGATCGCCTCGGTGCGCTTCTGCTCGTTCGTCCATGCCGACTTGGTGAGAGCGTCGATCTTCGCCATCGACGAGACGGCATCGCCTTGTGCCTTCGCCTGCTCACTCTGCCACTTGGCGATATCGGCTTCTGCGGCTTTCTGATCCTCGAGCATGTTGAGACGATTCTGGTAAAGATCAATCATCTCCTGCTTGTTCTGGAACAGGCCTACGTCACCCGCCTGAGCGCCCGCCAAGTCACGGCGGGCTTGCTCGATATCAGCGCCGATATCGCTGCGCCCGATATTCTTCAATCCATCAGCAGCGCGAGCAACGGCGTTGTAGCCCCTCTCCCAAAAGCTCAGATTCTCCAGAATTCGGGGTGTGCGCTCGTTGATCGCGTCTGCAAAAGACTCAGTAGCGAGCTTCACGGCGCCGGCATGGTCGCCCTGCTTCTCAAGTGCAGTGATCTGCGAGTAAACCGAAGCGGTCAGGTAGTGGTACTGCTCATTCAACGCGGCAGAGGCTTTGACCGGATCGTCGGCGAGCTTGGCGAACTCCGCTACCGTCTCGCTCACTGCCTTGCCGGTCGCTTCCTGCATCGACACCGCGGCTTGAGTGATGCCCGTAAAGCTCTCGCCGGCGATCTTGCCATTGTCGGCAAGCAGAGCCAGCACGGCTGCGGCTTGGCCAGTGGTACCAACGGTTGCGCTGACCTGACGGGCCATGTCGCCCAATTGCCCGGCGCTCACACCGGCGTAATTGCCGGTGAGGATTAACGATTTGTTGTAGCTGTCCTGCTCTTCGCTGCCCTTGTAGAAGGCGTATGCCAGCCCACCCACCGCAGCGGTGGCCAGCGCAAGCGGACCAAGAATTGCGAGCAGCCCCGCCGCACCCTCGCCCGCACCGGCACCCAATTGCGCGACTGCGCGAACACCGCTACCCCAGTCTCCCGAAGACAGCGCATTCCCCAGTTGCACGACGTTTTCCTGTGCCTGGCGCGTGCCAAGTCGCAGTTTGTCGAAACCGGTGGTGGTTCTGTTGAGTTTGTCGTAGTCCTTATCGATTTTGCCCAGGGCGGTGTTGTACTCGTCCTGGCTGATCCGGCCGGCATCCAAGTGTTTGCCCAGTTGCTCGACCTGAGTATCCAGCTTCGCCAGTGCAGCGCGGGCCGGGTCAATGGCGCCCAACAGGCTATTCAGGGCCTTCTGCTCATCCATCGTCGACTTGGCAAGCGCTACCTGCTGCCTGTCGAGCTGCGCCGAGATCTTCGCGGCCTCAGCCTCGCCATAGGCGCCGGTCTTGGTCAGCTTCGCCAGAGCATCGCGCTGTTTGGCAAGGTCCTGCGTCGTCTTGGCGCTGGTAGAAAGCGATTTCTCCAGCGCCTGCATTTCGTTCATCAACGAAACGGCGGACTGCTCGGCGCGGCCGCCGGCCTTCGCCATTTCATCCAAGCTGGTTTTGGCCTGAATAGCGTCGGCCGAGTCGATCTTGACGCCGAGTTCTGCAATGTTCATCGACTCACCTTGAATAGATGCCCGCGTTTACGGGCTGTTTTCCCTTTCCTCTGCCATGACGCGCAGGGCTTCGCCTTCCAGCACCTGAAGGTCAGGGAAGATTTCAGCGAGTTTCTTTTTCTTGATACCAAGGAAGCCGGCCACGTCGCGGATGCTGCTGTAGTCGAGACCGATAGCGCCACCGGTGCCTGCACGCCACTGAGTGGACATCCTGTTGAACAGAAGGAAGGCTGGCCAAAGGCACGGCCAAACTTCGAATTCCTCTTCGATGTCCTCTGCGTCCAACCCGAATGCGGCAAGTTGCTCCGCATTCGGAGGGGGCTCATACATGGCTCGGGCGGCGCGAATCAGTTTCCCGTGCGGGCCTTGGCGTAGGCCGCTTGGTAAGCATTAACCACGGCCTCGGTTGCACCGTGGCAAGAAGTCACCAGCGCCTTGATGCCCTCGTCGTCGAACTTGTCATCGAACTCCCAGCCAACGACCAGATCCTTGATCTGTTGCATTTGGTTTTCGGTGTCGACCGCAACGATTTGAGACATCGTAGGCTTGTCGCCGAACTGGTCGAGGCTTTGCTTTTGTCGCTGATTCCATCCATCGAACAGCGCGGCAAGTTCGATGCGGTCTCGATATTTGAAGGTGAATTCCACCTTCACCGCGTCTTGGCCAACTACCGGGACCATCACCGCACCAGTGAATGTTGGCGCTTGCGCAATCTTGAACTTCGCCATCATCAGGCCCCACCGCCAGCAGCAACCGGCGCGCGATACGCGGTGATTTCAGCGTTGATGGTAAAGCCAAAGGAAACCGCCGCACCTTCGTTGCGCACCAGCGTCGGGGTTTTGTTGAAGGATGCATAGCCGGCGTAATAAATCGTTTTGCCGTTGGGCAGCGACATACGCAAGATGCGCACTTCCTTCTCTCGATCAGCCTTATCCAGTTCTTCGTACCAGGCCAGGCTGTCATCGTCAGCCAGCTGGAAAGCGAACGCCTGCGCATTTTTGGTGGTCGGGATCTGCTTGTCACGCCGCGCTTCGAGTGGCGCGTAAGTCCAGTATTGCTGCTCGCCGCCGGACATGGAGTTGCCGATAACCTGGTTGACGGCTACCCAGCCGGTCACTTTCTTCGCGGTACCGCCACTGATGCCATCGGGAAAGAAAGCCACGTTGGACGTGTCGATGCCTTCCAGGGTGAATGCGCCCGCCGCCGCGTTGGATACACGCACGGCGCGCTCGTTGATGTCCTCCCAGCCGGAGGTGACCAGAACGATGTCGCCATTGGCAAAGCCATTTGCGGCGCTGGTAGCTACACCCGGGTTGGCGTTGCTGATTGCCGAAATCAGCTTTGCGGCGGCGAATCCGCTGGAAATTGAAAGCGTCGCCCCGTTGGGGAAGTAAACAGACATGGGTTTTCCTCTTTGCAGAAATGACAAAACCCGCTCAGAGGCGGGTTCAGGATTTGCCCAACGGGCGGGTTATGGCGTGGTGTCGGACCGGTATGAGAACGACAGCGGGACGGTGTAGGTCGAATCGCCTGTGATGCCTGGGCCGACATCAACAGGCGTCATGGGCGTAACTACAAAACCGTTCTTCACGTCGCGCACATAAAGCGGAAATAACGCGATGAGCTCGGCAGCAATAGGGTTGGTTTTCGCTTTACCGGTGCCGGCCGGGGAAATGATGCTGACCTGGAACACGCCGGTATAAAGCCGGTGGTCTCCCCCGAGCGTGTTGCTGGCCGTGTCGCCCGGAATAGTGAACGCCCGCAGGTAAGTCTCGCCCGCTGCGGGCGTATACGCCATGTTCTCAAAAACGATCTTGAGCTTTTCCGACCTGGCAGCGTTCCAAGCGACCAGCTTTGCCTCGTAGATCGAGGCGATGATTGCATGACTCATACCTGGTTGTTCCTGATGGCCTCCAACACGATTTGCTGGAAGCGAGCCACGGTTACCCGAACCATGCCGCCGGGGGCCTGGGTCGAATGGCCGAACTCCAGCGGAATCGCATAGGGCAAATTGTTGATGATGTAAGCCATCTGGCCGGCGGTGAAATCGCTCATTGCTGCGACCAGCGCCGCGGTGGTTTCCGCCCCGCTCGGGTCAACCTCATCAAAAGTGACACTCTCCACCACGCCGAGTGAAATGTGCCAGTTCGCACGGAACCGGCCGCCGACGTAGCCTTCTAGCGCCTTGATCTCCATGCCGTCGTTGAGCTTGCGGCCTTTCTTGAGCCGGCCACCCTTGGTCAGGTTGGCCGGGTCGCTGCGCAGCGCGGCATTGTGTTCGTCGACAGCCTTGTTGTACTCGGTCGCCACTGCGTTCTGCGCCCAGATCTCCGGGTTGCCCACGGGAGACATGCGGATCAGGCTGCTGCCGACCTCAATGATGATCTCGCGCACACTGGCATCGATCGCTTCGCTGGTCTGGGCTGCAAACTCGGCCAGGCTTAAGGCGAAGCTGCCGGACTGGCCGGCACCCGCGCGACTCACGACCGCACCTGCAACTCATAAAGGATCGGCGTGCCTGCGGGGTTCACTTCTTTCAACGGCGGCACAATTGACCAGGTGCGCCCCTGAATGATCACTTTGTTCAGCAGATCCGGAACCCACTCCAGCCCCTGCGCGGCGATCTTTAGCTTCTTGTCGCCCTGCCTGATGAGGCTGTTGTTCTGGAATTCTTGACCGGTGAAGTCGAGCAAGATGCCTTGGGCGGCCTGCTCGATGGTAGCGCCCGGTGACTCGCCACCTGTCTCCGGGTCATATTCTCCCGGCTGCGTCTTGCTGATGGTCACTGGTTGGCCAAACTCTGCGATCATCTCTAGAGCCATCACGGCCATCTCGTCGTAAAAGGCCATAGGGACACCTAAGGAATTTGAGTGAACAACGAAGACAAAGGTAAATACCTTCTGGATGCAATTACCAAGGTAAACCAACAACTGAAGCATGGCCGTTGCGCCGAATACCCATACCGGACATCACTGCAACTGCGATGGAAGTTGGTTTTAGCGGGGACCAAAGCGGAAGACTTGGCTCAGAGGCTTCAGACGCGGCTTATTCCGGACAAAGGAGACATCGACATAGGTGCTTTGACCGACAAAGCTAATGCAATATCAGTTAGCACCGACGCAACGCTGTACGACGTTTTTAAGGGATACATTTTGGAGGACGAATTGGGCATTTGAACTATGCCCGAATCGCGAAAAAGCCTCGTCGGTGAAGATAGTCAGCAAACTGCGTGGCGCTCGGCCGATCTGGTGCCGCTGGCAGCAGTCGGCCGCTGGTGTTTGGGATCGTCGCGTACTCGCGAGTTACAGCTCCTTCGACGCGCTCCAGCGTTACTGCGCCTTTGCGCTTCTCGATCGGGTCGACGTCGTCAGTGTGGATCTCGGCAGCCAGCGCCATCTGGCCGTACTGGATACGCGCCGGCAGGTAGTTGTCTGGCTTGATTTCGTAATCCAGTTCGACGCCGCGGCGTGGCCAAGACAGGGCCTGTTCGCTGTTGGACTTCCGCCCTTTCCACGTCATCCCATCCATTGCCAGCGCAGAACGGCGCAGCAGCGCTTCCTGTGCTTGCACTTCCGCCGGGATGGTCACGCCAAACTTGACGGCATACATGGCCAAGTCTTCGGCGGATGCGTAGCTTTCGGCATCAGGCTTGCCGGTACCGTCCTCGATGATGAGAGTCATGAATCAGCTCGCTGTCGTGTGCTGGATCGGGCGCCGCGTTGTCAGCGCCCGGATGGTTACGCTTGCTGCAGGTCAGCAACAGCCTTTTCCAACGATTCTACCGAAGCATTCGCTCGATACGGCACATTGGCGGCGTCGAGCTTCGCTTTGAGACCAGCGATCTTCTCGGCATTGTCGACCGGCTCCGCTGCTGCCTTGAGGCGTGCAACTTCGCCACGTAGCGATTCAACCTCGCCCGCCAAGTTATCGCGTTCACCCGTGAGGGTTTCGAAACCTTCGTGAATGGCTTTCAGCGCACCGAACAAGCGGATCGGCAGTTCGCCCGCGCCCGGGTGTTCCAGCTCCGATTGACCCTCAGCGGCTTCGATCAGTCGCTGGATGCCGTCGCGCTCGGCGCGTAGCGTGACGTTGTCCTGTTCCAGGCTGGCAATGGCGTCAGCATCACCCAAATCAACCGACTCGCTGATCAAAGGCTTCAACACCGAGACCTCGATGCCCTGCGCCTCATAGGCGTCGACCACCTTCGGCCAGTCGCCAATTACGACCGCATGGGTCACACCCGCCTCAGGCCGATCAAAGTGCGCTGGATTGCGGTAACGCTTTTCCGGATCGAAGTCCGAGTTCTGAGTGGAGTAAACCAGTTCCATAAAAGTCTCCGTAGCGGCCATCGCTGGCCGCTGTCAGGGCCAGTATTAGCCGCCGACTGGTGGCGTGGTTGTCAGGGTGATCAGCACACCAGCAGTCACCTTGTTGCTGTTGGAATGCTTGACCCAGTTCGCAGCCGACCCCACAGCGGCAAGCGTAGGGTTCGCGCCGCCCGCGGTTTCCTTCCAGCTGTAGCCGAGAACATCGATGTTGACGGTGCCTTCTGCGCGGTAGCCGATGCCGAGGTTCTCTTCGTCGTTCACCGCATACGAACGGAAACCGGGCGCCTGAGACTCAGTGATCACCACGGCATTTGGCAGCAGGCCGAAGATCACATCAGCCGGCGCGGTGTCGGTCACCAGCACCGGCTTGCCGAGAGTGCCTGGCAAGCCGCCGTAGATGACGACACCCGCTTCTTCGTAGACTTTGTTCGCAATCGCCTCGTCGACGATGTCGAAGTAAGCACTGGAGTGCATGACCCACAGCGCGATACGACCGAACTTGTCGCCGAACTTGCGCATACCACGGGTCAGGGTCTTCTTGCCGTCGGTCTCGATGTTGGCAGTAACCACCATTTCAGCGTTGGAGCTGATCGAAGCGCGCAGCGCAGCAGTGGCGTACTGGATGAAACCTTCCAGAGTGGCATCAGCAACGTCGGCACCGATGATCTGGGAGAACTCGTCGACCGGACGGCCGCGGCGCTTGAAAGCTTCTTCGGTGGTCTGGTATGGGCCGTACTTCCATGGCGCCTTGACGCCGACGGCCTCACCGGCGCCGATCTTCTTCGCGGTCACTTTACCGGTGGAGTTGACGTCACGATGCTCCAGCGAGCCGCCGATCTTGTAGAACGAGCGCTTGCGGAAATCGCCTTCGATCAGCTCGTTGTCGAGCACGATCGCGCCGTTGGACGATGCGTTGAACACGTCGAGGTTGTCCTGTACTCGCTCCAGGTATGCGGTTTGCGCCTCATCGTTGTAGATGATCAGGTCGCTGTTAACAGTCGTTGCCATGGGTGAATCCCCTTACTTGGGCAATTGCAGATATGCGGTTTGGCCGTGCTTGCGCTGGTAGTCGCGCTTTTGCTCGGCAGTCATTTCGGAGCGCTTGAATGCAGCCTGGCCGCCACCCCCGCCCGGGGCATGTGTTCCTGAAGCCCTTGGCCACAGATGAGGTGCGCTTTCGCGCAGAGATTCCGCCCATTCGAGCGGATTCAGAGGGGTCTTGCCGTCTTTGCCGAGGATGACTTGGCCGGATTCATCAACGGCGACCGCTTCACCCTCTTCGTTCAGCGAGAACACGCCTTTGGCGCGCAGGATGATGTCGTCGGTTGCTTCGGGGAGTGCACCGGCTTTCAAGGCTGCACCGCGTACCGAATCGCCCAGGACTTTGCCCTGGAACTTGGCGGCGAATGCCTCGGCCTTCTCGGCCCGTGCGGTGACGGCCTTCAACTGCTTGTCATTGTCGGCTCGTAGGCGCTCAGTACGGCGATTGAACACTTCGTCCACCTTGCCCTCGGTCAGCAGCTTGGTTTCTTCGTCTTGGCCGGCCCGGCTGAGCAGTCCTTTGACGGCGTCGATGTCTATGCCTTCGAACTGGGTTTCGAACTGAGTCAGCTTGCCGGTGGTTTCCTTCAGCTTGCCCAGCAACTCGGAGTTTTTAGTTTTCAGACCAGAAACCGAGGTCTCAACGGCAGTCGCGATAGCGGCCTTGATTGCCGGATTGTCCAGGTCGATTTCGTTTTCTTCTGCCACGTTGATGCACCCCTTGGGTATGTGTTGCCCGCTTCGCGGGCATAAAAAAACCCGCCGAAGCGGGTTGGTTTCTCGAAACAGGCCATTAAGATCAATTGGCCACATAGGCCAGATGATTGTCACCGTTAAGGAATTCGAATGATTCAAGCCCAGTCCACTGCATCGGTAGGGAAAGAAAACCGCATCCCCGAAGCATTATTTGCGGCTTGCATTGCCGCTTTCGTGGCACTTGTCGTCGCCGGACTCACTTGGTACTCGACCGAGCGAGCCCTGCAGCTATCCATAAGAGAAAGCTGTATCAAAAAGATAGATCAACAGGAAAACGATCTCAGGACAAAAACCGGCAGGTTCCTGGCGCTGCAAGCCAAGTGGCTTACAGTGTCCGAGAATCCGAATTTCAGCATTGATGACTACTATCAAACCGGAGGAGACGCTATTGCTGCAGCCCAAGAACTCTCCGTTAATGCCCCTCTCAAATTCGGATGGGCAGCAACTATGGCGGGCGACTCCATCAAGCAGCGAATGACTGCCAAAACTAAAGAGGCTCGGACAGCGGTACTGAATGAACTAAAAGATGACAGATATGATCTTTTCAAGTTTTTCTTCGAAGAGATCGATACGTTCGATCAACAACGAGCAACTTGTAATTCACCAGGCTAAGCAATACCAGCACGCTCAAAAGCCAGCGGCTCCAGTCTCTTCATTTGCACGAGAGTAAGGGGAGCAAAGTTGCGATCAAGCTGGAGCTCCGAGAAGCGTTCGACGCTCAGTCCGCCCTCGCGAAAAAGCTTCGCCCGCACCGGTCCAATTGCCACGTCCTGAAACGATGGTGGCTGCTGCTGAAGCCAGTGGTAATAGTCGAGACTTGCACTCACCTGCCCCGCTCCATCTGCGCTGAAGGAAGCCCGGGTAGCGCCCTTGGCGAACATCTCACTGAGTTTGGTCAGCAGGACAAATGTGGTGCGGCAATTCGGGTGAAACGGTGGCCGCGGGCCAGAGTCGACTGGAAACCGTCGCTTATCCATCGACCGACACTGCTGGCTGGTCTTGCTGTCCAGCGTGGCGACCATCTCAACCTCGGACACGATGTCCGTGTTGGCCTTGGCCACCTCCATGCGCGCTTGAGACGACACATGCTGAATGGAGGTGTGAACGACCGTGCTGGCATTGCGGTTGGTAGTGGCGAGAATCCCGTCCTTGTAGCCGGCCGACTTTGTTCCGCGAATGTTGCGGATGATCTGGAAGTTCGTTTGTCCTTCGAAGAAGCCCTGCCGGATGGTGCCGGTGACGCGCTCGCGCTCGGCGCTGGTCCAGCCCTTGATGAACGACTTCAGCAGCTTGCCGCCGCCGGTACCACGCACACTGAGGGGATTGGTCAGCACCGCAGTGCGGATAGCTGCTGCCGTCGGCGCGACCACATCCAACGAGACTTCAACCGGCGCCGACCGGGCCAGACTCGACGCTTCAAACTCAGCCTCGTAATTCGCGATGTCGATCAGGTCGAGGTTCAATTGTGCGCTGTAGCGGTCGAAGATACCCAACAGCAGACTGTCGACCTCTTTCAGCAGCGCTTCCAGCCGCTTCACGTTGTACTCAGTCAAATCCGACTGGGTAAGCCGGTCGCGGATCGAACGGTCGATCTCCTTCAGGAACGGCGCAAATTTGCCGACCTCACCTGTCTTCAGCTTTTCTAGGAAGACCGCGTGCCGGATCGTGGCGTCAAGGATTGCTTGGTTTGCCGCCATCTATTTTGTCCTCATCTTCCAAGCCCAAACCGTCGGCTTGCTCTGCCAGCTCACCATCGATTTGCTGGTCGGTGCGCTCCGGCGCAATCAGGCCCAACTTGCGAAGGTAAGTCCGAAGATCTGCTTTGGCGAAGCCGCCGTTTTGCCAGAGCCCAACCAACGCGGTGATCATTTGAGGATCAGCCGTCAGTTCCACGAATTCCTGATTGATCTGGTAGGCAACCTTCGCGTCGTCGACCCCCATGTATGTGCAGGACCACATGATCGCCCGGGTGTAAGCCTCGCTGACGTTCGCCACGCAGCCGGCGAGCACTGAGGTCGATGCCGATTGATCACCGCGGGCTTCGGTCGCCGTTTTCGACGAGAGGGAAGCCACGACCATTCGTGCGCCCAGCTCGATCATCATCTGGTTCTTGTCAGCCATGGCCTCCTTCACCAGCGTGTTCGGCAGTGGCTGGGCGTAGCCGAACTGACCACCAGCCGGCAGCATCATGGGTGCGCGGGAGCCGACGTAGACGCCGTTCTTCTCCATCCAGTCGCGCCACTGCTCATCCAATCCGGAAATCCAAGGCTGAGCCTGGCCACACCAGAAGACGCTGTCTTCGTAGTCGGCACTGTTCCGGTAATGGCCCAGGTTGATCATGGCGATGTCGTAGAGCGGTGACTCGTCAATGCTCGGATCGTTGTTCTGCGCGCCGACGAAGGTGAACGGGATCTCCTTCAGGCGGCCGGCGGCGCCGGTGGGTTTGAACTCCTGAACAACGGCCAGCGGCCCGCCACCTTTTGGCCCGGATCGGCGCCAAACACGGCAGACAAAGCCGTCATCCTCGAGAGCCAATTCGCGATACTGCTCGATCACCTTGAAGCCGAATCCATCTTCGATTTCCGGCGACTCGCGCAGCACCACCAGGATCAGCACGCTGTGACCGTTCACCATGCCCGTGCGCCAGTTGATGATGTCTTCGGCGCAGTACGACAGGATCACGGAGTGGCCACCGGTGCCGGCGTCCTGGTGATAGTCGACGTACAGACCATGCCGTCCAGCCTCAAGCACTTTTTCCAGCGTGCCTTGCGAATGCTGATAGATGCTTACACCGGAGCCGTTGGCGTTGTCCTGCAAATACTCCAGTTTCTTTTTCACGACCAGCGTCGGATCTTTGTGAAACGCCAAACCGAGTAAGCCGTTTCGCGTGTGACCGGTAGCATTCTTGAACACCGCCCGCTCGCGATAAGCCTTGTTGCGATCAACGTTCTCCGGCGATTTATCGTGAGCATTGATGTAAGGCAGTCGGTCGACAACCCGGTGCTGGCCAGCGCAAACGTCGCGAACGGTGGACCAGCGATCCAGTGCTTCGATGTAATCCGCCCGCTTGTAGGAGACGTCGTTGCTCATCGGGCGTATCCCATTTTGATAGCGGTGACCGGTTTGATTATCGGGTACTCGCGGTGAATGAAGTAACCACCGCCGTCGTTGGCGTGGTCGTTGCCTTGGCTTTTGTCCGGCTCGCCGTTGGGCGCCCAGATCTGCTGCTCTAGGCCGTCCGCATAGGTCGGACACGTAAACGGGTTGACCAAATAGCGGCGCTCGCCCTGCGCATTGCAGAACATGGCGTTCATGGCGTTGATCCGATCCTTCACAGGTGGGTTTGCCGCCGGAGCGATGACCGTGAAGCCTGCCTGTTTGAGCATGGCGATATCGGTGAGGCTGGCATTTACCGATTTGCGCGAATCACCGGAGGCGTCCGGGTAGATCCGGATCTCGCAGGTCTTCTTGTAGTCGTTGCCGGTGTGTTCCCAGTACCGTTCCTTGATGCGCCGGATCATGTCCGGCGTGTCATAGCCATCCATCAACTCGTCCACGGCGCGCGGCAGGCCCTGATCACGTTTGACGTGGGTGATTGCTGCCATCTTGCCGACGTTGAAGTCCATGCCGATGAACAACGGCTCACCGGGCTGGACCGTGTCGAAGCACTGGTTCAACTTGCGGTCGTAAGCGTGGTAGATCGATCCAGACGTCAGGTTGACGAACTGGCCATTCAGGTAAGCGCGGATCAACTGCTCGGGGTACGACTCCATCAGTGATGCGATGTAGTCGTCGGGCAGGTTCAGCTCATTGTCGAAGGTGCTGGCTTGGATCAGTCCATACATTTCCTTCAGAGCTGGCTTGTCGCGCAGCTGCTTCACGAACTGCAGGAAAACGAACTTGAAGCCTTCCGGCGTCGTGGTAACGTCCACGCCGTTTTTAAGCCCAGGCAGGTTGTAACGCATCCGGGCAATGATCTTGCGCCAGGCCTGCTGCGCCTTGATTGAGGTCAACACATCCAGTTCGTCGACCAGCGCGTGACCGATCTTGAAGCCGACGATTGTTTGCGGCTTCTCCATCGACCGGCAAATCACAGTGCCGCGATACTGCCGGCCGCTGTAAATGTGAACCTCATGGTTCGCCTGGTTGATCTTGGTCTTCAGTCCCCAGTCATACGCAACCTCCTCCATCGTGGGATAGAAGATGTCACGGATCTGCGGGTAAGTCGGTGCGAAGTAACCAGCGTTGACGCCCGGCCACTCCATGAAGTGCTTGCTGAGCGCCGAGCAACCAACCCAGGTCTTCCCGGAGCCGAAGCCAGCAACGAATGCGCGAAACTTGTGGGGCAACAACAGGAACTGCGACTGCGGAACGTTAAGGCTCGGCATTCGGCTTCCTCGCATCCACTACGTCGACCTGAATGCGCGTTGGGATCGCCGGCTCATCATCGGGCTCATCCTTCCGGTGGCGATTGACGTAGACGTCGCCGACTTCCTTAGCAGCCTGCTCGAGGATCTGCATGGCAAGACCGATGTTCTTCATCGTCTCGGCCCGCTCGACAAAACGGTTCATGGCCCTGAGCCGGAACGCTCGGTTGGCGATGGGGATATCTGCGGTTTCTTCGCGAAAGCGCTTTCGCGCATCTTCAAACATCGTTACCCAGCGCTTGGCCAAGCCTTTCCCTGATGTCTTCGTGGGGTCGTGTGTCTCCACCTGCTGGCGAGTCACCGATATCCCGTATTCCTTTTGGACGGCTTCAACAACCTGTGAAGGCGTGTCGAAGCACGCCAAGGCCTGAACGATAAAGGCCTTCACGTCGTTTTGAAGGGCTGCCATAGATTTTCATCCGTCCAGAGCCTGTCCAGAATCAGGCCGACTTGAGCAGACAGGTTCCGCAGGCCCTCGATATGTTCAATTTCCCCACCTCAGCAGGATTGTTTGCAGCGTCCACCAGCTTTTGCACTTGAGGGCTCGCCCCATAGCGACGCACTACACCGACGAACTCTTCAACGTCGTGTCCGCGCATCTCAAGCTTGGGCAATCCTTCCTGGGTGAACTTGGGTGCGCCGTACTGATCGGTCGCTTGGGCGATGTGGTAAAGCTCATGCTCGACCAGTGCGCAGAATTCAGCATCGGAGCATTGAGCGCAGTAGTCAGCGGCCAGAGTGATGATGTAGGCCGGCACGTCGCCGAACCAATCACGCATCTGTTGCTCCATCCGAGCCTTCTGCCAACCACCAGCCCGGAACGCTACCTGTTCGGCCTGGCCTACCACCGTCCGACCCTTCTTCGTGAAGGCGGCAGAAGCCCACATGACTCTCACGTCTGCATCGATCAGATGGGCATGGTCTTCGTTGTGGATGCTGCCTGTGTCAGCGAGGATCTCGGTCTGGAGCCATCCCCAAACCTCAGGTGCTGGCGTCAGGCGGATGCCGACCCCGGATACGTTGTAAAGTTCCATGGTCGAGTTGGGCGGCATAGGTCGCATGACTAGTATCCCTCAGACCGCCAAGCTCAGTTGCTTCAGCTTGCCTCATCTGGAATGATGGCCAGTGGCCTCGCTAAAATTCTGTTCTATCTATTCAGATGGTCAGGATCTGAAGGAACATCCGACGCAATCAAGGAAAACTTATGGGCTTATCAATTTTTGGCTTAGTTCTTTTCGCATTGACGCTGCAGATTTTTGGCACAGCAATTCTAGGTTTGTTTTCGTTCTACGGAATTCAAATTGATAAAAGCAAAAACTCGTTTGCCAATGGCAAGCCAGTTACGCACGTCACTATCAACAAGGCTTGGCTAAATTTAGCTCGGGCTGGACTTATTCTGCTCCTTGTAGGCATCGGTATGGGAGGCTGGGCCACGATTGCGACACTCCCCGCTGCTTGATTAAGGAGGTGTGCCGCACTCACCTGCGGCACATCTACCCTTCGTCGCCGTCCAGCAGCACATCAATCAGCTTCTGCTCACCCAGGCGCATCGCACCCAGGCATTGCAGGTCGTCACACTTGGGGCCAAGGCCGAACACGGTCACCTGCCCTTTCGGGCCGATCAGGGTCAAGGCGCCTACAGTGCACTCCGGATGAACGCCAGCATCAAGATCATCTGCGATCTTGCGCAAGGTCTTCGCGGCGTCGCGCCATCCCTCGCGCTTGAAGTCGATCAGCTTGGCAGTCATGCGTCCTCCAGTGGAGTTACGTTGATCTCACCCCACACAGGATGGAAGTCGACCGTCTCGCCGTCGGACGCCTTGAGGGGCTGGTCGGCGACGACAGCAATACCTGCCTTGATATCGCACCAGATCACATGTGTGACAGGCACTCCGTCGATGAACACATGTCGTTCCCCGCGCCCGTCATCCCAGCAGTGGACATGCTCGCCTGATTTGTCGGCCATATCTTTCTCCGTGTCGCGACACAATTTGCACTCTCGCGAAACGTGTCGCGACCTACTTGCTCTGACTGCGCTTGATCTGCGCGTCCACCTGATCAGCACAGGTGTCGAGCAGGTTGATGGCTTGGTTCTTCAGCTCCCACAGTTGGCCGTTGTCGGCGAGGTCTTCATCAGCTACCCGCTCGCATGGCACCAGCTCAGGGGGTTCGACTCTTACTGCCGCTGTCTTTGTTACCACCGCCGGCTTTCCCGCGCAGCCCGTCAGGCAGAGGCTGAGCAGCCCAATCACGAACAGGCTTGCTGTTGCGTTTGAGTTCTTCAAAGTTCTTCTCCGCCTTTCTGGCTTTGGCCTGGCTGGCCTGTAACCGCTTGTTCAGGTCTTTCTGGTACTCGGCGTTGCGCTGGGCTTCGGCACGCAGGGTGGTGATCGTGGCCTGGCTTTCGAGGTTGGCGTCTACCGCCTTCTTCTTCTCGCTGGCTTCGAATGCCACCTCCCCGCGAAGCGCGACCACGCGCGACTGCTGAATCCCAATGAGGAGCAGGCCGACCAGGGCGATGATGATTGCTGCAGCAAAGGTCTTCATGCGGCATCCGCCTTGCGACCGAGGAAGCGGGTCACCAGTTCGCGAATGGCTGTCACGCCGAGGAAGCCGATCGTGCCACCGGCAGCGATCGATAGGCTTGAAGGCCAGGCCATCCACTCAATAACGCTGGACGCGACCAGACTCAGCGATCCACAGATCAGCGCCTCGAAAATGATCCGGCGCACGCTGGTTTCTTTTCCGTCGTAGATGACGCGAAGCAAGCAAACGGTGATGGCCATGATGACGCCCGCCATAAGCGGATTGCTCAACGCCAGCCAGAGCTTGGCCCATGTGTCTGGCTTGTCAGGCATGTTTGGCATCCGGGTTGCCTCCCCCTTGGGGAGATTGATAAATCCGGCGTCCGCTGCACTCCCAGCTCGGGGCAATGGGTGTGGGGAGCCGAAAACTAAAAAGCCCCGGCAAATGCCGAGGCTCAAAGAAGTGTTTAAAGCAAAAATCCCGACTCAACGGTCGGGACTTCTAAAACTCAATCGACTTGCAACAGGGCTTCCTGAATCGACTTGATATCAATTGGCACATCATCATGCTCAAATTTGACGAGGACTTCCCTACGGCAAAGCGCCTGATACAGCTCCTCTCCGAAGGCGGTGCGCTCCATAGCGCCTAAAATCGCAATTGCGCCACCTCGCACACCGGCGGGGCGAATTAGATCAGCCTCCTGCATTTCTTCAGCGAACAACTCGGCAGCATCCGAAATCTCATTAAAGCTCTGGTTCAACTCACAACCGGATCTTTTCAAGTCCCAGTAATATGTGGTGCCGATCAGCCCTGGCATGTGGGACTGGTTGCCGCCCGTTGCGCCAGCCAAGAGACGCCTGATTAACTCCCAAACTTCCATGTAAAACTCCGCTGATCGAATACGAAAAACCCAGCTCCTTAGCTGGGTTTTATGTGTCAATCCCTAACGCGCAAGATCGACAGGATGGATAAATACTCTCTCACTTTCTCAATCATTGCAATGGCTTTTTGCTACGCCGCACAACTTTCGATCAAGCCCTCCGCGTCAAGCAGCTCTTGTGCCGCTGTGAGTGCTTCGTTCACCTGATCATCCAGCGCGTTCCGGATCGATGATCTCCACCGGTAGCGGGTTGATTCCGGCTTGCCGTCATTGTCCCAGTTGGTGATGTCGTACCAAGCCGCAGGCAACACCGTGCAGGAGCGTTTCCCCTCCGTACCGCCAACTTGCGGAATAGCCCACGTCAGCACTGCACACTCCCTGAACCGTTGCGGCGCCGGCGACCTCACTATGGTCAGCAGCTCTAGGATCGCGCTGTGCTTTCGCTCTTCGTGCGTTGAATACTTCGCTACCAGTGCACGCCAGTGTGCCGGCGAAAGCGACCTGTGCAGACGGCCGAACACCCAGCAATCTTGGAGCAGTGCCGCCTCTTTGCCGACGATCTCCCCTTTCTGCTTGGCGCACTGCACCTTCGGCTCAAAATCGCAGCCCCCCGCAGAGCTAATTGTCTCAACGGCCAGCGCGCGGACCACGGCGGAAATCACGTTGCGATAGGTCATGCTGCGGCCCTCCGAGCCAGTTTATGTCCGCATTTTTTGCAGCGATCCCAGTTACCTGGTTCGAACATCGGCATCTTGTCCGTGCTCACAGTGTCGATTCCGCAGAGCGACCGCCAGAAATAAGCGCGACCATGAGCGGTGACGGCTGCGTACGCCCTCTCTTGGTTGAAGTAATGTGCTTTGCCGGTTATGGGAAACATCGGCTTGAGCCAGCCCTTCGAGGGTCTGCTGGCGCCGCCGGTAATTTGCGCAACTTGCGTCATGCTGCTGCCCTCTTCAGTTCTCGGGTCTTGGCCCGGTATTCGGCCTTGATGGTTTTGATTTCTTCGACGGTGTACTTGCGGGGCTCATGAGACCCTTCCAACCAAATCACTTTTTCGGCGCCGATGCGCAGCACCAACCGGATGCGGTACTCGACCGCGTTACCGGACAGGTTGCGGTTGCACTTCACGCACTGGCGGTGGATGTTCAGCGGCTCGAAACGCAGCTCCGGACAGGCACCGACAGATCGGTAGTGGCCGGCGTCCCAACGGCTGCCAGTCATCAGGTCGTTGTCGTTCGGCATCGAGTCGCAGCTGATGCATGGCAGGTGCGCGTCACGCAGCCGGACGTACTCGTTCACCGCTGCTTGGGCTTCGCGCAGGTGATCCGCCCTGCTCTTCAGCTTCTCCTTGCGCACCTGGATCTCGCGGCGGTCGCGCTGGGCAATGGCCTTTCTTGCCCTCTCGGAGTTCGCCGGCGCCATGGCCAGCGCGCACTTCAGACTGCACACCGCCTGCCCCAAGCGCTGCGGCGGGAAGCTGATGCCGCACGCTGGGTTCTTGCACTTCTTCGGCTTCGGAGCCTTCTTCTCCCTGAGGGCTACGCGCATGGTTCGGCCTCCTTGGGAACAATCGTTGCGCAGGCAGATCGGTAGGAGTAATCACCGCATACGGCGATCACGGTGTAGTCCTTGAAGCCGACGCGGAACGTGTTACCGCATTCAGGCGGGGTGTCCTCGGCAGTTTTTATGATCGCGGTGCCATGCAGATACCAGGTGACAAGGCACTTGGTAAGCGCGTCGGCGATGGTGAAGGCTTTGGCTTCTCGCATCAGTAGCGCCCGCCCCACTTGTCCTGCTCAGTCCAGCGCACGTCATGCTCGGCGGCGAAGGCATGCATCAGCTCGAACAGATCGCTGAACCACTTCTGCGACTGCTTGCGGGTCGATACGGCCATCACCACGAAGCCACCGTCGAGGCCTGGCTCCGCACGCTGCTTCTCCAGCGAAGCACTGAAAAGGCACTTCCAGTCCTCACTGCTCAGCTTCTTGCCGTGCCAGATCACTTGCTCGGATACGTCCTTGAGCATTGCCCACATCTTGCGATTGCAGACGTCCGGGCGTTTCTCGTCCTTGATGACTACGATCTTGGGTTTGGTGAAGTCGGTTGCGTGCAGGACGCCCATGAGACGGCTGATGTCGCGCTGGCTGCGGATTGCGAACTCGGTCATTGCCCGAACTCCTTGAGCAATTGGCGCGCACCCATGACGGCACCTTTGTCGCCTGAGGTACGGCTAATGTCCTGGAGCCACCCCAGCATCCGGGTGTTCTGCGCTTTCAGGTCGATGACCATGCCGAGCAACTCATCGCCGTCCGCGTCCATGTCGGACTTGAGTGCTTCGCCAATCGCGCCAAGGTCGCAAACGGCCGCCAGAAGCATGCGTTTGTGCGATTCGAGATCCTTGCGAATCGCCTCGGTGTCAGCCAGCAGGTCCAGCGCCACCTCCTCCACGGTCTTCTCCCCGAGGAATTCCTGCAGAGCCTCAGTGTTGCGCTTCCAGTCTGCGCAGTCGGCACGGTAGGACGCGGCTTCGGCCCATAGCAGCTTCTGGAGTTTTTGTTTGTCGATGGTCATTGAGCCGCTCTCCTTGCTTCCAATTGTTCGGCCTGCTGACTGAGCAGCGCCCGGCGATCCGCCAGCTCATTGGCTGCCAGAATTCGCAGTTCTGTTTTTTCCTCGGCCGATGCCTGGCGCATGGCAAGCATCGAGTTTTTTACCGCCGCGAGCTTCTCGCGCAGTTTTGGCGAAGGTCGGGCAACCTCGCCGGTGAGCAGCGCAACGACGGCCCGACCATCTTCAGTGACCGGCGCGACACTCAAGTCGGCCAGGTACAGCTGAGCTCGCTCCTGCGGGATGCGCTGCATCTGCACAGCCTTGGCGATCGCCTCCGTGCGGCGGTTAGCGTCGAAGCCGACGGACACATGCCAATTGACATGCTTGTTGTCCTCCCGCGCCTGGCCGACCAAACGCTCGTAGGCGCTATTGAACGCCATGCGCGCACCGACCTTGTCGCCGGCATCGAGGACAGGTTTCGCCGCTGCGAGTGCGAGCTGAATCTCGTCGGTCAGCACCACGGTTTCGAATTCATCGTTGGTGGTCATCGCGATCGCCCAGGCCTCGTCCTTGCCTGGGCGGCCGTCAGCAACCTGAACGCGCTGAAGAATGTCGGCCATTGCCAATTTGCCCTTCACCTCAAAGCGGCAGGCCTTCAGCGCGGCTTTCACGACCGGTACCGGGTAAGCGCAAAGGTCTTCGGCCATGATCGCCGCGGTGCCTGGGTTCATTTCCTGACCCATGGCCTCGGCGGTGGCGCAGATCGCAGCAGCGAGCCCGGCAACCTGCTGGTCGTTCATTTCAAAGGTATTCATTGCGCTCTCCTGCTTGGCGCTTTGCCAAGACCATTTGCGCGGCCTGTTCGGCGGCGGAGACGTTCGCCTCGGTGCGTTCCATCTGGCGCGCGGTTGTTCCGTTGATGCGCTGCCCGGTCACCCATTGGGTGTGGTAGCTCTCGGCATTGGCCAGCAGCTCGTTGAGGCTGTGGCATTTGCGCAGAACGGCGGCATCGCTGGTTTTCAGGAAGTGAGCGGCGACGTGATGGGCGACATCGGCGCCGAGGCGGTCGACCAGTTGGCCCAACTGGCCACCGACCTTGGCGTTCCAAACGGGCCAGGTGCTGTAGCGCTTGCGATACGCCATGGCGTAGTTCGCCCAGACCTTGAAGGTTTTGCAGGACTGGTCTTTTGGGCCCGGCATGTCAGCGGGAATCTCGACCCGTGGCGCATCGGTGCGATCAACCACAAGAACCAGATTGCGGGCCGGCTTGTCCGGGCTGCCTTGCAAGTCCTGACTGGTACCCTGATTGGTACCCTGATGATTGGTATCCTGATTTGTCGGAGATTTTTCCGACCCTTGCTCGGATTTTTCTCCGACCTTGCTCGGATTTTTTTCCGAGGTAGATCGGATTTTTTTCCGACCTTCGTTCTTTGGTGGGGTCGGATATTTTTCCGACCCGTCCAGCTTCTGGTTCCACTCGATCGCCTTCTCGGTCAGGCGGAACAGAGTGATATTTGAAGTGCTGGAAAGCTCAATCAAACCGGCCTCTTCCAGGGCCTTCAGCATGCGATAAGCAGTGTCCGGCTTGTCGGTGAGCAGCGGAAGCTCCTCGATGATCTTGGCCTTGCTCAGCGCGAAGAAGATCCCGTCGTCAGTCTTGATTGGCTTGGTCCAGCTCGGGCAGCCGTAGACGAAGGCGAACAGCAGGGCCTGCTGAGAATTCAGCCCCCACTCCAACGCCTTCACCTGATTGATCGTGACGGTGAATTGCATATCAGGCCTTCCCGACCAGTTTGGCCAGTTCGAGGAAGCGATCGACGTACCAGTGAGGCTGCGTCTCGCGTGGGGATTGGGGGTTGGTCAGGTTCTTGCCGTAGGTCATGCCCTTCTCGGTCACCGACCAGAACGGAACCATTTCCTGTTTGGAGTTCTTGCGCTGGAGCTGCTTCAGTAAGCCCTTGGTTTCCAGTGCGCGGTTGAACGCAGCGGGAGACACACGGATGCCGTTGTCTTTCAGCAAGGCCGTGGCTGACTTGGTGGGCATCGAGGATCCGCCGGTAGCATCTGGCGCGGCGTCGACGGCGTAGCCTGGGAGAAACTTCGGGTCAAGACCGTTGTTCTGGGCGATCTTCGTGAGCATGGCCATCTGGCAGGATGGAGCCGGCTTCAGCAGGCGAGTGAAGCACTCCATGATGGCGATCTCGCCGACGACCTTGGTGCCATTGAGCAGGACCTGCTCGCGGGCGCCCTGCTGCTGTTCCAGTTCGCGCCAGCGGCGGATCACTTTCATCCGCATAGGAGCGCTGTAACCGGTGAGCAGGCAGTCGGTATGCTCCCGGTCGAGCATGTACTCAACCTGTTCCCGGTTTTGGCCGTCCAGATAGATGTACTCAAAACTGAGTACATCTAATTTGAGTTCTTTCAGCATCGCAGCGATGTCGCGCTTCACGTTGGCGTGCCGCTTGCCGGTGACGTTAGCGATCTCGCGGGAGGACATCGTGGTACGCGACACGTTTTCAGAATTCGAAAAACGTGTCGCGACACGTCCGGTATTGTCCTGTTGTGGCTGTGCGTGCATAATTGGCTCCACTTGTTTTATTGCTGTAGAAAAAGCCGACCTCGTACGTCGGTTTTTTTGTGTCTGAAATTCAGGCTGCCTTCACGGACTGCTTAAACACTTCCAGGCTGACGATTACCTCCTCAGCCTCCTTGAGCAGGCTCGTTTTCTCGACCGAGCAGACTCGACCATCAGCCTGTGCGTCGAACGCAAGCCGGGTGACATCGGCAAGGTCGGCATGCAGTCGCAGCAGAGCGGCGTTGAGGTTGATCCCTTCCGGCCGCTCCTTCGGGACCAGGTCGAAACCGAACGCCTCTGCCCAAGCCTTGAGCGGGCGGAAGTCTTGGGTGAACTTCATGATCCGGTGCAGCTCTTCCACGTTCATGCGGTGGGTGTCGTAGTCCGGGTTTGCCTTCTGCGAAAGCAACGTCCGGGATTTGAAGTCCGCGCCCTCTGCGATCTTTTTGGTGCCATGGTCGTCAACCACGTCGTAGATCGCTCTCATCAACTCCTGCATGTCACACCTCAAAAATTGTTACGTGGCTTTGCGCCACCAGCGGCGCGATCATTTGCTCAAGGAACGGCGGACTTCGATGTCAGGCGGCGGTTCTTTGAGCCGGTAGCTGGCACGGAAATGGGCGAACCTCCTCCGCTGTCAGCTTTCCGTCCTCATGTTCAATGACCAGGATTTCCCTGGCCGCCTTCAAGGCTTTTGAAATGGCTGGAGCGCTGACGCCAAGGCCCTTGGCGACAGCGGACTGACCAATTCGCTCAACCAGTTCTGGCAGTGTCGTCTTTTTCATGTCATTGCCTCAGCAAACATTGTCAGACCCAATATTAACCGCCGGTTAGCTTTCAATCAATACCGGCGGTTGCCGCAATAAAATTAACCAACGGTTAAATTTCACGGATGAGCAGAAAGAAAGAGCTGTCACCAGAACTGAAAGCTGAGTGCGACGCCGCCAAGGCGCTTTTCGTATCGAAAAAGAACGCGCTCGGATTGACCCAGGCGAGTCTTGCTGCGGAGGCTGATATATCGGCCGCGGCGGTGGCGATGTACCTGAACGGAACGAACCCTCTGAATGCCAAGTTTGCGGCGGTTCTATCGCGCCTACTCGGCGTTCCAGTCGAGCGGTTCAGCAAGCGACTTGCACGCGAGATCAACGGACTGACAAGTGTCGCCGAAGCGCCATCGGCTTCGACGCTTTCTGCCGCTGCTATGGTCCGCCAGATGCTCGATAAGCAGGGAAAAGGATTGACTGACACGGCCAGACAAAGATTGATGGCGGCCGCTGAAGCAGATGATGCCGGGGGCGCCATCGAGATTGACTACTACCGGCCAGGCGTTGTGGGGGATGAGGTGTGGATCGCTCACTATGACGTACGCGCCGCGATGGGCGGCGGTCAGATTCCGCATGACTATCCCGAAATGCTGCAGGATGTCCGGGTGAGTCCCCAGCATCTTCGCGAGATGGGCGTCGAGTTCAAAGAGCATTTCCATTTGAAGATGGTGACCGGCTGGGGTCAGTCGATGGCGCCGACGATCAAGCATCGCGACCCGCTGATCGTCGACGTGAGCATCCGCGAATTTGTAGGCGATGGGATCTATCTGTTTTCGTGGGACGACCACATCTACATCAAGCGTCTGCAGGTTGCCGATGAGGATCACTTCGAGATGATCTCCGACAACACCAGGCACAAGGATCGAATGATCAGGCGAGACATGACCTTCATCCAGGCACGTGTACTGCTCGTGTGGAATGCGCACTTGGTGTGATGGCTTCTCGAAACTCGATGCTTGGACAAATGCGTAGATTCTTGTAGAAATATACCTAGGACGATATATTGTACGAATTAATCCCCCACGATGACTTGGAGGAAGACCTCGAGCGACTGCTCCTGGTTGATCCAAAAATCGTCGCCCAGGTATTAACCTTGATTGAGCAACTGCAAGCGGATCCAGACCTACTTGATGATCTGCTCCGCGACGGCTACGGAGGAAGCCCCTCCAGACCCGCTCCCAGGGCTATATTCAATGTAAGGGCATGGGGGCAAGCTCAAGCAAAAGGCCTAAATTTGTGGGCTGTGCGAGACTTCGTCCTTTCCCGGATGGGATTCGAATTCAGGATCGTGTACGCGATTTTTCCAAAGTCTCAGCAAATTTACTTTTTAGCGATCATTGAAAGAGCATGGAATTATGACGTCTCTAGCACTATTTCAAGACGCATCTTCAACGCCTATCGCGCCATCGAAGAAGATTTATGGTGACGTGTCGCCAGCTGCGTCAGGATTCAAGGCTCAGGTTTTCAACCTGACACCCACAGTCGAAAAGTCCAAAGCAGCTGCCAAGCACAAAAAATTTTCAGCATTTGCAGAGCGCATGGCTCGCGATCCTTTGCAGGCAAAAAATTTAGCTGAAGCGAGGGGGATGATCGCTGATGCGCTCTACCCTGATGATGGTGTTACTTTAAAAACGTTGCGTTTGAAAGCTGGGTTAACACAGACCCAGCTTGCTGCAATTCTTGAAACTAGCCAGCCACACATCGCGCGTATAGAGATGGGTCGTCAGGATCCTGCTATGTCGACGTGCAGAAAACTAAGCGCGGCCCTAGGCGTTTCCTTGGATTCAATCAGCGCTGCGCTTGAGCGACAAGCCGAGATTAACGAAGGCAAAACTAACAAATGACCAGATACGTACACGCAACCTTCTGTGACGATATTCGCCAAGAAATAGGAGGCAAAATAACGCTGGTGGGTATCTATCCCGGGCAATGCTTAGTTCCAGCAATACCCTGCGCATTGCCTAAGCTCTGCGTGGTTATGAACCTATCGGCCACGCGAGCTGATCCAATTACCACGATAACGGCGATCGGCGCTTTCGCGGGAAATGAAGTTTTTAATATGAATCTAGACCCCAGTCAGGTTTCCCAGATCATGGCACAAAGCCTAGAACAAAGGCCTGATGGGAAAAATATGATGATCATGCTGATGGGTGTAATGGCTCCATTCAATGTCCCAAGCGCTGGCAAACTCACCATTTCGGTCACCGCTAATGGTGAAGAGCTGTTTTGTGAAGGGCTTGAAATTGCGGTGGCTCCAGCCGGAACCGTATTTGGCTCATAGCAAGAGAATGCAGTCGATAAAGCCCGCCAGTCGCGGGCTTTTTACTGCCTGTTAGAAAGGTACTTCCTCCTCACCCCCATACGCCACATCTGCTTCCACTGGCCGAACCTCATCGGCACTAGCCTCCCACCTCAGCGTCACTGAGTCATCGTCATTGAACGTCAAATCGATCGCGTCGGTTTCAGACAGCACACCCGTTACCTCATCCCACTCCCTCTGCCCATCCGTGTCCAGCCGATGGATCGTCACCCAGCGCTGAATCTGCGCGACTGGGTGATTGATCATTGATGAGACGCGTATCTCAAGACGCTCCAGGCCTGTCATGCCACCGCTTTCGAGCCGGTCTTGTTGTTGTGTCATTGCCATCTACTTCACTCCTGATAGCTGTATATCCATCCAGTTAAGGTCAAGCATACCCAATCCTCATGCAAAATAAATTAACCGCCGGTATTGACGATTAAGAAACCGCCGGTTAATTTACACCCATCGCAGCGACACACAGCCACTGCGAAGGGCCTCAACAGACCCGCCGCTCTTTAACAACCAGCGCCATGAACGACTACCCGGCCAGTCCGGTTAGGTCACTCCCGGCTCCATCGGTGGGAGGTCAGTAAACCGATGAACAAAACCGCACTTGCCTCTACCGGCGACCGGCGATCCGACAGGCCCGAAAGCCTGCCCACGCGCAGCCCACTGCGACGGCGGACGAGGTGTTGACCGAACTGAGTGAATGACCTGGTAAGCGGGTGCGGAGAAAAACAGATTTCACTGGCTGGCCCTGGCGACAGGGCCAGACGGGAAATCAACCGAATAAGCACGGAGCACCACATGAACGAGCAAACTCTTCAGCAACTGCTGGCCGAGCGCGTCACCATCTACGCCCAGTCGGACCGCCCTCGCGAGCTTATCGACGAAGGCATCGAGAAGCTGTTCAAGGAAGTGGTCGGCGACGCCTTCCGATCCTACGGTGACTTCGGAGGCGCGATCAAGGAAGCGGTGAAGGCTGCGCTTCCGGCCAACGTATCGGATGTTTTCGAGTTACAGCGCTACAACGCTCTGGTCGCCAACGCGCTCCGCGAGCGCTGGGCAGCGGCAGCTTTGCAATCCATCGTGCTGGAGCAGGCAGACAAAGTGATCGCTGAAGTTCTCGACGGCGACGGGCTCATCACCGGCGAGATCTCGCTCCGCGCGTTGCTCGATGAGTTCATTATCGAGCACAAAGACCAGGCAGCCGAAGAGCGCTGGAGCGAGCCGGAAATTCGCTTCGAAGAAAGTGAGGGCGGGTCGACCACCTTCCTGTACATCGGGTTTGATCAAGAGCCAGAGAACAGTCGTGACCGGTTCGTGTACAGCTCCGATAAGCGCAGCATCCACAACCTAAAGCACTCGCTGCACGTCCACATCAAAGGCGAGCGTGAGACCGGCGACCGCTTCCGCCCAGAAGAACGATTCGGCGAGGTGATCGGCGCGAAGCTCGACGACACGAAGATCGCACTGAATATGCGGGTTCGCACGAAGTGGGAGCGGATGCTGGCATCCCTGTACTTCGGTAATGCGGTGCTCGTCATCGACTGCGACGAAGACGAGTTCAGCTACGGCTTCGACGACTGAACAGCCAGCGCCACGACAGCCTGTCGTTAACTGCCCGATCCTCTCTATGAGAGTGTATCGGGGTGTGATCTGAGTACCGTCTGGCTGCGTGAGAGCAATGTCAGGCAAACGTCATGCAGATCACACCCCGATGCGGACGAAACTGCGGCCTATAACCGCCCACCTGCATCACAACCAACTGCCGAGGGATGCTCGGCAGTTGCCTTCAATCAGAGGAATGGCAGCCATGTAAAAGTGAGCGATTCACCTGCGCGGCTCGGCAAGCCTGAAGGCCGGCGCCCATCACTCATACAGGCAGCGGACAGTAGGCCGTCGATGTCACCGCGCATCGGCCGAATTCGGTAGGCCACCCCACGCACGTCGACAATTTGATGCTGCAAACCCGGTCTGTCGCCAGCAGCGAGACCGGGCCACCCTTTCTCGACACCACCCGAATGCACTCGCCTCCGCGCCCAACGGCAACCAGCGGAGCGAACGAGTGCATCCGAGTTTTGTTGGATCAACACCCCGCCACTCTGGAGGCGCCCATGTCAGCTTTGCGCAAGCACATCCCGGAAGACGACTTTCTCGACACGGAGGCAGGTCAGGAATGGCTGACCGAGTCGGTTGACGATCTGCTTTATCGGCGACACGTCGAGGCTCCAAATCCGGTAGGTCGCAGCAAGGTCCTGGTCAACGCTGACCACTTACCGGAGGCGCTGGCGGATCACATGGCCGCGAACCCTGATCCCGATCGGTACATCGAGAAAATCCTGATCGAACTGATCTCTCGCGGGGATGGCGGTGTACTGCACAAGTGGGCTATTGAAGCCGTCGGCGGTGATCCACAGATCGTCCGGCGGCTCGCCAGCGACCTGGTCGCGGTGCACGCCAACGAATTCCGAGATGCCAAGCGCGAAAGCGATCGCGTAGAGCGGGAGTGTGGGTTTTGAGCCCTCACATACTGATCGACCAAGCCCTTGATGGCGTGTCGGCGCCCGCCGGCGAAGAAGACATCAGCCTGCTGGTGCAGGCGCTGATCACCCGACTCTTCACCGACGGCGCAATCACCACCGACGAGTTCAACCACTATTGCAAACGCCTGCGTGACACCTGTCAGCGGCGCAAGGAGGACGCATGAGTACGGCACCGGTTAAATCGCTGATCGACGAGCAGCTCGAGGACATCGAACACAAGATTGCCCTGCTCGGCTTCGGCCTTCCCTTCAACGAGGTCATTGGTCGCAAGCGCGAGGATCTGGTCGCCAATCTCCCGCAACGCCTGGCGCCGTCCATGAAGGGCAAGCGAATTGCGGTGAGAGTTCGGCCGTGACCGGTCACCAATGCGCGCGCCGCCTGATTATCTGGCGCGGCGCGTTCTCTTCCCTCGGCGTTTTCACCTTCCTGATGCTGCTCAGCGCCCTCGCCGATCGCATCACTCAATAAACCAAGCATTCAATCGCTGCGCACCGCGCGGCAAGGAACAGTCATGTCCGCTCAAAGCGTTGCGCCGGTGGCGCACGAACGAAACCTCCACGTCCTTCCGCACGCAGCAACCAGCACCAGCGCCTTGGTACTGGATGGCGACAGCCTGGACAAGATGATGCGCTTGGCCGAAGTCATGGCCACCGGCCGCGCCACGCTGCCGAAGCACTTCAACGGCAACCCGGCGGATTGTCTGGCGGTCGTCATGCAGTCAATGCAGTGGAAGATGAACCCGTTCGCCGTGGCGCAGAAAACGCACTTGGTGAACGGCGTGCTGGGCTACGAAGCGCAGTTGGTAAACGCGGTGATCACTACCTGCGCACCGGTGGTGGATCGCCTGCACTACGAGTGGTACGGCGCCTGGGACAAGGTGATTGGAAAGTTCACCATCAAGAATGGCGACAAAGGCGAGTACCGCGTCCCAGGCTGGAAGCTGGAGGACGAGCAAGGGCTGGGCGTGAAGGTCTGGGCGACATTCCGGGGCGAAGAAGAGCCGCGCGTGCTTGAGCTGCTTCTGGCCCAGGCTCGCACCCGTAACAGCACCCTCTGGGCTGACGATCCTCGCCAGCAACTGGCATACCTCGCCACCAAACGTTGGTCGCGTCTCTACTGCCCGGACGTGATCCTCGGCGTGTACAGCCCGGATGAGCTGGAAGAAACCGCACCAACCATTCGCGACGTATCACCGGCGCGTGGCGCGGCACCAGCTGAACTTCCGCCATACCCCGACGAGAAGCTCGCAGAGAACTTGCCTAAATGGCAAGTCGCTGTCGACGCCGGCCGCTCCGCCCCTGATCACCTGATCGCAACTGTCAGCAGCAAATTCACACTGAGCGAAGAGCAGATCGCCAAGATCAAAGCGCTCGCGCCGATTGAAGGAGACCACGAATGAAAATCCACAATGTCGCTCAGGGCTCCGAAGCCTGGCACGCGCTCCGCGCCAACTACTTCACGGCTTCAGAAGCGCCGGCAATGATGGGCGCCTCAAAGCAGATGAAGCGCACTGAACTGCTGCACGCGAAGAAGACCGGTCTCGATCGGGACGTGTCGTGGTGGGTGCAGAAAAATCTGTTCGACAAAGGGCACGAAGCGGAGGCGCTCGCTCGGCCGATTCTTGAGGGGCGAATTGGCGAGGACCTGTTTCCCGTCGTCGGCACCGAAGGTGATCTGCTCGCATCCCTCGATGGCTGCACCATCCTCGGCGACGTGTTGTTCGAACACAAAATGTGGAACGAGCAACTTGCTGCCGACGTTCGCGCGGGTACGCTGGATCCGCACTACTACTGGCAGCTCGAACAACAGCTGCTGGTGAGCGGCGCCGAGAAAGTAATTTTCGTCTGCTCCGACGGCACCGAGGAAAACTTCGTGTCGATGGAATACGCGCCGGTGCCCGGCCGCGCCGCAACGCTCGTCGCAGGCTGGAAACAGTTCCAAGCCGATTTGCAGGACTTCACTCCCGCCGAGGTGGTGCCGGAGGCTGTTGGTAAAACGCCGGAATCCTTGCCCGCTCTGCGCATCGAAGTGACCGGTATGGTAACCGCCAGCAACCTTGAGCAGTTCAAGGCTCACTCGCTGGCCGTCTTCGGTTCGATCAACACTGTACTGGAAACCGATCAGCACTTCGCTGACGCCGAAAAAACTGTCAAATGGTGCGGTGATGTCGAGGAACGACTGGAAGCCGCCAAGCAGCATGCGCTGAGCCAAACCGAAAGCATCGACGCACTGTTCCGCACCATCGACGAAATCAGCGCCGAGGCGCGCGCCAAACGCCTGATGCTCGACAAGTTGGTGAAAGCCCGCAAGCTCAGCATCCGTGAAGACATCGTCATGGATGCAGCCAAGGCGCTGCAGGTCCACATCGACCAGATCAACGCTTCACTGGGCGGTAAAGCGCGTATGCCGGCGGTGCCTGCAGATTTTGCCGGAGCCATCAAAGGCAAAAAGACAATCAGCAGCCTGCGCGACTCTGCCGATTCCGAGCTGGCCCGGGCAAAGATTGCCGCAAGCCAGATCGGCGACAGCATCCGGAGCAACTTGGCCAGCCTGGACGAGCTCGCAGCCGACTACATGTTCCTGTTCAACGACGTTCAGCAGTTGGTGATGAAAGCGAACGACGACCTGGTCGCACTGATCAAGGTGCGGATCTCGGAACACCAGAAGACGGAGGAGCAGAAAGCCGAAGCGCAGCGCGAGCAGATCCGCCAGCAGGAGCTGAAGCGAATCGAAGAAGAGGCGAAAGCCAGCGCGCCGGTCGAGCCTGCACCAGTTGCAAGCCCGGCGCCGGTGAAAGCCGCCGCGCCGGTTCAGTCTGCTGTGAAGCCAGCAACCACCACTGCGACGCGGGTGAACCTGCAGGCCGAGGTGTTTGATCTGGAAGCGCTGATTCATGCCGTCGCCGGCGGTCACGCACCGATTTCGCTGCTGACCGTAGATTGGGAGAAACTCGACGAAATGGTCGCCGCCCAGGGTGCCAAGTTCAGCATGGCCGGTGTGAAGCTGGTCAAGGTGGCGGCATGATCAGCAACCACCTCAATCTGGTGGAGCAGCACCGGCCTGACGCTGAGGCGATCTCTGAACGAGTCGCCCAGTACCTGGCCACCGGCGGGCGGATCGAACAACTGAAAAGCCCGCCGCGCAATCCGCTGCCGCCGCCCCGCTCCAACAAAATAGACCCTGAAACGATCCTCAAGCGACGACCGAAGCCGATATCGGCCGCTGACCGAAAGACCCTGCGCAAAATGGCGGACTCGCTATGAAATCGAAACGCAAACCCAACAACGGTTTCGCCCGGGCTGAACGCAGTTGCCGGGCGCTGCTGCGTACCAACCACGTTGCGGTGGTGAACATCGACCCAAGCGGCAGCCAGATCATGGCGAACTGGAAGAACTGCCGGCAGATCCGCAGTCTGGCGATCGCCAACGCGATCTTCGATTTCTCTTACCGCTGGACGATCTACATCGGCGCCATGTGTCGAGATGAGCGCGGCGCCGAGTACATCAAGTCGGTCGAGATTTCGCCGGAGGGCATCTACAAGGTCGAGCGCCTGACCGATGCCATCGAGCATTACTACTTGGAACTGCGCAACAGCGCGAATCCGAACCACCTGGTCGCGTCGGGCTGGATCGCCATCCCGGACGAAGTTTCGATGGATGAAGCCCAAGCCGCGAAGCTGTTCTACACCGCAGGCGCTTGGCATCAGGTGAAGGTCGCAGCGTGAGACGAACCATCAACCGGGCGGCCACGCGCCGCCGACAGACCTGGCTGGACTTGCCGGCCAGCGGAATTGAAGAGGTAGGCCATGGCCAAGACGCCAACAGAGCGAAAGCGCAATCAGCGACAGCGGGACAAGCTGACCCAGGCGGAAAAAGAAGCCGCGCTACTGTCACGGCAGATTGTCACGAAGCTCTATCACAACGATGACGCCGCACTGAAGCGGGTAATGGCCCGTGCCGGCATCGACGAAGAGCAAGATCTGATTTCCCGATTCATTCGCGGCGCCGACCGAATGAGCGACGATCAGCTGGCTGATCACATTCGCATTGAGTGACAGGTAGGCGTGACCCACCTGTTACGCCGGCAGAACTGACCACCTAATACTAGCTGGACACCATGCCGAGAATCGAAGCGCTGATGGAGGCAACTGTTTCCACATGAGGTAAGGCCGCAAGCAAGCTCCTGATAACCGTCCTTTTCGGAGCTTTAGAGCTAAGCTGCGTCTCAATTTCATCAACAACTTCGCCAACTTCCGCGCGCGCTTGGGGGGCCAACTCAAGCTTGGAGAGCTCAGAGCGAAGGGCTGTAATCAAACTCGACACTTCCGGGTTGATCGTCACATTGTTGATCGAATTATCAACGCTGTGATTGTTAACCCGCGCGTTAGCGCCGCTTATGTTGTAGGTGATGCTCCGAACAGCTTTTTCCGCCTCTGGGATGCCCATTTTTCTGACTCTCATCTGATAATGGGCCTCGAAATCCATGATCGCTTCAACGAAGCCTGGATCTATCACCTCAAATGTTTCAACCCCACCGTTGGACATATTCCTCTGGATCAAATCACGAGGCTCAACGAGGATCGAGGCGTTCTCGAAAAAAATCTTGTCTCTCTGAACGCTCGCTTTCAGTCCGTCGTAACGCTGTCCGTTGGTTTTGATGATTGAAATGTTGTCCGTAGCGAAGTCATCAAACATACCCATATCCTTCTCTCTTGTCTGATTTTTGGTGGCTGAACCATGTTCCTTGCCGACCACCCGTAATACCCCAACCCAAACCAAATTGCCACCACCGGTCACGGAGGGCGGCGCATGCCCGAGGAAATCGCAATGCCTGTACTTCACAGCGCAATTCACAAGATCGACAAAAAGCCTGACGGTACCCCAGCTGTTTTGTTCCTCGGCAGCGCCGAGCAGGTCGAAAGCCAGGCTCGCGACGATCTGGTGAATCAGTTCAATGAAAGCTACAACGCCACCACTGGCAAGGGCTGGGGATTCTTCCATGCCGAATCTGGAGCGTTCCCCCTCAGCGGCTGGCTCGCCAAGTACTTGGCGGGCGGATCCGATTTCCTCGATTTCAGCATCATCGCCGTAGAGCATCTGTCCCGGCTGATGGAAGAGTCGAACCTGACCACGGGCGGCCAAGCCCTCTTCTGCCACTACCGGCAAGGCCTCACCGACTACCTGATAATTGCTCTGGTGCAGGAAACGGAAGCGGTCACCATGACCGAAGAACTTAGCCTGATGACGGTCAAGCGCCTGGATCTGGAACACATCCGCCTGGCCGCGCGCATCAACATCAGCGAGTGGGAGAACAATCCGCAATCGAAGCAGTACATCTCGTTCATCAAGGGCAAACAGGGGCGCAAGTTGAACGAATACTTCCGTGATTTCATCGGATGCCAGGAAGGGATCGACGGCCCAAGCGAAACTCGGGCCCTGCTCAAGGCGTTCAGTGACTTCGTCGAGAGTGAAGACCTCCCAGAAGATTCAGCCCGCGAGAAGACGCAGACCCTTGTCAGCTACTCCATGGCCCAGGCCAAGCTGGGCGAGCCGATCACCATCGGCGAACTGTCGGAGCTCATCAACGAAGATCAGCCTACAGCTTTTGCCGACTTCATCAAGGCTGCCGACTACGGACTTTCCGACACCCTGCCGCCGGACAAGAAGACCCTCAACAAATTCCGGCGATTTACCGGCCGGGCCGAGGGATTGTCGATCAGTTTCGAGCAGCACCTGCTCGGCTCGAAAATCAAGTTCGACGAGGCCGGCGGCACGCTGACGCTTCGGGGCTTGCCAACTCAGCTCACCGAGCAACTCAAGCGCGCAACGGCCTAACAAAGTGATAGCTCATTTCTCTACAGCCTTTAGATGTTGGCCAATCACCGCCCAAGCCTGATGCCGGGCAGCATGGTGGGCGCTGTCAGCATCCGTATAGACGTCATCACCCGAGTTGATCTGCAAAGGATCCGCGCCAGGGAGATGAATATCTACAAAGTAGGTGTAACCAGCCGGCCGGTATGTGACGTGGACATCAAATTTATGTCCTTGGTGTTCATGTCCGACGGTCAGAGCTTCATTCATCTTTTCTCTCCTTGATCCAGCCCATGCCGGGCCGAACACAAATACCCCACTTCTACGAATCACGCCAGCCGGCGAGGATCCCCTATGTCCGCACAACAGAAGAAACACCCCTTCGATTTCAAAACTCAATACGGACTCGGCTTCAGCACTCAGGACGATGAGATCGTTGTCGATTTCTTCTGCGGTGGCGGCGGCGCCGGTACCGGGCTGGAGATGGGGCTTGGTCGCGCGGTGAACGTGGCGAAGAACCACAGCGCCGCGGCTATCAGCATGCACACCGTGAATCACCCGGGCGCCGTGCACTACACCACGGACGTGTTCGACGGTGATCCGGACACCGAGTGCGGCGGCAAAGCCGTTGGCTGGTTCCACATGTCGCCGGACTGCACGCATCACAGCCAGGCCGCCGGCGGACAGCCGCGCAAGCGCGAGATCAGGAACCTGTCGTGGATTGGCCTGAAGTGGGCCGGCAAGAAGAAGCCACGCGTCATCAGCCTGGAAAACGTGAAACAGATCCTCCAGTGGGGGCCGCTGATCGCCAAACGCTGCAAGACGACCGGCCAGGTTGTGAAACTCGGCGGCGGTGTTGCCGAGCCTGGCGAAGTGGTACCGGTCAGCCAGCAGTTCCTGGTACCGGATCCAGCACGCCGCGGGCAGACTTGGGCTGTGTTCGTCGCAGAGCTGCAGCGTCTGGGCTACGCCGTTGAATGGCGGGTGATCAAGGCTTGCGACTTCGGCGCACCGACCAGCAGGGAGCGGCTGTTTATGATTGCCCGCTGCGATGGCCAGCCGATCGTGTGGCCTGAGCCAACCCATGCGAAGAACCCGGCCAAGGGCCAAAAGAAGTGGCGCACCGCCGCCGAGTGCATCGACTGGACCATCCCGAGCAAAAGCATCTTCGACCGGGCAAAGCCGCTGGCACCCGCAACCCTGCGCCGGATCGCCAAGGGCATGAAGAAGTTCGTCATTGATGCTGCTGACCCGTTCATTGTGCCGATAGCGAACTGGTCGGGCGAAAGTGTCCAGTCTGCGCATGACCCACTGCGCACCGTGACGTCTTGGCCGCGCGGCGGATCCTTCGCCATGGCCAGCCCAATCATCGCGCCAGCAACCCACCAAGGCAGCGACCGGATCAACGATCCCCACGAACCGCTGCCGACGGTCGCCTGCGCGAATCGCGGTGAGCTGACGTTGATCAGCCCAGTGCTGGTTGGTGCCGGTGGCCCGGTGTACGCCGGAAATCCGGTAGCAGCGGATAAGCCTCTCGGCACCTTGATGACGCGTGGTCACCGTGCACTCGCAGCTGCGCACCTGGTGAAGTACAGGTTTGCGGACGAAGGCAAGGCGCTCGATGAGCCGCTGCCGACCATCACCAGCGGCGGCAACTACCAGCGCCCGGCCGGCGCCGCGCACGCCATGGGCATCTCAACCGTGTTCATGGCCCAGATGAATGGCGGCTTCAATACCACGGATGCCAAGAGCGTTGAAGACCCGATGACCACGGTGACCAACACCGGCAGCCAGCAGCAGCTGGTGACGGCGAACTTGGTGCACCTGCGTGGCAACTGCGATGCGCGGGACGCCGGTGATCCGCTGCACACCATCAGCGCCGGCGGTACTCACCACGGGCTGGTCACCGCTTTCATGGAGCGTCAGTTCGGTGCCAGCGTTGGCCAAGCCGTGGACGAACCGGCGCCTACCATCACTGCCGGAGGCGGTGGCAAAAGCTCGCTGGTCGAGCTGCAGCTATCGCCAGAGGTCGAAGCCGGCGCACTGCGGGTCGCGGCATTCCTGATCAGCTACTACGGCACTGAGAACATGAGCGCCGCCGACGCGCCAGCGCCAACCATCACCACCAAGGATCGGCTTGGCCTGGTCACCGTCACGATCAAAGGCACGCCGTACGTGATCGTCGACATCTGCCTGCGCATGCTGCAACCGGCTGAGTTGTACAAGGCTCAGGGCTTCCCTGCCGACTACATCATCAGCCACGGCGCTGACGGCAAGCCGTTCACCAAGACCCAGCAGGTCCACATGTGCGGCAACAGCGTCAGCCCGCCGCCGATGGCAGCGCTGGCACGGGCGAACGATCCGTGGCGCGTTGTCGAGCAGCAGGCAGCCGCGGCGTAGTCACAGCAACGGCCACGCCGACAGCCAGTCCGCCAAGCGCATCAGGATCTGGCTCAGCAGCTCGATAAGTACCTGGTACATCACTTCAGCGATGAGTCGCTTCATTCGGTGGAACTCCGGCTTGTTTGATAGCCAGATCATTCCGTCACGACTTATGCGCCGGCAATAAAACGCTTGAATTCCTACTTATCCACCGCCCGGGCATGCCCCGGCATGGGACGCACATGCCAACAGAAAACAAACTGTCCGAGCCGCTGAAGGTCGAGCGCTCGACTGTGACCAAGCTGGTGATCACCGGTGCACCGCGGCTTGACCCGATTACCGTATTCCTCGAGGACTTCGGGCGGCGCGACTGCCCTAGTGAATCCGACCCGAGCTATCAGACAGCCCAGGGCAAGATCACGGTCAATTGCTGGGACAACAGCTGGAACGCTTACTGGGGTGGCATGGGCCCGCGAACGGTTGCGGAGTTTGCCGCCGACTGTGATTGGCACTACGTCCTGAACTGCCTCGATCGCGGTATCAGTAGCACGCGGTTCAGCGGAAATGCCCTTCACGCCTTCGCGAAAAAGTGCATCGTCCAGCGCCGCCGGCAACAGACCGGCCGACACGACTGGGAACTGGACGAGCTGAGCAAGGAGGAGGCGCGTGAACTCTGGCACGACATCGAGGTTCTGCGAAGCGTCGAGTCGCCGAACGAGTGCTGGCATCACGACAGGCTGCTGACTGAACTGTTCGGCGATGAGTGGCACTACCCGGTCAGCGACAAGGCTATCGAGGAGAATCACGAATTCGCCTACCTGCGCAGAGTGGTTGAAGCAGTGCAGGCTGCGCTGCGCCAACCGCTGGAGCAGCGAGCAGCTTGAATCAAGGCAACTGACTGTCGACCCATCGCTCAGCGGTGGCCAGCTCCTCGGCCAGCGCGCTTTGATAGTCCTCCCACGGGCCAGAAAGATCGGCGACAGTGTTAGCAAAGCCGGGCACTTCGCTGGCTTCGATGACATGAACACCGACGGGCACTTCGTCGTTCGGCTTGTCCCAGTCGAATTTAATGATCACTTCATGCCCTCGGTATTCGTGGGCGATCGGCCTATCCAGGCTGTGGGACATGTCCTCTTCCTATAGGCACCCGTTGGCAAGAAGGTGATTTTCGACGAAATAGGCCGCTTCGCCTATCGAGGCAAAAAGCCACCCCTCACTCTACCGTCGGGTTCTCGCGATCAAGTGGACGCCCATCAAGCACCGGCATAGGGTCAACGGTCACTCCGGTTGCCGCTTTCAACCATGCGGTGTAAGCGGCGCTTTGCCGGGAGAACGCTTCATCCCAGACGTTTCCTGAGAGTTCACCGGCTACTACCAGCATCATCAATTGTGTGGTTGCAGCGTCGAGCTCTACGAGAAGAGCGTGCGATTGAAATCTGAAGTCGTCATCCAAAGTCATGGTAATTCTCGAAAGCGCGGGTACGGCGTAGCAGGCTGGTTTTTGAAGCGCGATTCTCCTACCTGAAGTTTGGCATGTTCTTATACAAATACTAGTTATCTGTACAACTATTTTCCTGCGATCACATGTCAAGGATCGCTACACCCTCTCCCTTCAAAGTCAGCCGCTATAGCGGCAAGGACGAAGTCATGTCTGCACAAAAGCCAATCATCATGTACGACGCCCCGGAAGCGGCCAGCCTCAAAACGGTAACCGGTTGGGTTTCCGCTGACGGTCGCTTTTTCGGCGCCGACGAGAACCTTGCCCGCTACTGCGGCGCAACGCATCGTCGTTGCGAGGTGAACCCCGAACACCCCATCTACGAGGTGAACAGCTCCTGCGATGAGTGCCGCCACGCCAGGCGCCAAGCAAAATTCGCAGCGATGCCAGTCAAGGACTGGGCCGGCGAGCCTCTGGTTATCTTCGATGGCGACCGCTACTTCTTCGATGAGGACGACCTGCGCGACTACCTGATCGACAGCGAAATTGATTTGGCTGACGTGCAGCTATGCATCTGCGAGCCGAACTATCCCAGTGAAATCGACCCGGCAGACCATTTCTGCGACGACCTGCCGGAGGACGGCGAGATCAACGATGAACAGTTACTCGCAGCGTTCGATCTGCTGAACGAGATGATCCGCAAGTCTCAGCCGCTGTCGTGGTCGGAAGGCGAATTCGCAGCACGGCTCCCGCAGTCGCTCATCGACGAAGTCGCCGCAGCGAGAGCGGCAGCAAGCGAGGTTACGCAATGATCATTGACGACGTGATGACCAACAAAATCACCCTGCACGGCCTCGGTTTCGTGCAGGTTCAACTGCAGGGTAATCAGCGCTTGCACGTCTGGCACCCTGAACTGCCCCGCCGGGCGTGCTTCGAGCATTCAGCGATCCACGACCACCGCTTCAACTTCACCTCCCGTGTGATCGTCGGAACGCAGTTCAACCATGAGTTCGAGCTTGTCTGCCATGACGCTGGCGAATTCATGCTGTACCTGCACGAAGGCGCTCGGACAGCGGGAGGTGGCCGGCCATGGACACCGGACGGTCGGGCAGATTTGGTGCATGTCGGAACAATCGGAATTGCCGCCGGCAACGATTACAACACCCGAGCGTACGCATATCACCGCACTGAGCCGGGCGGCGATGGCCGCGTGGCGACGATCATGGCCAAGCGCGGCGAGTATCCGGCCGGCGCCCACTCAACTTGCCGAGTCGGCGTTGAGCCTGACACTGACTTCGACCGGTTCCAGTGGTCGCCAGCTCAACTCTGGGAGGTCGTCAGCGATGTGCTGCTCGGCCAGAAGGTGACGCCATGATCTTCGCCCCGCTCTACATGGCCTACCTGATCTACAGGGGGCCGTGGCGATGACTGATGCGACCAAATACGGGAAGGAGCTGTGGCTGCTTCTCGCTCCAACATTCAATCAAGCGACAGCGCTCGATGGCTTTGGCAATCACCCGGAAAAAGCTCAGGCCTTCGCAGGATTCATCGCAGCCGCGTGCGGCGGAATGATGGCCGAGACTGGCTATGAATCCACCATGGCTGTACTCGCGGCGATCGCGCAGCAAGTCGAGAGCATCAAGGCTGACTCAGAAGTAAAGCACTGACCTGCAGCCTCACCCCCTCCCCCTACTCAACAGCCTGCCAGTGTACGGCGGGCGAGGAATTCTGCATGCCAAAAGTTATGCGATCGGTCGCAGACCCAAGCGCGGAACACGGCTTTCGAATCGAGCCTGCCACATATGAGCAGGCAGAAGAGGCTGCAGGGTTCCGCCTGGATCGGCGGCGCAACTACTGGATTACCGAGGATGGCGAGGTCGAGGAAGAAGGCGTCGTGACACTCGGATGTAGCGGGTGCGGCTGCGGATGTGAGGGCGACTGCAGTTGCGGCCCGTCCTCCGGATGCACTGAGTGCGGTTACACCGGCAAACGACGCTTCTACTTCGGCTACCCCGCGCAATCTCCCGATCAACGAAAAGAACTTCGAAACCTATAACCACCTTCTGCCGCCACGCGCGGCATGGAGCATCACAATGAAAAGAGAGCTGATCAAGATCAGTGAATTCCAGCGCCGGCGCTGGGGTGAGAACGGTACACCACCCTGCCCCCAAGCGATCCGCAACTACATCCGCAACGGCCAGGTGCCCGGCGAGCAAATCGGCAAACTCTGGTACGTTGATTGGACAGCGTTCAGCCGGTCAGACGGCAATGATCTGGTCGCGATGGTATTGAAAGGAGCTGCATGATGGTCCCACGGCCGCGCAACAAGGCGAACAAGAGCCTACCGCAGAACCTGTACTTCGATTCGCGGCGCTCGACCTATCGCTACCGCCGGCCTACCGACGGTAAGTGGTTCCAGTTCGGCACCGACCGGATCAAGGCGATCGACGCCGCGAAGCAATTAAACCTGGAATTCATGCGCGGCGCTGACCTGATCGGCGCCGTGATGGGCAGCACATCTGAATCCTTCGCCGGCTTCCTCGATACATATGAGCGTGACGTGCTACCACCGCGCGAACTGGCAAAGGGAACCCTTGGCCTCTACGCCGTGCACTTCCGCCGTTTCCGGAAGCAGTTCGAAGGCAAAGCGGTAGACCAGATCACGATCCGCATGATCGCGGAAATGCTGGACGCCCTCACGCCGCGCACTGCCAACCAATGCCGAGCCCTGCTGATCGACATCTTCAATCACGCAGCGGCCAAAGGCCTGTGCCCGGACAACCCGGCGGCCAGCACCATCAACCGGATTGAGAAGAAGCAGCGCAAGCGACACACCGTCGAAGGCCTGAAGGCCATCCGGGAAAAGTCACCGTTCTGGCTGCAGAACGCTATCGACCTGGCACTGATCACCGCACAGCGCCGGACGGACATTTTGAACATGCGGTTCGACGGTGTTCGGGAAGGGTTTTTGTATGTGGTTCAGCAGAAGACGGCCAAGGCCAGCGACGCGGCGTGGATCCGGTTCAAAGTGACCGAAGAACTCCAGGCGGTGATCAGCCGTTGCCGGGATGACATCGTCTCACCGTACCTGATTCACCGTCGGCCCGATCGCAAAAAGCAGAAGCAGGCGCAGACAAAGGAACACTGGACTCAGGTGGAAGAGCGATATTTGACGAGAGCCTTCAAAGAGGCCCGGGAAGCGGCGGGTTGTTACAAAGGATGGAAAGAAGAGGAAATGCCGGGCTTCCACGAAGTGCGAGCGCTATCGCTGCACCTGTATCAGAAGGCCGGAAAAGACGGTCAGAAGATCGCCGGCCACGCCAGCGAAACCATGACGAAGAACTACCAGAAAGACCACGCAGAAATCGTCTGGTCAGAGGCAATCCCTGACCTGAATATCACCGAAATCACAGGGTAGTTTTGCGCAAGTTTTGCGCGGGTTTTGCGCAGGCACAAAAAAGCCGATCTATATGATCGGCTTAAGTGTCTGATTTTATTCAGGAAAAATGGTCGGGACGGAGTGATTCGAACACTCGACCCCTAGCACCCCATGCTAGTGCGCTACCGGACTGCGCTACGCCCCGACTGGTTTGGAACCTGCCCTTCATCTCGAAGAGCGCTCAAGAATATAGCGCAAGCTTTTGAAAACTGGAAGTATTCAAACGCAGCTTTTTATTTCTTGAGCACCACCAGTACATCTTCAAGCTCAGCGATCATCTGGCGGATCATTTGCTTGTATTGGGTGGTGTCGTCTTTGGCTTCATCGCCGGACAAACGCAGGCGCGCGCCGCCGATGGTGAAACCCTGATCGTAAAGGAGCGCGCGGATCTGCCGGATCATCAGCACGTCCTGGCGCTGATAATACCGGCGGTTTCCGCG
>Ga0308159_1000408_pt1 | contig 103344 bp, 76 predicted proteins | sample PhyCR1_FD_201040 | JGI IMG/M metagenome (GOLD analysis project Ga0308159, IMG submission 201040) | Phyllosphere microbial communities from UC Gill Tract Community Farm, Albany, California, United States - DLSLC.R1 | ecosystem: Host-associated > Plants > Phyllosphere > Unclassified | place: USA...
TTGTTTACAAAACGAGTTACCTGAACATCGTTAAATTTTGGATCAGGAAGAATAATTCTCTTTTTTGGTTTTGACTTTCTCATTTCTTATTTCCTCCCGATTATTTTTTCTTTCCTTTTGCAGGCGCAGCAGCTACTTGACCTGGTTTTGGACGTTTTGTACCATATTTTGAACGACGTTGGTTACGACCAGCTACACCTGATGTATCTAATGCACCACGGATGATGTGGTAACGTACACCTGGTAAATCTTTAACACGACCACCACGGATCAATACGATTGAGTGCTCCTGTAAGTTGTGACCTTCTCCAGGAATGTATGCATTCACCTCTTTACCGTTCGTTAAACGAACACGGGCTACTTTACGCATTGCTGAGTTTGGTTTTTTAGGGGTAGTGGTGTACACACGTGTACATACACCTCTTCGCTGTGGACAGCTGTCCAACGCTGGAGACTTACTCTTGAACTCCAGTGCTACTCTACCTTTTCTAACTAATTGTTGAATGGTTGGCATTGTGCTTTTTTATGTTTTTATTAAAAATTTACCGCTCCCCCGGCATCCTTGCAGATAGCCCATAAAACGGACTGCAAAAATAGAACAATTCTTTTTAAGAATCAAGGGGTTAGGGCAAAAACTTTTCAGTTCGCAGTTATTAGTTTACAGTTGAAGATTAGGGAGTTGCAATTCCCTTAATAGTTTCAGTTTACAATAATGGATAAGTGTTGCGTCTTGTTAACCATTTTAATTTGTAGTTGATCATGTTACTAAAGCTCATCTGCACATACCTATAAGCGTTAGTAACTTTCATCATAATAACTTTAACGCGTATTTGAATAGAAAATTAATTCACCGTACTCCTAGGATTACTTCTTTCTTTCGATGAGCCAGCCTTACTGATCTTGTAATTTAAAGATAAATAGAAATATCTCTTAATGGTATCGAAACGAATATCTTCTATCCTGCTTCCGTTAATGGTACGGTCTATATTTGTGTTCTGATTCAAAATATCAAACCCTTTCAATGCGAGGGTTATTCTTCTATCCATGAAATATTGTTCAAAGCCGGCATTTATCAGAAACAGGTTATTGTTAAATCCATCGGCCCTGCCAGCTGTACCATTATGTTGCAACTCGCCATTTACACGAGTGTTTTTAATAAATTCATAGCTTAGGCTGGCGCTGTTTGAGAAATTAAAATACTTATTATCAATTGCTCCAGGCTGAGAATTATTTACCCTACTGTATTGTATCCCAGCATAAATTCCGGCATTTATCTTATCGTCTATATCATAACTTAAGTTTGCATTGGGCCCGAAATTATAACGATTGGTGATATTTTTTTCTTGATTAATAAAGGATGTTCCATGTGAGAAAAATAAATTCACCCCATAACCTGTCCTTAAGCCCTTTATTTTTGTAGGCTGACCGAAATTTGTACCGGTGTTGATATAGTAGTTGCCATCTACATTTACCGGCTGTACAAATTGAATCCCATCTCTGTAAACAATACTATTCCCCACATCATCCATACTATAGTTGATTAAAAAGTAACCATTCCAGTACTTGTTATTACCAGGACTAAACGTATTAAAATTCACCGATAAGCGATGACTTTTTCTGGCTTCCAAGTCTGGATTTCCTTGACGCTGATACAACGGATTGGTATTGTTTTGCACCGGCTGAAGATCATTTACAGAGGGCAAGTTAACATTTGCATTGTAATTCAACTGAAGGGTTTGGTTGGTTGTACTTTTGAAATTTAAACTGAACCTTGGCAGGATATTGTAATACTTTCTTTCAATTTTATTGATGTTAGCACCCAAACTATTAAAGGCAGAAGCACTTAGTCCGGTTTCCTGAAAACCAAAACCTAAGTTATAAGTCCACTGTGCACGGTTATAGATCAACGCTAGCCGGGCAGTTTGTGTCCAGGTTCTGTTTTCGAGTAAATTAGTCAGATCAGGCACAATAGCATCATAAGTATTATTTAATGGATTATAACTAAAGGTTGATTGTTGCGCATCCACTTTGCCATCATTACGGATGTAAGCGATATTACTATTGAGTTTTTTGTCGATAATAGGCCTGATATAATTAATCGCAACAGAGGTACTTCTCGATTTATTCTCTTGTGCGGCCTGTTGGTTCAGATCGGTAATATCAACTCCACCACCACGATAATTATTAATAACCGATTGGTTTAGCCAGTTAGCATTAAACGTATTTTGATTTCCATTTAAACCAATAACAATGGAACCCTTTTTTAATCTCCGGGTAGCAGAAAGCTCAGCAAAGAAAGCAGGTGTAGAATTTCGTTGATCAAGAAACTGCTTGCCATCATTTGTTTTTCCAGCTAAATCTAGGGTAGAATTGAAATCGCGGTTATTAATGTTAGTCGTATAATTTAAAATTGCGTTAGACCGGAAGGCGAGGTCTGTTAATGAATCGGGATGATACTCGATCTTAAAATTGAAGCGGTGCGCCTGATTATCAGAATTTCGGTTAGCGGTTTCGTTCGTTCTTAAAACATCATCCTGATTAATGTCTTGCACATTAGAAATTCTCGTTCCTAAACCCTTGCTCAAATAAGTGAAATAGCTGCTACTCAACGTAAGTTTATCTTTAGCTCCCCAACTGTTGCTAAAATTCAATCCTCCGCTATGCGTAGTTACCTCACCCATTGCACTATTGTCAAAAACTCCTGAGCCACCAATAGTAGTTCGTCCGTTATTTACATTAATAGAAAAACTTCCACCACCCGGGGGCGCGAAGATATTACCTAAGTTTCCACCCGTAAAACTGCTTAAATCTTCATATTGGAAACTAGCGTTACTCACATTATTGCTCATACCCAAAACTGCAAACTGCATCTTTTTAGTGAAGTGATTTGCACTTAGATAACTGTTATATCTTTCTGTTGTGCCTCCAAATAAGTTTGCATTTCCAAACCAGCCATTCTTTTTGTCTTCTTTAATGGTTAGGTTAAGCACCTTTTCCCGCTGACCATCATCTATTCCTGTAGCCTTTGCTTCCAGAGTTTTACTATCTATTAATTGCACTTTCGCAATTACGTCGGCAGGCAAGTTCTTAGTAGCTGTTTTAGGATCAGTACCGAAAAAATCTTTCCCGTCTACCGTTAACCGGGTTACTTTTTGACCTTGAACCAGGATGCTTCCATCTTTATCGATGGTTACGCCAGGTAATTTTTTCAACAAGTCTTCCACAGCTGCATTTGGTTGGGTTTTATAGGCATCGGCGTTAAATTCAACAGTATCTTTTTTAATGGTGGCAGTTGCATATTTTCCCGCAACAGCAACGTCTTTTAAAGCAATGGCATCTTCCTTTAAGGGGATCATTCCCAAATCCACTCCTTTACCGTTAACTTTAACCGATTTTGAAACGGCGATGAATCCCAGGGCTGATATGCGAATCAAATAATCGCCGTTAATGACATGGCTGAATGTAAACACTCCTGCATTGTCCGTAACCACGCCAACCTTTTTTGTTGAATCGGATTTACTGGTCAAAATTATTCCAACATATGATAATGCCCCATTCGTTTGACCATCCATAACTTTACCAGTTAAAGTAGCTCCCACTTGTGCGAAGACTTTCGTAGATAATAAGCAGAGTAAGAGAAGTAAATAGTTTTTCATAAACGAGATGGTGATTATAGTTTGTGGATAATGGGAGTTTGCCTAATTTCAACTATAAGACGCAAGAAAATTTGAAATGTGACAACAACTCAGCTTTTATTTGAAAAAAGATTTACAAGAAACTCCCAAACTTCTAACATAAAGTTGTCTGCAAATATTAATATCATCTATGTAGTCACCGAACGACTAGAAATGTGTTCATAAAAAAAGGGATATGCAATTTGCACATCCCTTTGATATTAAAACTCATGATTCCGAACTACAGACTCACGACTAGTTTTTAGTAACGATATTCGTCAGATTTGAATGGACCTTCTACCTTAACGCCAATGTAATCAGCCTGGTGTTGATCTAATACATCTAACTCTACACCAATTTTCGCTAAGTGTAAACGGGCAACTTTCTCATCTAAATACTTAGGTAAAACATAAACTTTGTTTTCGTATTTATCTGTATTTGTCCAAAGCTCTAACTGCGCCAAAGTTTGGTTGGTGAATGAATTACTCATTACAAAACTTGGGTGGCCTGTTGCACAACCTAAGTTTACCAAACGTCCTTCAGCCAACAAGATGATATCTTTACCTTCGATAGTATATTTATCTACCTGTGGTTTGATTTCAACTTTAGTCGAACCGTATTTTTCATTTAACCAGGCAACATCAATTTCGTTATCGAAGTGACCGATATTACAAACGATCGCTTTATCTTTCATGGTTAAGAAATGCTCTCCACGAACGATGTCACGGTTACCAGTTGTAGTTACAATAATGTCTGCTTCTTTAACTGCTGTAGCAAATTTCTTAACTTCATAACCTTCCATTGCAGCTTGCAAAGCACAAATTGGATCAATCTCTGTTACAATTACGCGTACACCTTGTGAGCTTAGGGATTCTGCAGAACCTTTACCCACATCGCCATAACCACAAACAACAGCTACTTTACCAGCCATCATTACGTCAGTTGCACGACGAATTGCATCTACTAACGACTCACGACATCCGTATTTGTTATCGAATTTAGATTTAGTTACAGAATCATTAACGTTAATTGCAGGTAAGTGCAAAGTACCGTTTTTCATTCTTTCGTATAAACGGTGAACACCAGTAGTAGTTTCTTCTGATAAACCTTTAATTCCGGCAATAAGCTCAGGATATTTATCAAAAACCATATTGGTTAAATCGCCACCATCATCCAAAATCATGTTTAATGGTTTCTGATCTGAACCGAAGTGTAAAGTTTGCTCAATACACCAGTCGAATTCTTCTTCGTTTAAACCTTTCCAGGCATAAACCTGAATACCCACAGCAGCAATTGCCGCAGCAGCATGGTCTTGAGTAGAAAAAATATTGCATGATGACCAGGTTACTTCAGCACCTAAAGCCACTAATGTTTCGATTAAAACAGCCGTTTGGATGGTCATATGCAGACAGCCTGCAATGCGAGCACCTGCTAACGGTTGTGAAGGACCGAATTCTTCGCGTAAACTCATCAAACCTGGCATTTCTGCTTCGGCTAATTCGATTTCTTTACGGCCCCATTCTGCCAGTGAAATGTCCTTAACTTTGTAAGGGATATAAGTTGTCTCTACTGATGACATAATTATTTGTTTTTAAATGTAATGCAAAGTTACGGCATCCCTTTGTGAAAGCCAAATATTTAAAAGAGCAACCAGGTTTACAGAATGTAAAATAGTTTAAGTTCCATTGATTAACATCACCATTTCGAACAGATGTTATGATTTATAACATATTGAAAATCTATTGATCAGCATTCCGTTAATCGCATAAAAAAACAAACAAATTAAAACCAAATTAGAATTCGTTTGTTGAACAGTGATCTATCCCCTATCTAATGCAACGTATGTTCACCCTCATTCAATGGATTGCTTTCAAAATCGGTGGCTTTACTACAAAGCAATCTCCAGCTTATAAACACTTTGAAAGTGTAGCTTATATTATTATAGGCTTAGCGATATTATTTTTTCTATGGTGGAGCGGCATCCTTGTTTCTTCAGTTAAAGAGTTATTTGTTAGCTAATAACTGAGAACTTGATAAATCGAAAATTAACAACTAACGATATAAACCTAAAAAGCCACTTCGCAGTGGCTTTTTAGGTTATAATAGTTTACAATGAACGAATCTGGAGCATTTATTTCCACCTCCACTCTCCCGCAATGGTAAGTGGTTCCTTTAGATTTTGAGATTCTAAAAATGCTTTGAGTTCTTCCTCGTCCTGTAAACCAACCGGAATTTTAGGTGTATTAGCTAGCGCATAAGTAAGCATCGCACTATAACGAACAGTATTTTTTAATTCCCGTTCATCTACCAATTTAAATGAATCGCCATCAGAATGATAAAATGGTCCTGAATTGTTAGGCAATTTGCCACCAAAGCCGCCGCCTGTAGGAATTCCTTCCAGCATAAACGGCTGATGATCGCTGTGTAATCCTGCGCCTGCGTTAAACAGATTTTTAAATCCTGTATCGATTTTTACGATCTCCGCTCCCCAGGCAGAGAACAATTCTTTCATTTCTGCCCTAGATGTTGAGAAACCTTTCGGATCATTTGTCATGTCATAGTTCAGCATAAACTTCACCTGATTTAAATTTTTATCCTTCTTGGCCTGGTCGATATAGGCTTTAGAACCTAGCAAGCCCTGTTCCTCTCCCATAAACAATACAAATTCTACTGTGCGCTTTGTTTTTAAGTTTAGCTTTTTAAATGTCCGGGCCATATCCATAATCGCAAAAGAGCCAATCCCATTATCAATCGCACCAGTTGCTAAATCCCAGCTATCTAAATGTCCGCCAACTACAATTTTTTCCTTTGGCAATTCCGTTCCTTTAAATGAAGCCACTACATTTCTTGCTTTGATTACCCCAGAAAAATTAGTCATCGCAATGTGTGCAGTTTGTGACTGGCTTTTTAGTTTTTCTTTCAAAGCCAGTCCATCTTCCAATCCAATACAAACCGCTGGAATTGGAATTAATTTTCCGGTTACAGAGGCTGTACCAGTTAATAAGACACCATTTTTTACGGTATTGATAATCATTACTCCTATTGCGCCATATTTTGTTGCAATTGCCGTTTTCTCAGAACGATGTAAAGATTTTGTTCCGTCAGCCGAGCCAGGCAATACACCAAGATATATTAGCGCTATTTTACCTTTGAATTTTTGTGGGTTTGCTTGATAATCAGTTTCCATTCCATTGCCCGCATCTATAATTTCAGCAGTAATATCTGCGTTAACCGGAGAATGTGCCAGCGTAACAGCCTTCATTTTCGTTAAGTTGGTTTTGTCAGCTCCAGCCTCTACGATTATTGTTTTCCTCGCCCAGCTTTCTACCTCGAACGGCTGAAACTTAACGTCACAACCGTATGATTTTAATAAATCAAAAGCATATTGTTCCGCTTTGGCACCGTTTGCTGAACCAGTTAATCGATGTCCGATGGTTTCAGTTTCATATTTTAGCGTTTGATATGCTTTAGAATTTTGTTGCACATCAGTGTTGATTTGATTGAAGACCTCGCCGAATTGATCTTGAGCATTGGCAAGTAAAGCACTACAAATTAGTGCTGCAGAGAAAATATATTTCATTTAAAGTAGTTTGTGCGATGAAAGTACACAATTACCAGTCAGTTTTTATGCTGTAACGTAGATTTTGCTTAGCCGATATTTAAAAGTGCTACTGATAATAGCCTACAAAAAATTTACTCGATTTAAGACATGTTACAATAAAAATAGCAACTCGACTCACGTTAGGTGCCTAAGATAGTTACGTTATTTTACCTTAATTTAGTGCGGCTACAGGGAAATTTCAAGAAACTTATACCATCTAAGAAACCTTAGCCTAAACACAACAACTTAAATAACCTTAGGTGCCTAAGGTGGTTAACCTAATTTAGTACGACTACAGCGAATATTTCAAGAAACTTATACCATCTAAGAAACCTTAGCCTAAACACAACAACTTAAATGACCTTAGGTGCCTAAGGTGGTTAACCTAATTTAGTACGACTACAGCGAATATTTCAAGAAACCTTATACCACCTAAAACACCTTAGAAGCCATAGCCTAAACACAACAGCTTAAATGACCTTAGGTGCCTAAGGTGGTTAACCTAATTTAGTGAGACTACAGGGAAATTTCAAGAAACTTATACCATCTATTAGAAGCCATAGCCTAAACATAACAGCTTAAATGACCTTAGGTGCCTAAGTTGGTTAACCTAGTTTAGTACGACTACAGCGAATATTTCAAGAAACCTTATACCACCTTAGAAGCCATAGCCTAAACACAACAGCTTAAATGACCTTAGGTGCCTAAGGTGGTTAACCTAATTTAGTGCGACTATAGCGAATATTTTAAGAAACCTTATACCACCTAAGACGCCTTAGAAAAGATAGCCGAACACAATAACTTAAATAACCTAGATGGTTGTATTTATTTATGCATCACTTTCTTAGGAAAAACTAACGATGCCACCACACTAATTACCAAAATACTCACAATGATAATTAATGAATGCTGAGTGGTAAAACCTAACTTTTCTAGATAAACATGGCCCAACATTTTCACTCCGATAAAGGCCAGCAACACTGCCAAACCAGTTTTAAGATAGTGGAATTTATGAATAATATTAACCAGTAAAAAGAACATGGAACGTAGGCCCATAATGGCGAAAATGTTCGAAAAGAATACAATATAAGGATCTTTGGTAACTGCAAAAATAGCAGGTATAGAATCTACCGCAAAAAGCAAGTCTGTAAATTCTACAATCAACAACACCAGGAAAAGCGGCGTTACAAGTGTTTTATGATCAATTTTAACAAAGAAGTTTCTACCTTCATAACGGGGGTGTATCGAAAATACTTTTGAAGCCCATTTAACAACCGGGTGATTTTCAGGATCAATTTTCTCATCCTCTTCTTTGCTGAAGAACATTTTTATACCCGTAAATACCAGGAAGGCTCCGAAAATGTAAAGGATCCAGGCGAATTTCGCAATTAATGCAGCACCAACAAAAATGAAAATGAAACGCATGATAATAGCGCCTAAAATCCCCCAGAAAAGCACTCTATGATAGTATTTTTCCTCAACTGCAAACGCAGAAAAAATTAACACGATAACGAAAATATTATCTACTGATAACGCATACTCGATGACATATCCTGTCAGAAACTCTAATCCTAAATTCTTTTTATAAACCTCCAAACTTGCGTCAAAATCGTTTGGAATAAGATTTATGCGATGCTGATGTTTGGTAACGATTTCCTGAAGGTGAGCAAAATCAGTAATGCCGTGGAGTTGGTGTCCCTCTGTAAGGAGAACGAAATAAAAACCAATTGCAAAACCGACCATGATCAAACTCATGATTCCAGCTTGCTTCAAACTCACCACATGTTCTTTTCGACTAAAAAGGCCGAGGTCTAAAGCCAAAATGATGACAATAAACAGTAAAAATCCAATACTAAAAAGTAGCTCGTTACTCATTATTTTTTACGTTCAGTAGTATAAAGCACGAGTTGTTCTAATCCTGTTCGGGCCTCACCTTCTTCAAACTGACGCAGAATATCAAAAGCCTCTTCCTGGTATTGTAACATTTTCTCGTTTGCATAATAAACACCTTCGTGCCCATTTACAAAATCTATTATTTGTTGAATTTTAACCGGATCATCCTGATGGTTTTTCACCAGATTAATGATTCGTTTTCGTTCTGCTTTCTCAGCGCGGTTTAAAGCGTAAATCAGTGGAAGTGTTACTTTTTTCTCTTTAATATCGATCCCTAAAGGCTTCCCCACATCATCAGTTCCAAAGTCGAACGTATCATCCTTAATCTGAAAAGCAATTCCAACCTTCTCACCAAATAAACGCATCTTTTCAATCACCGTATCATCCGCACCTGCAGAAGCAGCTCCCGCAGCACAACATGAAGCAATTAAAGAAGCTGTTTTCTGACGAATTACCTCGAAATATAATTCCTCAGAAATATCCATTCTCCTCACTTTTTCAATCTGCAGCAACTCGCCTTCACTCATCTGTTTAACCGCCTCAGATACAATCTGTAACAATCTATGTTCATTATTGTTTACAGAAAGCAGCAATCCTTTCGCCAGCAAAAAGTCGCCAACCAATACTGCAATCTTGTTTTTCCAAAGTGCATTGATTGAAAAAAATCCCCGTCGCTCGTAAGCATTATCCACCACATCATCATGCACAAGTGTTGCCGTATGGAGCAACTCAACCAAAGCCGCACCACGGTGGGTTGATTCAGTAATGCCACCGCATAGCTTGGCCGCAAAAAACACGAACATTGGTCGCATTTGTTTGCCCTTTTGTTTCACAATATAGTGGGTAATCCTATCCAGCAACGGTGCGTCGCTATGCATAGATTCTTTGAACGTTTTTTCAAACGCTTTGATATCAGCTGCTATAGGTTTTTTTATCTGTTCGATTCCCGGCATTAAGTCGAAAAATTTTGATTGCAAACTTAAGCTAATTTCCCATAAAAAGGTAATGTATTGTTAAGCATTATAAAGGGTTGGAAAGCAATGGCAGTAATCATCAATAACATCCTTCCTGCTTTTGCTTATAGTCCTCGCCCTCATTCTTCGGGCTGTGGGCTATCTGGCGCAATCAGGTTTATCAACTAACCTTGTTGCTCATTATCTGCCCCTCAAATGCAAAAATCAGATATTGCAAAAAATTACTTTAATCGTTCAAAACTTTCCGCTTAAACCAATAATTTAGAACGATGAAAAAGCGCTATAAAGTTCTTATCGGTTTTTCGGCATTGTTAATTGCTGGTTATCTGCTTGGTCAGAAACCAAAGAAACCCCTCTTTGATAAATTATTGGTATCAGTTCCTGATATTGAGGATTTGGATGGCTACGTAACTGCAATGGAAAAAGTCAGTAAACTGAAACCTGGAAATGAAGCTGAAATTATTTGGGCGGATGCCAGTCATCAACAAACAGATTATGCAGTTGTATATCTGCATGGCTTTTCTTCCTCTAAAATGGAAGGAAATCCTGTTCATCTCAATTTAGCAAAAGCACTAAATGCTAATTTATACCTGGCGCGTTTAGCAGACCATGGGATTGATACTATAGCACCAATGCAGTACTTCACTGCCGACAGGCTTTGGGAAACCAGTAAACAAGCGTATGCCATTGGGCAGAAATTAGGAAAAAAGGTAATCTTAATCGGCACATCAACCGGAGGTACAGCGGCCTTGCAACTCGCTGCAACTTATCCGAAAATTAACAGTCTGATTTTGCTATCGCCTAATGTAGCCATTAATGATAAAAATGCCTGGTTGCTAAACGATCCATGGGGATTGCAAATTGCCAGGCGTGTGCTGGGAAGCGATGAAAGGAAGGTTGATGGCAGAACCGAAGCGTATAAAAAGTATTGGTATACCAATTACAGAATTGAATCACTGGTAGAACTACAAGAGTTTGTAGAAAGTTCCATGACAAAATCTGTTTTCGAAAACGTTAAGCAACCTGTCTTAATGCTTTATTATTACAAAAACGCATTGGAACAAGACCCGGTGGTGCGGATAGATGCCATGCTTAAAATGTTTAATGATCTAGGTACGCCAGACGATCTGAAACGAAAAGTAGCCATTCCAAATGCAGGAAATCATGTTCTTGGCTCTTATCTAACCTCGAAAGATTTGCCTAGTGTAGAAATTGCAATAAACAGTTTTGTAGAAAGTGTTCTGAAGGAGAAAGTAAATTTAGATCCTGCAATACAAAATAAATCCCTGGCCTACTAAACTGGCAACTGTCGTTTGAATGTTAGCCTACAATATTCTTCACAATCATTTCTGCATGTACTCTGGAGTTTTCTATAAAAAGCTTGTGTGTATCTAATCCACCACAAACTACGCCCGCCAGATACAATCCTTTAACGTTTGTTTCCATGGTTTCTTCATTATAGACCGGGCAAAGCGTTTCCGGTAAATCAATCCCAAATTTTCTTAACATCGAAAAATCTGGCTGATAACCCGTCATGGCAATCACAAAATCGTTCGGTATGGTTTTAATGCCTTCAGGCGTTTTTATGTCAACCTCATCTGCTCTGATTGCAATAAGTTCTGAATGGAAGAGTGCGGTTACATCTCCTTCCTTAATCCGATTTTGAATGTCTGGACGAACCCAATATTTTACATGCGGACCAAGTTCGCCACTGCGTACAACCAAGGTTACGTTTGCGCCTTTACGGTAGGTTTCCAAGGCTGCGTCTACCCCAGAATTATTTGCACCCACAACCACTACGTTTTGAAAAGCGTATAAATGGGGGTCTTTATAATAATGTGTTACTTTCGGTAAATCTTCCCCTGGTATATTCATCAGCAAGGGAACATCATAGAACCCGGTGGCCACAATTACATTACGAGCGGTATAATTCGCTTTAATGGTTTGAACATCAAAAATTCCTTCATCATTTTTCTGAATCTGATTTACCCGCTCAAATAAATTGATTTTTAAGGCAAACTTCTCGGCAACCCTGCGGTAATATTCAACAGCTTCATTGCGATTAGGTTTCGGATTAATCGTTACGAATGGTGCACCTCCAATTTCCAACTTTTGTGATGTGGAAAAGAAAGTCATGAAGACCGGATAGTTAAACAGGCTATTTACCAGTGCTCCCTTCTCAATGATCAGGTAACTCAGGCCTTCTTGTTGTGCCTCAATTGCGCATGCCATACCAATTGGACCAGCGCCGATAATGATGATGTCGTAGTGGTTTTGATTTTTCATTGAGGTTTTTCTATCGAATTAGATTGCTTCGTTTCTTGCAATAGCGATAGCATTAAACTTTCATGGCTTTGCTAGGGCATGCAAAATCTGTTCTTTGTAAGCCTGTGTTTTTTATTGCTCCGTACCCCCCGGCAATATCGACCACATTTTCTACCCCACGTGATTTTAGGATAGAAGCCGCAATCATAGAGCGATAGCCACCTGCACAATGAATATAATAGGTTGCTTTGGGATTAATCTCGCCCATCCAATCGTTGATAAAATCAAGCGGACGACTTAAAGTAAAATCTAAATGTTCTGATTCATACTCACCGGGCTTCCGTACATCAAGTGCAATTACTTCTCCCGTATTCGCCGCCTCTTCAAAAGCTTCTGCAGATATAGATTCAATGGTATCAATTTCTTTTCCTGCATCTGTCCACCGCTCAAAGCCACCTTCCAAATAGCCAATGGTACTGTCATAACCCACACGCGTTAAACGGGTAATTGTTTCTTCTTCTTTACCTTCATCTGTGATGAGTAGAATGGGCTGTTGCAGATCGGTGATTAAGGCGCCTACCCAGGGCGCAAACTGTCCGTTTAAACCAATGTTAATCGCATTCGGAATAAATCCCTTTGCAAACAGCTGTGGATCACGCGTATCCAACATAATCGCCCCCGTCTGATTGGCCGTTTCTTCGAAGGCCTGCGGAGTTAAGGCGTTTAAGCCTTTTTCATAAACATCATCAATGCTTTCTACACCACCTTTGTTAATGGCCGCATTTTTAGCAAAATATTGTGGTGGTGGCATCATGCCATCTGTAACTTCCTGAATAAATTGTTCTTTCGTTTCGGCTTTAAGCGCATAATTAACTTGCTTTTGATGTCCTAAAGAATCAAAAGTTTCCTTACTCATGCTTTTACCACAAGCAGAACCTGCACCATGTGCCGGATATACAATTACATCATCAGCCAGCGGTTTTATTTTTTCGTTCAGCGAATCATACAACATCCCCGCCAGGTCTTCCATGGTTAGATTCCCTTTCTGCGCTAAATCCGGCCGACCTACATCTCCAATAAAAAGTGTATCCCCACTAAAAATACAATGATCCTTTCCGTTTTCATCTGTTAATAGATAAGTGGTAGATTCTAACGTATGGCCAGGTGTATGCAAGGCAGTAATGGTAAGCGCCCCTACTTTGAACTGTTCTCCATCTAAAGCAATTTGAGATGCAAAGCCCGTTTTAGCGGTTGGACCGTAGACGATCTTGGCTCCGGATTTTTCTGCCAGGTCTACATGCCCAGAAACGAAATCTGCATGAAAATGGGTTTCGAAAATATACTTGATGGTGGCACCAGCCTTTTCGGCTTTTTTTAAGTAGGTGTCAACTTCTCTTAACGGATCAATAATTGCCGCTTCGCCATTACTTTCGATGTAATAAGCAGCCTCTGCTAAACAACCGGTGTATATCTGTTCTATTTTCATTTACTGCAGTATCAAGTAGTGATCAGGATTGAGAAAACCCATTAATCAAGTATCCTGCATCAAAAATAGCGCTAAATAATTATAACCAAAATGATGACAGTCATAATTGCAGAAGTTTTACTTTATAGAAGTTCGCAACATTTGGATGCTTAACCCGCTAGAATGCGTTTTTTTTATTCCAGAGTTTGATCAAATACACTTGCGACGTTTGAATATTAGTCTTTGGTTAATTCTCCCCGTAAAGATTCATCCATTAACTTGCGACTTTGTTCCAATGGTAAATTAAGCCCGAGAACAAACATCAACTTTGTAACCGTAGATTCAAAGGTAAGATCGTAGCCACTGATAATTCCCATTTTCAGCAATTCTCTACTGGTTTCGTAACGACCTAACTGAACGGATCCTTTTTTACATTGAGAGATATCGATAATGATTTTCCCACTTAAAATAGCTTGGCGAAGTGCGTCTAAAAACCATTGAGCGGTAGTGGTGTTACCAGAACCAAAGGTTTCCAGAATTATAGCATCCACTTTTGAATCAGTTATTGCAGAAACTGCCTGTGGGGTAATGCCAGGATATAATTTTAAAACGCCAATGTTAGCATTAAAATTAGTGTGTAAAGTTAATTCACCATGCGGTGCATTGAGCACATAATTGGTATGGAATTGCAGGTGGACGCCGGCCTCTGCCAACACCGGATAGTTTGGTGAACGAAAAGCCTCAAACTTTTCGCTATTGTATTTGATTGATCGGTTTCCGCGAAACAGCTGCGAATCAAAATAGATGCATACTTCCGGAAAGAGCGATTTACCATTTTCTTTGGTTGCAGCAATCTCTAATGCAGTAATCAGGTTTTCTTTGGCATCTGTACGGATTTCGCCAATTGGTAGCTGGGAACCGGTTAACACCACTGCCTTCCCGAGGTTTTCTAACATAAAACTTAATGCCGAAGCCGTAAATGCCATGGTATCTGAACCATGGAGAATTACAAAACCATCATAAAGATCATAACGATTGTAGATCAGTTCTGCCAAAGTCTTCCAAATCCCCGGATCCATGTTAGATGAGTCTAAAACCGGATCAAAAGAATGGACATCAAGTTGATAATCCAGCCGACTTAACTCAGGTACATTTTCTTTAATTTGCTCAAAATCGAACGGAATTAACATTCCGTTACTGGGATCATTTACCATACCGATGGTTCCACCGGTATAAATTATAAGAATTTTAGTCATTTGGTTGGTCTGGTTGCTCCTCACAAAGAAACTAAAAGAATTTCATTTTAACGGCGTTTTAAATGATAAAAATCAGATCAAACGGCTATTTCGATTTAGCATTTTGCGAAAATGATAATAAATGTCTAAACAACGGTTAAGATTTGAAGATTGCGGCTAAGCTTTCCCTTTATTTAAATTAATCTCATGCCTCTATCAGAAGAGAATTTTTCAATTAGCTATACGTCGAAGACTTTTTTAGAATTTTCCGTGGTGATTTTTGCTACTTCTTCGACAGAAACGCCATAGATTTCAGACAATTTTTGTGCTATATAAATCAGATAACTGCTTTCATTCGGCTTGCCACGGAAAGGAACTGGGGCCAAATAAGGAGAATCTGTTTCCAACACTAAATTTTGCAAGGGAATGTCGTTCAACACTACATCCAAACCTGCCTTTTTGTATGTAACCACACCGCCGATTCCTAAATGAAAATTAAGATCAATAGCTTGTTTGGCCTGTTCAACATTTCCTGTAAAGCAGTGGAAAATTCCCCTGAGCTTTTCGCCTCTTTCACTTTCTAATACTTCGAACACCTCATCGAAAGCTTCTCTGCAATGAATTACTATCGGTAAGCCTAATTCTTTTGCCCAGCCAATTTGCTTCCGAAAGGCATCTTGCTGATATGCCAAAGTTGTTTTATCCCAATATAAATCAATTCCTATCTCCCCTATTGCATAAATCTGCCTGCCAGAAATACTTTTATAGATTTCATCTAATACACTAGCATAATCGTCTTTAACATCACATGGGTGCAAACCAGCCATAGCAAAACAATTCTCCGGATACTTCCTCACCAAATCATCAATCATTGCAATTGATTTCACATCCACATTTGGTAAGAACAGCCGGTTAACGTCATTTTCAAAACAACGTTCCACTAACTGGGCTTGCTTTTCGGCATCCTGTTCGTAATAAAGATGCGTATGGGTGTCTGTAAAAATCATGTTTGTAGCTAATCGGTATTAATAAATTTATTTGTAGCGCTTTAATAAAACTGTTAAGCCTTCGTTTTTTTAGGCTTCTTGGGCTTTACTGGCTCGGCCTCAAATTGATGTCCGTCGAATTCCATTTCCTTCTTTAAGAATTTACCAGTTAAGCTGAGTGGATTTTGAATTAAACCTTCAGGAGTTCCTTCGAAAAGGATTCGTCCACCACCGGCTCCACCTTCCTCACCTAGATCGATTACCCAATCTGCCACTTTTACTACATCTAGATTATGTTCAATCACCAGAATGGTATTCCCTTTCTCCACCAACTCCTGTAATACACCTAAAAGCACATTGATGTCTTCAAAGTGGAGACCTGTTGTTGGTTCATCTAAAATATAAAAGGTTTTTCCTGTGTCTTTCTTAGAAAGTTCAGTAGCCAGTTTTACCCTTTGTGCCTCACCACCAGAGAGCGTAACAGATGATTGACCTAGCGTGATGTAACCCAAACCGACATCTTTCAATGTTTTAATTTTGCGGTAGATAATTGGAATATTCTCAAAGAAAACACATGCATCTTCAATACTCATATCCAACACATCACTGATCGATTTTCCACGAAAGCGAACTTCTAATGTTTCGCGGTTATATCTTTTACCACCACATTCTTCACAAGGGACCTGAACATCCGGCAAGAAATTCATTTCAATAACTTTTAACCCGGCTCCCTGACAAGTTTCACACCTTCCACCTTTAACATTAAACGAGAAGCGACCTGGCTTGTATCCCCGAATCTTCGCTTCTGGCAACTGTACAAAAAGGTTTCTGATATCGGAAAAAACGCCTGTGTAAGTTGATGGATTAGACCGAGGTGTTCTCCCTATTGGCGCCTGATCAATCTCAATCACCTTATCAATCTCTTTCAAACCACTTATCTTTTCGTATGGAAGCGGTGTCTTTTTCGCCCTGAAAAAATGGTGATTTAAAATTGGATACAGCGTCTCTGTAATTAAACTAGATTTCCCAGATCCAGAAACACCCGTAACGGCGATAAATTTTCCCAAAGGAAAATCTACAGATACTTCTTTTAAATTATGACCGGTGGCTTTGATAATGGAAAGTTTATGTCCGTTTCCTTTTCTTCTCACCGCAGGCATTTCAATTTTCTTATCTCCGTTTAAATATGCAGCAGTTAAGGTTTTCGATTTCAAAATCTGTGCAGCAGTTCCTTCAGCGACCACCGTTCCACCATGAATACCTGCTCCAGGACCGACATCAATCACCCAATCGGCTTCCAGAATCATGTCTTTATCATGTTCTACTACCAAAACGGTATTCCCTAAATCACGTAGATTTTTTAGTGCATTAATTAAACGCTCATTATCACGTTGGTGCAAACCAATACTTGGCTCATCCAAAATGTACATTACGTTCATTAGCTGAGAACCGATTTGTGTTGCCAACCGGATCCGTTGTGCCTCGCCACCAGATAATGTACGTGCAGTTCTATCCAAGGTTAAATAGGTTAAACCCACGTCAGTTAAAAAGCCAATTCTCGCCTTAATCTCTTTTAAAATCTCTTTTGCGATGATGTTCTGTCTATCTGAAAGGCGTTCATCCACATGCTCAAACCATTTGTAAAGGTTGCTAATATCCATTGAGGAAAGCTCAAAAATGTTTTTCCCATCAACTTTAAAATGAAGACTTTCTTTTTTCAAACGTGCGCCATGACACTCGGGGCAGGTTTTTAACTTGCGGAAGGCATCCATATCATCAGATGCAGATTCGCTTCTTTTTTCGTTCTGCTCTTCCAACATCTTAATGATCCCATCAAAAGTGATGTTGTAGTTCTGCACATTCCACTTATTATATTCTACCTCAACCTTAATTAAATCAGGCGAGCCATTTAAAATCATATTAATCACCTCATCACTCAGCTTTTCTATTGGTGTAGAGAGGGAGAAAGCATATTTTTTGGCGAGTGATTTTAATACCTGGAACATCCAGATATCGCGATATTCGCCAAGTGGCGCTAAGCCACCATTCAAAATACTTAATCTAGGATTCGGAATAACAGATTCTTTATCCACCACGAAGATATAACCTAGACCATCGCAACGGTCGCAGGCTCCATATGGCGAGTTAAACGAAAAGCTATTAGGTTGTGGTTCATCATAAGAAATACCCGTAGTTGGGCACATCAAAAATTTACTAAAATGAGCAACATGATTGTCCTTATCCGTAATTTTGATTACCCCTTTACCCATCTTCATGGCGGTTTGAACAGAATCCAAAAGGCGCTTTCTATCTTTATCATCTACGATCAGGCGATCGATGACCACTTCAATATCGTGGATTTTATATCGATCTACCTGCATTTTAGCAGAGATATCTTTGATTTCGCCATCTACACGCACTTTTACATACCCTTGCTTACGGATTTGCTCAAATAGTTCACGGTAATGCCCTTTTCTTCCTTTTACAACCGGCGCTAAAATATTTACCGCCATGCCATCAAATTTATTGAAGATATTTTGCAAAATCTGATCTTCGCTCATACGCTCCATTTTTTCTCCTGTATTATAAGAGAAGGCATCCGCTACACGGGCGTACAGCAAACGCATGAAATCGTAAATTTCGGTAATGGTACCTACTGTGGAGCGTGGGTTTTTACTGGTGGTTTTTTGCTCGATAGCAATTACCGGGCTTAAACCTGAAACTTTATCTACATCCGGACGCTCCATACCGCCCATAAACTGACGGCTGTAGGCGCTAAAAGTTTCCATGTAGCGGCGCTGGCCCTCTGCATATATGGTATCGAACGCCAGGGAGGATTTTCCGCTACCGCTCAATCCGGTAATCACAACCAATTGGTTGCGGGGAAAACTTACATCTATATTTTTTAAATTATGTACCCTTGCTCCATAAACTTCTACTTCTTTCTGCTCGCCAAGGTCGATAGATTTGTTGCTCATATATTATTGAAAATTGGATGGAATTTTGGCAAAAAACAAGGCCGAATTCCAATCTGCAAAATTGCTAAAAATTTTATCAAAAAGAAAGTGTAATCCAATCTGTATTAAGGATTAATTGTCATAATGTCGGCTTCGATTTCTGAGAAAACCGGATGAAAAACCAAAACGCATATAACCATAATGGTCCTGAAAATAGATATTGTAATTATCCTCTCCGTAATAACCAACCGCAGCCATTAAAAACACATTATTCATAAATGGAAAGCTATAGTTGAAATTAATTTCCGCATTTAATCGCTTGCCTATATTTACAATATTCTTCGCGGGAATTTTATTCACCGCATAAGACACTTCAGTATTTAAACGCCACGTTTCTTTCTCGGTTTTAACTTTCGCTTTATTTTTTGCATCTCTTTCAATCTGATCATATTTCCGCCAGGAGAAATTATAAAGCACCCGCGTAAAGCCAAAACCAGAATCCAAAGCTGGCTCATATCTAAAAAACTTATGCCATTGCAAGCCAACACGGTGATTGAAAGAATAATAACTTTCATTTGCAGCCAGAGGCGATAAATAACCAAAACGATAAGAGGCTGTTAAATAGTTCGCGTTGAAATTTCCGGTCAATGTATTTACCGTCCCATCTTGATTGACTGCGTTTTGATCTTGTCCGTTGGAATGATGGGTAAATGCCAGCTCGCCGTATTGATAATGATCAGGATCTCTATTTAAACGTGCGTAAGCCGCAAAACCTAAACGATAACTTGGCGTACGCACACCGGCAGAAAATTCATTGCGAACACGAACCGTAAAATCTGGAATAATGGAGAAGGCCATCGGCGATTTATAACTTCCTAACAACATATAATTAGTGGTTAAGCGACCATTGATGACATATTTTGATGGCGCCCCCAACTCGCCAGCAGGCGCGGTATAAGAAAAGTCTGAGTTTTCTTTATACAGATTTACATATTCCCTATTGGCATATTCTCGCTTGATGAGGAGTGAATCTTGCGCAAAAAGATGAAAACCAAGAAAAGATAGGGCAAGTATTAACAGCGTTTTCATCATATCATATAAACGTTAGTTAGGAGATGATGGTTTTATAAAGGAAGATATATTCGTTGGCGAAATAATAGAATTTGAATGACACTTTTTTAATTTGCTGGCGCTAGATAGTTACGTCCCAAATTCATATATTTGTACGTATAAATTTTTAGTTATGGATACGAAACTAACATTAAAACTTAATCAAGAAATTATCGAGCGGGCTAAGTTATATGCTTCTGATAAAAAATTGAGCTTATCCAGGTTAATCGAGAATTATTTAAATGCGCTAACTGCCGAACAGAATAAAGACGAATTAAATATTTCACCCTTTGTTAAAAGTTTAACATCTGGCATTAAAATACCAGCAGATTATGATTACAAAAAAGATCGTGCAAATTATCTAGACGAAAAATACAAATGATTAATCTTTTTTTGGATACTAACGTCATACTGGATTTACTTGGAGAAAGGATCCCTTTTTTTGATTCGATTGCAAAAGTTGCGACGTTAGCCGATCAAAAAAAACTTATAGTAACAGCATCGCCATTATCTTTCGTGACAGTTGAATATGTATTAACAAAGTTTGAGTCTTCTGAAGCTGTACTTAATAAATTAAGGAAATTTAAAATCCTTTGTAAAGTATGCGAGGTTAATGAAGAAATAATAGATAAAGGATTAAATTCTAATTTCAAGGATTTTGAAGACGCAGTCCAATATTTTACAGCGATGCGTTCTAACTGCAATATTATCATAACCAGAAACGGTAAAGATTTTAAACATTCAACAATACCAGTTATGACTGCTGATGAATATTTAAGCAGCACGTATTATTCAACTGTTGCTAATTATTAGTTTAGAATAAACATCCACTTTTAATTTTACCACTCAATCGTTGTTCCATTTTTTGTTGGGTGCCCGGTACAAACTAAAACCCTTCCTCTTTCAATCTCATCATCAGTAAGCACCTCATTATAATCCATACGCACATTTCCTTTTGTACAATTGGCCACACAAGTACTGCAAACCCCTCCCCTGCAACTGTAAGGCAATTTTATTTTATGCTCAAGTGCAACATCTAAAATTCTTTTTGGCCACGGCACAGCCAAATTATAAACTAAGCCATTGAAATTTAAGATTACCGAATACGTATTCTTGTCTACCACCTTTTCAGAACTATCGTCCTCGTCAACTTCATCTTCAGGCAATACGAATGTTTCTCTTTTTATCTGTTTGAGATCAAAACCCATTCCCAATAAGGTGATCCTGCACAAGTCCATATAGATAATAGGTCCGCAGGTATAGAAAAGCGCATTTTCACGTTCAAAATGTAAATTTTCTTTCAGTAACTTTTCAATATAAAATTTATTCAGCCTCGCAGTCATCAGGTTTTTGCTATTACTGAAAATCCAAACGATTTTCAATCGCTCGGGGTAGCGTGCCTGCCATTCCAACAATTCATCGTAGAATAAGGCATCTTCCATAGATCTATTGCTATAAGCCAGCGTGATCAATGATTTTCGTTCGCGAACTAAAGCCGTTTTTATGATGGAAAACAATGGTGTAATACCCACTCCGGCAGCGAACAGGAAAAGATCTCTTTCTAGGTTTTCTTCAGGCAAATAACTAAATAACCCTTGCGGTTCCTGCGCAAATAAAATGTCGCCCGAGACTGTTTTATGATGAAGGAACCTGGAAATCTCTCCATTTTCTACCCTTTTTACCGTAATAGCTAAAGGCTCATCTACATCTGGCGAACTGTTAAAAGAATATGACCTTCGAACCTCCCTGTTCTTGCCCTCAAAAACCAACGATACAAATTGCCCTGCCAAATAAGTTGGATACTGGCCATCTACCTCTTCAAATTGAAAAGTGATATTGTCTCCAGGCTGATTGATGATCTTATTGATGCGAAGTTTGAACATAATACAAAGAAAAGGAATTTGAGTTGAAAAGTCGTTTGTCGTTTGTCGTTTGTCGTTTGTCGTTAAAAGGAACAATCAATAGCTAAGTGGTGTTTGACCTATATTTTTTTTTTAAACACGGTAAAGATTGGGTTAGGAGGTTAGAAGGTTAGAAGGTTAGAAGGTTAGAAGGTTAGAAGGTTAGAAGGTTAGGGAAAACACTTCCGTGGCAATCCGTGTTTCCGTGGCAAAAAATTTATTGGTTAACTAACGCATAAAAAATAGCCTAATAACTGCTTTTAGCTTTTTGAAAAAACAGTTCTGCTGTTGACGATTTTATTCATTATCACCTAACAGGCGTGCCACGATGGCCTATGGAATCAAACTATCGTTCAATCATCTTCCAAAAAAAAACGTCCTGATTAGAAAATCAGAACGCCTTACCAAATGCTTGTCTTTATCTCAACTATATTATTCGCCGTTGTAAGCCAATAACACACGCTTCTTTTCGTATCCGTAGCGCTTAGGATGTTCTACAATCTGTTTCATGGAAATCACCTTATAAACGTAACGGCCAGTTTCCTGGTTCAGCTTCATTTTATAATAATTATCCTGATTTTGATTAGAGATTTGCCTGCGCAAACGGCCATCGCCCACATTGTAGGCTGCAGCTACTAGAGTCCAGCTTTCCAAGCCCCTATACATTTCTTTGATGTATTTACAGGCTGCTACAGTAGATTTACGTAAGTTATAGCGCTCATCAACTCTTCCGTTTACTTTTAAGCCGTAAGAGCGTGCTGTACCGGGCATAAATTGCCAGATTCCGGCGGCACCTTTTGGGGAAACTCCACCAGCTAATCCAGATTCAACCAAAGCCAAATACTTGAAATCGTTAGGAATTCCATACGCGGCAAGAATCGGTTCGATAACAGGGAACCATTCTTGTGCCTTTTTGTGCAAACGATTTGTTTGCGTAATGCCGTAAGTATGTGCGGCAAGGATTTTTTTCATTTTGCGCTCTACCCTTTTATCGCCCAAAGGCAAGGTTTCATCAGCAAAATTTAATTGAGCCATTAAAGACTGAGGTTTTTCCTCTTTTTTAACTTTAAGGGTATCAGTTGGCGGTATTGTAGTGTGTAATTTTTCTTCTTTTAAAAGACTTTTTTGTGCTAAGGGCATTTGGTAAGCGAACACTTTTGCCATGATAAATAGTGTTGCCACTACCGCAAATGGTACGATGTGTTTCTTTAACATCTTCCTCCTTTTTTTGGTGAACTTATATAAAAACGTCGGCAAAGCTAAAAAATAATAACCACATTATCAAATAGTTACACAAAAAACCAACAAAAACAGCCTCTAAACCGCTTAAAACGTGGATTTTAAATTTCCAAAATCAAGCTATTTTTCCTATATTAGAGGCTATTTTTTTAATATACTTTTCCGCTCTTAAGCATTGTAATATTCACCAATTTTACATAAATTTGCAGCCCGCATTTTAGGGTGCGGTTAAAAGCGTATCATGATAAATAAAAACAACAGGAACAGTCGGGATGACAAGTCCAAACCGGGTAGCCGGAACACTGATGGCAGAAGTAATTCAGCCGGATCTGACAGAAGAAGATCAGACGACAGAGACAACAAATTCAACAAATCATCCGATTCTAAGGATAACTTCAGACCTAGAAGTTCAGAAGGCAAAGATTTTAAATCAAAATCATTTAGCGACAGAAAAGATTCAAGACCAAGAACAGGCGGACGTGATTTTAAATCAAAAGATTCAGAACCACAGAGTTTCAAATTTGGAGATCGTGAGTTCAAATCAAAAGATATAGGCGCAAAAGAAGAACGCAGCTACAAACCGAGAGAAGGCGGATCGAGAGATTATAAACCTAGAACGGGAGATCGCGATTTTAAACCAAGAGAAGGTGGATCAAGAGATTATAAACCTAGAACGGGAGACCGCGATTTTAAATCGAAAGATGGTGGATCAAGGGACTATAAACCTAGAACAGGCGACCGTGATTTTAAACCAAGAGAAGGTGGAGCAAGAGACTTTAAACCTAGAACAGGCGATAGAGATTTCAAACCAAGAGAAGGTGGATCAAGAGATTATAAACCAAGAACAGGAGAACGCGATTTCAAATCTAAGGATGGAGATTCGAGAGATTTTAAACCGAGAGAAGGCGGATATAAAGATTACAAATCAAGAGGTGGCAGAACAGATGACTTTAAGCCAAGTGCTGGAAGTTCAAGAGATGTAAAACCAAGAGAAGGCGATTCTCGTCCGTTTAGAAAACGCGAAGAAGCACAACCAAGGGATACAGAATTTAACCGCCCGGAGCGAACTGTTATTGCCCCTGCTCGTAAAACAAATGAAGATAAAGGCTTAATTCGCCTAAACAGGTATATTTCAAATGCAGGAATCTGCTCTCGTCGGAAAGCTGATGAGCTAATTGCAGCAGGTGTAGTTTCTGTAAATGGTGAAGCAGTTACGGAATTGGGCCACAAAGTGGATCCATCTAAAGACTTAGTTCGCTATAACGGCGAGCTGCTTAAGCGCGAGAAAAAAGTTTACGTTTTACTTAATAAACCAAAAGACTACATTACCACTACGGATGATCCACAGGAGCGCCGTACCGTTATGCAATTGGTTGACAAGGCTAGCCGTGAACGTATTTACCCAGTTGGTCGTTTAGATCGTAACACCACAGGTTTATTGTTGATGACGAATGATGGCGAACTTGCAGATAAATTATCTCATCCAAAAAATGGCATTACAAAAATTTATAATGTTGAATTAGACAAATCTTTATCACAAGGTGATTTGAATAAAATTGCTTTTGGTTTGGAACTGGAAGATGGATTAATCAAACCAGATAATATTTCTTACGTAGCTGGTGGAACTAAAAAAGAAATCGGTATCCAGATTCACAGTGGAAAAAACAGGATTGTTCGTCGTATTTTTGAACACCTGGGTTATAGCGTTGAAAAACTAGACCGAGTTGTTTACGGCAATTTAACGAAGAAAGATTTACCTCGTGGTAGATGGCGCTACCTGGAAGATCATGAATTGATCCAGATCAAACATTTAATAAAATAATTACAAAGGCAATCGAAAGGTTGCCTTTTTTGTTGTTTTACATGTTGCGCCTTAGAACAGAAGTGATTGGTCTTCCCTATTTGTTTTACCTCTTGATTTTTCAGTAAACATTGCCATTTCAAAAAAATATTTAACAATTGCCTCAACAAATTTTTATCATCTTTGTTCCAAAAGAAGATCATCATATGAAAAAATATATTGGAATATTCTTAATGTCGTTAATATCCACAATTGCAGTCGCTCAAAAACATTATAACCTGATAGTCGGTACCTATACCGCCCCAGGTAAAAGTGAAGGCATATACTCTTATGATTTTGAGGGCGCTACAGGCAATACCAGTCTGAAAAATATCACCAAGGGTATTGCAAACCCAAGTTATCTGGCCATTTCTCCTGATAAAAAATACGCTTATGCGGTAAATGAAATTGGAGATAAAAGCTCGGTTAGTGCTTTCAAATATGAAGCAAAATCAGGTAAATTGACATTTTTAAATAAAGTCGATAGTCATGGCGCAGATCCTTGTTTCATTATTTCAGATGCTCAGAATGTTTTAGTGGCAAATTATTCTGGCGGTAGTTTAGCTGTGTTTTCCCGCAATGCTGATGGATCTTTAAGTGAAGCTATGCAAGTGATTAAACATACAGGAAAAAGCATAGCCCCTAAAGGCAGACAGGAAAGTGCACATGTGCATATGGTTAAATTTACGCCAGACCATAAGTATTTAGTTGTTAACGATTTGGGCGAAGATCAAACTTATATTTATAATTATAATCCTACAGGAAAGAATCAAACACTCGTAGAAAAGTCAGTGATTAAAACCAATGCAGGAACGGGTCCACGTCACATTGTTTTTAGTCCGAACGGAAAGTTCGCTTACCTTGTTCATGAATTTAATGGCAGCATCACCACATTTGATTATAAAGAGGGTATGCTCACTAAAACACAGGAAATTGATACGACACCAAAAGACTTCAAAGGTGCGGTTGATGCGGCTGACATTCACGTGTCTGAAGATGGAAAGTTTCTTTACGAGACCAACCGAGGTGATGCAAATAGTATTTCTGCGTTTGCTATTCTTCCAACTGGTAAGCTACAACTCATCGAAACTCTTAGTACACTTGGTAAAGGACCGAGAAACTTTACGATAGATCCTAGTGGTAAATTCCTTTTAGTTGGCCACCAGTATACCAATAACGTCGTTATTTTTAACAGGGATACTAAAACCGGAAAATTAAAAGACAGCGGAAAAAGAATAAACGTAGGTGCACCTGTGTGCTTGGTTTTTGATAAATAACGGCGGAATTTAATTTCGAATATAGAATAGGTTGCCCAGGTGTACAAAAATAGGATCTTATTTAAAGTTATTGTGATAGAGATCCCAAAACACTACAGACTTATTAATACTCTTAAAACAATCGCTATCTGCATATCCATTTTGATGCGATCTGCTTTTGCTGATCGCATCAAAATGAAATCAACTCATGCCCTTGGTTGAAACCAATGGCGATGAATACTAAGCAACTTGCCATGAACTATCATTATAAAAAATCTCTCGCCAGATAAGAAAATAGAAGCTTATTTAAATTTATGGCAATGAAAGTCATGAAGTGAGAACCAGAACACAATCGCTATCTGCATCATCCACTTCATGGCGATCTGCTTTGGCTGATCGCATTAGAATGAAGATCACTCATGCCCTTGGTTGAAACCAATGGCGATGAATACCAAGCGACTTGTCATGAACTCTCGTTATAAAAAATTGCTCGCCAGATAAAAAAATAGAAGCTTATTAAATTTATAGCAATGAAAGTCAAGTGAGAACCAGAACACAATCGCTATCTGCATCATCCATTTCATGGCGATCTGCTTTAACTGATCGCATTAGAATGAAGATCACTCATGCCCTTGGTTGAAACCAATGGCGATGAATACCAAGCGACTTGTCATGAACTCTCGTTATAAAAAATTGCTCGCCAGATAAAAAAATAGAAGCTTATTAAATTTATGGCAATGAAAGTCAAGTGAGAACCAGAACACAATCGCTATCTGCATCATCCATTTCATGGCGATCTGCTTTAGCTGATCGCATTAGAATGAAGATCACTCATGCCCTTGGTTGAAACCAATGGCGATGAATACCCAGCAAGTTGCTATAAAAAGTCACTCGCTGGCTACGAAATTTAAAACAAAATAAAAAAGACCCACTTTTCAGCGAGTCTTCAGTAAATATTTAAAGTTAAAATTATGCAGGTTCTGCAACTTTAACTACGTTACGATATGGGAAAGAACTACAGATGTGACGGCGTGCAAAACGACCTGGAGAATCTGCATTCACTAATTTAACATAAATCGCTTTTGGCACATCAAAGTACTCATATGCACTACCATCAAAAAACTGGATATTTAAAACAGATTGTTTGTATTCAAAATCTAAAATATTAGAGTTTGTAATCGTTTGTGTATAAGTTTCGATGTTTTGCTCACGCGTTTCTGGTGCAATACTAACCAAAAAATGGTAAGCCTCTATAATGTCTTTACTTCTTGCCTCTGCCGCTAATTTCTCCTCCTCAACCTGGAATTTATCAGGGTGACACTCTTTCATCATGGTGCGGTAAACCGACTTAAGCGCTGCAAGCTCGGCCGTCTTATCTACGTTCAAAAGCTTTCTGTAATCTACTATCTTTTTCATTTGCCGCAAAGGTACGATTTATAATGATTTGATTTAGAGAAAGTTTAATTTGATAATGATTTCTTGATAAGAATCTTACATAGTGAATATTAGGGCCGATTTATTTCATCGCTATCCGCCTAAATGATATGCTATTCAACAGGATTTCATTCCTCTTCGCTAGAAATAAAAAAAGTCGCTCGGATGCCAAGCGACTTACTATTATAATATTTACGGCTAAAATTTGCTCTGCAACGAGTTCTCAATTACTTCTCTATAAAAATCTACATAAAAAGGAAGAATTTTTTTCAAATCGAAATCCTGAGCTCTTGTAAACGCATTTTCCTTAAACTGTTTTAAAGTTTCATCGTCTTTTAAAATGGAAATCGCATTCGCTGCCATTGCATCTACATCGCCAACGTTGCTCATATATCCACAGAAACCATCAACATTCAACTCTGGTAAACCACCAGCATTTGTTGTAATGGCAGGCACTTTGCAAGCCATCGCTTCCAATGCTGCTAAACCAAAACTTTCTGATTCAGATGGCATTAAGAATAAATCTGAAACCGATAAGATTTCTTCTACTGCATCTTGTTTACCCAGGAAACGAACATTCTCGCCAATATTTAAACTTCGACAAAGTTGTTCATCATAAGCCCTTTCCGGGCCATCGCCCACCATCAATAATTTCGAAGGGATTACGGCCTGAACTTTTTCAAAGATCCTGATCACATCCGATGTACGTTTTACTTTTCTAAAATTGGAGGTATGGATTAGAATTCTTTCATTATTTGGTGCAATCGCTTTCTTAAAATGATCCTTAGCCTGCAAACTAAACCGACTAAAGTCTATAAAATTGGGAATTACCTTAATGTCTTTAGTAATATCAAAATGGTTATAGGTATCTTCTCTTAAATCATCTGAAACTGTAGTTACACCATCACTTTGGTTAATAGAAAAAGTAACCACTGGCTTATAAGTTGGATCTTTACCCACCAGCGTGATATCTGTACCATGCAGGGTGGTTACTACCGGAATATGAATACCATAACTTGCTAAAATCTGCTTCGCCATAAAAGCTGCCGAAGCATGTGGTATGGCATAATGTACATGGAGAACATCTAATTGCTCAAAACGAACCACGTCAACGAGCTTACTCGCTAAAGCAGATTCATAAGGTGCATAATCGAAAAGGGGATAATCTCTTACCGAAACTTCGTGATAAAATAAATTTGCCGAGAAAAAATCCAGTCTGGCTGGCTGGCTGTATGTGATAAAATGAACCTGGTGCCCTTCATTTGCCAATGCTTTTCCAAGCTCCGTTGCAACTACTCCACTACCACCAAAAGTTGGATAGCAAACAATTCCTATTTTCATTTATAAATGCTTTGTTGTTATGCAAATGTAGCCCATTTGCGTGTATAATGCATGTCGGAATATTGCAATAAAAAGCAGCTAATTATCAGCGGATAAATGAACCTTTTTTGATGTTAGACCATTAAAATCTAACTTCAAAAACACCATATCTGATTACAATCGAATCCTGAAGATTTTTAGTATTGTAAAGCACACCGTCAATTTTACCACCAACGAATGGTGATGATCCATTCTTTGGTTTTTCATACTTGGTAATATTCACAACGAATGGTTTTTTCAATTCACTAGTAGTATATACATCTGAAGAAGTTGAGCTCTTTACGATTAAATAAATATTCGAAGAGAAAGATTCCAGATAGGCTCTAGCACTTGAAATGGTATACGGTTTCTGCTTTATATCAAAAATCTGAAAAGATAACTGGGCGCTAGAGGAGTTTGATATTCGATTTGGAATGGCTACATCAACCCTATACAAATCTTTATCTGTTCCATTTCCGTATCCAAGAACAGTCCAGCTTCCACGAAAAACACCTCTATTTTCGCCTAACGATCCTTTAATATTTAAATCTTTACCCGCAATGTTGGCATTAAAATATTGGATATAAACTGGCTTAACCGGAATTTCAATTTTATCTTTTTTACAGGATAGAAATGTTATGGCTAGCAATAATAGGCCGACGAATTTTAGATGTGTTTTCATTTGCGTAGTATGTAAACAAATCTAGCATTTATACGGAAAATAATACAGGCTATTATAATTAATTTTATTTTTTTTGGAAAGTGTGTTACGACTTACATGCTTTTAAATAAGATAGAGGCATGGAGATTACAAAATCGCTACTTCAAACTCCTCATTTCTTCTTTAATTACCAGAAAAAGTTCGTTTGGCCTTTGCGTACCGATAAAATATTCAAGGCCATCCCGATCAGTTAATACTACGGCATCTTTACCAGAAGAATAAAAACGAATTGTGCCTTTGGTGTGCAAGTTATAAACGGGGTTATTGAAGAAATAACGGCTATAGGTAGCTTTGCGAACATCTACGATACTGTTCAAATCAATTTTCACTCGTTTGGTAGTCCATAGTCCGTCTAATATCATGCTGCCGTTATCTACAATAATTTTGTATTGAATAAGGAAAAGCAAGAGCATGGAAACGCCAATGATTCCAAATCCTACTACCAAAAAAAGATCCTGAGTATTATCGCGATCACGCTCATAAACGTAAGCTGCAAAACAAAACGCAGCCATAATTAATCTGATGAAAATGCGAACATAATCTCTACCAATGTATTGTTTTTCGATATAGGCGTATTTGCTTTCCACTTAATTATTTTCGAGTTCGAATATAGCAACTTTTTTTGTTGCGGTGGTTAATTTATATCGATTATCCTGTCGCATACCAGCAATCCAAATAATCTCCCCGTTTCCGTTTATTAAGATCGGTGTGTTATGCTTTAAATGCAGGGGAACTTTTTCATCAATAAAAAAATCACTCACTTTTTTAAGAAAACGCATCCCTAACGGCACGAACTTATCTCCATTTTGCCATTTGCGTAATACCAAAGGAAAAATCAATTTATCAGCATTTACAAAAGCCTTAGTTGCATCAATCTCAAATTTAATTTCTGTAGAATAGCGTAATGAAATACTATAGTCTCCGAAATTAGTCTTTGCAGCTGCCGAATGAATAAATTGATTAGTAAGGAGTTGCGCATTTCTTTCTACAATTACCAAATCGTTTCTGTTGATGATTACCTGATGGCTTGAACTCAAAAATTGGCTGCCACTTCTCCCTGATAGATTTTCAAGAATTTCATCCACCACATGGGCCGTAAAATGGAATGACTTAAGTAATTCGTATAAAAGTAATTTCTGAGGATTCAGTTTCGCCACAGCTTTCAATGACAAATACCATGCATCAGCTTTTTGAATAACCAGTTCTGCACGAAGTTGGGCAACCTGTAAATCTAGAAAGTGTTCAAGTGATGCAAAACGATCGATGTTTTCTGCAAAAGTTTTTTCAAGATTTGGATTTATTTCCCGCAGATGCGGAATAACCTGCAACCTCAATTTATTACGGGTGTAATTTGTACCGGCATTCGAACTGTCTTCCACGAATGCGATGTGTTCCTGTTCGATAACTTGGTCGATCTGCTCTCGATTTAAAAACAGCAAAGGCCTGATCAGCTGACCTCTTTTCGGCAAAATACCATGCAAACCGCTAATGCCAGTGCCACGGGTGAGGTTAATTAATACCGTTTCGATGGCATCATTTTGATGTTGTGCCAGGGCGATATAATCGTAACCGTAGGCTAACCTAATCTGTTCAAACCATGCATAGCGCAAATTACGCGCTGCCATTTGAGTAGAAATTTTGTTTTCTACAGCATATTTTTTTGTTTCAAAATGCGTTACATGAAATGGAAGAGCGTGAACATCGGCAAGTATTCTTACAAAATTTTCATCGCGCTGCGCTTCATCTGCCCGCAAGCCAAAATTACAATGAGCTACACCAATATCAATGCTTAGTGCCTTAAACATATGTAACATCAATACCGAATCTTTTCCGCCGCTAACAGCTAAAAGAATCTTATTACCGCTGGTAAACAACTCGTTTTTCTTAATAAAATCCTGAAATTGAGATAAGGGTAACATCCACCAAAAATATTTAATTTTAACTGGTATTCCGAACGTTCGGAACAAAAAACTAACTTTGTAGGGTGCAAAAAATATTTGTTTTTCTATTTCTTTTAATAACTCCTTTTTTTCTATTCGGCCAAAAGCAGATTAAAATAGTCTCATACTCCAAAATTAATGGAGATGTAAAAAATAGTGTTACTTATTTAAGGAATCCGGTTTTTCAACAGGATAACGCTACGCTTACCTGCGATAGTGCTGTTTTTTACAATAAGCGAAATTATTTCGAGGCATATAGAAACGTACACATCAATCAGCTCACCACTGATATCTATTCTAATCAGCTGGAATATGATGGAAATAAAAAGCAGGCTCATTTGACTGGAAATGTTAAAATGACAGATCCTACATCTGTTTTAACTACTGATATTTTAGACTACAATACCGTAAGCAAAATCGGAACTTACACCAGCGGCGGCAAAATTGTAAATCAGCAGGTAACGCTGACCAGCAAAAACGGTTATTATTTTAGTGGAAGTAATGATGCTTATTTTAGGTATAACGTTGTGGTAGTTACCCCCCAGGTAACGATTAAATCTGATACTTTGCGTTACAACACACAATCAAAATGGACTTATTTCTACGGCCCAACCAATATAAAAGGTAAAGACGATAATTTATATACCGAAAATGGTGCCTACAATACAGCTACTGAAGATGCTTATTTCGGAAAGAAAAACCTTTACACGCAAGGTACGCGATCGTTGAAGGGAGATAGCTTATATTATTTTGGTAAAATAGGCTATGGTAAAGCGGTAAAAAATATCGTGTTTTCTGATACAAAGGATAAAATGAAGATGTTTGGTGATTTAGGTTACTATTATAAAATAGATCAAAGAACCTTGGTTACCAGAAATGCTTATTTGGGCATCGGCACGGAAGATTCCGTTCTGGTAAAAGGCAAAAAACGTCCTGACAGCTTATGGATGGGCGCAGATACCCTGGAAACGCAAATGGTGCTCCAAAAAAACCTGAAACTCGTTCCTAAAATTTCCATCAAAGCTGATAACGAAGTTGGTGAGGACGATGAAGACGAAGGTAAAAAAGAAGGCAGTGAATCGTCAGAAAAAACCTCAGCAGAAAACACTGAAGGGAACGCAAAGGAAAAACGAAATCTTAAAGGCAGGAACGAGAAAGGCACTAAAAGTAAACCTAAAAGCGGAGAGAAGAATAGCGATCCTGCAGATCCATTGGTTAAACTACCGATAGATTCAACTAAAATAGATACGCTGGCTAAGAGTTTGCCCAAACTGAATGCTGATAGTTCGAAAAATGGCAATATATTGAAAGTGAAGGCAGACTCTATTGTTAAAAATCTTCCAAAAATTAAAGGAGATAGTCTGGCACAAAAGGTAATCAAAAACAATACTTCCGTTACAAAGGAAGTTTTTGGCAAGGCTGATAGCTTGGCAAAAAACGCAGGCAAAACAGACGTAAAAAACCTTAGTAAAGGTGTAATTTCGACACTAAAGCCTGTTCTTGCTAAAAATGATACAACCAAATTTAACCCCGCAGACACCGTGCAAGCCAGGATAATCAAGGCTTATCACGGCGTTAAGATCTTCAAAACCAATATTCAGGCTAAAACAGATAGTCTGTTTTATACCAGCGCCGATTCTACCTTAAGGTGTTTTGTGAATCCAATCATCTGGTCAGAGGGATCGCAACAAATTGCTGACACGATTTATGTGCAGTTCAAAAATAAAAAGCTGAATAATCTACAAGCCATTAGAAATGCATTTTTAGTAAATACACCTAAAGATTCTTTACGGTTTAACCAGATTAAAGGCAGGTTAATGACAGGTTTTTTCAATAATGGGAAACTTAAAACCATGTATGTTGATGGCAATGCAGAAAGCATTTATTATACGCAAGATGACAGCACGAAGGTTTATAAGGAAATGAACCAAACATTAAGTAGCCGGATCAAATTTATTTTTCAGGATAATGAAAACGACATCGAGGAAATTGTCTACATCAAAGGCGTTGAAGGTGCTTTAAATCCTGAAAGTAAAATATCAAAAGACAATGTATTGAAGGGCTTTTCATGGAAGCCTAAAGAACGTCCGAAAACTAAGAAGGATGCGATCGGCTCAGCTGGAAAGGCAAAACCTAAACCAAAAGGCAAAACAGTTATAGCCAACAAAACCGGCACAAAAGCAGCGCCCGCAGCAAAACCAGCAACAGTTCCCGCAAAAAATAATATCAGCAAGGCTATTCAAACAAACTTGGAAATGGTAAAAGACAGCATTGGAGTGAAGAAAATTAACCTTCCTGGAAAGCCCGCTGACAGCAATAATTTTGGTATTAAACCAATTTTGCCGAAAAAGGATTCAACCGCGCTTAAGCCATTGAAGAAAATATAATTTTACTGGCTCTTCAAAAAATCTATCATTTTTTTTAACGCAATAGCCCGATGGCTGATGGTATTCTTTTCAGCCATATCCATCTCTGCAAAAGTAATATCATATCCATCCGGCTGGAAAATAGGATCATAACCAAATCCTTTTAAACCCGCTAAGTCTGCTCTGATTGTACCATTAATCACTCCTTCGAAAATATGGTTTTGTCCATTTTGCAGCAGTGAGATCACTGTCTTAAATCTTGCTTTCCTGTTGGAAACGCCTTCTAATTTCTTAAGAACGAGATTAATATTCTCCATATGATCACGGGTTCCAGCGTACCGAGCAGAAAAAACGCCGGGTTCATTATTCAGTGCCTCTACTTCCAATCCGCTATCGTCAGCAAAGCAGCTCATGTTAAAGTGCTCCAGTACATAGCTGCTTTTCAAGGTTGCATTACCTTCGAAAGTATCAGCAGTTTCTGGAATGTCTACATCGCAGCCAATATCGGCCAGATTTAATACTTCATATTGACCCTCAAGTGCCAAACGGATTTCATCTGTTTTATGTTCATTATTCGTGGCAAAGACTAGTTTTTGCATAGGGGTTAGGTGGTTAGGTGGTTAGGTGGTTAGGTGGTTAGGTGGTTAGGTGGTTAGGTGGTTAGGTGGTTAGGTTTTGAATAAGCTAAGTAACTAATGTTACAATATCTAAAAATATTTGTCTGCACATTTCGGGTCGTGACACCTGATACCCAAATCTTGATACTTCATACTCAAATCTTGATACTTAATACTCTACCCTATTTAAGTTTCTGCAGATTACCCCAAAGTAGTTTTTTTGCGGTCAAATCGCTTTCAAGCTGATGCAAATTCGGTGCAAAAATAATTCGGGTAGTATTGTGCATAATAATTTCATTTTGCCAAACATAATTCAATTGCAGATCTGAAATCTCCACGCCAAAAGAAAGCATGATCATCGGTTTGAAATACTGATGGAAGGTTGCGAAATTTTCACCCTGATAATTGGCATAATTTACGAGTGCGAAATCAGCTGTTCCCAGATCTACCGCTTTCACAATTTTTCGCAATAGTTCTCTTCCCTGTTCGGTACTTACGTCGTATTGCGCATCATTCACCAATATCAAAACTGATTTCTTATTTCCACCCAAAAATTTAAAAGATTTTTCAACTTCTAAAGGGGCAATAATTGATGGTTTCTCGACGATTTCTTGCTTAACCTGTAGTACTTCTACAACCGATGGGACTGAAAACGTGGTGTTTACTACTGGTGTAGTCGAAATATTCGTCGATTTTATTTCCCGATGAGATTGAGGCAAAATAGGCTCTGCAGCAACATGATGCGTTATTTCTACGCTTTCATCATTTACCAAAAAAACATCTTCAGTAAAAAATAAGCGTAAAGCGTTCGCATTGTTGGTAACCTGGTTTTCCATTCGTATTTTTGTAGAATAATAATTTCTGTTAAAATTAGTTAAATATCTTATAATAGCGCCGCTAATTGTTACTTTTATCCCTTAAATTTTATAGAGTGCTCCCTGTAAAGAAAGCTTATTCCTTATTTGTTTTTAGCTTTATTTATAGCTTCTCATTCGCTCAGAATGTGGCTACGGTAAATGGTAAACCTGTAAGTACCAAAGAGTTTATTTGGGCCTATAAAAAAAGCCATAATGGAAGTGTGAGCGCAGATTATGCAGCGTTAGCGTCTTACTTAAATCTTTATTTAAATTTTAAATTAAAGGTTTTAGATGCCCGCGAAATGGGACTTGATAAAAATCCCTTTTATCAGGAAGAAATTAAAACCTATGAAACGGCTTTGGATGCACATAAAAAAACAAGTGTGAACAATAAAAATCACGACTTTTTGCTTAATGAATACCGTGAGGGCGTTTTAATGTTTAACGTTTCAGAGCAAAAAATCTGGAGCAGGGCGCAAGATGATGAGCAGGCGGTAAAAGATTTTTACCATCAGCATAAAAAAGATTATCAGGCTCCTTTGAGTGAGATTCGGGGACAAGTGATTGCTGATTATCAGCAAAATTTAGAAGAAGACTGGCTTAGCAGTCTAAAACAAAAATATCAGATAAAGGTGAATGAAAACGAGTTACGGAAACTTGCCAAACCATAAAAACTGATAGCTTAACACAAATAATAATTGCAAAATATAAATAATAGAATGAAAAAAGTTTTTTTAGTAGCAACCGCTTTAATCTGCTTGTTTTTAAATAGTTATGCTCAACCTGGAAAACATAATATTGATAAAGTTGCCGCTGTTGTAGGAAATAATATTGTATTGCTTTCTGATTTAAACCAACAGTATACCCAATATCTTTATCAGGGAAACCCTGCAAATGAAGAGATTAAATGTAAAATTTTACAAAATACCCTTACGCAAAAACTATTAAAACAACAGGCAGAGATTGACTCTGTTATGGTTGAAGATGGGCAGGTTGATGATGAGGTGAACAAACGTATGCGTTACAGTATGCAGCGTGCCGGTGGCCAGGAGCGTTTAGAGCAATTTTTAAACAAATCATTGCTTCAATATAAAGATGAGATCAGACCATCTGTTAAGGATGAATTGATTGCTCAGAAAATGCAGGCGAAAATTACGGAAAACATCAATGTTACCCCGATGGAAGTAGAGAAATACTTTAAAACATTGGGCGATAGTATTCCTGAATTTAATACCGAAGTGGAAGTGGGCGAAATTATCCTGGATCCAAAATTAACTAAAGCAGAAAAACAAAGGTTTCACGATAAGATTGAAGCCCTTCGTTTGCGTGTGAAAAGTGGTGATGATTTTGGTGTGTTGGCTAAAACCTATTCTGAAGATCCAGGCTCATCTGCTGATGGTGGCGACTTAGGTTTCTTCGATAGAAGTACGATGGCAAAAGAATTTACAGCCTGGGCTTTTAAACTTAAAGCTGGAGAAATGTCTCCTGTATTCGAAACAGAGTTTGGCTTTCATATTTTACAGGTTATCGAGCGTCGTGGCGAGCAGGTGCATGCCCGTCATATTTTAGTAAGACCAGCAACTACACCAGAAAGCTTAACGCGCCTGAAATTACACGCGGATAGTGTTTACAATAATATTACTGCAAAAAAATTAACTTTTGCCGCTGCTGCAAGTTTATTTTCTGATAATAAAGAATCGAAATTTAACGGTGGAATGATGCTAAATGCTGAAAATGTTCAGGCAAGAAGTACGTTTATTCCAATTGATAAATTAGATCCAACGGTATTTTTAGTGATTGATACCATGAAAATTGGTGCGATTTCCAAACCAAATTTATTTACTGCTGCAGATGGCAAACAAGGATATCGTATCTTGTATTTGAAATCGAAAATTCCGCCTCACAAAGCAAATATGGCGCAGGATTTTCCAAAAATCAGAGATGCTGCCCAAAGTGATAAAATAAATCGTACTTTAAGCGAATGGTTTGAGAAACGTCGTGAAAGCACTTATATTAAAATTGACGATGAATTTAATACCTGTGACGAATTAAAAATCTGGACTAAAACGTCCACAGCCGCAAAATAATACGAATGCAGTACAAAAACGACGTAGAAGCTGTCAACGCACTTCACCAGGCTTTTAACAACATTAAAGCTGAAATTGGTAAAGTTGTAGTTGGACAAGATGAGATCATCAAATCTGTATTAATCGCCATTTTCAGCAACGGACATTGTTTGTTGGTAGGTGTTCCCGGATTAGCTAAAACTTTACTCGTTCAAACTGTAGCTGGCGTGCTGGATCTGGATTTCAACCGAATTCAATTCACACCAGATTTAATGCCAAGTGATATTATTGGTGCAGAAATACTTGGAGAAGACAGGCATTTTAAATTTATTAAAGGCCCTGTTTTCTCTAACATTATTCTGGCAGATGAGATTAACAGAACTCCTCCAAAAACACAGGCTGCTTTATTAGAAGCTATGCAGGAGAAGTCGGTTACTGCAGCTGGTCAAACCCATATTTTACCAAAACCTTTCTTTGTTCTGGCTACCCAGAATCCGATCGAACAGGAAGGAACTTATCCCCTACCTGAAGCCCAGCTGGATCGTTTCATGTTTAACATTCAGTTAAATTATCCTGCTTTTGCAGATGAACTTAACATTGTTAGAAATACAACCAGTAACAAAACAATCGAGTTACAAAAAATCATTCACGCAGACGATATTCAATATTTTCAACAGCTAATCCGGAACATTCCGGTTACCGATAATGTATTGGAATACGCAGTTAAGCTGGCTTCAAAAACTCGCCCAAATAGTGAGTTTGCTACTGAAGCGGTGAATAAATATATCAGCTGGGGTGCTGGCCCAAGGGCATCTCAATTCTTAGTTTTGGGTGCAAAATGCCACGCTGCGGTAACAGGCAAATATGCGCCCGATATAGAAGATGTTCAAGCCGTGGCAGAGCCTATTCTACGCCACCGTATTGTTCGTAATTATCGCGCAGAAGCTGAAGGTCTATCTATCGAAAAAATCATTAAAGATCTCTTATAGTATCTTTAATTCAACACTGCATTTTTTGTAGTCTTTTTCAGCCAGCGTTTTTTATGGTTTGTTTCTTTTGATATCTTTAAACATAAATTGTTTAACTTTAAAACAGATGAAAGCCAAAGCGTTTGCCCTAGTTATCTTGTTTCAATTGCTATTAGCCACTACTTTCGCCCAGAAAAGTGCAGAGTTAGGTGCATTATTAAATAAAAATGCTGAGTTTATATTTCCCCAAACAACTGAAAAAATCGCTGCTGTCTTAGGAGTAAAAACCATAATCAGAAACAATGAGAATGATGGAGAACGATATGCAGAATGGATTACTCCATCAGGTTTAGGCGTATATACTAATGTAGATTATAAGAATACGGTCAAGGAAATTTGGTTCAGCATTCCTGATGATAAATTTTTGATTGTTTCTGGCTTGCCTTACAACTTAATACTCAATAAAACTACCGTTCAGGAAACATTAGTAAAATTTAGTAAATACAAAGTTAAAAAGACAAAACCTAATTTATACAGTACGCTCGAAGGAGGTACAAAGCTCGAAGCTAAAATAGGCGAGCGATATGTAACCTTATTTTTTGATAGCAAGAATGTTTTAAACTCAATCTACATTTTACGCAGTTTTATAGACCCCGCAGCTGGATAACCCGGTTCTATCATTTACCAATAAAGTATTAGCATTTTGTAATTTATCAAAAATAGATATCTTTGCATCGAAATATAAATCAAATGCTACTTCACCTACATATCCAACCAGCAAACTTTAGCCTGTCTTGTGGCTCAAAGGGCTTGGATATTGACTTAGTTTTTCATTCCAACCCTTAAGTTCTCCTTTTTACGAAGATTACTTTTATTTAAAAAATCAATTTATTAAACTTTTTCAATATGCGTTTATCATATTGAAAATCAACTACATCCATCATGGACATTTTTACTACTGTGGAAGAAAAATATCTACAGGCCATTGAAGAATTAAACTGGGGCGAGCTCCCAAAAGCGCATCAATATTTCAACGAACTCATTGCATTTGATCCTGATTATGCCAGAGCCTATTATCAATTGGGTAATTTTAACCATTATCGTTTCAAAAATTATCAAAGTGCGGGTTACTATTACAAAAGATGCATTGAAATTGACCCTAGCTTCCCCGAGGTATACGAACCTTACTTGAAATTGGTAATCACACTAAAAATGCACAAATTAGTAAAGCAGGTTTCAGCGCAGGCATTGGCAGTTCCTGGCGTTTGTGAAGCAAGCATCTATGAAAGCTTAGGCTTTTATGCAGAAAGACAGCAGGATTTTAAACTGGCGGATAGCTATTTCAAAAAAGCAGAAATGCTCAATGCTGTCCAAGATAAGCAAAGTGTTTTTAAGGAACATCAGAACAGGATTAAGAGCAAGATAAATAGCACCAAAACGATGATTTACGATTTATTAACATAAGTGCAATACCACTTATCCTCATAAATAATCTGCTTTACAAATAACGTTCTGATTTTCTATTTTTGTTACTATATTTACCACTTCATTAAGAAGCACAAATTTTAAAAATCAAAATATTCGATATGTCAGCTCACGGTTCACACGCTCCGGTTCAGGAAACAAAAGGCATTTGGACACTACCTTTAGCCGCATGGATTCTTACTTTAATCCTTCTTGTAGCATTTACGCGTCCTATTTTTGTGCATAGTGCTACCGAATCTGGTCACGAAAGCACCGAAGCTAAGCCACACTCAAAAGGAGAAGAGGCAGAGACATCACATCATTAAAAAATTCTGTTACCATAAAAAAAGCGATGAAATCATCGCTTTTTTTATGGATTATTATTTTATCTGACTCATCAGATTCGGGAAATCGGTAATTACACCATCTACCCCAAGGCTCATAAAATATTTCAAATCTTTGATGGTATTGACTGTCCACGGAATAATCTTGATCCCCATTTCATGACACCGATCAACCAATCCTTTTCCAACAAGCACCGAGTAAGGACTGTAAATTGTTGGTTTAAATCCTAGCTTGGTGATATAATCTTCAAACGGCTCTTTTTCATCAATCAGCAACGATGTTTGAATCTTTGGATATTTCTCATGTAAATATTGAAGTGTTCTCATATCAAAAGATTCTATAATCACACGTTTAGCTATCTTTTTACCGTTTACAACCTCCATAATCAACTCCACAAATTCAGCAGGTTCAGGGTGAAATTCATTGTCACCATTTTTGATCGTTTTAGTTTCAATATTATAAATTGGTTTAGCTAACTTGTTTTCTTTAACATAAGCTTCAACAGCATCAATGGTTTCAGTGAGCAGCGGCTTATAAGCTTTGAATTTCATCTGTCCAGGGAAACGGGCATGAACTTTACTCCCCACATCAAACTTTTTCACCTCTTCATAATCCATCTTATAGATATTGTAATTTTTCTGGTCTTTAAAAGTGATGGCTTTCCCATTTGGCATTAAAGAGATTTCATTATTAAAATAAGGCTCTTGCGACAATACGACTTGTTTATCCTTGGAGATCACCGCATCCATCTCTAATGTAGTTACGCCAAGATCTAAGGCTTTTAGCATCCCTTGAATGGTATTTTCTGGCATAACCCCTCTGGCACCAGCTTTGCCCTGCACATCAAACTTTCGTTTCTGGGCAGAAGCATGAACAAACATTAAAATGGCAGTGAGAAAAATAAGGAGTTTTTTATGCATAAATTTTGTTTTTAGGGAAAACGTAAAACCCTGGTTTAAGTTGTAATAAATTAAATAACTCTCTGGATCTAGTTGCTCATTGAAAACAAAAAAAGCTTCCCTTTAACAGGAAGCTCATTCAATTCACATTTTTGATTATTATCTTTCTGCTGGTACAAATGCTTGTACAATGAGGTTCCAGCTTGCATCAGCAGCTTTTTCATATACAAATACATAGTTAAAACTCTCACGTAAATCTGCTTTATAATCAATGGTGGCAACACCAAAAGTATAAGCCAGATCGCTACCCAATGCTTTATCTACGCCAGTAGTTTTCAAGTTAATTTTACTAATCATCCCGTTGTAGAACGAAAGAATTTTTCCCTTTCCGGTAATAGGCTCATTGCCTGGAAACAACAAACGAGAATCATCTGTCATAAACCCACCAAAAGCACCAATACCATGCGTTTTTAAGAATGTATTTAATGTTTTCTCGGTAGTTGCAATAATTTCTCGTCCTGCTTTAATTTCCCGTTCATTTAAAAACTTAGGTGCAACATGATCTTTTGGCTCTACAAATTTAGGAGCAGTTTGATCTAAGGGTTTATTACTGGTAGTTTCCAGGTCGATTGCTAATTTCCATTTGCCATTTTCAGTTTTCCAGATGGATAGATATTGACCATACTGTTTTTCTGCACCATCAACCGCATATGGCCCTGTTGTAAAACCTAAATCGCCGCTACGGGAAACTTTAGCAAGATTTGGCTCCCAGGTAACTGATTTTTCACCTTTAGCCTGGGTGCTATAAAATGTTTTAACGTTTACTGGATTTGGACGAAATACCAATGCACTTGCTAATGAATACTCCAGATAAGATTCTTTGTCACCATTCTTTGCAATAGATTTTGCAAAATCTTTTTCTGCATTAACCAGAGATTTTGTAGTTCCATCGTTTTTTTGTGCAAAGGCACTCAGCGCTAAAAGTGATGCAATTGCAGTTGAAAATATTTGTTTCATTATATGTTTAAGTATAGTTGTGGGCGAATATAAAATTTTATAACCGGGCAGCCTTCAAAAGTAATTAACAATTACACATTTTATTTTTCCCGGTAAATGGCTTCCATCACAGTTTGACCGGTGGCTTTTAATGTATTTCTGTCGATATTTGCCAGGTTATCCAATTGCGTATGCCAATTGATATAAAAGCCACTGTTATCATTGTAGTGAATAATATCTATTGATGGAACACCTGCCTTATTCATCCAGAAATGATCATCGACCAGCTTTCCACTGGGTAGATTTACGAAATAAGAACTGTAACCAATCTCATTTCCGATTGCCCAGATATTGCTTACTACGTCTGGTGCCGCCTGCCGGGAAATCTCATCTTGTGTAAATTGCGCATTGCCACCGCCAACCATATCAAGGTTGATACCGTAGCGGGCTTTATAGCCCTTTGCTATTGCAGTCTTAGCCCAATATTGCGAGCCCAAACACCAGGTTACTTCATCAGGCGTTTCATCGTTAGCCTTTCCATAGTCTTCCAGATCCCAGAGAATAAAATCTATGCCTACATTAGGCTGTTGTTTTTGAATCTGGCGAGCCATTTCTAAAATTACGGCTACGCCACTGGCGCCATCATTGGCAGCATCAAAAGGCTTGTTATGGTTAGCAGGATCGGTATCCTGATCAGAAAACGGACGGGCATCCCAGTGAGCGGTGATTAAAACGCGTTCCTTTTTTTCCGGATTGAAGCTCGCTTCGATATTTTTCAACTGAAAAGTTTTTCCATCATAAGTCCGGGTTTTTTCACCCTTAACTTCTACCGCAGCGCCGAAGGATTTCAACTTCGCAACCAGGAAATCAGCACATTTCTGGTGCGCGGTTGTGCCTGGAATTCGTGGTCCAAGATCTACTTGTGCTTTAGTATAAACGTAAGCGCTATCTGCATTAAATTCTGGCGAAACCAACTTAATTTGCTCAGTGGAGGTATCCCCGATGGTCTCAGTTTTTGATTTATTTTTGCATCCCTGAAAGGTAATAAATCCAATTAACGGGATGATTAAAAGTTTTTTATTCATCATTTTTCAATCTAAATTGATCTTTTATGAAAGCATATAATCTACAATAGCCTGGCAGTGAATCTTGGTGGTATCGAATACTGGAAATTCAAAATCATCCTGACTGATTAATAATGGAATTTCTGTACAGCCTAAAATAATTCCTTCCGCACCATCTGCAATCAAATCATTAATTATTTTAATATACTGTTGCTTGGTTTCTTCCAACACTAAATTTCTGCCTAATTCTTCCTTAAGCGTAAACTGAACGTAGTTTCTGGTTTCTTTAGCGCTAGGCACATATACTTTCAACCCATTTTCTTCCAGCTTCTTCAGATAAAAGTCCCCTTCCATGGTAAAAATTGTTCCTAACAAACCTATATTTCTTATTCCAGTAGAATTTACAGCTTTTGCCGTTGCCTCCCCGATATGTATGAGTGGTAAATTAATTTCCGCCTGAAGTTGATCAGCAAAAAGATGCGCCGTATTGGCACACAACGCAAGCGCGTCTGCTCCACTTTGCTTTAAATTCTCACAAGCCTTAAGCAGAATTTCAAATGATCCTTCCCATGTCTTTTCCTGGATATCACCAAAATTAAGCGAGTAAATAAGGCATTCTGCAAAATTTAACCCACCGAGCCGTTCATTTATCCCTTCATTAATAAAGCGATAATAATCTATGGTGGATACCCAACTAATTCCGCCAATTAAACCGACTTTTTTCATTACTAAATTAGTCTTTAATGCTAACATAGCACAGCTGCTATGCTTTGCTCCAGGTTGTTCCTTCTTTACTATCTTTTAATTGAATACCCAATTCCTGTAGGCCGATTCTGATTTTATCTGAAGTGGCATAGTCTTTATTTGCCTTTGCCTCAGTACGGAGCTCAATTACCATATCCAGCACACCATTCAAATCGTTGCTTCCGGCATCTTCGTCTTTCAATCCTAGAATATCGAATACAAAGTCGTTGATTAATTGCTTTAACTTTTCAAGTTCACCTGGAGAAATTTTTGCTTTCCCATCGTAAACCGTGTTAATAATTCTAACAGCTTCAAAGAGCTCAGCAATTAAAATCGGACTATTGAAATCATCATTCATCGCCGCGATACACTTCGTTCTTATCGTTTCGATATCGAAATCACTTTCAGCCGATAAGGTCAATTTATCCAATAAACTGATGGCTGCCATTAATCGTCTAAAACCTTTTTCAGAAGCGTCAAGTGCATCATTTGAAAAATCTAAAGTACTGCGATAATGTGCCTGCAACATAAAGAATTTAACCGTCATGGGGCTAAATCCTTTCTTCAAAAGTGGATGAGCACCAGTAAAGAGTTCTAACGGAAGAAATCCATTACCAGCAGATTTAGACATCCGTGTACCATTTACCGTAAGCATATTGGTATGCATCCAATAACGGGCTGGTTGTTTATGACTGCAAGCTTCAGATTGCGCAATTTCATTAGTGTGGTGCGTTGCCGCAAGGTCCATTCCTCCCCCATGAATATCAAATTCATCTCCCAGGTATTTAGCGCTCATGGCTGAACATTCAATGTGCCAGCCGGGGAAACCTAAGCCCCATGGAGATTGCCATTGCATTAATGTTTCTGGCTTTGCTTTTATCCAGAGTGCAAAATCCAAACGGCCACGCTTTTCATCCTGGCCACCTAATTCTCTGGTGTTATTGAGCATATCTTCCAAATTCCGGTTGGTAAGAATGGTATAGTTATATTCCTTACTGTATTTTTCTACATCGAAATAAACATTCCCCCCAATCTCATAACCATAACCATTGGCAATAATTACTTTGATCATTTCGATCTGCTCAATGATATGGCCTGTTGCGGTTGGTTCTATGCTTGGCGGCTGCGTATTAAACATCCGCATTACATCATGAAAACCCAAAGTGTACTTCTGTACAATTTCCATTGGCTCCAGCTGTTCCAATTTCGCCCGTTTGGCAAACTTATCATCACCTTCATCCCGATCGCCTTCCAGGTGTCCAGCATCGGTAATATTTCGCACATAGCGGACCTTGAAACCTAAAAACTTCAAGTATCTAAAAATTAAATCGAATGATAAAAAGGTACGGCAGTTCCCCAAATGCACATCGCTATAAACAGTGGGGCCACAAACATACATCCCTACGTGATTTGGATTTAGCGGTTGAAAAAGTTCTTTCTTACGTGAAAGCGTATTGTAAAGCTGTAAGCCAGTATTCATACTGCAAATGTAATATTTACCAGCGTAAAGTTTCAGGAATGAAGAATTGTTTAATTGTAAGAACCGTTTATTGACAATTCTTAAAGGAAAAGCATTTATGAAAAGTTACTAACCCTGATGGGCATCAGGGTTAGTAACTTTGTACTGTAACTATTTCTTCAATTTCGATTTGAAAATCTTTTCCAGTTTTTCAATCTTCGGCTGGATGACTAATCTGCAATAAGATTCACTGCCGTTTTTATTGAAATAATTTTGATGATAGCTCTCTGCTACATAAAACGGCTTTGCGGCTTCAATTGCGGTAACTACTTTCTTACCATAAGCATTGGTCTTGTTCAATTCTGCTTTATACTTATCTGCTAAAGCTTTTTGTTCTGCAGTATGATAAAAAATTACCGACCGATATTGTGTTCCGGTATCTGCTCCCTGACGATTCAGTGTTGTTGGATCATGGCTTTTCCAAAAAACCTCCAGCAGCTCATCATAAGAAATCTCCATTGGATTATATGTAATTTGTAGCACTTCAGCATGGCCCGTATTTCCTGTACAAACCTCTTCATAAGTTGGGTTAGCCAATTGACCACCTTCATAGCCAGACTTTACAGCTGTTACGCCTTTTAACCGCTGAAATATGGCTTCCGTACACCAAAAACACCCCATTCCAAAAGTTGCCTTCTCCGTTTTCTTCGCTTGAGCATTTGCCTGTCCAATACTTAAAACTGTTAATAACACTAAAATTATCCTCTTCATACTAGCGATTTCCTTTTATTATTTAGGGTTTCATTACCTATACTATATTACGAAATTAACCTGAGCATAGTTTCTATTCCAACAATAATGGATTTTGAATGACAATCACTAAACCAGTAACTCATCAGCCTATTGTTAATAACTTAAAGCGTTGATTATTAAAGTTATAAATCGACTTTAAAAACCAAAATCTAACTTATTAACAATTCTTTTTTAAATTCGTACTACATTAAATTTAAAATCATGTCTACACCGTATATTCCTTGTTTAGATTTAGGTTCATATATCAATGGAACTGAAGAAGAACGCAAAAAATTTTCTGATGAGTTGGGCCGGGCCTTCAACGATTCGGGTTTTGTAACCATTACTAACCATGGTTTAAGCCAGGAATTGATTGATAAACTTTACGAAAACATCCGTGCAGCATTTACTTTGCCAGTAGAAATCAAGCGCAAATATGAAAAACCAGAACTTGCGGGACAGCGCGGTTATACAAGTGCAGGTAAAGAAACGGCGAAGGGTGCAAAAACGCCTGATTTAAAAGAATTCTGGCAGATTGGTCAGGAAGTTACTGACGGAGATCCCGTGAAAGATCAATATCCAGATAATGAGGTGTTGGAAGAATTACCACAATTTAATAAGGTAACAGGCGACATTTACAAGAAACTGGAAGAAAACGGTACACATCTTTTACGTGCCATTGCAACGTATCTGGAATTACCAATTGATTATTTTAATAAACATGTTCACAATGGAAATTCCATTCTAAGAGGTATCCACTACTTCCCGATTGAAAATCCAGAGGTTATTCCTGACGATGCTGTTCGCGCCGGTGCACATGAAGACATTAACTTAATCACTTTATTAATTGGGGCAAGTGCAGATGGGTTAGAAGTGTTAACAAGAAGCAACGAGTGGTTACCAATTAAAGCACACCACACTGATATTGTAGTAAATGTTGGCGATATGTTGCAACGTTTAACAAACAATAAATTAAAATCTACCACGCATAGAGTAGTGAATCCGCCGCGTGAATTGATGAAAACATCCCGTTTCTCGGTGCCTTTTTTCTTACATCCGCGCAGCGACATGGATTTAACCAGTTTACCATCTACAATAGATGCAGAACACCCGAAAGCTTATAGCGATATGACCGCTGGAGAATACCTGGATGAAAGGTTGAGAGAAATTGGATTGAAGAAATAGTTGGAATTGGGAGTTTGGAGTTTATAGTCGGGAGTCTGGGGTCTATAGTCCGGAGTCGGAAGTCAAAACTCCAGAGTTAAAAAGTATAAAACGCACCGGTTAATTCGGTGCTTTTTTGTTACCTTAAAATATGTATTCTACTCAATTAGAAATTTTTAAAAAGATAAAAGGTATTGGCTCTGCGTCAGGGATATTTTCGGATGGCGGACAGCTTTACATCGTTGGTGACAATAGCGCTTTTTTGAATAAATACGATTTGAGCACTGCTGTATTGAAAAAGATTCAAATCCTATTGGATGAGCAGCTTACCCAAAAGGAAAACATTCCAAAACCATTGAAGCCAGATTTTGAAGTGCTGTGCCATCATGAAGGTAATTTGTATATTCTTGGTTCTGGATCTACGGCATTAAGATCCAAACTAATCGAGTATAATTTGATAAATGGAAACGTCAACCAGAAAAGCATGAGCAAAATTTATGCACAAATGAAGCTGATTTCTGGCATTAATAACGATAACTTTAACATAGAAGGCGCTGTTTTTACCGGAGAAAACTGGTTACTTTTTAACCGTGGAAATGGCGATAAAGCAAAGAATGGCATTTTCACTTTAGCAGGCAGTAATTTGATTGACGCAACAGACATCAAATTCAATACGCTTCAGTTACCCAACATCGATCATGTAGAATCGTCATTTACAGATGCAACAATAATAGGCAATGAAATATTCTTTATATCTACTGCCGAAGATACACAATCCACTTACCATGATGGCGAGATTTTGGGCAGCTTTATAGGAAGCATTGATCCGAAGACCTTAAAACTCAACTTTAGTTATAAAATCCCTGGTCAACATAAATTTGAAGGCATTACAGTTTATAAACAGGCGACGAATAAAATAGAGTTTCTACTGTGCGAAGACCGTGATACTGATGAATTGAATACAACCATTTATAAGTTGAGCCTGGCTTTATAGTACTAATTAGAATGGTAGCGTTTTCAACTTTTCAGCCTTATTAGACTAACTTGACAACTTTCTATCATGAAGATTTAAACCTCGCAGTTTTTTTTCAACCTGCGAGGTTTAATGAAATAACAATCCCCTACTTTATTTCTTTGCGTCATCTATTGCTCTGTTCACCACGTCCTGAATCCTTCCTCTTATTTTCAAATTAGAAAGCCTGTCGCTTACTGTTGGGTTTACCCTGTTTGACAAGAAAATATAAACTAAACCGCGTGATGGATCTACCCAAACACAGGTGCCTGTGTAGCCGGTATGACCATAAGTTTGTGGTGAGGCCAGGTTTGATGGATAATGTTTTGTGGTATCTGGATCCCAACGATCAAAACCTAAACCCCGGCGACTCACATTTGATTGCTTTGCCGTAAATGTATCTACCGTTTGCGGTTTAAAGTATTCCGTTCCACCATAAGCACCCTTGTTCAGCATCATTTGATAAAGAATGGCCAAATCATTGGCACTGGCAAATAAACCCGCATGACCAGAAATTCCTCCTGCAAGAGCAGCCCCCTGATCATGAACATAACCCACTAATAAAGTTTTTCTGAAATAAGTATCCTGTTCGGTTGGAACAATTTGATCTCTGCTAAACCTGTTTCTGGGCAGAAAGCCAGCAGTTTGCATGCCCAATGGCTTATAAAAATTTTCGTAAGCATACTGGTTAAGTGGTTCTTCGCTAATGTGCTCCACGATATCTTTCATCACGTACATACTGATATCACTGTACACATACTTCCCGCGGGTCCTAATGGGAGAATTAAGCATTTTCGGCCACATGAAATCTTTGAAAAATCCTTTTTTAATATAATACTGATCAGCAACTTTAGTGGGATAAGCCGCTGAAGAATCTCTGCTGTAATCGCCTGTTTTTACGTAATCATGAAAAGGGATATAAGGTATAAAACCGGCCTGATGCAACATCACTTCCCGCACCTGAATATTGTTCATTGGCGAAGTTCTGGCTTTTGCAATGTAGGTACCAATAGTGGTATCCAGTTTAAGCTTGCCTTCTTCAACCAAACGCATTACGGCTGGGGTAGTTGCTGCGATTTTTGTTACCGATGCCAAATCGAAAATATCGGTGGTGCGATCAGGTACATTAGTGTCGTATGTATGTGTTCCGTAGCCTTTGTTAAAAATTACTTTGCCGTCTTTAGCTACTAAAACTACCAGGCCAGGTGTAGCCTTCTGTTGAATAGCCTCTGCAGCAATTGCATCAATTTCTGTAAGTGCATTTGAGTTTAAGCCAGCATCTTCAGGAACCGTATATTTCAACCGGGTTTTTGTGGTAATAAATCCCGAACCCAAGGTATAACGTGCAGAAAATGCAGTGGTAAGTTTATTTTCTGCAGCAATGCCACCAAAGATATATTGCGGAACCAATGCCGCAGCATCTGCACTATTTTGCGCGGTGTAAACAATTGGAGAATTTAAGGCATCGAAAGCTTTCAACCCTGTTCCGTTTCCAAAAAAAGCTAAAATCAGTTTCTTCGTTTTACCAATATTGTTAATAAAATTCAGGTATTTTGCTTTTGAAATATTCTGATCATCAATGGAAACCAGTACCGTATTGTAGTACTTTAGATCATCCTCCAGGTCATTGAGATTAACACTATCGCGATAGCTATCCGCAGAAAAAGAGGTTACTTTATCATATTTATTCGCCAGGCTATCGAAAACAACACTGTAGGCAAAACTTAGACTTACCGAAGCAATCGTCTTCTTTTCCAACGATTTTAAGGGAATAATGGTATCCTGATTGTTTAATACCACAGTTGTTTTGGAAATGGTATTGGCAATGGAAAGTTTCTTTTCATTATTGGTATGCTCTTGTGCACAGGCCATCAGGCACAGGATATTCAAAAAACTTGCTGCAGCCAATATCACTAATCTATTTCGCTTCATATACTTTCTCTCCGTTCAGGTAGGTTTTTAATACTTTAGTTTTTAATATGTTTTGTGGTGAAGATTTCAAAATATCCTGATCCAGAATCACGAAATCGGCCAGTTTACCTTTTTCCAGACTACCCTTTTCCTGCTCTTCAAAATTGGCTTTGGCTGCCCAGATCGTCATTCCCCTTAATGCTTCTTCGGGCGTTAAGGCATTGTCCATCTGAAAACCGCCTTTTGGAAAACCTTTAGCATCTTCTCTAACTGTTGCAGCATAGAACGTCAATAATGGATTAATGTTTTCTACCGGAAAATCAGTTCCCAGCGGAATCCAGCCATTTTGTTTCAGCAATTGCTGGTAGGCATAAGCACCTTTTAATCGGGTTTCACCCAAACGTTGTCCCGCCCAATACATATCTGAAGTGGCATGGGGAGGTTGCACAGATGGCACAATACTCGCGCTTCCAAATAAATTAAAATCATCTGGATTTACGATTTGTGCATGTTCAATCCGCCAGCGTTTATCGTTCTTGCCTTTCAAAATCTTGTTATAAATTTTCAGCATCACGCGGTTAGCAGAATCACCTATGGCATGCGTACACATTTGAAATCCTTTAGCCGCAATTTTCGCTGCAACCTCTTCAAAATGCTTTTGATCACTCAATAGAAAACCAGTTTTAGCGGGCATATCGGCATATGGATGGAGCAAGCACGCCCCTCTTGATCCCAGCGCACCATCTGCATAAACCTTAAATGAACGAACATTAAGTCGATCCGTTTTAATGGCGCCACGTTTAAAGAGGTAATCGTAATTTTGAGGTGCATCAGCCAGCATCACATATAAACGCATTTTCAGTTTATTCTCCTGTTGAAGTTTCTCAATCAAATCAACGGTTTGACAAGGTAATCCACAATCATCTATGGTAGTTAACCCGGCTGCAAAACAGTTTTTTTGTGCATCAGTTAAAATCTTTTCTGCAAGCTTGGCATCAGGTGCAGGAATCTTACTTTCTACAAGCGCCACAGCATTATCAATTAATACGCCAGTAAGTTTTCCGTTTTCAGTAAGCATATCGCCACCCGTTAATTTCTGCTCTCTGGTGATGCCTGCCGCATTAAAAGCTTTCTGATTCACGATAGCTGCATGGCCATCAACTCTATTCAGGAAAACAGGACGGTCTGGAAATAATTTAGATAGCTCTTCATTATTTGGGAAAGCTTTATTGGCCCAGTCATTCTGGTCCCAGCCATTGCCAATTAACCAGCCATCTGGATGTGATTTTGCAAATTCAGTGAGCCTTTGCAGAATTTCCTTCCAGGATTTCGTATCCCTTAAATCTGCTGCCTGCAAACTTTGTCCGTAGCCAAAAAAATGCGCATGAGCATCTATAAACCCGGGATAAACTGCTTTACCTTTTGTATCCACCGCCTCTTTTGCTTCAAATTTTGCTTGAATATCATTACTCGAACCCAATTCAAGAATCTTTCCATCCTTTACCGCAAAGGCCTCAACAGTATCAAATTGATCATTAACGGTGTAAACCTTTGCATGATAAACAATAACATCAACTTTTTCTTTCTGACTACAGGAGCAGAAGAAAGCCGAAAAACAAAGCGCGTATAAGATGGATTTCATATCGATAAAGATAGAAAATTGTAACCAATCGGAATTGTAAATTGAGTTTTACGACATGAATTTCAAACGAAAAAATATTTTATCGTTTAACGTAAAAAAGGAACCGCTGGGTGATAGAAAACTTTATTGTTTCTAATTGACAACAATACATTGAATAAAATAAAGATAAAATTGAAACAATAAAGCGCTAGCAGACTCAACATAAAGCTCTCTGGCAACCCTAATCTACCAATATGCATTATTTTACCAAAAATACCTAATAGATAAACAGACCAAGTAAGTATACACCAGGTAATTTGAAAGTTCAAAAGGTTTCTTCCCCCTACTTCTTCTGTTTTAGATTTGTCTTTTTTAAGAAGCCAAATAAATAGTGGGATTAAAAACCCTAGTAATGGGAAAATAAGAAAAGTTAAGGCAGACAAATTTAGTAATGATAAAAAATTGCTCTTCACATTTTTGCTAACAGTCAAAAGATCGTCTGGTTTTAAACCAAATACTTCAGCAATCCTGATTAAAGTATCTCCTCTAGGCTGTGTTTCATTCAACTCAATTCGTTGGATTGTTCTTAAACTTAAGCCTGCCCTCCGAGCCATTTCCTCTTGACTAAAAGCATGTTGATTTCGAAGTTCTTTGATTCTTTCTGATAATTTCATAATTTCTTGAAGCGCTTGCACAAATGTAGGTCTATAGATTATATTTCACTAAAGACTTCTTTACGTCATTTCTACGACAATCGATTTCTAACCTTTGTTCATCGTCATTTACATGTTGAGTTTTAAACAAATCCCCTTCCTTAAGCTTATTTTCTATAATTTAGCGAATTCACTTTGCCATAATACATGACTGATATTATTCACTTATTGCCTGATGCTGTTGCCAATCAAATTGCTGCCGGAGAAGTTGTTCAACGGCCAGCTTCGGCGGTAAAAGAACTGCTCGAAAATTCTATCGATGCAGGCGCAGACAAAATACAACTGGTTATTAAAGATGCCGGAAAAGCGTTGATTCAAATCGTTGATAATGGTTGTGGAATGAGCGTAACTGATGCACGCATGTGTTTCGAAAGACATGCAACTTCCAAAGTGAAAAAAGCCGAAGATTTATTTGCCATTCGCACTATGGGTTTTCGTGGCGAGGCCATGGCTTCTATCGCAGCGATTGCACAGGTGGAAATGAAAACACGGCGCCATGAAGATGAAATCGGAACCTGTATTTCTATAGAAGGCGCACAGGTAATTGCGCAAGAACCTATTGCCACAACCGCAGGCACACAAATAGCCATTAAAAACTTATTTTTTAATACGCCGGCCAGAAGAAATTTTCTGAAAAGCAATCCTGTAGAAATGCGTCATATTATTGATGAATTTCAGCGTGTGGCATTGGCGCATCCAGGCGTATTTTTTAGCTTACACCACGATGGAACAGAGATCTTCAACCTTCCAAAGGGAAATTTGAAACAAAGGATTGTACATCTTTTTGGCAATAACTACAACGAGCGTTTGGTTCCTGTAGAGGAGGAAACCACCATTATTAACCTAAAAGGATATATTGGCAAACCAGCTTTTGCGAAGAAAACCCGCGGAGAACAGTTTTTCTTTGTCAACAACCGCTTTATTAAAGATCCTTATCTAAACCATGCGGTGAGTTCTGCTTTTGAAGATCTTTTACCTGATGATAGCTACCCGCTTTATGTTTTGTTCATTGAAATTGATCCTGCCAAAATTGATGTAAATGTTCATCCTACTAAAACAGAAATTAAGTATTTGGATGAAAAATCTATTTATGCAATTCTGAAATCAGCTGTTAAACGCTCCATAGGGCGATACAACATTGCTCCTACATTAGATTTCGACCAGGAAACTGGTTTCAGCAATATGATTACGCATAAGGCAGTTGAAGATATTGTTCCACCGAGTATCAACTTCAACCCTGATTTTAATCCTTTCGCGAGTGATAGCAGTTCGGTTTCCGGCTACGCTTCTTCACCAAGAAATTATGATGCAAAACCAAGTGCTAAAAACTGGGGTTCCTTATATGAGATTACCGATCAGCCGATTATTGAACAAACTTCCATTTACGCGGAAGATACCAGCGAACTGGAGGCACCGAAAAAACAATACATGCAGTTGCATAACCGCTATATTGTTTCACAGATCAAGTCTGGTTTAATGGTGATTGATCAGCAAATGGCACACGAGCGAATCCTTTACGAACGTTTCCTCGTACATCTTGACGATCGAAAAGGTGCATCGCAACAAAGCTTGTTTCCACAAACTATTACGTTAAATGCCAACGACTTCGAACTGGCTAAAAGTTTATTGGATGATATAAAAAGTTTAGGCTTTGATGTACGCGAATTTGGTAAAAATACGTTGGTGGTAGAGGGAGTTCCTGTTGACTTGGGAAGCAGTAATATTAACGAGACGCAACTCTTTGAACAATTAATTGAAGGTTTTAAAAACACTCAGCAAGAATTGAAGTTAAGTAAGCGTGATCGACTAGCCCGAAGTTTGGCAAAAAACAGCGCCATTAAAGCTGGCACAGCTTTAGCACAGGAAGAAATGAATACTTTGATTGATGAACTTTTTGCCTGTAAAACGCCTAACTTTAGCGTGAGCGGAAAACCAGTAATCCAAACGATTACGCTAGGAGAACTGGATAAAAAGTTTGAGAAGTAGAGGACGAAGAGGAAGGACAAGGAGTAAAGAGCAAGGAACAAGGAGTAAAGAGCAAGGAGCAAAAAGACGAACGATTAACAATCAGTTGGCAAACGAGCAACGAAACACGAACAACGAAATACGCCAAAAAATAACGACTACTAATAAATGAACAACATATATATCCCGCCAGTAGTAAAAAACCTGCTGATTATTAATATTTTATTCTTCCTTGCCACCTTATATTTTGAAACAAAAGGAATAAGATTGGGCTTTACGCTTGGTGCTTTTTATTTCGATTCTCCAATGGCAAAGCCTTGGCAGCCAATTACCTATATGTTTATGCATGGCGGCTGGGCGCACATTTTTTTCAACATGTTTGCGTTGTACTCTTTCGGTACATTACTGGAAAGCCGCTGGGGCGCCAAGAAGTTTCTGATCTTTTACCTCATTACCGGCCTTGGAGCACTTGCATTGCAATTGGGTGTGCAGGCATTTGAAACTTACCAGCTAACTGGCGCGGTGGTAAACCCAGGCGCCGTTTCAGTTGATTTTGCGACAAATATGGTAGAAGCAAATGTAAAAGGTTTAAATAACCAGCAACTCACCAAACTCATGGAAATTTATACCACACCAATGGTTGGTGCATCTGGTGCAATATTCGGGTTATTGGTTGCTTTTGGCATGCTTTACCCAAATGCCGAGCTGATGATTATGTTTATTCCTGTACCGGTGAGAGCAAAATATATCATTCCGTTTTACATCCTTGTAGAACTATTTTTGGGTGTAGGTCAGTTTGAAGGCGATTCTGTTGCACACTACGCACACCTGGGCGGGGCTTTAATCGGCTTCATCCTTGTTAAAATATGGAAGGATAAAAACACAAATTTTTACACTTATTATGAATAATACTTTTAAAGATTTAAAGTATAAGATATTTCAATCTGGCAATCCGTTGTTCTTTTACATCGGCATTAATGCCATTATTTTCCTGGCGACAGCAGTTATATCGGTATTTTTATTTTTGAGTAAAACCGACTTCGTTATCGGCGAATGGATCAGAGATTATTTCGGTGTTCCGGCTGCAGTTTCTGCATTGCCAACCCGTTTTTACACTGTTCTAACCTATATGTTTTTCCATGATGGCTTTCTTCACCTCTTGTTCAACATGCTTGGGCTATTCTGGTTTGGAAACATCTTTATGAATTTCTTAAATAGCAAACAGTTCCATTTCGTTTACCTCATTGGTGGTTTAGTAGGGGCGCTAATTTATATTGCAGGTTTAAACATTTTTCCGGCTTACGCTGGTGGATTGGCTGGTCAAACAGTTATTGGTTCCTCAGCCGCGGTGATGGCAATTATTGTAGGTACTGCTACACTCGTTCCGAATTATACCATCATGATGATGCTCATAGGAGAAGTGAAGATCAAGTGGGTGGCAATTGCTTATTTTCTGATCTCATTTATTGGCCTTTCGTCTGCCAATGCAGGCGGTAATTTAGCCCATATTGGCGGTGCTATTTTAGGGTTTATTTTTATCAAAAGGTTGCAAAGTGGCAAGGATTGGAGTAAAATATTTGAGCGTAAGCCAAAGCTTCGTGTGGTAAAAAATGAAAAGCCGCCCGTTCAAAAGCCCGCTTTCAAGGATGTTTCGCAAAAAGAAATCGACGAGATTCTTGATAAGATATCATCTTCCGGTTATGATAAACTTACAGCAACAGAGAAAGAAAAGTTGTTCAAAGCAAGTAAAGATTAATGGCAAATAAAAAGTACAATTTACTGGATAAGCTTTTATTACCTGTTGCCTTTATATTGGCAATAGCATTAATACTGGGAACGGTTGCCGGAAATATGGATCCGCGGCAACACCCTGTAATTGCTTTTTTCGGTTTGGCTTACCCCTACTTTTTATTCCTGCATATTATTTTCATCGCCTGGTGGTGCATCAGCAAAAAATGGATTTTTGCACTGGCAAGCATATTAGTCATCGCCTATGGCTACCAAACATTAAGGGCAACTTTTTCTATCAGCGGCGATAAGGGGCCAATGGTAAAGGCAGCAAACAGCATCAGAATGATGACTTATAACGTTCATAATTTTAAGTTATACGGTGGTGAAAATGATGAATCTGTTAAAGAAAAAATGCTTCAGGTGATAAATGAACAAAGCCCTGATATTATTTGCTTTCAGGAATTTTATACGCGTTACAAAGGAAACTTTGATACCATTGATAGTCTGAAGACAATTTTGAAAACGAAACATTTCTACTTCGTACCCACGAACAAAAATGATTACGAAGCCATCGGATTGGCTATTTTTTCTAAGTTTCCGATTAAACACTCTGGCAAAATCCCCTTTGTGGAGGGTTTTCCGGGTAATATGAGTATCTATACTGATCTGGATGTAAATGGGCAAACCATAAGAGTGTATAATGTACATTTTCAGTCGATCTCTTTTGAGAAACAAGACTATGAATACCTTGATAAAGTGAAGGAGATGAATACACAAATTCAACCCTCTAAACGAATTCTCAGGATGTTAAAAAGTGCCTTTTTGAAACGAAGCAGTCAGGTAGACGAAATGAAAAAGGAAATGGACAATTGCAAAACGCCCTACCTGATTGCCGGCGATTTTAATGATACTCCAGCCTCTTACGTAGTGACACAGATTACCGAAAAACTGAACAACGCTTTCATTAAAAAAGGCTCCGGTTTCGGTACCACTTACAATGGAAAATTTCCGAACTTCCAGATTGATTACATTGCAACTTCAAAAGATTTAGAAGTGCTGAATTACAACATTGAGAAGGCTAAATTGTCTGATCATTTTCCGGTAAGAAGTGACTTAAAGCTAGTTTCAAAAGAATTGTCAAAATAACTGGCGCGAGTAAGCGCTTGATTAGCTTTTTTCTTATCATACATCAATAACAGCAGGCATATCAATGCAGATATTTGCCTGTAAATTTTTAGATATCCATGAGCTTAATAGACGCACTTAACTGGCGCTACGCCGTTAAAAAAATGAATGGTCAACCAGTAGAACAAGAAAAGGTTGATAAAATTATTGAAGCTGCACATCTGGCGCCATCATCATCAGGCTTGCAACCATTTCGGGTTATTGTAATTACGGATCAGGAATTGAAAGAAAAAATCGCTCCTATTGCTTACAATCAATCACAAGTAATAGATTCTTCTCACCTACTGGTTTTTGCTGCTCAGGAAAAGTATACTGAGGAAGGAATAGATAAGGTATTTGATAGAATGAATACCGAACGTGGTTTGCCATTGGATAAAACCGATGCTTATAAAGCACAGTTAAAAGGAAATTTACTATCTAAATCTGCTGAAGAAAACTTCCATCACGCTGCTAAACAAGCTTACCTTGCCTTTGGTGTAGCTATTGCGGAAGCCGCTGTTCAAAAAGTAGATGCTACGCCTATGGAGGGCTTCGATGCACCGGCTTTAGATGCCCTTTTAGGATTAAATGAAAAAGGATTGAAAAGTGTAACCTTATTGCCGCTCGGTCATAGAGATGAGAATGGCGATTGGTTGGCAAATCTTAAAAAAGTTCGCACACCTAAAGCTGAATTCTTAATCGAATTTAAGTAGGATTTAGCACCCTGATATTTTATTTCTAATTGTCAACTTTCCTAACAATCTGCTTAGAAAGTTGACATTTTTTTTTTTGACTGCAATTCGTTTTTATGTAAAAAAGTGTTAAACATGATGACAATTTAGGCGCTCTATTTTTAATTGGATATATTTACAACCTAAGTATTTAATTTCCAATTCATGAAAATTTTTAGACTATCCTTTTTAATACTCTCCGTTCTCTTCACTATAAATTTCTCCTCATCGGCACAAACCGATACCGTTAGCATCAACACACTCATTGCTAAAACCAGTAAAGCGCTTAATGATTATCCTATGGAGAAAATTTACCTTCATTTTGATAAGCCATATTATGCAATTGCCGATACGGTTTGGTTCAAAGCTTATGTTACTGAGAATCAAAACTTACTTTCTGGCATTAGTAAGATTGTTTATGTTGATGTAATTAACCAGAAAGATTCACTTATCCAGACCATCAAACTGCCAATTATCGCTGGCGTGGCCAATGGAAATTTTCCACTGGATCAGGTAAATTATAAACAAGGGAATTACCACGTACGGGCTTATACCATGTGGATGCTTAATTTCGAAAGTCCGGCGTATTTTAATAAAACATTTTTTGTTGGCGAGGCCATTGATAAAGAGGTTAAAACGCACATCACTTATAAAAACACATCTAACGATAAGCAGGAGAAAATTGATGCCCGTATTCAATTCAAAGATCCAAATAATAAACCTTATGCCAATCGGAATGTGAGCTGGCAGGTTGTGACCAGTTCTACGGTTATTGCCAGGGGAAAAGGCACTACAGATGCGAATGGCTACTTAACCATTGCGATGAGTGCCAATCAAAAAGCAGAATATCAATTAAAAAAAGGTGAGCTGATTACCGCCATCAATACCACAGACAAGGATGTTGCAAGCAACAGCTTCCCCTTGGCGAATGCCATTTTAAGCAAAGATTTTCAGTTTTTCCCGGAAGGGGGCAACCTGATTGCAGGCTTAACAAACAAGGTGGCCATTAAAGCCATTAAAAGTGATGGGTTGGGAATTAATTCTAAAGGAACGGTTACGGATAATAGTGGCAAACAAGTAGCTACTTTTAATGCCCAACATGTAGGGATGGGCAGCTTCGATTTCCTTCCTGAAAATGGGAAAACCTATAAAGCAAATGTAGCTTATGAGGATGGAACAAACGCCACCTATGACCTACCGAAAGTTAGCGAAAAAGGAATAAAAGTTTCTGTAGACAATACAGATCCAGAGAATGTGCAGGTAAAAATCCTTTCTAATGATGGATTTTTTGAAGAAAACAAAGGAAAAAAATTCTATCTGGTTGCGCAAAGTAAAGGTGTAATCTGCTACGGTGCACAAACTGCTTTATCAAATAAAGAATATAGCTCGGCTATTTTAAAGTCTAAATTTCCATCAGGTATTGCACAATTTACCTTGTTTACAGATGCTGGCAAACCATTGAGTGAGCGATTGGCTTTTATTCAACATAAAAATAATATGGCAGTTGCCTTAACAACTGCAGCCCCATCATACGGGGTGAAGAAAAAAGTAAAAGTAAACGTTGCAGCTAAAAAGGATGGCGCCCCGGTGGAGGGAAATTTCTCAGTAACAGTGGTGGATGAAACTAAAGTACCTGCTAATGAAGATGCAGCAAGCACCATTTTGACAGGACTGCTGTTAAGTAGCGACCTTAAGGGCTATGTGGAAAAAGCCAATTATTACTTCAATGCGCCTGATGCAAAGAAAAATGCAGACCTGGATGTACTTCTGCTTACCCAAGGTTACCGTACATTTAACTATAGCAATATTCTTGCTGGCAGCCTGCCAAAAATCAGCTTTATGCCTGAGCAAGGAATTGAAGTTTCAGGGATATTGAGAATGAGCAACGGCATCCCGGTAAGGAAAGGACAGTTATTGCTAACCATCCCAGACAAGCGTTTTAACCTGGAAGGCGTTACTGATCCGGTAGGAAATTTCAAATTCCAGAACCTGGTTTTAAACGACTCGTCAAAAGTAACCATTACAGCAAAGTATAACCCAAATTACCGCGCTATGGCAATTAGCCTTAACGGTTCTGCAGTGCCTAGCTTAACACGCAATTTTAGCGCAGCTGAAGAGGTCTTAAATATTGATAGCGCGCTTACTTCGTATTTAGATAATAGTAAAAAACAATACTCTTATCTACACACCTTAAAGGATGTTACCATTAAGGGTGCTGTAATTCCAAAGGTAAGTCATAAGGATTACCCGGCGCTAACAGGTCTAAGCCAAATGGCTGATCATGAAGTTACCGGCGACCGTTTACAAGGTTGTGCTTTGTTGATTAATTGTTTACAAGGGATGTTGGCTGGTGTAACTTATCAGGATAATAATTTTTATGTAACCAGGGATTTCAATGCCGGCAAAAGAGTTCCCATGGGGATTTTTATTAACGGGATGAGTGTAGATGTAAATCAGATTAATACATTAAATCCAAATAATATTGAGTCTATTGAGGTGTTCTTGAGGGATGAATTAGGTTTAGTTAACCGTGCAAATAATGTGAATGGTATAATTGTTTTTAACCAGAAGAAAGCGCCAAAGGGAACTAAAATTTCTAAAGCGCAATTGCTGGATATGATTCCGAAAAACTACGAGGTTACATTCTCTCCGCAAGGTTACAATAAGGAAAAACAGTTTTATTCGCCTAAATATGATGTTCCGTCCAATATGAACAGGAACGATTTGCGTACCACCATTTACTGGAACCCGAAAGTGATTACCGATGCAACTGGAAATTCATCTTTTGAGTTTTATAATGCAGATGGTAAGGGGCAGTACAAAGTAATTATCGAAGGAATAGATGCCAATGGAAACTTAGGCAGATCTGTACTGCGGTATACGGTTAAATAGATTAAGTTCCGTGTATTTGATCCCCGTAAATCTGCGTGGGGATGTTTAACCATAGGTGAATAGCCGCGGCAAGACAGCGCAATGGGGAAAGTTTTCGGCAGGTGACGACACTAGCTGATAGAATGCTACAACTAAAATGTCTTTTACGCTTCGTGTTTAAAAGATCTTATCGTGTCCTGGCCGGACGGGCCTTTTTTCTTTTGACAGCAAAAGAAACAAAACTGCCGGCTTGCAATTATTCATATAGTCTTTATATTTTTAATTGTATTCATGAGGGCTACGCCGTTTTTTTATTCAAGTCAGTAGATAGGCTGGGACATTGCCATTCCAAAAAATTGACCATGCCGGTCTAAAAGCAGAACGAAGAAACGGTGGTTTGGCCTTGCTGGGTAGTGATAGCGATCGCCATTCTTGTTATACATTTAAGTCTACATCATACTTTCTCATCATGCTATTGCCACCCTGCTACCGGGCCTAGGAAATGATGGAAGGAGAAAATGTTAAAGCTTCAACCACAATCTTTCAACCTACTACTACCCAAGGCAGCGCGTCCTCTCCCGATCCTTCATCGGGTGCTTGTGCTGCCGAAACAAAGCTTTAACGAATTTATCCGACATCAGTTTCAAGACTTGGGTTTTGCTTCTTTTTGCCAAGAAAAAGAAGAGAGCCCTTCGGCGGCTAGCCGAGGCAAGGCTGCGTAGCGGGAAAGTTTACGGCAGATGATGACAACTATAAATAGATGAAAGGATGCGTTAACCGAATCCTCATGCTGAATTTAGTTCAGCACTTATCCTGTTAAGATCCTGAATCAAGTTCAGGAGGACGATCGTGCTAACCCACCGTTAATACTAATTAAAAAAAATCAACGGAAAAAAATCATAAATCCAATGTTGAACTTTGCTATTGCCACCCTGCTACCGGGCCTAGAAAATGATGGAAGGAGAAAACGTTAAAGCTTCAACCACAATCTTTCAACCTACTACTACCCAAGGCAGCGCGTTTTGCCCGATCCTTCATCGGGTGCTTGTGCTGCCGAAATAAAGCTTTAACGATTTTATCCGACATCAGTTTCAAGCCTTGGGTTTTGCTTCTTTTTGCCAAGAAAAAGAAGAGAGCCCTTCGGCGGCAAGCCGAGGCAAGGCTGCGTAGCAGGAAAGTTTACGGCAGGTGCTGACAACTATAAATAGATGAAAGGATGCGTTAACCGAATCCTCATGCTGAATTTAGTTAAGCACTTATCCTGTTAAGATCCTGAATCAAGTTCAGGAGGAAGATTCTGAGAAGGAGATTCTGTGGGTTTTCCCGCTGATCTCAGAGATACCGCAGATTTTGATAACTGCTTTAAACTTAAATCCATAACACCCGTTCGCTTTTGCAATTTAAACTCTTGGTAATCAAAACAGCTAATTACTTACCAGATTGGGTAAGGTAATTTTTCACCTTCCAAGCCTGCGATAATATTTTCAGCGATTAGCCTGGCCATTTCATCTCTGGTTTCTTCCGTTGCAGAACCTATATGAGGCAAAACGGCAACGCTATCCATATTTAGCAATGGATTGTCTTTTTTCATTGGTTCAGGATTGGTTACATCCAAACCAGCGCCCCAAATCAGCTTTTCTTCTAAAGCCTGGATCAGGTCTTTTTCGTTATGAATCCCACCCCGCGCAGTATTCACAAAAATAGATTTTGCCTTCATTTTTTTAAAAGCATCGATAGCAAATTTATCTCTTGTCTCGTCTGTTAATGCCGTGTGTACAGAAATTACATCGCTTTGTTCCAACAGCTCATCAAAAGACACATACTTTGCATCAATCTCTTTTTCCGCGTCTTCGTTCCGAGATCTGTTATGATAAATCACAGGCATTTGAAAAGCCCCTGCACACTTCTTCGCCATTTCTAATCCTATTTTCCCTAAACCAAAAATTCCCAGGGTTTTCCCATTGAGTTCAATGCCTAATTCTGGCGTTGGCTCATAATTTTGCCAGTCGCCACTAATAATTTTTTTATGAAGAAAAAATGCTTTTCTGGAAACGGCCAGCATCAATAGAAATGCAGTATCTGCCGTGGCGCCACTTAACACGCCGGGAGTATTGCCCACAGGGACATTCAACTTTTTAGCCTCCGCTATATCAACCTGATCAAATCCAACCGAATGAAGCGCAATTACTTTTAAATGCTTGCAAGCATTCAGAAATTTTGCATCAATTTTATTCGGCCCAACACTAACCAGGGCATCCTGATCTTGGCAGGCCTCAATTAGCTCATCAGCAGAAATCTGTCGATCCTGATCCCATTGGGTGATTTCAATATCTTTTTCTTTTAGCTTATTTAAACCAAATGCTGCAATATTACCACTTATAAATACTTTCATAGATTGAGAACAATGATCCTTTTAAGGAGTTTTGATGTGCTAAAATCGTTACTTTACGGTTGCGTTCAGGGTTTGAAAAGTATTCGCACTGAAATAACCCAAAGCACCATTTGAAATATTCGAAGTTGGATTAGAAGGCGTTGTGCCCTGATTTGGCCCTCTCCCATCCTGCTGACTTAACGCATACCAATAATCGAAAATATTGGAATCAATCCCCTCCATTTCAACCGCAATTTTATCACCGCTTTTCAAACCCTCGTCATCATCGTCATTAGCTTCATAAAACAATTGGATCCGTAAATTATTGCCATTGGTTAGACGATCATTCTGAACATAAATCCGATCAGAAAACAAACCATTGACATAGAGATTGAAACGATAAAAATTGCTTTCATTTGCCGGATCGGTAAGGAAAGCCGCAGCCGTTTTACGTTCATTTCCAAAGAAAGAATTCGTTACGACACCTATTGAATCCAGTTTTACAAAAGTTGGAATTTTAGCGCTTGCCTGGTAATTTTTACCTTCTGCAGTTACGGCTAGGTTGTAAGTTACGCCCACCACGCCACGCATTCTGTTTACATAAACGCCAGGCGTTTTTTCGGTAAACACATAATTATTCCCCCGGCTGTCACTTACCTTAACCGTGGCACCTGTTACTTTAGGATAAATCCCCTGTTCATCATAACCAACGGTTTTAGTGATGATTACCTGTTGTTCAATCAGCCTGTCTAAAATTTTACCCTCAATTACAATTTGAGGTTCGGCGTTATTGGTATCTATTTGAATAATTTTCTTACAGGAAGTCAAACCTACAAAGGCTATCAACAAATATATGATGGTTTTTTTCATGAGTTAAAATTTAAAATTCCAGGTTACTGAGGGGATCATGCCAAAGAGAGAAGTTTGTTCTGCAACTGTTTTACCTGGATCTGCCGGATCATTAATAAACTCAATTGAATACGGATTTTTACGGGCGAGTGCATTATAGACACCAAAATTCCAGCTAGATTGGAACCTGCCTTTACGCTTACCTTCCAGCGTAGCACTTAAATCCAGCCGCATATTATAGGGCATTCTACCTGCATTTCGCTCCGTGTAATAATATGTGGTATTTCCGCCAACAACATATTTACCTGCCGGAAAAGTAACGGCATTCCCGGTGCTGTAAATAAAACTGGAGGAGAAAGTCCAGCGGGCATTCAAATTATAAATACCTACAACCGATAAATCGTGCGTACGGTCCTGACGGGCCGGAAAATAATTACCATTATTTAACTGCTCAAATTTTCGCTCGGTTTTAGATAGCGTATAACCTATCCACCCATTCAGCTTTCCAAACTTCTTCTTAAAAAACAATTCCAAACCATATGCCCGGCCTACTCCGTAAAGTAATTCTGATTCTACGTTGGAATTGGCAAGCAATTGGGCTGCATTTTTATAATCGATTTGATTTTGAAGCCATTTGTAATAAACCTCTCCAGATAGCTCAAATTTGTTTTCATCCAGATTTTTAAAATAACCCAGCGCTACCTGATCTGCAATTTCTGGTTTGATATTATTACTACTTAACACATATTGATCTGTTGGCGAACTAGACGTTGCATTGGTTAAGATATGGATGTTTTGCGTATTCCGATTGTAGGAGGCCTTTATAGAATTCTGGTCATCGAACAGATAACTTACAGAAAAGCGGGGTTCGAGATTCAGATAATTTTTATAAAAATTCCCGCTGCTTACATTTTCCGTATTGGTGATATTGCCTGCAACATCATAGCTACTAAAATTACCTGGCCCCAAAAGAGAGAAAGCCGCCAGGCGTAAACCATATAAAAAGTTGAGTTTCTCATTTACCGCCCATTCGTCGGAAATATATGCAGCACTTTCCAAGCCATAACGTTTCTCTTGTGTGAGTGGATTAACCTGAGATGCCTGACTGGTGGTAATATCAATCGGAGAAATGCGATGATGGGTGGCATTTAAGCCAAACCTTAACGTGTGCTTGTTGCTAAAATATTGAAAGTCTTCTTTGAAGTTAAAATCCCGGACAAGGGAGGTTGCCTTAAAGTTGGTGACATCATTTAACAACCGAACGGTATAATTATAGTTGTTATAAATGAAGGAGGTATTAGAGAAAAGCCTGTCGTTGAAGATATGATTCAGGCGAATAGTTGTCGTTACATTTCCCCAGTTATTTTCAAAGAGGTCTTTAACGCCAATATTATCCTTACCGAAATACCCGGAAATATAAATGGTGTTCTTATCGTTTATTTTATAGTTTGCCTTGGCATTTATATCGTAAAAATTCAGTTTACTGCCGTTAATGGAAGAATCGGGAGAAGCCTGCAAAAAGAGATCGATATAAGTTCGCCTGAAACTCACCATAAAAGAACCTCTGTCTTTAACAATTGGTCCCTCAGCTTTTAAACGTGATGCGATTAGTCCTATTCCACCTTGAAATTTAAATTCCTTGTTGTTTCCATCATCCATTTTCACATCCAAAACAGAAGATAAACGGCCACCATATTGTGCCGGCATCCCACCTTTATAAAGACTTACATCTTTAATGGCATCTGCATTAAAAGTAGAAAAGAAACCAAGCAAATGCGAAGAATTATAAACTACAGCTTCATCTAGAATGATTAGATTTTGGTCTGCCGCACCACCCCTAACATAAAAACCTGTATTGCCTTCCCCACCAGATTTTACTCCAGGCAACAATTGAATGGTTTTCAAAACATCTTTCTCGCCTAAAAGAACGGGGATCGCATTCAGCGATTTCATGTCAATTCTTTCCAAACCCATTTGGGCACTTTTAACATTCTCGTTTTTTCGGTTATTGGCACTTACCGTTACCTCAGCCAAATCATTAGTGCTTTTTAACTCTTCATTTAGCTTAGTATCTTTATTCAGGTTGATACTTTTTGTAACCGCGGCATAACCCGTATAACTAATGGTAACACTGTAGGTTCCTTCCACTTGAGTAAGGGCAAAATAACCATAAGCGTTGGTTAAGGTACCTGCAGCTGCAGGACCTGAAATTTTTACAGTCGCGCCAATTAGCGTTTCACCAGAACCTGCATCTCGAATGGTACCACTTAGCGTAAATTTATTTTGGCCAAAAACTGGTGAACCAATTAAGCAGATGAAAAGAATTGAAACGTAAAATTTTATCGACATATAAGCTGCAGCGTTTGATAGATGAAGAATCAAATGTACGAATTACCAGGTGATGTAAATGTGACGAATCTGTTAACGAAAATACCTTTAAACAGCTCAAGCAAACGTCATGCAGCTCATTTAAAGTTACTGTTTCAATAAATGTGGCTCAACAGCCTTTTGCCAAATGGCATAGCCGGCTGCGTTCATGTGCAGCATGTCTTCTACAAAAAGTTCAGGACGCAGTTTTCCGTCTTTAGTGAGCATCAGGCTATACACATCCACATATTTTGTATTGGCCTCTTTAGTGAGAAAGGCTTTAATTAGCGCATTTGAGGCTACTGCCTTTGCTTTGAAAGCATCTCTGCTTGGGCTAGGTTTGATTGAAATATAAATGATAGGCGTATTTGGTAATTCAGTCCTGATGGATTTATAAAGGTTTACTGTTCTATTTAATACTGAATCTGGTGTGGTTTGTGCATTTGGCAAATCATTCTCCCCAACGTAGATTACAATCTGGCGGGGTTGGTAAGGAAAAGCAATATCCTTTAAATAGAACGTGATATCGTTGGTTACTGCACCGCCTATTCCGCGATTTAAAGCATTGTATTTTGCAAAAACCTGTGTTAAATCGTCCCACTTACGGATAGAAGAACTCCCAATAAACAAAATCGGATGTACAGGCGGCTTGTACATCTGGTCATATTTTTTGATGGTTTGCACATCATCCCAAAAAGCGGGTTTATTTTGTGCAAAAGTAGCTATGAATAAAAATGGAGAAAGAATTAGCGTGAAGAGTATTTTTTTCATGGTATCAAAATTTCGAATTGCGCAAGATACCAATCGTATATATGATTTCCAGAAATTTGATGTAACAGATTTAGTGAACCCAGTTTTGTGACTGCGCTCGTTTCTAACGAGTGCATAATCGTTCTACGATTGTATCGTCAGCAGCTTCTTATGTAGTTTTTAGAGTTGCTGATAAGATATTATTAGCTCAATACAAACCATAGCTTGTTTACACGTAATAGTTTTCATGCCATAGATACGGCCTTCTATTTACAAACTTCATTATAAATAAGCATGAGCAAAACAAGGATTAGCGAAGTGCAAACACAGCGCAAAAAAGCTGCTTTAACGATTGCTAAAGCAGCTTCAAAATTTTAAAAGAAGATTACTTTACATCAAACCATAATCTGGTCGTTAATAAATCTGCTCCCTGGCTGGCTACTGCATTTCTGTAACTTTGCCCGTTTAAAGATTGTTCCGTTCCGGGATAAATGAAACGCACCGGGATTTGACCGTTTAGTACTGTATTGCCAGAAGCGCTTAGTTCGGGGTAATCCAATCTGCGTCTTTCTGCCCAAGCCTCTAAACCCTGTCCGAAAAGTGCAAGCCATTTTTGCTCGCCAATTGATTTTTTATAGTTTGATGCATCATATTGAACCGCTGCCTGAGCGGTATAGTTGGCAACTATTGGATCAGAAGCGCCGAATTGTTTTAAGGAAGCCACAATGCCCTGATTGTATAAATCCTCAGCATTTTCTGTTGTTAAACCACGCGCCGCCGCTTCTGCACGATCAAATAATAATTCTGCATAACTGAAAATTACTGCAGGTGATTGCGGGGTAAGGAAGTAAGCGCCTGGTCTTGAAGTTCTGGCAAAGCCCAAATTGCTGGCTTCCGAATTTGTTAGTCCATTTGGTAAACCCACATATTCTGCTGGTGTAGGAGTTTGGGTTTTACTCGCATAAATTTGTAAACGAGGATCGTTTAAACTGAATAATTTATCTACAATGGTCTTACTAATCCGGTAATCATCGCGGTTATCAAACTGGGCACTCACTGGGTTTTGCTGAGGCGAAACCTGGTAAATCAGCTGAGCAATCTCTGCATTTGAACTAATATAACTGCCACCTTCACTCTTTATTTCATCCAGAACCTGTTGTGCTTTTACGGGTTCGCGATCTGCAATGCGAAGCGCAACTCTTAAGCGCAAGGAGTTCGCCAATTTTTTCCACTTCGAAATATCGCCGCCATAAATGATATCACCACCAATCGCTGTTCCGGCAGGATTTAAAACACTATTAGCTGTTTTTAAATCTTCCAGTATACCATAATAAACGTCTTTTTGTTTATCATAAGCAGGGGTAATAAATTCATCAATTTTTCCGGCTTGGCTATAAGGAACATCCCCGTAGGCATCTGTCAGCAGTAAAAAAGACCATGATCTTAACGTTAGTGCCACGCCCCTATAATTAGGATTGCTAGTGTTATTGCCAATTTCAATTACCTTATTTAATCCGGTAATTGTTGTGGAATATAAGGTAGACCAAAGGGAAGTAAAACTGCTATTGGAATAAATAAAGCGATCTTCTTCGGTATATTGCACCTTGGCCCACTGCTGTACAAAAAGCAAGCTGGAGTTCATGTTATTCGTGGTTCCCCAATAAGCATCAGTTGTATTTTTAATTGCCGCAGTTAACAAGTAATCTGGCTGTGCATTTTCTGTAGCATTGGGGTTAACATTAATTTCATCCAGTTCTTTACGGCAAGAAGCGGTAAAGAACGAGAGTAAAATAAGCGTATATATGATATTATTTTTCATGGATTGAAGATTAAAATTTGATGTTCAGGTTGATTCCGTAAGTACGTGTGGTTGGATTGGATAAACTTTCCAAGCCTTGCCCGTTTCCTGTATTAAAAGCAACTTCCGGATCAATGTCTTCCGTATTGCGGTGTAAGATGGCCAGATTTCTACCTACCAACGCTACTGATACACCTTGTAAATTCAAAGAACGAATCCACTTGGTTGGTAAATTGTAGGTAAGTTTAATTTCGCGAAGTTTTACATAAGAAGCATCGAAAATATTAGCTTCATCTATCATACGGAAAGATTTGTAATAATTTTGCGCAGAGAGAACCTTTGCGTTTCGTTTGCCATCGGCGGTTACGCCGTCGAAAATCATTCCATCGTCGTAAATAATGGCATTGGCTGGTGCACTGGCACCATTAGCTAAACTAACCGTTCCATTTTCCTTTTTGTTGTCTGGATAATAGTAAGGAATCCCACCAAATTCGGCGCCTCTTCCCGGTAAAGTTGAAGCCAAAACACCTGTGTAAGTGCCCGTAGCATAAGTACCATTATAAATTGAGCCACCAAAACTAGCATCAACCAATACACCCAAACTAAAGCCTTTGTAATTGAAAGTATTGTAAATTCCACCAATCCAATCTGGTGTGTATTTCCCTAAAACTCTTTTGGTTGGATCACTTTCTGGTGCGCCTGTAGCATTTACTACGATATTTCCGTTGCCATCTCTTAAAAAAGCATTGCCAAATAGAGCTCCATAAGGTTGACCAACAGCTGCAATGACCTGAGCAGAATTGGTAGCGACTACGTAATTTTGCAGCAAACCTTCCTGATCTAATTCAATCACCTTACTTCTGTTTGCAGCATAATTTACATCAATATCCCAGGTAAATTGTTTTTTAATCGGTGTAATCCCCAATTGCACTTCAATTCCTTTATTGTTAATTTTACCTGCATTGAGCAATTTAGACCGGTAACCTGTACTCTGACTTACATCAACACGCAGGATTTGATCGTAGCTATTGGTGTTGTATAAACTTAAGTCGAAACGTAAGCGTTTATTAAATAGAACAGCCTCGGCACCTAATTCAGACGAGGTAGTGGTTTCTGGCTTCAAATTTGGATTTAAATCTGTGATAGATGGTGTAAGTTGAGGGCTTGGTCCAAATATCGCACCAGAGGTATAGGTGTTCAGCAATTGGTATGGCTCTGCATCTTTTCCCACTTTAGACCAGCCTCCACGAATTTTTGCATAGTCCAAAACTTCGCTTTTAATGTCAAATGCTTCTGTAAGCACCAAACTTCCATTAAATGAAGGATAGAAATACGACCGGTTTGCTGCTGGCAAAGTAGACGACCAATCATTACGCGCCGTGATATTTGCAAACAAGTAGTTTCTAAAACCAATTTGCGCAGATGCGTAACCACTATAAGATTTTAATTTGCTGTACTTGTTAGAAGAGGTTAAAGGATCTCTCGAATTACTTAAAGTATATAAACCTGCAACAGCTAAACGCGGTGCACTCTGATCATTCTGCTCAATATATCCAGAGCGAATATTACTTCCCAATAAGGCTTCTAAACTGAAATCATCATTTAATTGTTTATTATAACTTAAAGTTGCATCGGTATTGTTTTCGTTCACAGTAAAAGCACTTTCAGTATAAGACCCGAAAGCTGTACCATTTGTGCCATAAGCCACTTTAATTTTCCGGCGATCATTATAATAATCTGTTCCGGAACGGAAATTGAAGTTCAGTCCATCTATAATTTTATAGTTTACGCCAACGCTTCCGATAATTCTATTTCGATTCTGTGATACGGTATTTTCATAAGCTACCCAATATGGGTTACTGTAATAACTGTTGTTCCAATTGAAGGTATTTCCGTTCTCATCCAGATAATCTTTCAATTTGTTGATATCTACTTGCCTACCGAACCAGGCAAATTGTAACATGGTACTGGTAGATCTTGAGCCTCCGGTTCCAGGCAAATTATCAGAACCCAGTTTGCTATAATTTGCATTTGCAGTAATGGTGAGTTTCGGTGTTAACCTCAACGTGGTGTTTAATGCAAAAGAGTTTTTCCCCTGACCAGAGTTGGGCACAATGCCTACTTGCTTTAGGTTATTGTATGATAAACGATAGTCAAATTTATCACTCGCATCTTCTATTGATAAACCATTTGCCAGAGAATATCCGGTTTCAAAAAAATCTCTAACATTGTCTGGATTTGCAACAAATGGAACAGCTACTCCCTTAGAAAAGAATTGAGGAATTAAGCGTCCATCCATTCTTGGACCCCAGCTTTCATCAACACCGTCGTTTATCCCGGTACCTTTACCATCTACATAACTAAATTTCCCTTCAGATCCCTGTCCGAATACATCCTGATACTTCGGTAAGGTGAACAAACTTTCAATAACGGCATTGGAATTTAGTGTGATTCCGAGCCCTTTTTTCGATTTACCCGTTTTGGTTTTAATAATGATTACACCCGCCGCTGCTCTTGAGCCATATAAAGCCGCAGCATTCGGACCTTTTAACACACTAATGGATTCAATATCGTTTGGGTTAATATCAGAAATGGCGTTTGCGTAATCTCTTGCGCCAGCAGAATTAAACTGTGAGTTATCCACCGGAATTCCATCCACTACAAATAATGGTTGGTTATTCCCTGAAATAGAAGTTTCACCACGAATAACTACGCGGGAAGAACCCATATCGCCCTGGCTATTCGTTACCCTAACTCCCGCAACCTTACCTGCAAGTGCATTTACCAGGTTAGATTCCCGTGCTTCAGTTAAGCTTTCGCCTTTTAATTCCTGAACGGCATAACCTAGAGATTTCTTCTGTCTGGAGATTCCCAAGGCTGTTACCACCACTTCATCAAGGGCATTGTCGCTGTCGCTCAACGTAACTGCAAGGGTTTTCGTTGCTTCAGTTACCTCAATCTCGCGGGTAGCGAAGCCAATGTAAGAGAACACTAATGTACTTTTTCCTGGAACTGAAATATTGAAAGCACCGTTATTATCTGTAGTCACGGCCTGCTTAGTTCCTTTTACAAATACTGAAACCCCAGGCAACGTTTCACCGGTTGCACCTTTTACCGTTCCGGAGACTGCTAGCGTTTGCGCCTGAACAAAATTTGAAAGCAAAAGCAAAAATAATATTGCCGGAAGCTTTATTTTCTTAAACATAAATTGGTATTGATTAATGATCATTTAAAACGTTGAATGCAAAAAATCAGGGCAAAGCAATTCCACTTCGCTATTAGGCGATTTTTTAACAGACTTGAATAATTTTGTTAATTGAAAGGGATAGTCTGGTATTTATCAGCCACTGCAGCCAAAAATACCCTTGCACATTCGCAGGCTTAAAAAGATTCCTGAATTTACCTTTCGAATTGATTCTCTTTTGTTAGTTTTTTCCATCAAATTTCCTTTAACTCTCTAAATCAATACTTATCAGATTTGCGAAACTGCCTTATAAAAAAAGCACGCCCGTAAAAATCAGGAGTGCTCTCATATATTATTATTAATAATTTGCATTCAACTGACTTAACTCACCCAAATTACTTTGGGATGGAATTAGCACCATATCTATTCAAAGCTGGTTGCTAAGGTTTCACAGGGCCATTCCCCTCCACCTTTCTTGATAAGTATTTTAAAATAACTGGCGCAAAGATAATATAAAAATCATAATGACTACAAATTCCATAGATTTTATTGAAAATATTTTTTCTCTGCTAATATCCTGCTTACCTTCGTTGCATTATTAACAGATTGAAACACGACATGAATATAAAATTTTCCTTATTTCTGCTATTTGCTTTTACGCTTTCGCAGACTTTACAAGCACAAACACAAAAGAAACTTTCTCCTGCTAAACAAAAGCCAGCAGCAGCTTTTGCTCCAGCGGGCAAATGGCGTGGTGCTTTTGAAATTAAGACCGGTGTAACAGTTCCCTTCAATTTCGAAATAACCAATAGCACCGATAAGCCTCATCTAGTTTTTTTGAATGCCGAAGAACGCTTTGAAGGTGGAGTGGTAAGGCAAACTTCTGATTCTGTTTTGGTATCTCTGGATCAGTTTGATAATGAACTTGCTTTTAAAATTTCAGGGGATTCGCTCGTTGGCACATTGAGAAAACAGGACAAATCCGGAACACCTTTGCCAGTAAGTGCAACGAAAGGGAAAGATTATCGTTTCAAAACAAATGGTAAAGCAGCTAACGCAGACTTTTCTGGCAAATATGATGTAACCTTTAAAGCGGCTGGCGGGAAAGAAGAAAATGCAGTCGGCCTATTTAAACAACAAGGAAACAAAATTTCAGGAACTTTTTTACGCGTAACCGGCGATTCTCGTTATTTAGAGGGTATTGTTGAAGGTAATGATTTTTATTTATCAAGCTTTATTGGCTCCAGCCCATCTTATTATAAAGGAAGTTTTGCAAAAGACGGCACACTCACCGGCGAAGTGGTAAGCGCAAGAGGAAATACGCCGTTTAGCGGCAAGCAAAATGCAAATGCAGCACTGCCTGATGCATATAAATTAACATATTTAAAAGAAGGGTATAAAACACTCGACTTCTCTTTTCCTGATGTAAATGGCAAGAAAATTTCGTTAAGTGATGAGAAATTTAAAAACAAGGTAGTAATCTTAACCATTACGGGTACCTGGTGCCCTAACTGTGTAGACGAGGCTTCGTTTATTGCGCCATGGTACAAGGAAAATCGCGACCGTGGCGTGGAAGTGGTTGGGATCCATTATGAAAGACAGCTGGATTCTGCCTATGTACGCAAAGCATTAACCAGATTTAGAGAAAAATTTGATATTCGATATGATCAGGTGATAGCAGGTAAGCCCGACAAACAACTAGTGGCTGAATCATTACCTGCCTTGAGCAATTTTCTTTCCTTCCCAACAACAATCATCATCAATAAAAAAGGTGAGGTAGCGCAAATCCATACGGGTTACAGCGGCCCGGCAACAGGGAAGTATTATACTGATTTTGTGAAAGAGTTCAATACTGAAATAGATGCCTTATTAAAAGAATAATGCAACAGGATTGCCAATAATAAGCTGCGCTAAACAGCTATCTTAAATGTAAGATCTCATCCTGAAGGATAATTTATGGTATAAAATCAATATTAATGACATGATTTTAGGAAATGAAAACCCTCTGGGAATCGTCAGCCAACGAAGCAATCTATTTTGCAAGAAAGATTGCTTCGTTCCTCGTAAGGATAGTTTTTTTGAATGCTGTCAATAGACTCCAAACTGACTACCCTCCTGCCCTGTTTTTCATATCTTCAGTAGCCGTATTCCTTGATCTAGCGGATTTTACATTTTGATTCCCGAAGCTGTAACTAACATTAAACGAAACTCTTCTATTGACATATTTATTTTGAGCCTGCAGATTTACATTTTGATAATTTAAGGTACCCTTCCAATAATTCGTTGCAAAAATATCATCAAAATTTAATTTAAATTTTAAGGCTTTATTTAGAAAACTTTTCTGTAGCCCGGTATTTAAAGCATATTGATAGATTGTAGTTGTCTCCAATCCCCTCACCCTTGGAGAATTCAGCCAGAAATTAGTTTCGATTGACCAGTCATGAGGCAGTGTAATCGAGCTTGTAATATTGAAATTATAAGACAATTTGCTTAACACGAAAGGTGCTCCTTCCAAGTTATTATCGTTAAATTTATTGTAGAACAGGTTAAAATTATTCTGAAAACTCCACCATTTCATTACTGATATGGGAAAATATAAACCTGCGGAATAATATTGGCCACTACCAATGTTACCTTGGCCCACCGTAACAATCCGGGTGCTATCATTTTGGGCCGTTTTACTATCCAATATTAGGTCTCTTACTTTGGAATAGGCTAAGGAGATGGAAAAGCCACTTTTATAACTATAGCTAAGTTCAAAATTGTTGGTAAACTGAGGTTTTAAATAAGGATTTCCTTGCTGTATTGTGTAAGGATCCATATAAAAATTAAAAGGATTTAACTGTTGATAATTTGGCCTGTCAATTCGTCTTCCGTAAGTATAACGCAGATTACTGTTTTCCGAAATTTTCTGGTTAACAAAAACAGTTGGAAACAAGGAAAGGTATTTTTGATCAGCTTCTGTATTATTGGTGATCAAGGCTCCTGTAGCATTGGTATGTTCAGCCCTGATTCCTGCTTGAATTTGCCATTTGCCCAAATCCTTAGAAAAATTTGCGTAAGCAGCATTCACATTTTCTTTATAGATAAAATGGTTGCTTTGGCCTGCTATGTTTTGCCATTCGTTATTTAACAATGCAGATGATAAAAAGTCGTTATCAGTTCTGACAAAACTGCTTTTTAAGCCAGTCTCTAGTTTTACTGTTTTTGATATTGGCCAGGTGAAATCAATTTTAGAGGCAAAAATATCGATCGCTGTTTTACTATCATTTCTGATAAACGTTTGATTATTAATAACACCATTTTCATTATAAAAATCAGTGTTAAAATTCTCTAACCCGCTATAATCAAATCCGGAATAATCAGCATCGAAATTCAAGCTGGCACCTTCGTTTTTAAAATCATGTTTAACGTTGAAGTTTGCACTGTAATTTTTGTTAGGGGTATTGGCATTCGAAAATAGCTGCAGTGAATTATTAGTGATTGCATCAGCGCGGGTTTCACTAATAAATGTTTGCGAAAAATTATCCAGTTTTCTGGTGCTTGTACTCCCGTCTAACATTACACCAATCGTTGTTTTCTCATTAACGTAATAATCTGCGCCCAACTTAGCGGCTAGCCTTGAACCCGTGTAGATTTTTTGAAAATTTTGATTAAAAGCGCTCTGCAATCCATCAGAACTGGTGGTCCTTTCCAAAGATAAGTTCGAAAAATTATTATTTTTTGATGCATTGGCATTACTATAAAAGTTCCACTTTTCGTTTCTGTTATTGATATTGAAGTTGAGATCTGAAGCATAAATATTTCTGGGCAAATTGGCAACTATCGCATTCCTGTAGGTAGAAGAAACACTTCCATTCGTTCCAAAGGCTTTATTTTTCTTTAATTTGATGTTGATGATTCCCGCAGTCCCTGCCGCATCATATTTAGAGGAGGGGTTTGAAATAATTTCTATCGTAGCAATCTGACTACTATTAAGGTTACTTAGGTAAACGGCTAAATCTGCATTTGGTAAAAAGTTATTCTTTCCATCTATCATCACCATCACACCAGATTTATTATTCAATAAAATTCTTTCATTTTGTTTGTCAACCTGTACACCGGGCGCCTTCTCCAATAATTCAAGGGCGGTGCTTCCTGTAGAAACGATACTATTTTCAACATTCAACACCGTTTTATCAATCTGGTGTTCAACAAAAGGCTTCTTACCAGATATACTTACCTCGTTCAGCTGTTTGGTAATACTTTCAAGCTTTATGGCTCCCATCTGCAAATCGCCATTTAAAACAAACCGTTCAATTTTTTTTGTTTTGAAACCGACAACTGAAATCGAAAGTACATAAACACCGTCTTTCACCTGGTCAATTTTAAATCCACCATCGATAACTGTGGATAATACTTTCACCTTAGTACTATCAGATGCATTTAACAGTTGAGTAACTGCAAAAGGGATTGCCACCGACTTTTCATCTACAATTTTCCCCGTTATGGTATGAAGATTTTGGGCAAAAGAATTCCCCCACACCAAAAGGCATGTCATTAACGTAAATAATATTCTCATGATTTCTTTTCTTAAGACAAGTGTTTAACAGAAGCTTTGACAACCTAAAAAATACTGGATCCTTTAGGCTGTCAAGCAAGTTCAAGGTCTATTGGCCTTCTTGGCCATCGGTATTTTCTTGCGGATGATCTAATTCATATTTACACTTCAAACCTTCTGCTGTCATAATCCAAACGCTGAAATTATTATTGTCTTTTTCCAGGTCGCCGCAACCCCATCCCCAGGTACTATTAATGTAATCGTAAGCAACATCTTTTAGTACTAACTTGGTGCCTACCGGAACTTCGAGATTTAATCTTACCTCCTGATTTCTCCAGATTGAACCTTTTTTCAACTGAAACCGGGGATTGAAAACAATCATTGAATCTTTAACCGCGTAGGTATAATTAATATTCTGTGCATTTTGCAAAGCAGCTGGAAAAGTTTTCCCTTGAGATTCATTCTTCTGAACGATTCTGGGGTTCCCACTCTCGCTCTTTTCAATGTTGATGCGAATCCTGTTCGGAGTAACAAATGGTCCGTTTTGGAAATCATCGACAACGATTTGATTCTTCATATTTTTATCGATATGGTAAGCAAGACTATCTTCGCTGCTGAAATACTTGCTCTTATCAATATCAATAGTGTAGGTTTTGAAAGTCTTTAAATCAACTGTTTGTGTCAGTTCTGCATGCTGCTTAAATTCTGAAGAAATTTTCGCGGCCTGATAACCAGCCGTGGCTACACCAGCAAGCCAGATAATTAATAAGGCAAAAGAGAATGTCTTGTTAATTGCTTGTTTGTTAAATGCCACACGAATAGAAAACAATACAAGCGCTAAAATCGGCACGAACAACACTATAAAGGCACTGAAAAGTATCACGCCCCGATTGCCATCATTAATAATGGAGAAAGGAAAAGAATCGTAGATGCTAGAATCCCAGAAACCCTGAAAAGCCGCGGTGGTTAATATGAGCATGAGCAAGCAAAATGCACCGAAGACGATGATCAAACCGGCAATAATTTTAAAAATCACTTTTCCTGTTCCCGAAATAAATCGACCAACCCATTCGAAAAATTCGCCAATAAAAATTCCTAAGCGGGCAATGAGCGGCTGCGCATGTCTGTTTACCTCTCCTAAGCGTTCTTTCACAGCCTGGAGCTCTTCATCCAAATTCCTTTGAAAACCTTGCAAGTTTGCCGGCTCTCCCCTCATTTCCATCTTTTCCACCCTCGATTTCGCCTTTGGCATGATAATCCACAAAATCATGTAAACTAAAATCCCGAAGCCGCCTAAAAAGGCCATTAGTAAAACGGCAACCCTGATCCATTTTGCTTCTGTGTTAAGAAAATAAGCAATTCCTGAACAAACACCGGCAACCACCCGGTCGTCCATATCACGGTATAACTTTTTCTCGGTATATTGATGCTGATCACCAGGTTGAAATGCAGGCTCTTCATCATTTTCTTCGATGGTATCAAAGTCTTTTACACTTCCCATTTGTGCAACAACGTGTTGTACATCTGCAGCATCAACCACTTGTTTTTTTTGCGTCTCCATCCGTTCAGTAAACAACTCTGCAATCCGGTTTTCAATGTCTGTTACAATCTCCAGGTCGTCGGCATGGTTGGCAAAGTATTGTTTTACTTCATTTAAATAAGCTTTTAAAGTATCGTATGCACTTTCCTCAATGTGAATAATCGTATTTCCTATATTGATGATGATGGTCTTTTCCATTTCTTGTTGCGTTAAGGGGTTTTCGAATCGGCGCCACTTTGCGATATGCCAACAGCATAGGCTAGTTCTTGCCAGGTTTGATCTAGTTTGGATAAAATTTCCCGACCAACTTCAGTTAAAGTGTAATATTTTCGGGGCGGACCTGAGGTAGATTCTACCCAGTTATAGCTTAACAAACCATTGTTTTTAAGCCTGGTTAATAATGGGTAAAGTGTGCCTTCTACCACCAACAGTTTCGCCGAGCGTAATTCAGCAATAATATCGGATGCATAAATCTCTCCCCGAGAGATAATCGATAAAACACAGTACTCCAGAATTCCCTTCCGCATTTGCGTTTGCGTATTTTCTGCTATCATATTACAAAGATATATGTTTTATAATGTACTATGCAATACATAGTACTAAAATAAATTAAAATATGCCGATAAATAACTGTATAACAGCATATTAATTTATTATAGAAAATAATTAAAAAAGAAAAATTGCCCGTTTTGTTAATCTCCATCAGTACATTTAATGAATAAATTGCTTACTTTATTTGTTAAAAAAGTCAATATTGCTTAATCGTTTTCCAAAAAATTATTCAGTTTTCAACCGAAAATTAGATGGAGAACCATATATAAAAAATCCAGATTAGCTAAATGCACTTGTAGTTTAAGGAGCAAAGATTTGTAATTTTAGCGGCTAAGGTTTTCAATTAAAAAGGAGTACTATATAAATACCATAGGTTTAATATATTTTGATAATTTTGCAGTTCTTTAACTTGTTTCATGAAAAAATCAATAGCCAGCATTGTTGCTGAGGCGAATCAAAGCGGCGAGGGTACGCTAAAAAGAACCTTAGGCCCGGTTAATTTAATTTTAATTGGAGTTGGCCTAACGCTTGGCGCTGGTTTATTTTCCATTACTGGTTTGGCGGCAGCAAATCACTCTGGTCCTGCGGTAACGCTTTCTTTTGTAATTGCGGCATTGGGTTGCGGTTTTGCGGCACTTTGTTATGCAGAGTTTGCTTCTATGATTCCGGTAGCTGGTAGCGCCTATACGTATTCGTATGCCACAATGGGCGAACTTTTCGCCTGGATCATTGGTTGGGATCTGGTGTTGGAATATTCTGTTGGTTGTGCCACAGTAGCGATTAGCTGGTCGCAATACTTAACAAGATTTTTAAGCAGCCTGGGTATTTTTTTGCCTCCGCAACTTACCCTTTCTCCTTTCGAAACAGCAAAGCTGGCTGATGGATCAACAGTTAACGGAATCATAAATATTCCAGCAGCATTGGTCGTGGTATTAATGACTGCTATTTTAATTCGTGGTACTAAAGGATCTGCAATTGTAAATGGCATTATTGTATTTCTAAAAGTTGGTGTCGTTTTGGTTTTCATTGCCCTGGGCTGGCAATATATAGATCCGGCTAACTATCACCCTTACATTCCAGAAAATACAGGCACTTTTGGGCAGTTTGGCTGGAGTGGTGTGTTACGTGGAGCGGGTTTGGTTTTCTTTGTTTTCATTGGTTTTGATGCTGTTGCGGCTTCTGCACAGGAGACTAAAAATCCAGGTAGAGATCTACCAATCGGCATTATAGGTTCATTAGTGGTTTGTACCGTACTTTTTGGTTTATTTGGCCACGTAATGACCGGTTTGGCGAATTATAAGGAGTTTGCGAATAGCGGTGCGCCTGTAGCAATAGCCATTGAAAAAACGCCGTATGGCTGGTTAAGCCAGGCCATTATTCTGGCAATTTTAATTGGTTATACTTCAGTGATTTTGATTGATTTAATGGCACAGTCCAGGATGTTTTATTCGATCAGTAAAGATGGTCTATTGCCTAAAATGTTTTCTGATGTGCACAGCAAATTCAAAACACCATGGAAATCGAACATTATTCTCTGCATTTTTATCGGACTTTTTGCGGCATTTGTACCCATGAATGTGGTTGGTGAGATGACGAGTATTGGAACATTACTAGCGTTCTTAATGGTTTGTGTTGGCATTTTAATTCTGAGAAAAACGAATCCGGAAGCAAAAAGACCATTCAGGGTTCCGTTTGTTCCGCTGGTTCCGATTTTAGGAATTTTGACTTGTATCGCCATGATGGTGTTTCTACCCTGGGAAACCTGGTTGCGTTTGGCCGTTTGGTTAGTGATCGGGCTGGGAATTTATTTCTGGTATGGTAAGAAGCATAGCAAGCTCAATGTTAATGCCGGGGAGGAAAATAAAGGTATTTAATTTTTTCAAGCGGGAGTATGATCCAGTAATCCCGCGCTTGCTCCTATCTATCATTTAGAAGGGGCAAAAAAATCCTTAGCGCACAGAACCGCTTCTCTACTTCCAAGTAGAAATAGTTGAAGCTTTGAGGCATAATGAACTTTAAGGTCAATTATCAGGTTTACATTTAAGCATTGTAATTTATTTTTTTTTTAAATCCTGAAGGCAATAGAGACTGCTTAGGTGCATTTCGGAAATTCAAGTCGATGAGATTTGGATGGCCTGTAAATCAAATTGATCAGGATTATTGCAAATGGTTTTAAAATCTGCCTCAATCATAGACTAAATCGTTATTCTGAAAAAATCATTTGGTATTTATTCCTTAAACGCGTTCCGGTTTCAAATTAAATTTACGGGAACGATTGCACAGTTTTGAAGGAAATTATTGTTAAGAATTGAAATGGGTTGGCTAAATTGTAAATAAGTAACCAAATATATAGTCATCCCAAATGGCTATTTTCAATTTTTAACCAAATAACCATGAAAAAAACATTACTTTTTTTCGCCATTTTCCTATTGTTTAATACCATTCTTATGGCTCAAAACCAAAGAATTTCAGGTAAAGTAATAGATCAAAAAGGCGAAACACTTATCGGCGTATCAGTCAAAGTCAAAGGCGCAGCAATTGGCGGCTCCACAGATGTAAATGGTACCTTTTCGTTCGATGCGCCACCCAATTCAACATTAGTATTCTCTTTTGTTGGCTACCTTAATAAAGAAGTAGCCCTTGCCGGACAAAAGACGTTGACCGTTACCCTCACCGAATCTGCAAGTCAACTGAATGAGTTGGTAGTGGTTGGGTACGGAACACAACGGAAATCGCAGGTTGCCACTGCAGTGGGTAGCGTACAAGGTGATGCCATTGCCGAGCGGGGAACAGTAAGTGCCTTACAAGCCGTTCAGGGACAGGTTGCCGGGGTTGATATTTCTGCAGGTTCTGGTCGTGCTGGTGCAAATTTCAATGTACAAATCAGGGGTCAGAATTCCCTTGCAGGCGGTCAGCCACTTTTCGTTGTGGATGGGGTAATCGTATCAGATATCAACTTTCTCAATCCCCAGGATATTGCAAAAATGGACGTCTTAAAAGATGCGGCATCTACCGCAATCTATGGTTCAAGAGGATCAAACGGCGTTGTTTTAGTAACCACCAAAAATGGCGCAACCAATAAAAGTAGCGGTGCAACAATCTCTTATGATGGTTATATTGGTGTGCGTAAAGTAGCCCGAATGCCAAATTTTATGACCGGAGAAGAATGGTGGGAATACAGACAAAATACTTTCATTTCGCCTGAACTAATTGCAGGCAGAACATTTACCAATACCATCGGAAGTTTAGACAACCCAACAGTTTTACAAACAGTAGCTAACCATGACTATACCGACTGGAAAGATCTTGTTATTCAGGATGGAATTCAGGCTAACCATTGGATAACCGCATCTGGCCGAAGCAGTAACAACGACATTCAATACCTCATCGGTGCAGGTTATCAAAACGAAAAAGGAAATTTTTTACAAGATAATTTGAGCCGTTATAACTTCAAGATTAATGTTGATGGAAAGATAAACAAAAGTTTCTCTGCCGGAATGAGCATTAACTTCTCTTTTACGGAGACAGAACGTGGAAGTGACGATGCCGTAAGAAATGGTTTTAATATGGCACCTATTTTCAAACCGTATGACGCCAATGGAAACCTGGCTTTCCGTCCGGGTCAGATTCCAGTTCCGGGATCATCAGTTGTCTCCAGCTTTACCAGTGTTGTCAATCCACTTTTAGAAATCACCAATTCACAAAACAATACCAGAAGACACTTTGGCGTGGGTAATGTTTACCTTCAATATGCTCCTGCCAGCTGGATAGATGTTAGATCTACTTTCTCCCCAAGCGTAAATTTTGTTAGAAACGGTAGGTTTTGGGGTTCTTTAACTGGTGTTGGAGATGGCTTGCTTCCTGATGCACAACGCGTAAATCAACAATCGCAATCTTACATTTTCGATAACGTAGTTAATATCCGTAAGAAGATAAAAGAGCACAACTTTGCTTTCACAGGTTTATATAGTATGCAGAAAGATAGATTTGAGAGCGATACAACAAAGGTAAATGACTTACCTTTCAACTCCTCGTTTTACAATTTAGGATCCTCAAATAACAGACAATTATCTTCCAGCAATTTCAATCAGTTTTCTATATTGTCTTTTTTGGCCCGGGTAAATTATTCATTTAAAGACAAATATTTTGTGACGCTTGCTAACCGCTGGGATGGTTCATCTAAACTGGCTGAAGGCAATAAATGGTCGTCGTTTCCATCAGCAGCAGTGGCCTGGCAAATTTCGAGAGAGTCTTTTATGCAAAATGCCACCTTTGTATCTGATCTGAAACTGAGGTTTAGTGCCGGAGTTGCCGGAAACAATAATAACATCAGGCCGTATGAGACACAGATGAATTTAAGTTCTCCAACCTACTATGATTTCGGCGGAACACCTGCTTTGGGTTATTCACCAAGCAGATTGCCAAATTCATCGCTTACCTGGGAAAGAACCCGTGAATTTGACTTAGGTGTAGATTTTGGTTTCTTAAAAAACAGAATTTCAGGATCCATCGACTTGTATGATAAATTATCAGAAGGTTTATTGCTGAACAGAGATTTACCACTTGAAACTGGTTACACCTCAATCAAAGATAATGTGGGTTCGGTAAGTAATAAGGGGATTGAAGTTTCATTAAGAACAGTGAATATTTCTACTGAAGATTTCACCTGGTCAACTTCGTTTACCTTTGCCAGAAATAAAAATGCCATCATCGATTTGTTGGATAAAAAACAAGATTTAGTGGGTAATTCCTGGTTTATCGGTCAACCGATTAATGTAAATTACATTTACGTTTTTGATGGTATCTGGCAGGAAAGTGAACGTGCGCAAGCATTAACTTACGGTCAGCTTCCTGGGCAGGCCAAGGTGAAAGACTTGAATACTGATGGCAAGATCAGCAGTACTAATGATAGGGCAATTATTGGCCAGAAAGATCCAAAATGGACAGGTGGTTTCTCTACTCAATTCACTTATAAAGCATTTGATTTATCAGCCTCGCTATTTGCAAGACAAGGCATGCAGGTATACAGCGCCTTCCACAGTGTATTTACCCGCTACAATGACCGTGGAACAAATAAAATTTACAATGATTATTACATGCCTGCAAATGCGGTAACTCAAGGCAGAAGCTCTAACACCTACCCACAGCCAAATAACATTGGTCCGTATTGGGATGGAGTTGGTGGAGTGGGTTATTACAAAGACGTTTCATTTGTGAAAATTCAAAACATTTCACTTGGCTATACCTTGCCAAGTAAACTCATAGAAAAACTTAAAATAAAAAGCTTAAGGGTTTATGCGAATGTGCTGAATCCGGTTGTATGGACAAATTATGATGGCTTTGATCCGGAAAGTGCCAGCGGAATTGATCCGTCTATCACTTTGGAACAAACCAACACCACTGTAGGAAACATTAATAATACCGGTCCGAGCACAATTACTTACCAACTTGGCGTTAACCTGAAATTTTAAATAAGGGATCATGAAAAAGCAAATTATACTATCACTTCTCCTTCTTGCCTGTGGCTTTACCGGATGTAAGAAGTTTTTAGAAGAAGAAAATAAATCAAACATTGTATCTAATGAATATTATGCAACTGCAGAAGGATACGAAAAACTAATTAATTCTACCTATTCAACATTAAGGCGGGTTTATAGTTCACCTTACGTATTTTGTGCAGGCACTGATATGTATGTAGAAGGGCGAGATGCGCAACCTGTAGGCATCAGTGAATATCAAAATTTAAACCCAGACAATGCAGAGGTTACCGCGTTTTACACCAATACTTATTCCGCTATTCAACTCTGTAACACTGCGCTCTATTTTAACAGCAATACTGCAGCAAGCGCTACCCTACCCATTAGAAAAGGCGAAGTGCAGTTTATCCGCGCTTACTACTATTTTTTACTGGTACAGTCTTTCGGTGGTGTAAGTTTGGTTACTGATCGTTTTGATGAGCCGGTAGCGCAGTTTAAGCGCAATACCGCCCAGGAAACTTACGACTTTGTTATCAAGGAAATGACTGAGGCCCTTGCTTTGGTTCCGGAAACAACCACTGATTTTGGTCGTGTGACCAAAAAAGCTGTCCGCCACTTTCTTGCAAAGGTATATTTAACCAGAGGATATGAAGCTTTTGGTTCTGCTCAGGATTTTGCTACCGCAGCTACATTTGCAGACGCAGCAATTGCGGGGAGAACGTTAACAACTTCTTTTGAAAATCTATTTTATCCTGGTAATGAAAAAGACCAGGAGGTGCTGTTTTCCATTCAGTTTGATGCTGCATCTTTACCTACTGCAAATACTGGCGGTAACACACAAGCAGCATTTTTTGGTCCTTATCAAGGTGGTTCCGGAGGTGCACAAGGTTATCCTTACCGGGCATTCGTATTGGTACCCACACTATATACCTTCAATACGTTTACGGAAAATGATGCCCGATTTGATGCTACATTTATGATCAACCTGTATCAACGTTATTATGATTACTATGACAGGAGTGCAGAAAGAGCCAACCTAAACATCAGATTTTATTATAAGCCAAAATGGGATACCTCTACTGATGCCGCATGGCGTGCCGCAGACCCGACACGTAGGGCAACTACCACAATTATTCCCTATTCTAATGCATGGCAAGCTTCCAGAAGCACAGTTCTGGATAATGCTACGCCATCTGTTAAGAAATTTGATGATCCAAAATCTCAGTTCGGAGGCGCTACAAGCACCCGGGATTTGTTTCTGGCTAGATTGGGTGAAACTTATCTAATAGCAGCAGAAGCGTATTTTAAATCAGGAAACCTTGCACTTGCGGCAACCCGAATAAACGAAGTACGCAGAAGAGCAGCCAAGCCTGGAAAAACAGCCGAAATGGCCATTACCGCTGCCGACGTTAACATTAATTTTATCCTTGATGAGCGTGCCAGAGAAATGGTAGGCGAATATGAAAGGTGGTTCGATTTGAAAAGGACGGGAACGCTTGTAGAAAGAACAAGATTGTATAACCGCGATATTAAAACCAATTGGTTTGACAAAGGCATTAATCCATTTGCAGGCACTGGCGGACAGTTAAAACTTTTAAGACCAATCCCAAGTAGGGCGATTGATCTTAACGGAGGACCGTTTGCACAAAACCCTGGTTATTAACCTATTGAATAACGCTCTGCATAAGCTCGAAGATTTTCGGGCTTATGCCTTTTTTTAAGTTTAAAGAATTCATTTTAACTTACTACCAAACAGCTACATAGCGAGAATAAACCTGCACCATTATCTATACACTACACCCCTGCTTCTTACTATCAAAAATGATACAATAGTCTTAAAACAAGCGGGTTAGTTAACAAAAAACCTAAGTTATTAACAATTCAACATACGTAAACTTTTTTGGCTTAGGATTTGTCTTAAAAGATATACCTTTTAAAAACATACCCTATGATTATTAAATTAGACACATCCCTATTCAGATTGGCTAGGCCAAAAGCTGAAGCTGTCAAAAAAGTTGAAATTCCTTTAACCAGAGCACAATGGATAAACGCAGACAGAATTGTGATGGCTGCCATGTTCATCGCTGTAATTATTGGCGCAATAATATTTTAACTGTTTGTATTCCTTCAAAAATTTAGTGAAAGTATTTCGCAGTTTACAATCATTATAGCGATAGTCTCAGATTCATTAATTAAGCGTATACTTTTAATTAACCCGCTAAATATCCCATTCGATAAACAGCCTTTTGCATTGCGCTGATCACTTATCTTATAGTATTGCATTCTGTAAATTAGAATCCAAATTGGACCTAATAACCCTAAAAATTGTCTTTTTGTTTTTTGTAAACCGTTGCGGAGATGAAGTTCCGGTAGTAGAATTTCTGTTCTAACATTAAATAGGCCTTTCTCTTGAACCATTGGTGAATATCAATAAGCCTGTTCGTTTCTACAATTCCAATTACTTTAAAGAAGGTGTACATCGATTTCAAGATTAATGATTTCCACCATCTACCGTTTTTAGGATTAAGTGAAAAATCAACAAAAAACCATAGACCAGATTTTTTCAATATACTATCTAAAAAATCGAAAACCTTTTCTGCACGATCTTCACCGAAATTATCAAATAGAAACGGCGTAAGTATAACGTCAAAAACCCGATCTGTCTTAAAATCTTCAATACCGAGATGAATAAACTCCACTTTGTTGTTGCCAACAAATCTCGATTTAGAAAGCGCAATCATTTTCTGTGAGATTTCTACATACACAATATGCAAACCAATAGGTTTGATATTCGTAATTTCTTCTAAAATCCATCCAGTACCACCGCCAGCAATAAGTATAGTGCTATTGTCGGGGATATATTTCAACTGATCAATTTGCGCCTTTACCTGCGATTTGAAGAACACCAACCGGCTTAAGAAATCGTATTGGTTCGCTATTTTATCGTAATTATTAACCAAGTAATTAGTATTTGATAGAGATAAATGACATCATTTCCAACCTGATGATAAGGTCATATTTTAATCAACTTACAAACTGCATGCCGATGATTCCACATAAAGCCTTAAACAAAATTAAACCATCAATAACCATTAAATAATAAAGGATATTTTTTCTTCGATGCATTGAATACGCAACATAGATCGTTAACACGAAAGGTAAGACGTTGCAGAGAACCTGCGGCAAACCAAATCCTTTATAGTCGGCAAAGACACCTAACGATAATAAACCAACCAGCAACAAAGGAATTAAAATACTGAAGATAGTCTTTCGTAATCCGTAGCGAACCACAAAGGTGCGCAAGTGCTTATTTGCATCTGTAGGATAATCCTTGATATCAAAGATAATGGCATTTACCGTGCAAAACATCCAGTTTTTAATGAAAAGCCAGGTCCATAATACAGAATCATGATAACCTACACCCGTTTCAATCTTCAGCATAATGAGTGGCAGTACGTTGGCACAACAAGCCCAAACAAAGCCAATTACAAAAGCCTTTAGCCAGCCCGTATTTCTGAGGTTAAATTTCAAAAACGACCTGGGCAACAAGCCATAATATAATGCTCCCGCAACGATTATAATAATTATTGCAAGCCAATAAGTAGGCGGAAGATTTAAAATGTGTCGAAAATTTTGATAAAGAAGATTGAGCGAGAGAAATATGCAAAGTACAAAAAGTAATACCTGGCTCCAGCCGATTATCTTCTTATGTTCAAAATACCACTGTGTTCTAGGATTCGTTGCTGAAGGTTGATTAGATACTTTATTGTAGGCATAAGTATAATAAATAGTTGGCGCCAGAAAAAGCAGTAAATAATAATTAAGAGAGTTGAACGGGAGGCGCAATTGATAGGTGGCTTCAATGGTTAAAGCCACAGCTAGAATCCCGACGAAATAATTTCCGAAAAATATAAACCGAACAATCTTATTTAACATTGAAGCGTATGCATTTGCAGTGGGCAATTTCGGATATAAAACTGAATAATTGAGCAGGAAGTTTGAGATTAAGGAAATAAAGTGATTTGGGCATGAATGATACAATAAGCAGATTACGAATTTACCAGCCCCCCTTTTAGGTACTATTCCCAAGCGGGTAGGAATGGCGACCACGATAACTGCCGGGCAAGGCCAAGACCACTGTTTCCTCGTTTTGCGCTTAGACCGAAATGGTCAATTTTTCGGGATGGCACTGACCTAGCCTACTTAATGACTTTAATAGAAAAATTGCGAACCGGCCACTTTGCCTTTTTGCTTGCCAAAGAAGAGAAGCCCGTCCGGCATGGACAAGATAAAGTCCTTTAAAATAAAAATTAATAAGTTTAAACAACCTCCATTCATAAAAGAAATAGCGATTGCATAATTGCACCGTATTTAAAAATGAGAAGTTAAAATTTTATAAAAATAAAAAAGCCTCTCAGTTTCCTGAAAGGCTTAGTGTGGGAAATGAGGGGTTCGATGCCTATATCACCTCTTCGCCTGAATTTAATGACCCTGCTGCATTAATTAGTTTTCTTATTAAAGTCTTACTTTTCCATGATTTGATTTGCTTTTCTCTCTTCAGCGCCTCAAATTTTGTTTCGAACTTTTCAGTCCAAACCACTTGCCAGTCACCTGTATGCCCTGTAAAACCCGAATGATTTGTATTATGTTTTTTTAATCTCTCTTCTAAGTTGGATGTAAATCCAACATAATATTTACTTCGAACTTCCGAATATAAAATATAAACATAGAACATGCTTTAAGATAAAAAAAAGTATGTAATAAAAAAAGCCTCTCAGTTTCCTGAAAGGCTTAGTGTGGGAAATGAGGGGTTCGAACCCCCGACCCCCTCGGTGTAAACGAGGTGCTCTGAACCAGCTGAGCTAATTTCCCTGATTTTTCTTTTTAACTCTTAAAATCCGACCCTCCCGACTGATAATGTCGGGGTGCTCTGAACCAGCTGAGCTAATTTCCCTTTTTGTAAAGGTCTTTGTTGTTAATAAATCTTTCAAATCCTTGAAAGTTGTGTGGGAAATGAGGGGTTCGAACCCCCGACCCCCTCGGTGTAAACGAGGTGCTCTGAACCAGCTGAGCTAATTTCCCCTTCCTTTTGGGAATGCAAATATAGCGCTATAATCTTGTTTCGCAAATCTTTTTTATCTTTTTTCAGCTTAATAATGTTTCTAATATTTTGTGAGACTGCACCTCGCCAAAGGATGCAGTATGTAAGGTATAGAAAACCAATATCTTATCTAAAAGAAACCTTCTCCTCACATTACTCATTTTTATTTCAGAAATATTTTCGAGAGGCGTATTAAATAACAAAATAAAGCTAACTGCATCTTCAAGCTGAAGATAATTCGAATGGATGGGTACACGAGATACAAACTCTCCTTCCTGCAAATCGAAATAAACCTGATCACTCCGCTTTTTCTCATTTGGAGAAAACCCTAAAAAACGTGTTAGCTTTAATAAAAACGACAAATGGAAATTTGGGTTAATTTCTTCTACCTCATCAAACCAGGCGATAGCATTGAAAAGATAATCGAATAAGCTTTCATCAGCAGATTGCTGCCTGATACTCTTATACAGCACTTCATTAAGAAAAATGACGATACTGGTTTTGACAATATCGTAGGGAATAGTCTTAAAAACCGGCGTTTGCCTCACCTCAGAGATCCGCTGAATATTGGTATTGGCCTTGTAATAAACCACCATATCTAACAGATGTAGCGACTGAAGCATATTCATCTTAATTTTCGCCTTTGGCTTCTTCACGCCATTAATCAGGTATGATTGCATTCCAAATTTATCGGTGAGTACCTGCACAATTACGCTGGTTTCGCTATAATTAGTCATTTTTAAAACAATGCCTTTTACCTTGTGCAACATCCTACAGAAACATTTTTCCAAAAGTATACTATTTGTGCAAATTTAATTGTGCTAAAAGTGATTCGGATTTATAAATAAGTTTAGTTTTGTCGGTATCATTAAATTAAATTGAACAACACATGTGGGTAAAGCTATCGAGGTTTATTCTTCAGAACCGTATTGCCATTATTGCTTTTTTTGTACTCGGAACAGTTTTTATGGCTTATCAGGCAAAGCATGTAAAACTTTCATATACAGGCAGTAAAATCTTACCGGTTACCGATAGCGCATTCGTAAAATACAATGCTTTTAAGAAAACTTTCGGTGAAGATGGCAGTGTTATGGTCGTTGGTATTCAATCGCCGTCGATTTTCAAAAAAGAGATTTATAACCAATGGGTTCAGCTTTCTAACGACATCCAGAAACTAAAGGGCATAAAGCAGGTTCTTTCTTCTGGTAGAATTTTTCAGCTACAAAAGGATACGGTTGAGCAGAAATTTATTTTGAAACCAATTCCAGGTGGTTTGGTCAAAACGAATTCAGAAATGGATTCGATAAAGAATACACTTTACAATACGCCATTTTTCGAGGGTTTAGTTTACAACAAGCAGAATGCAACCCTGATGGCCATCACTTTCGACAGTAAAATATTAAACTCGGCTGCACGTAATCCTATTCTTAAACAAATTGAAGAAAAAGCAAAAGCCTTCCAGAAAAAGACCAATGTTCAGGTCCACATTTCAGGTCTTCCCTACATCCGCACAGCAGTCAGTAAGTTAGTGAGCAATGAATTTGTATTGTTTTTAGGTTTATCAATTCTGGTTTCAGCACTCATTCTGTTATTTTTCTTCAAAAAGTTTTATGCCGTTTTCTTCCCTATTCTAGTTGTGGTTATGGGTGTAATCTGGAGCATTGGCACCCTTGTTTTATTTGGTTTTGAACTCACTATTTTAACCGGATTGATACCTCCGCTTATTGTGATTATCGGAATCCCGAACAGCATTTTATTGTTAAATAAATACCAAAATGAATTAAGAAAAGATGGTGATCAACAAAGGGCATTAAGCATCACGATAGAAAGAATTGCGGTTACTACGTTAATTGCGAACATTACGGCTGCCATTGGTTTTGGGGTATTGTATTTTACCGGAAGTGAATTATTGATGCAATTTGGAAGTGTTGCCTCCATTAATGTGATGATTACCTGGCTGATGTGTTTATGTTTAATTCCAATTATCTTCAGCTATTTACCCGCGCCAAAACTCAAAGCACAAACCCATGTTGAAGAAGGCTTCCTGCATCAATTATTGATCAAAACCGATCGTCTGGTTCAGCAAAAGAGCAGTTTAGTTTATATTGGTACCGTTGTGATTTCTATCATTGCGATTGTTGGGGTACTGAAAATCAACGTGAATGGTTATGTGGTTGATGACCTGCCAAAAAACTCTGGTATTTTAACGGATCTTAAGTTCTTTGAGAAGAATTTTGAAGGCATTTTACCTTTGGAAGTCAGCGTTGACACCAAGAAAAAGAATGGTGTTTTCAATCTTACAAATCTGAAAAGAATTGAAAAACTTGAGAAAATGATTTCAGCTTACCCAGAGTTTTCACGCCCGATTTCGGTGAACATGGGACTAAAATATGCCACACAGGCTTTTTATAATAATGATTCTACATTCTTCCGCCTGCCAGATAATCTGGAGAAAAACTTCATTCTCGCTTACATTGCGAGTGGAGGAAAAGGCAACGCAAGTTTGCTTACTAATTTTGTAAGTAAGGGAAATCAAAGCACAAGAATCAGTTTTCAAATGGCTGATGTGGGCTCGAAACGGCTCGACGCCATCATGGCTGAACTGAAACCCAGAATTGATAGTATTCTGCCCCCTGCCAAGTTTGATGTTGAACTTACTGGCTCTAGCGTAATTTTTTCTAAAGGAACAGATTATATGCTTAAACACTTATTCGAAAGCATTGGATTGGCGATTATTCTAATTTCGCTATTAAGACTTGCTCAGTTTAAAAGCCTGGGCATTATGTTCATCTCCCTCCTACCTAATATCGTTCCACTCATCATCACTGCAGGGATTATGGGCTATTTTGATATTTCTTTAAAACCTTCAACCATTTTAATCTTTACAATTGCTTTCGGTCTTGCATCAGATCAAACCATTTATTTCCTTACCCGTTATCAACAGGAATTAAACCTCACTAACTTCTCCGTTCCAAAAGTGGTAACGGATACCATTACAGAAACCGGTGTAAGTATGACGCACATTGCACTCATCTTGTTTTTTGGTTTTGGAATCTTTACTGCTTCAACTTTCGGAGGCACTGTGATTTTAGGTTTGTTACTCTCTATCACGCTCTCTGTAGCCTTGATTTTTAATTTAACCTTGTTACCTGCATTGGTACTATGGTTGGATAAAAAGAAGGTTAGAAAATTTATTTCTGATGCCGAATCTGCAAAAAATGCTGGCGAATTTGATCATTAGCCCTGAGTTTAAAATTATGGCGATGTGATAATTGCAGTGAATATTCACGCAAACCAACATTAAATATCATTTAATCGCCTTGGGTTTAAACCCAAGGCAATCAATAATTATAAAAAAAATCGTTCGAATATCGGTATGGGTTTAAACCCATGCCGATGAAGTAATTGCAAGAGTAATATCGGGTATATTTAACGAAATCATTTTGGAAATCGCCTTGGGTTTAAACCTAAGGCTAAAGTGCGATGAAATAAATACTATTCTGTAGCATGCTTTTCCTCTTCCTCGTCTATTGGAACTTCTACGGCAGGGTCGGTAATTATTTCGGCATTACCATCCCTATCTTTCTTAGCAAAAAGTATCGGGTATAGCATCCATAGTGCACCAATCATTACTAAAATCCCTGCCAATATTTGTAAGTATCTAGCACCTTGAATATCAGAAGCATCAAGAACCAGATATAAAATATAGGCAATTATACCAGCAATAAGTACCAAAACGGCTTTCTGTAATTTTAATAATTTTATCATCGTGGCTTATTTTTTAAGGTAATAATATGAATTAAAACACAAACAATTCCCAGAAGTTCTAATAGGCCACAGAAATAAAAGCCATACATCACCAATTTGCGGTCTGCAGCACTGGTTAAAACAAAGATGGGTAGCGCAATTACAGCTGTCGCCATTAACGTTAAACCTAAATTAATTAATTTCAAACCAAAAGTATTTACATGTAAACTACCGAATTTGAGTGAAAAATTTTAACTTTGCATCCTTAATTTTTTGAGGTACTTGATTGATGTATAGCGAATTTAAACAATTAGAACTTGCCAAAATAGGGCAGGAAATACTGGATTTTTGGAAAAAGGAAAACATCTTTGAGAAGAGTATTTCTTCCCGTCCGAAATCCAATCCGTTTACTTTTTACGAAGGTCCACCGTCGGCGAATGGCATGCCGGGAATTCACCACGTAATGGCGCGTGCAATTAAAGATATTTTTTGTCGCTATAAAACAATCAAAGGTTACCAGGTTAAAAGAAAAGCTGGATGGGATACACATGGTCTCCCTGTTGAACTTGGAACCGAAAAAGAGTTAGGAATTACCAAAGAAGACATCGGCAAAACCATTTCTATAGAAGACTATAACGAAGCCTGTAAGAAAACAGTGATGCGCTACACTGATGTGTGGAACGATTTAACTGAACAAATGGGTTATTGGGTAGATATGGATGATCCATATATTACTTACAAGTCTAAATACATGGAATCGGTATGGTGGCTTCTGAAACAAATTTACGATAAGGGCTTAATCTATAAGGGCTATACCATTCAACCTTACTCGCCTAAAGCTGGAACCGGATTAAGTTCTCACGAGGTAAATCAACCTGGTGCTTACCGCGATGTAACTGATACAACTATTGTTGCGCAATTCAAAGCTTTAGCAGATACCCTACCCGATTTCCTGAAAGGTTTCGGAGAGATCTATCTAATGGCCTGGACTACAACGCCATGGACTTTACCTTCCAATACGGCCTTAACCGTCGGACCTAAAATCGAATATGTTCTGGTAAAAACTTTCAATCAATATACCTTCCTTCCAACCAATGTAATTTTAGCCAAAAACCTTGTTGGAAAACAATTCAGTAAGGTTTTCTATGAAAGTGCAGCGGAAGAAGATTTTAACAATTTTAAAGCCGGTGACAAGAAAATTCCTTATCAGATTCTTGCAGCATGTAAGGGAACTGAATTAGTAGGAATAAGATATGAACAGCTGTTAACCTATGCACTGCCGTATCAAAATGCTGAGCATGCTTTCAGGGTAATTTCCGGAGATTTTGTAACGACGGAAGATGGTACTGGAATTGTACACACTGCTCCAACTTTCGGTGCAGATGATGCTAAAGTTTCAAAAGAAGCTGTACCGGAGATCCCGCCGATGCTGGTATTAGATGAGAATGAAATTCCTGTGCCACTGGTAGATTTACAGGGAAGATTCACAAAACATGTTGGTCCATTTGCGGGTAAATATGTTAAAAATGAGTATTACAATCCTGGCGAAGCACCTGAAAAATCAGTTGATGTAGAACTGGCCATCTTATTGAAAGAAGAAAATAAGGCCTTCAAGGTTGAGAAATATGTCCATAGCTACCCGCATAGCTGGAGAACAGATGAACCACTTTTATATTACCCATTAGATAGCTGGTTTATTAAAGTGACGGATATTAAAGATCGCATGTTCGATCTTAACGAAACCGTCAACTGGAAACCAAAATCTACTGGTGAAGGTCGTTTCGGAAACTGGTTAAAAAATGCGAACGACTGGAACTTATCACGTTCAAGATATTGGGGAATTCCATTACCAATCTGGAGAACTGAAGATAAAAAAGAAGAAGTTTTAATTGGTTCTGTTGAAGAGCTTTATCATGCCATCGAAAAATCGATAGCTGCAGGTTTTCAAAAAGAAAATCCTTTTAAAGGTTTTGAAATTGGAAATATGTCTGAAGAGAATTATGACCTGGTCGACTTGCATAAAAATGTAGTTGATGAGATTGTGTTGGTTTCTCCATCAGGCAAACCGATGCGTCGGGAAAGTGATTTAATTGACGTTTGGTTTGATTCTGGCTCCATGCCTTATGCACAATGGCATTATCCATTTGAAAACAAAGAAAAAATAGATAAAAACGAAGATTTCCCTGCAGATTTTATTGCTGAAGGTGTAGATCAAACCCGTGGGTGGTTTTACACCTTACATGCTATTTCAACACTTGTTTTTGATAAGGTTGCATATAAAAATGTGGTTTCGAATGGTTTGGTATTGGACAAAAACGGCCAGAAAATGTCTAAACGTTTAGGCAATGCAGCTGATCCATTCAAAACGATTCAAGAATACGGTGCCGATGCCACGCGTTGGTACATGATTTCAAATGCAAATCCCTGGGATAACTTAAAATTTGATGTTGAAGGGATTGCTGAAGTTCGCCGTAAGTTTTTCGGTACGCTCTACAATACTTACGCTTTCTTCGCATTATATGCCAACATTGATAAGTTTGAAATCGATAAAAACAACCTCAGTAAAATTGAAGACCGCACAGAGTTAGACCGCTGGATTTTATCATTATTGCAAAATCTAATCAACGAAGTAGATGAAAGCTATAATGCATACGAGCCAACAAAAGCCACACGTGCCATCCAGTCATTTGTTGATGAACATTTAAGTAACTGGTACATCAGGTTAAGCCGCCGTCGTTTCTGGAAAGGTGAAATGACAGATGATAAACGTGCTGCTTATGAAACACTTTACACCTGTTTAGAAACATTAGCACAGCTGATGAGCCCCGTTGCACCATTCTTTGCAGATTGGTTATATAGAAACTTAACTGTTACCGACAAAACTGCTGAGCAGTCAGTTCATTTAACCTTGTGGAATGAAGCCAATCAGGATTTAATAGATAATGCTTTGAACGAAAGAATGCTTTACGCTCAAAATATTTCCTCCATGGTTTTATCACTAAGGAAAAAGTCGGGCATAAATGTTCGCCAGCCGCTAGAGAAGATTTTAATTCCATCCTTAAATGGCGATTTCGAGCAAAAGATCTCGAAAGTTGCTGATTATATCCTTTCAGAAACGAATGTGAAGCAAATCGAATTCATTACCGATACGCATGGCATCGTAAAGAAAAAGCTTAAACCAAACTTCAAATCATTGGGTAAAAAAGTTGGAAAGGATATGAGCACCGTGAAAGAGGCACTGGAAAAAATGGATCAGGATGATATCCAAAATTTGGAAGCAGACGGACATATTACGGTTTCAGGAAGTAGCGACGCCAAATATACGATTGACTTAAATGATGATGTAGAGGTTTTTGCAGAAGATATACCAGGATGGCAAGTAACTAACTTAGGCAATCTGACTGTCGCGCTGGATGTAACCATTTCAGAAGAATTGAAACAAGAAGGACTTTCACGTGAACTGGTAAACAGAATCCAGAATTTAAGGAAGGAACTCAACTTTGAAGTGACTGATCGGATTAAAGTGACTTTACAAAATGATAACCTTGTAGCTACAGCAGTTGCTAAAAACAAGGGCTACATTTGCGCAGAAATTTTAGCAGATGAATTAGAATTAACAGATACTGTAATAAACGCAAACAAAATCACAATTGATGATGTTGAATTAAGCATTTCAGTAACTAAAATATAAATCCATATATTAGAAAACTAAATTACAAACATGGAAAACAGTAACAAAACACGCTACTCAGACAGTGAACTTCAGGAATTTAAAGAGCTTATTCAAGATAAATTACGCAGTTCTAAAGAAGAACTAAATGCATTAACATCCTCATTAAGCAATCCAAATGCAAATGGCACAGAAGATACTTCAGGTGCTTACAAAACTTTGGAAGACGGTTCTGCAACAATGGAAAAAGAGCAAATCAATCAATTAGCTGCACGTCAAAAGAAGTTTATTGATAACCTGGAAAATGCACTAGTTCGTATTGAAAACAAAACATATGGCATTTGTCGGGAAACTGGCAAATTGATTCAGAAAGAACGTTTACGTGCAGTTCCTCACGCAACTTTGAGCATGGAAGCCAAATTAAAACAAAGTTAATGAAGGGCTATACAAAACCTTTACTTGTTATATTTTTGGTTTTACTCGCCGATCAGGTATTAAAAACCTGGATCAAAACCAACATGTACCTGGGTCAGGAATTCAACATTATTGGAAAATGGTTTATTATCCATTTCACCGAAAATAATGGAATGGCCTTCGGTATGGAATTTGGTGGCGAGTTTGGTAAGTTAGCCTTATCCTTGTTTCGAATTGCAGCTGTTGCTGGTATAGGTTACGGCTTACACTATTTAATTAAGCATAAATACCATCGTGGGTTAATCCTAAATGTAGCACTAATCTTTTCAGGTGCATTGGGTAACATCATCGATTCCGTATTTTATGGCAAAATTTACGGTTACGAAACCTGGTTTCATGGCCGCGTAGTGGATATGCTTTATTTCCCAATCGCAGAAGGCCACTTCCCTAATTGGATCCCAATCTGGGGCGGAGATGAATTTGTATTCTTCAGACCTGTTTTTAACCTCGCAGACGCGGCAATATCTGTCGGAGTGATCCTCATCCTCATCTTCCAGAAAAACTACTTTAAAGAAGATGTAAAAGATGAAGTTAGTATCAACAGCGAAATGGTAGAAGATTAATAGATTGCGATTATATATCCACGAATTAGGATTAAAACCTATTGTGAAAAATAATATTAGCCCATTTCTTAAGTGAAACGGGCTTTTTTGTTGATTAAGATTCATACACCTAAAGAGATGACAACTTCAAAATTCGACATACAGAAATTAATCAGCTTTAAAAACTCACATATTGATTAATGGTTGATTTCTTTAATCTGGTCTATTTAAGATCAGGAAATCCAAAGCAACAAAGTGCTTATCAGATTTTAACCGAAAATAGTATCATAGAGAAGCTGGCGGAGTTTACACCGATGTTAGTAGGAACCATCCCAATTAACATTGATATAAAAACTAGTGATTTGGATATCATTTGCTATGTTCAGAATAAGGAAAAATTCAGGCAATCTTTGCAAAGGCATTTTCAACAGGAGAACGGATTTCGAATTTCAGAAAACCAAACCTTAAATGCGGTCAAAGCAAATTTTTTCATAAAAGATTTTGAAATTGACATTTTCGGGCAAAACATTCCAACTACAGAACAAAATGCCTACCGCCACATGGTAATTGAACATCGATTACTATTAAAAAATGGGGAGGATTTTAGGTTACAAATCGTTAATTTGAAGAAGCAGGGTTATAAAACGGAACCGGCTTTTGCAAAGTTGCTGGGTTTGGATGGGGATGCTTATGAGGCGCTTTTAGACTTGTACTAACGATTATAAAGGAATAAGCAAGACCATAAATAATTTGGCTAGATCGCTTCCTCCTTTCTCTGCGCAAGGTATTCAACTACGGTACAACTGATTGATTTACATCAAATAAAAAGCCTCCGATTGTTTCAATCGGAGGCTTTTAGTATATCAAAGTCGCTTTAGGGATTTAAACGCCCAATAATAACCTGGCTGGATCTTCTAATAACTGTTTTACACGAACCAGGAAGCCTACAGACTCACGTCCATCGATGATCCTGTGATCATATGATAAAGCAACATACATCATCGGACGAATCACTACTTCACCTTTTTCTGCAACAGGGCGCTCTACAATATTGTGCATCCCTAAAATAGCAGATTGTGGTGCATTAATAATCGGAGTAGACATCATTGAACCAAATACACCACCATTAGTAATGGTAAATGTTCCGCCAGTCATTTCTTCGATTGTTAACTTGCTATCGCGCGCTTTTAAAGCCAATGTTAAAACTGATTTTTCAATTTCAGCAAGTGTCATGCTCTCTGCATTACGAATTACCGGAACAACTAATCCTTTCGGAGCTGATACAGCAATAGAGATATCAGCAAAGTCATTATAAATAATTTCTTCACCCTCAATGCGACCATTTACTGCAGGAAATTCCTTTAATGCTACGGTTACTGCTTTAGTAAAGAAGCTCATAAAGCCTAAACCAACACCAAATTTCTCTTTAAACTGGTCTTTATATTTTCCGCGTAAATCCATAATTGGTTTCATGTTAACTTCATTGAAAGTAGTTAACATTGCGGTTTCATTTTTAACAGCAACTAAACGTTTTGCAACAGTTCTACGTAATGGAGACATTTTCTCACGACGTTCTGCACGTGCACCTGCAGGAGCGGCAGCAACTGGAGCAGCGGCCGGTTTTGGAGCTTCTGGTTTCTTACCAGCTTCCGCTTTTACAGCATCATCTTTAGTAATACGACCATCAACACCGGTTCCTGTTACAGCAGAAGATTCGATTCCTTTTTCTGCAAGAATTTTTCCTGCAGCCGGAGAAGGTGTACCACTAGCGTAAGAATCTTTACTTACTGCCTGAGCACCTTGTGCCTTTGGTGCCTCAGCGGTTGCCGGAGCTTCAGCCTTTGGACTTTCTGCTGCCTTTGGACTAGCAGCAGCGCCACCATCTTCAATATTACAAACTACTGCACCAATGGCTAATGTATCGCCTTCAGCGGCTATGGTTCTTAAAGTTCCAGCTTGCTCTGCAGTTAATTCAAAAGTAGCCTTGTCTGATTCTAATTCAGCAATAACTTCGTCCATTTCAACTACATCGCCATCTTTTTTTAACCATTGTGATAGAACAACTTCCGTTATCGACTCACCAACTGGTGGAACTTTGATCTCTAAACTCATATTTTTAAAATTGTAATTTTTGTTGTTATATGTTTTAAGACTGCAAAGCTGAGGGGTTACAGATTAAAAACTGCGCCCTAAACCCTGAAACCCTTTATCTAAAATTAATCCGCTTCCGCTAATTTCTTACTTGCTTTCTTAGCCGCATCTTTTACTTCTTCCTCTTTAATGGAAACTTCTAATGCTTTAGCTAAAATATAAGCTTGTTGATTAGCATGTTGCTTCGCAAAACCTGTTGCCGTACTGCTGCTTTCTTTTCTGGAAATTACATCAATACCTTTCAGGCCTGTTTTGTACAACTTGCGGAATAAATACGGCCATGCACCCATGTTTTCTGGCTCTTCTTGTACCCAGAAAATTTCATTGGCATTTTTGTATTTATCTTTAATGGCTTCCATTTGATCAACAGGAGTTGGATACAACTGCTCTACACGAACAATAGCAACATGTTTCACCTGGTCTGACTGTTGTTTTTCTAATAACTCGTAGTAAATTTTTCCACTACAGAAAACAATACGGGTTACTTCATCAACAATAACATTTTCATCGTCTATTACCTCTTTGAAGCCCCCTTCTGTAAATTCTTCTAATTTAGAAACACAAGCTGGATGGCGCAATAAGCTTTTTGGAGTAAATACAACCAAAGGCTTACGGAAATCGCGTTTAAACTGACGACGCAATACGTGGAAGAAATTTGCAGGTGTTGTACAATTGGTAACTTGCATGTTATAGTCTGCGCAAAGTTCCATAAAACGTTCGATACGTGCTGATGAATGCTCCGGTCCCTGGCCTTCGTAACCATGAGGCAGTAACATCACCAATCCGTTTTCACGTTGCCATTTGGTTTCTGCACTCGCAATATATTGATCAACAACAATTTGTGCCCCGTTAAAGAAATCACCAAACTGTGCTTCCCAGATTGTTAGCGCATTTGGATTTGCCATGGCATAACCATATTCAAAACCTAAAACACCATATTCTGATAAATGTGAATTGAAGATATCAAAAGTTGCCTGTTGATCGGAGATATTAGCTAAGGGTACGTATTCTTCTTCGCTATTCTCTAAGGTTAAAACAGCATGACGGTGAGAGAAAGTACCCCGTTCAACATCCTGCCCACTTAAACGAATTCTTTTACCTTCTGATAATAAAGTACCATAAGCAAGTTGCTCGCCCATTGCCCAATCAAAAACATTGGTATCGTTTACCATTTTGGTCCGTTCAGCAAATAACTTTTCAATTTTCTTGAAAAACTTTTTGTCTGAAGGTAAAGCAGTGATGCGCTTGCCAATTTCCAATAAAGTAGATTTTTTAACCGCTGTTACCGGAGAGGTTTCAAAATCTTTAGGTGTAGCCATGCGCAAATCTGCCCAGGCACCGCCAAATTTAACTTCATCCTTACTGGCAACAAAATCTTTTGCCTCGTTTAAACGTTCCTGTAAAATTCCACGGAAATCTTTTTCCATTTCCTTTGCCAAACCCGCTTCCAATTTACCTTCTTTGGTTAACTGGTCGATATATATTTCCCTTGGATTAGGGTGTTTTTCAATCGTTTTATATAGTAACGGTTGAGTAAATTTAGGTTCATCAGATTCATTATGCCCGAAACGACGGTAGCATAAGATATCAATGAAAACATCATTTTTATACTTCTGGCGATATTCCATCGCTAAATTAATGGCATAAACCAATGCTTCAGGATCATCACCATTAACGTGGAAAACCGGAGACAGTGTTACCTTTGCAATATCTGTACAATAAGTACTGGTACGTGCATCTTTATAATTGGTGGTAAAGCCGATTTGGTTATTGATCACCAGGTGAATAGTTCCTCCAGTTTTGTAACCTTCCAGGCCTGCCATCTGAATAACTTCGTAAACAATTCCCTGACCCGCAACTGAGGCATCACCATGAATTAAAATAGGTGCTAAACGGCTGTTGTCGCCACCATATTTGAAATCGATTTTTGAACGGCTCATCCCTTCCACTACGCCATCAACTGTTTCCAGGTGAGATGGGTTAGGACAAAGGCTTAAGTGAACGCTTTTACCAGCTACCGTTGTTACATCGGTAGAATAACCTAAGTGATATTTTACGTCACCACCAAACGGGGTATCAGGATTATAACTTTTACCTTCAAATTCAGCAAAAATATCTTTATACGTTTTCTGCATGATGTTCGCCAGTACGTTTAAACGACCGCGATGCGCCATACCAATCACAAATTCTTCAATTCCTAAATCTGCACCCTTTTCAATTACTGAATCTAATGCCGGAATCAAAGCCTCTGCACCTTCTAGCGAGAAACGTTTCTGACCAAGAAATTTTGTTCCAAGGAAATTCTCAAAACTTACAGCTTCATTTAATTTTTTGAGAATACGTTTTTTCTCATCGATAGAGAAGCTTGGCGTATTGCGTGCACTTTCCATCTTCTGCTGAATCCAGTTCAACACTTCTGGGGTACGCAAAAACTTGTATTCTGCTCCGATTGAACTGGTGTAGGTTTGTTTCAGGAACGCAACAATATCTTTCAGTTTTGCTGCACCGATACCAATCTCCACGCCAGAATTAAAAACAGTTTCTAAATCGGCATCAGAAAGGCCGAAATTAGAAAGGTCTAACGTTGGTAGGTGCTTGCGTCTTTCGCGAACAGGATTAGTATGTGTAAACAAGTGACCACGGCTTCTATATCCGTCAATCAGGTTTAAAACACTAACCTCTTTTAAAAACTGTTCTGGAGTTTCAACATTCGCAGTGGCGGTTTCAGAACCCCGTCCAAAATCGAAACCTTCAAAAAACTTTTGCCAACCAAACTCAACTGATTCAGGATCTTGCTGATACGACTGATATAAAGAATCTACATATTCGGCGTTTGCGCCGTTGAGATAAGATAAACTATA